>Ga0265327_10000896_pt1 | contig 43961 bp, 34 predicted proteins | sample 41621metaG_FD_202089 | JGI IMG/M metagenome (GOLD analysis project Ga0265327, IMG submission 202089) | Rhizosphere microbial communities from Carex aquatilis grown in University of Washington, Seatle, WA, United States - 4-16-21 metaG | ecosystem: Host-associated > Plants > Roots > Rhizosphere... | reverse complement strand
TATTGAAATGCGTTTTCGAAATTTTTTAATGCCTTGAAATGGAACATTAATTTTTGCGACGATTTTTGTACCAAATCGACAAAGTGAAATTTTTTTCCATTCTCAAAAGCTTTTTCAAAATAAAATGCAGCATTATTATAGTCTTTTATGTCAACAAAATAATCTCCATAATCTTTGTAAGTATAACCCAAATCAAAATAATCATTTAATTTTAAAAATAAATCAACTGATTTTTGAAAATATTCTTTCGACAATTGAAAGTTTTTCATCTTACGGTAAATTACGCCTAAGTCGCTGTAAGCATTTGCTACAATGTCCTGTTGATTTTCCTTGGTTGCTGTTTCAATTGCTAAATTATCGTACTTAAGTGCATCTTCAAAATTATTAATCTCCTGATATGTAATTCCAAGATTTAAATAATTGATGCAAATACCTCTTTCGGTTTTCGATTTCGTGCTAAACTCTATTGACTTTAAATAATAATCAATTGCCTTTTTGCTATTATTTGTTTTCGAATACAAAATTGCCATATTATTCATCAGACCAGCCAAAATTGCTGTGTCTTTTGTCGTCTCGGCAATTTTAAGACTTTTAAAATAATATTCCGTCGCCATACCGTAGTTGCCCAAGTCGTCCCAACGTGCGCCAATCATATTATATGCGTTGGCTAATAATCGTGGAACCTTGATTTTTTCGTATAAAACAGATGATTTATAAAAATACGATAGGCTTAAATAAGAATTGCGATTTGAATAATAATTTGCAATTCGGAAATACACACGGGCTTTGTGTTGAATATAGTTGGTTGGTTCAATAATTTTTAAAGCCGCAAATAATGATTGTTTGTTTTTTAAACTGTCTTTGTTATCATAAAATTCCGATAATTTTAAATAAGCATTCACTTTCGACGTATCGTTTGTAGCGATGGCAATTGCATGTTTAATACTATCTTCTTCCTGTGACTTCTGGGCATTTGCCACAAGCGTTATAAATAACGACAATAATACTAATAGTTTATGTAACATAATTACAAAATAATAATTCTGATTTTAGCCCCCATAGAAAACGCTATATTTGTCAAAGATATAATTTTTTTTTCAATTTAATTTTGTCATAAAAATAATGATCGCAAAGACATTTTTATTATTAACAATTTTGATGCAAATAAATGATTCCAGCAAAATTTTCGAAAAAAAAATTGTTAGTCTTGATTTGTTATCATTCGTTTTATAGTTATTCAAATAAATGTTATATTTGTATATCCATACTTCATGAACCATTCATATTTTGATAAAATGAAAAACGGTACGATTACATCAATCCTTATCATTTCAATTCTACTTTCGGTAAGCGAATTTAGTTATTGTCAATCACATATTATTAGCGGAACAGTTTATAATGGTATAACAGGCAAACCAATATCTGGTATGAAAGTCGAAATTGACAATGTAAAAACTACTGCCCAAACAAATAAGAAAGGGCAATATACGTTGCAAGTGCCAGACACAATGAAGAACCTTACGTTTGTCGATTTTCCTAAAATGGAAATTATGGAATTGAAAACGGTCCACGAAAATGAAATAAATATATATCTGATTAATGCTAACCTGAATGAAATTTCTATCGAAGATTTATTGAAAGTAAAAGTTGTTACTGCCGGAAAACAAGAGCAACAAATTTCAGATATTCCTGCAAGTGTAGTCGTTATAACACGCGAAGAAATTATGCGATACGGTTACAGCACTTTGGACGAACTGTTGGCACATATTCTGGGCGTTTATGTACAAGATTCTTACCATCCGATGGGAAAAATTTCTATTGGAATGAGAGGTTATACAACATCCGGCGGTGGAAATGATAATATTGTAATTCTTGTAAATGGAGTAAATCAAGTTGAAGGCGTTTACAATCAATATTTACTTCCAAAAATTGCATTGGCGGTCGAATTAATAGACAGAATCGAAGTCATTAAAGGACCAATGTCAGTAATTTATGGAAGTGGCGCATTCTATGGCGCTATCAACATCATTACGAACGATCCGCAAAAAAATGCGACAAATATTATTCAAGAAAGTTATGGCTCAGAGAACACAAACAAAATAGTATTAAAGGTGGTAAAGTCAGGAACAGATTATTCATTGGTTTTTAATGCATCGACTTATTCAACCGACGGAATAGATAAACCATATTCTGATATGATGACCGTACCAAGTGATATTACTCAATACGGACTTCCACTAAACGCTACCACAGCCGGAATGTTTAAAGACAAAAGAACGTATTTTAATTTGTCCGGCAATTTTTCCGATTTTAAAATTGACATAGGATTTACAGAATATGAAAAAGGCGCGCTGTTAAATGCACCGTCGATTAATTATTCTTCAATTATAATGAATTCGCCGAACGTAATGATTTTGTATGAAAAATATCTTTCTGACAAAATTAAAATTAATGCAAAATTATCATACCTTGGTCAAAGCAGTCTTGCATCTTATTCAATTATGCAAGCAAATTCTTATATAACATTTGGCTACAATTCGCAAGCTTATGAAATTGAATTGAATGCTTTTATTAATCCAATTCCCGATTTAAATATAACCACAGGGCTTTTTCAACGAAATCTATTTTATGCCACAAATCCATTTGAAGGCGAAGCTGCTTGGGGACCCACCGCAGCCAGATCAATAACAAAACTTTCCGACAATTCCAATATGATAAATAATGCTTTTTTTGTTCAGACCGACTATGCGTTTAATCAATACATTAAAATTGTTGCCGGAGCCCGATTGGAACAAATGATGCCATTTCAATATGAAGCATCTTTTGGCGCGCCTACAGTCAGCGCCGGAAGGCAAATTTTCAAAGATAAGTACAACGACAATACAATCCATTTTATTCCACGAATTGCCGTTCTTTTCGCACCGGCTGATGGGCAAGTGATTAAACTACTTTATGGCGAAGCTTTCAAGCAACCGCCATTAGGAGAATTGTCAGATAATCTTGCATATTCAGGCGAATACAATTTTCCGAAACTGAATCCTGAAAGGATATCGACATTCGAATTGAATTATTTAATGACCATTGAGCAAAAGTTTGTAACAAATTTAAGTGTTTTTCGAAACGAACTTCAAGATTTGATTTCTCGTACAAATTTTATTTTAAATGACGGTGGTATCGGAGCATATACATCAAACGAAGGTCATATAATAACTTATGGCGCCGAGTTGGAATTTAAATTGCGTCCCAACAATAACCTTGAATTAGACATAAGCGCATCTTATCAAAAATCGGAAAATAAACAAGCAGGATTTACAGACATGCCATTATCCCAATCGCCAGAATTACTTGGATATTTAAATGCTGCATATATTTTTTCACACAATATTTCGATTGCTTTCATCGGAAATTATGTTAGTGCTCAATATGCAGATTATGATATTGACAAAAATTTTTACGGACAAAAAGTTGATGGTTATTTTTCTATTGGCGGCAATTTACGATTTACAGATGTGTTTATTAAAGGTCTTTACGCGGCATTTAGTTGTAAAAATATGTTAGATCAGGAAATCCATTATCCGGTTGTTTCGTCCAGCGCATTTGCCGATAAAGGAATACTGGCGCCGGGTAGAACATTTTCAGTTTTGCTTGGATACAAATTTTAAAAAATAAAAATTCATGAAAAACATAACATTAATTTTTGTTTATATTTTCTTGTTATTGCTTCTTTTGCAAAATTCGCAGATTTATTCACAAACCCACAATATAACCGGTATTGTGTTTAACGGCATTACCGGCAAACCAATAGCCGGAATAACTGTTGAAGTACAAGGGGTAAAAGAAAAAACCAAAACAACTTCGAACGGCGAATATAAATTGCAAATACCCGACACACTTAAAAAAATAACCTTCGCCGATTTTGCCGGAATGGATATTATGGAAATTAAACAACTTAATTCGGCGGAATTTAATATTTATTTGATGGATTTAGATAAGCCTGATTTATCAATAGAAGAATTAATGAATATTAAAGTTGTTACTGCATCGAAGAATATACAATCTATTTTACAAGCACCGGCAACCACCATTGTTGTTACTGAAGACCAAATCGAAGCTCGCAAATACCGGTCGTTGCTCGATGTTATACAGGACTTACCAGATTTTGTTATCAATGATTTTGTGAATACTGATAACCGGAATATTATTTCAATGCGCGGTTTTGACAATCAATCGAAATTTATAATACTCTTAAATGGCATTCGCATTTCGAATGCTGAAGGCGAAGTTATGCCTATTTTTGAAAATTATCCTGTGCATCTGGCAAAACAAATTGAAATCGTTTACGGACCGGCGTCCGCATTGTACGGTGCTGATGCGATGGCTGGCGTGATCAATATTATAACAAAAAATATTCCTTTGGACAAAAATGCAGCAATCGATTTTTCGCCATCCATTGGCATGTTTGGCATGGCAAACGGAACTTTGTACGGCGGCGTCCGATTGAATAAAGACGTTAGTTTTTATTTTTCAGGACAATTATATTGCGAGCAATTGGCGCCCTTGAATGACATTGTACAAGACAAAAATAAATTTGATTTTTCAGCCCAGCAAACAGGTCAATTTAATACCATTTTTGGGACAGTTGCTCCCAAGGCGCCTTTTACAAATGACTTAGAATATCCTGTGAGCGCATATAATTTTTATTCTGCAATCAAATTGAAAGATTTTAATTTTAGCGTATTCACAAATATGTCTCAGCAGTCATCTTCTTTTCCATCAACAGGTAACAACGCAATTTATAACGACAATGTTTTTTTGAGAAACGAAATAACAGTTTTTAATGCGTCGTATGTAAAAAATGTTGGAAATTTTACATTAACAAGCAAATTAAGCACCAATACATTTGAAATTTCGCCAGAAAGTAATTACAGGGATGCGTACGATAATCTCGAACCGGCATATAAATATTGTTTAGAAAACATGTGGGAAGCTGAACAACAAGTTTCGTGGCAGGCAAATTCAAAGTTCAATCTTATCGGTGGCGTTAGTTTTGCCTTATCCGAAGATATTCCGAAAACAGCAGACCTACAAAATATGGTTAATGAAAACGCACCTATTAATGGAACAATCATTGGTACTGCATTACCCAATAATCCTAATGGAATTCAGGACGACATTTATTTTCTGAAATATTCAAACACCGGTTTATATTTACAAGCACAATGGGGACTTTCCGATAATTTATCATTCACATTTGGGTCGCGGTATGATTACAACTCGCGTTATGGCTCGACATTTAATCCGCGAATAGGAATAGTTGTTTCATTATCATCAAAAACAACGATCAAAGCGCTATATGGTTCTTCTTTCCTTGCACCTTCGCCCATTTCGGCATATCAACATTATGGTACGTTTACGTCAAACGATAATGGTACAACATATCAATCGTCATACTGGCTTCTTCCCAACCCCAACTTAAAACCAATATTTTCGAAAACTACTGAATTAAACATCCAACAATTTATCACTAATAATTTTAGTCTTTCATTATCTGCCTATTATATTTTTGTAAACAATTTATATAAATTTGTACCCGATGCCGGAAACACGAACTACTATAATGGTAAATATTTGGATTGGAATGTTGGATATATCGAAACCACTATTAACCAAGGTAATCAAATGAACTATGGTTTTACTTGCGGATTGGATTATTCGCTTAACGTTAACAAACTCAATTTACGTTTTTTTTCTTCGATAAGTTATGTAAATTCGCTTGTTCAAACAGATTACACCGATGCGAATAATAATTTGAAAACCAAATATGCACAAACAGCCTTAACAACTCCTTTCATTTCGCACATTGGTTGCGATTTCATTTCGGGTAAATTTACAATATCTCCACGTTTAACAATTGTAGGAAAACAAGCCGGCGCCGATTTTGTAAATCCATCAAATCCCGATAAACGAATTACAATCGATGGCTACGATTTACTGAATCTTACGCTTAGTTACAAACCAGTTAAATTTTTATCTATATATTGTGTTACGAACAACTTGTTAAATTCGAAATATGCTTGTACGTACAGTGGTGTTACAGCAAACACGTCAACATATATGTATGGCGCACCGCAGCAACCTTTGCGAATATCGGGCGGTATTAAAATTGAGCTTTAATTTTAAGATTTTTTTATTGACAATTTAAAAAATATTAGACATAAATTGAAAACAAAATGATTTATAAAAAAACATTGCTGATACTATTTTTATTCATATTTATTAAACCCCTGGCGAAAGCTCAATCGGTAGAATATTCTGTAAAAGCAATGTATATCGAAAAATTCGCTCGATTTACTGACTGGCAAAAAAATATTGACGGCGACCATTTTGTCATTGCTATTCTTGGTGAAAGTCCGTTTAAAGGTGAATTGGAAAAGTTGGCAACTAAAACAAAAATCAAAGATAAACCCATTAAAATTATTTATATTAAAAACATTGATGAATTAAAAACGTGTAACGTTCTTTTTATTTGTGCGTCCGAAAAAAAAAACATTATAGAAATTATGAAACACATTGAAAATTTTAATATCTTAGCAATAGGTGATACGCAGGGATTTTGCCAGAAAGGCGTCCATCTGAATTTTTATTTAGACGACACCGAAACAATTAAATACGAAGTAAATCCGTTTGCATTAAAAAAATCAAATTTGACAATCGAAATGCAATTGTTAAGTTATGGCAAAATAATAAATTAGATTCTACTGTTTTTTTATTCATCAAAGACAGCGATTTGTGGTTTAAAGAATTTTTGAAATAATATTTTAACATTTTTTAGAACGCCAAAGATTAAGCAACCTCATTATTGTTAAAAAAGAAACTTATTTTTGTAGCTTCATTAAAAACATTATAGTTACAAAATTATGGAATTATTAAAAGCACTGAAATGGCGTTACGCCACAAAAAAAATGAACGGTCAAACCGTTCCACAAGAAAAGATTGATGCTATATTGGAAGCTGCGCATTTAGCGCCATCATCGTCTGGTTTGCAACCTTTCGAAATTATTGTAATTAGCAACGATGAACTTAAAAATAAAATAAAACCAATTGCCAATAATCAAAGTCAGGTTACAGATTGTTCTCATCTACTTATTTTTGCTGCTTGGGACAATTGCACACCAGAACGTGTCAAAGAAATAATTGAACGAACCGTTGCTGAACGCGGCGTACCAACTGATTCGATGGACAATTACAAAAATCGGTTATTAATCAGATTTCAATCGCAAACAGCCGAACAAAATTATGTATATGCTGCTCATCAGGCATATATTAGTTTTGGAATTGCTATCGCTGCTGCCGCCGAATTAAAAATCGATACCACGCCAATGGGTGGTTTTGACAATGCAGCTTTAGATGAACTTTTGAATCTGAAAGAAAAAGGTTTAAGAAGCGTTATCATTCTGCCGCTTGGTTATCGCGATGAAGAAAATGATTGGTTGGTAAAACATAAAAAGGTTCGTCATCCAAAAGAACATTTCATTACAGAAATGAAATAACAATTTTCTGTAATAAAAAATGATTGATAAATTCGCAAAAATTATTTTTTTTGCGAACTTTGTTTTTTTATTTAAAACACAATCTCATGTATAAATTTGCAAATAGAATTTCAATCGTTTCCGGTTTAGTTGTGCTTATAATTGTAACAATGACCTTGTTTGCGTTTAATTCTAAAAAACAAAATGACAGTTTAATATTAATTCCGTATCCGGTTTCGCTGAAAAAAACTGATGGCGTTTTTCAGTTTAACAACAAAACAAAATTTCTTGTCGAAAAAACAGATACCGCTGCAAAAAATGTTGCGCAATATTTTATCGACAAAATAAAACAAGCAACAGGTTTTGAATATAAAATTGAGACGTTTAAAAATAAAATTCCAAAGACGCCAAACGCATTCATTATTTTTTGTAAATCAAAAATTGATTCATTGGGCGACGAAGGTTATTTGTTGCACGTTGATAAAAGCCAGATTATTATTCAGTCAAATTTTTACGCAGGCGCATTTTATGCCATTCAAACCATTCGTCAACTTTTACCTATCGAATTTGAAACCGCGAAACAATTAAAATTGAACAATCTGAAAATTCAATGTTTAGAAATTTTCGATAAACCGCGTTTTCAATGGCGCGGCTCGCTGCTCGACTGCGGACGTCATTTTATGACCAAAGAATTTGTAAAACGTTACATCGACCTGCTGGCAACTTACAAAATGAATCGCTTTCACTGGCATTTGACCGAAGATCAAGGCTGGCGAATCGAAATAAAAAAATATCCACTGCTGACTACAAAATCGGCATACAGAAAAGAAAAAGACGGTTCGACTTACGGCGGATTTTATTCTCAGGACGACATCCGTGAAGTATTGAGTTATGCAAAAATGCGTAACGTGATGGTAATTCCCGAAATAGAAATGCCCGGACATTGTGTTGCTGCGTTGGCGTCGTACCCCGAACTTTCCTGCACCGGCGACAAAATAGATGTCGTCTCAACATGGGGCGTTTTTAATGACGTATATTGTGCCGGAAATGAAAAGACATTCGAGTTTTTGCAAAACGTTATTGACGAAGTTGCTGCATTATTTCCGTCGCCATACATTCACATTGGTGGCGACGAAGTTCCGAAAAACCGTTGGTCGAAATGTCCGAAATGTCAGCAAAGAATAAAAACCGAAAACTTGAAGAATGAAGCCGAACTACAATCGTATTTCATTAAACGCATGGCGAAATATTTGCAGTCGAAAAATAAAATATTAATTGGTTGGGACGAAATTCTGGAAGGTGGCATTGCGCCGTCTGCTATTGTACAATCTTGGCGCGGAATGGAAGGCGCTATCGAAGCGGTGAATCACTGCAACAAAGCAATTTGTTCACCAACGTCGCACGCCTATTTTGATGCCGATACCAAAAACCTTGATTTGAAAAAAATATATTTTTTCAATCCGGTTCCCGATGGAATTACAGCCGAACAAACAAAACTGATTATTGGCGGCGAATGTAATATGTGGACTGAATATGCACCACAAGAAACCATTGAATCGAAAGTTTTTCCGCGCGCTCTGGCAATTGCCGAAGTTTTTTGGTCGCCATTGAAAAATATGAATTACGACAATTTTTATGCACGGTTGCAAAACCATTACGCGCACATGGATGCTATGAATGTGCATTATGGTTTGGAATCTGCAGGCATTAGTTCGAGTATTAATTTTGACACACTTTCTAAAACATTCAAAGTCGAAATGAAACCCGGACAAACTGGACTGACCATTCGTTACAGCGTTGATAATTCTGAACCAACTGCAAAATCACAAATGTATAACGGTTTGATTTCTATTGACAAATCTTGCATATTGAAAGCTAAAGCATTTCGCAATGATGTACCGGTAACAGAAACCATTGAACGAAATATTTTATATCACAAAGCAGTCGGGAAAAAATTAACGCTCAATTTTCCATGCAGTCCTAAATATGCAGCAACCGGCAATATTGCTACCATCGACGGATTGCGCGGCACAAATAATTTTAATGATGGAATTTGGCAGGGATATTCAAAGTATAATTATGACGCAATTATTGATCTAAACCAATTAACTGACGTTGAAGAAATCAGCGCAGGTTTTTTGCAATCAGTTCCTTCGTGGATATTTTTTCCGGTGCAGGTTGAATATTTCGCTTCGAATGACGGCATAAATTTTACGTCGCTTGGAATTGTTAAAAACGATATTTCACAGCACGACGAAAATTTGTTGATAAAAGATTTTACTTTGAAATTTGCAAAACAGCAAACACGTTTTATAAAAGTTGTTGCGCAAAATGTTGGCATTTGTCCAGAGTGGCATTCAGGCGCCAGCGATTCTGCGTGGCTTTTTATTGACGAAGTTGTGGTGAAATGATTTGATTTGTTGCAAATTTATTTGTGCGAAATTTTCAAAAACAAAAACGCAAAACCCCGAAACGAATTAACGTTCGGGGTTTTTGATGAAAATTTGTGCCCAAGACAGGACTTGAACCTGCACACCCTTGCGAGCACCAGCCCCTCAAGCTGGCGTGTCTGCCAGTTTCACCACTTGGGCATTGCGCTGCAAAGTTAGTGTTTTTTTTGCGACTGGAAAATATTTGAATGAATATTTTTAATTGTACAAATACTTTTTGTTTTTGTCTGGAAAATATAAAACGCCGGAGACATTTGGATAATCCATTTTGCGCAATAGTTCGACGTATTCCGTTATTTGTGTTTTATATTCCGAATGAAAATCGCCAAATTTAAAGTCGATAACAATAGTTTCATCGGCAGCAAAAAGTATTTTATCCGGTATTTTTTTGTCGCCCGAAATTGTTAATATTGGCAGTTCACTTTTGACTGTCCATTTTCCCGAAAACCATTCGCTTACTTCGTCAGTACGCAAAATTTTAAGAATGTTTTCTTTGACTTCGCTGCTATCATAATTATTTAAAACGCCGGAGTACATCATTTCATTTATGACTTTTTCCAAATCGTTTTCAGAATTTATTCTCGACAAAACTTTGTGCATCAATGTTCCGTAATTAATTTTCTTTTCGCGTATCAAATTCGACTTTATAAAATATTCATTTGCGTCGTGTTTGATGGTTAGTTTGTCGCGCCAGTCCTTGATTGGATAATCTTTAAACTCAATAATATTTTCACCGGATTCTTCTTTAAATTGACTTTGAACGTTTTTAATTGTTTCAATTTCAAAAACACTTGTTTCGACATTAAAAAATTGTGGCAATTGAATAAATGCTTGATCAGGATTTGCAAACAAATTGTATTTTTGTTCCTTGCTGATTGCCAAATAAATCAAATCTGCAATTGAAGATGTTTTTGTTGAAAAATCTGACGGTGCAATAATTATCAATTCTTCTTTTGGACGTGTAACCGCAACATAAAGCATGTTTAACGCGTCCATGTAAAGATACAATTTTTCTTCGTAATAATCTCGGCTGAAATACGATTCGCCCAAATCTTTTTTGTATTTCATTGGCAGGTACGAAAACTTATTGTACGGCGACTGCGTTGTTTTACACCACAAAATTGGCGCAGTCGAAAAAACGGTGTTGTCAATTTGCCAATCGCAAAAAGGAATGAGCACAACTTTAAACGCCAATCCTTTCGATTTGTGAACGGTCATCACGTTGATTGCGTTTTGTTTGTCCGACAATTGTAGCGATACAGAATGATTGTTATCGTCCCACCAATTGATGAATGAAAATAAATCGGAATTGTTGTCGCGCGTGTAATCAATCATACAATCGTGGAAACGTTGCAAATATGGAATTTCAGTTGTCTGTTTATTCAACTCAAAAATATCAATCAGTTTGCACGACAATTCGAACAATGGAAGTTTGCCTAATTCGTTTAACGTTTGTTCAAAAGATTCCGGTAGATTCGATAATCGTAAATCGAGTTCTTCAAAAAATTTGTTCGACGGATTGTTGCAAAGCATCAGTAAAGTCGCCAATGCAATTTCGTCGCGTTGGTCGGCAATAAACTTCATCGCGTTGATCATTATTTGAATTACCGGCGAACTGGACAGAAACAAAGAGTCGGCAGAAATAAGCTGGTAACGCGGCGCCATTGGATTGCGAAGTTGATAATCGAGCAACAAATCGACAATATCTTTTCCGTCTTTATTGCTTCTGACTAAAATTGCGATGTCGCCCGCAGAGTAGCCGCGATTGAGCAGCAAATCATCAATATTCTGAATAATTTTTTCGTACGCTTTTTCGCGCCATTTCTTGCGCATTTCCGAACGTGTTTCAACTTGTACAAATTCTATTTTGACGCGCCCGCCTTCTTTACTTTTGTTGGACGGTAACAATTGAAAACTATCAAAATACGCCTTCTCAATCATTTCATCAAATTCCGTTTCAAGCAAACCGTCGTTTTTATAAATTTGTTGCAACAAAACCGGAATCGAACTAAAAACAGAGTTATTAAAATCAATAATATTTTTGCGACTTCGCCAGTTTACGTCGAGTGTTTCGTTTTGTACATTATGACTTCCAAGTTCTTTTTCAACCTGCGACAAAAGCAAACGCCAGTCGCCGTTTCGCCAGCGATAAATGGATTGCTTGACGTCGCCGACAATCAGATTTTGGTTTCCTTCTGCCAACGAATTTGTTACCAACGGTTTGAAATTGTCCCACTGAAAACTGCTGGTGTCCTGAAATTCGTCAATCAAAAGATGTTTAAATTTGTTACCAACTTTTTCAAAAATAAATGGCGCGTCGTTGTGCGCAACAATTTCTCTTAACAGATGCGTAGTGTCGCTGATTAAAAGCAAATTGTTGTCGTCGCGATAATCGGGTAGGAGCGATGTAACGTCATTCAAAATTCCAAACGCATGAAAATTGCTTAACAAATTATAAGCGGTCATGTAATTTGTAAATTCTTTGTCGTGCAAATCAATTGCTGCTGCCAAACAATCGCAAACCGGATAAAAAACGCGCTCGATGTTAGCAATAATTTCAGTGGATGCTTTTTTTGCGTACCAGTTTTCAATTCCGTCGAGACATTTGCGAACGGTTTTGTTTGGCGTATATTCGCTTAAAGATTTTGCATTGATAATTTTGTTGCAAAGATAATTGCAAATGTATTTAAAATTTTGGCCGTTTTCAGTCGGGCTAATGTCATTCAGTTCAATTGTTTTTAACGCGCTTCGTCCAAAGGATTCCATTTTTTGTTCGAAGTTATTTTTGATTCGCAGAATATCTCCGTACAATTCGTTCAACAATTTTCGCGATTTTTCTTTGTTAGCTTCGGCGCTACCTTCAGTTTGTGTTGACGTTGAAAACTGACGAAATTTTTCTTTGAAAATTTCTTTGACCAATGCTCGAATTTCTTTGCGGAAATCCCAGTTTGAACCTTCATCAACTTTGTATTCGGCGTATCGAATTAACCATCGCAAAAGTTCTTTGTCCGAGTCAAGTTGTTGGTACAAAATATCCGTCAAATCGTTAATCACGCGGTTTTCGTCCATCTCAATTCTGTAGCCGCCATGAACACCAATTTCGTAAGCAAATGCACGGATAACGCGCTGCACAAAACTATCCATTGTACTGACATTAAAAGCCGAATAATTGTGCAAAATCGTCGTAATAATTTTTTGTGCTTGTCGCTGAATCAAATCTATATTGGGCGACGCTTGTTTATCGATAAACCATTCGAGATGCGCAGATTGATTAGGATTCGTTGCCAACAATTTTAACTCATCGACAATGCGGTGTTTCATTTCTTCGGCGGCTTTGTTGGTAAAGGTAACCGCAAGAATTTCCTTGAATTTGTCCGGATATTCAAAGCAAAGTTTCAGAAATTCTCCGGTAAGAGTGTGCGTTTTTCCACTGCCTGCCGACGCTCGATAAATTTTAAGTTTCGACATTCTAATCTTTTATGACACCCAATTTTTTTAATTCGAAAAAACATTTTGCCAGCGCTTCCACGTCGCCACCTGCGCGGTGAGCATCGACAAATTTTTTATTAAAAAGTTTTTGATGCAATTCCGAAAGATTAGGCCATTTGAAACCATAATTGCCCGGAAGTTTACAATAATTTGTTGACGATTTCATGGTGCAGATTTGCTTTCTGTCGTTTAATTTATGGGCAACATTTTTGCGGTAAAACTCAGCTCCCACAATTTTTTCGTCGAAACTGAAATTGTGTGCCACTACAAATTCCGTTTTGTTAATTGCATTTGCAAATTCAGTTAAAACAGTCTGCAAATCCGCGCCTTCAGCTATTGCCATTTCAGTTGTTATACCATGAATTTTTGAAACGTCAGCCGGAATTTTATAATCTTCGGGCTTTATAATATAATCGCGTGTTTCGACGAGATTATTTTGTTTGTCGAAAAGTTGCCAGGCTAATTGTACCATGCGAGGCCAGTTTTTCGAATCGCTTACCGGCGCTTTGTAATTTTTCGGTAAACCGGTTGTTTCAGTGTCAAAAAGTAAGTACATTTTTTTAAAAATTAAAGTTCATATTTTTCCATTCGTCTGTAAAGCGACGTGCGTGTCAAACCAAGTTCTTTTGCAGCATTGCTAACGTTGCCTGTGTGTTTTTTCAAGACTTTGATAATAATATTTTTTTCAACATCTTCGAGATTATAATTATCTAATTCAAGCTCACCTACTTTTTCATTGCTCGATGCCAGATGGAAATCTGTCGGTTGCAAAACATTGTTGTCAGTAAGAATAATTGCGCGCTCAATGGCGTGTTGCAATTCGCGTACATTTCCGGGCCATCGGTATTGTTGCAATTTTTTAATTGTCGGCGAACTGAAATCCCTGATATTTTTTTTGTATTTTTTTGTGTAAATTTTTAGAAAATGTTCGGCAATCGATTCAATATCTTCGACACGGTCGCGCAATGGCGGTATTTGTATTTCGACAGTGTTGATGCGGAAAAGCAAATCCTCACGAAAACGTCCTTCTTTTGACATTTGTTTGAGTGGCATATTCGTGGCGCAAATCAAACGGATGTCAATCGGAATTGGTTTGTTCGAACCAATGCGCGTAACTTGTCGTCGCTCTATTGCTGTCAATAATTTTGATTGCAAAGGCAAAGATAAATTTCCGATTTCGTCGAGAAACAAAGTTCCGCCGTTGGCAATTTCAAAACGTCCCGGGCGCTCGCCTTTTGCGTCGGTAAATGCGCCTTTGATATGACCAAAAAGTTCGCTCTCGAAAAGTGTTTCAGTAATTGCGCCAAGGTCAACACTGATGAATACTTCGTCTTTGCGCAGTGAGTTACGGTGTAACGCGCGCGCAACTAATTCCTTGCCGGTTCCATTTTCGCCAAGTATTAAAACGCTTGCGTCAGTAAGACCAACTTTTTGTATTGTTTCAAAAACTTTTTTCATTGCATCCGACGAACCGATAAAGTCAGCAAAAGGTTCGTCAAGCATCTCCCCCAATCCGCTTTTTTTTGCCTGAAGATTATTAACTTCGATGCGTGTTTGTCGCAATTGCATAGCCGACGAAATGGTTGCCAGCAATTTTTCGTTTTGCCAAGGTTTGTGAACAAAATCGACAGCGCCCATTTTAATCGCTTTCACCGCATTTTCGACGTCGCCATAAGCGGTAATAAAAATGACAACTGCGGCAGGATCAATTTCTAATATTTTCTTCAACCAAAAAAAACCTTCTTTTCCACTACTGGCGTCCTTCTTAAAATTCATGTCAAGTAAAATGACATCAAAACTGTCCGATTCGAGGTGCGCAGGAATTTGTTCGGGATTTTCTTCAGTAACAATGTCTTTGTAATATGGTTTTAGCAAAAGTTTTAATGCGAACAATACATCGGCATTGTCGTCAATAACTAAAATTTTTCCTGTTTTTTTTACCATAATATTTTTGTTTATCAGATGGTAAAATTATAATTCTTTTTCGGATTTGTTATCGATTTGATTTTATTTTGCAACAAAAAAGCAGCAAAATAATGCTCGGAAATTTATTGCTCTTTCATAAAATTAACCAGACCTTTTTTGTCAATAATTTTCATCAACTTTTCGGGCAATGGTGCGAAGGCAATTTTTGTATCATTCAGTTTGATAAATCCATCGTTAAATGCGACTTCGATTTTGTCGCCAGATTTATATTTTTCGACAACTTCGCGGTTTACAATTAACAACAAACCTTGATTGATTGCCGAACGATAAAATATTCGGTTGACTGATTTTACAATAACCGCTTTTACGCCAGCAAAAGCCAACCCGACTGCCGGATGTTCTCGCGAACTACCGCAACCAAAATTATCACCAGCAATAATAATGTCGCCTGCTTTTACATTTTCGGTAAACGCTTCGTCGAAACCTTTGAACAAATGCGGCATGATTCCGGCGCCGTCAGAACTTTTAACGTTGTACGTCAAGTTTCCGGCAAACATTTGGTCAGTATTTAAATTGTCAACGTCAGTATAATTCCAGATTCCATCTTCGCCACGACGGTTGTCGCCTTTCGGAATTGAAACCGTACTTGCCGACGGAATGGCAAACGGAAATTTATCGTTTGCACTGATGCCACGCGGATCGGTAATTTCGCCATGAATAGCAGAGTAAGCAACGCAAGCCGGAGATGCCAAATAAATGAATGATTTTTTATTGCCCATGCGTCCCAGAAAATTTCGGTTAGCAGTAGAAATGACATTGTAACCGTCGGCTGGAATTCCCTGACCTGTTCCAAGACATGGTCCACAGGATGACGATAAAACTGTTCCACCGGCAGTAATTATTTTTTGAATAATTCCTTCTTCAATCGCTTTCATATAAATTTCTACGGACGCAGGAATAACCAACAATTGAAAACCATCAGCAACTTTTTTTCCATCTAAAATTTCGGCTGCAATACGCAAATCGTCCAACCGTCCGTTGGTGCAAGTTCCAATAACGCCTTGCTGCAATTTTGTTCCTTGCACTTCCGACAATGCTTTTACATTTTCAACTTGATGTGGACATGCAATGACCGGAAAAACTTCGGTCAAATTGATTTCTATTTCTTTGTCGTATGTTGCGTCAACGTCTGCCCAAATTCCATTTGTAATTTTGTGTCCAAAATGTTTTTCGAGAATATCGTCAGAGGGAAAGACAGCATTTTTCGCGCCCATTTCGGAAGCCAGATTTGCCAACGTCATACGCTCCGAAATTTCCAATGTTTTAACGCCGTCGCCATGAAATTCGATAGACATATAATTTGCACCGTCAGCGCCAATCATGCCGATAATCCATAAGGAAATATCTTTTGCATAAACGCCTTTGTTTAATTTTCCTGTCAAAGTAATTTTTAATGACTCCGGTACGCGAAACCAAGTTTCGCCGCGTTTGTAAAGTCCAGCGGATTCGGTGCGGTCAATTCCGGCAGCCATTGCATTAAAAGCGCCGGCGGTGCAAGTGTGGCTGTCGCTACCAACTATAATCATTCCGGGGCGCGCGTATTCAGCCATTATCTGATGACAGATTCCTTTGCCAGCGTCGTGAAATTTTGTGATGCCTTGTTCTTTTACAAAATTGCGGATGTTTTGATAATCGTTTGCAAGTTCTGCATTTGTCGGCGGGGCATTGTGGTCGAGAACTACAAGAATTTGATTGGGATCGAAAAGTTTTTCGCCATTCATTTTTTTGAATGTCTGATAAATGCTTGCCGTATTGTCGTGCGTTAAAACGATGTCGGGTTTTGTAAAAACAATTGCACCGACAGACGCATTAAATATTTTTTCAACAAATGTTTTTCCCATATATCTTATCTTTTATGAATAGTTTTTAATTTTGAATCTTGGCGAAAATAGAAAAAAAAGTCTGACAAAAATAAAATATACATCATAAAAATATTTTTCGTAGATCGATTATATTGCAAACAAATATTCATTAATCCCAGAAATTAATTATTTCAAACTTATTCTTAAATTTACTTAAAATTTGATTTGCTAAAAATATTATCGAAACTAATTCCGTTATGAAGCAACCAAAGCAAAATTTGTAAGTCTAACACAAAAATTAAATTCGAATATTTATGAAGAAAGCATTTTTAATGATAGTGGTTGTACTTTTTACTACAGCTACTTTTGCGCAATCTATTAAAGACACAGTTAAGCAAACGAAAAAGGAAGTTAAACAAATCCAGATTTTTAGAAGCGAACCGAATGATGAAGTAAAAACTTTGCTTGGCGATATTAAAAGTATCGGCGGTTATTTTTCGATGCACGTACGGTATGACCAGATTGATAAATCTGATGGTATTGTGCTTGGCGGCAGTTGCATGTTGCTTCTAAATCACAGCTTGGGCGTTGGTTTTGCCGGCAGTGGATTTTTCAATGCACCGGCAGAAAATCCGCTACTCGATAATTTAAACTATAAATACGACTTGTCCGGCGGTTATGGCGGAATTCTTTTCGAGCCAATTATTTGGGCAAAATTTCCGGTACATATTTCGTTCCCTATTTTAATTGGCGCCGGTGGTATTTCCTATGGTCAGAATATGATGGACGTTGGTTATAACTACAACAACAATAATAATTATAATCACAGAATTTCAATCGACAATGCCGCATTTTTTGTTTTCGAACCAGGTGTAGAGCTGGAATTAAATGTCGTAAAATATTTCAGAATCGGTTTAGGTGTCAATTATCGTTACACCAGCAAATTTTCGCTCGAAGGCAATCCCGTTTCAACGAGCAATCTCACCAAAGTTAGACTTGCCGACCAAAGCGCCATCAATAACATTTCGTTTGGACTATCAATGAAGTTTGGACTTTTTTAGATATTTTTGCAAAACCTAAAATTGTCAAAGTTTGAACTTTGACAAAGCTTTTATTTTTTATTACAATCAATTAAAAAATTAAAATGAAATATTTTTACTTTCTAACATTCCTATTTCTATTGGCTGTTAATACTTTTGCTGACGAAGAAAAATTCACCATCAGTGGAACTGTAAAAGATAAAAAATCAGGCGAGGCGCTTTTCGGTGCAACTATATATGTTCAGGAGCTAAAAACCGGTGGAGTTACAAATACCTATGGTTTTTATTCTGTTACTGTTCCAGCCGGACATTACCACGTCACTTTTTCATATCTTGGATTTCAGCCGGTAAGCAAAGAAATAGATTTAAACAAGAGTCAGAAATTGGACATTGAACTTAGCGACGACAGCAAAGATATATCAGAAGTTACCATCACCGCCGAAAAACAAAATCACAATGTTGTCAAAAACGAGATGAGTGTTCAGAAATTGGAAATGAAAACCATAAAAAAAATGCCTGCCATGATGGGCGAAACGGATGTCATTAAATCTTTGCAATTGTTGCCCGGAGTTCAGAATGCCGGCGAAGGGACGTCTGGATTTTATGTGCGTGGCGGAAACGTCGATCAAAATCTTATTTTGCTTGACGACGCTACGGTTTACAACGCATCGCATCTGGGCGGACTTTTTTCTGTTTTTAATGACGACGCATTAAAAGACGTAACACTTTACAAAGGCGGTATTCCGTCAGAATACGGTGGACGGTTATCGTCGCTCCTCGACATTCGCATGAAAGACGGCAATGCAAAAACATTTGTCGCAGAAGGTGGCATCGGACTTATTGCCAGTCGCCTTACGATTGAAATGCCAGTTGTCAAGGACAAAAGTTCTTTCATTATTTCCGGACGACGCACGTACTACGATTTATTTTTTCCATTACTCAGCGACACAACTATCAAAAAAAGTAAAGTTTATTTTTACGACTTGAACGCAAAGTTCAATTATAATTTCGATGCAAATAATAAAATTTTTGTTTCGGGATATTTTGGCAACGACGTCATGCAATTCGGAACGCAATTCAAAATGGTTTATGGCAATTCAACTCTTTCGTTGCGATACAACCATCTTTTCAACGAACGTTTGTTTTCAAATCTGACGCTAATTTATAGTAAATTTGATTACGGATTGTCAATACCAAATGGCGCAACCGGTTTCGACTGGAATTCAAATATCATCGACTATTCATTAAAAAACGATTATACATTTTATATTAATACATATAATACTTTAAAATTCGGATTTGCAAGTACGTACCACATATTTATGCCCGGTTACGCCACAAAAGCAAGTTCCGAAAGTATTTTTAACGATTTCAGTTTGCCAAACGCTTTTGCGCTCGAACATGGATTATTTGTAAGTAATGAAGAAAAAATCGGCGGTAAATTTACAATTACTTATGGTTTGCGTCTTTCAATATTTCAAAACGTAGGTCCCGGAACATATTATACTTACAACAAATCAAATCCACAAAATTACACGGTGGTTGATTCTTTACATTATTCGCAAAATCAAATATTTAATACTTATCCGAATCTTGAACCGCGCATCAATATTGTTTATCAATTAAACGAAACGAGTTCGATTAAAGCAAGCTATAACCGCATGGTGCAATACATTCAACTTGCAACCAACACAACTTCATCCACACCACTCGACGTTTGGTTTCCAAGTTCGCAAAATGTAAAACCACAAAAAGTTGATCAGGAAGCAATTGGATATTTCAGAAATTTTATGAATAATATGTTCGAAACATCTGTGGAAGTGTATTATAAAAATATGCAAAACGTAGTTGACTTTAAAGACTTCGCACAATTATTTTTAAACAAACAGTTTGAAGGTGAATTGCGTTTCGGAACCGGTCGTGCTTATGGTCTTGAGTTGTACATAAAAAAACAGGAAGGCAAATTTACCGGCTGGATAAGTTATACCTATTCGCGAACCATGCGCACCATTCCAAACCTAAACAACGGTAAAGAATTTGCTGCGCCTTACGATAAGCCAAACAATATTTCGGTTGTTGCCAGTTACGATTTTACTGATCGCATAAATTTATCAGCAAACTGGGTTTATTCAACCGGAGCCCCGCGTACCATGCCAACCGGACGCATCGAATATGGCGACGTTATTATTCCGACATATTCTGACCGCAATGCTGTTCGTTTGCCCGATTATCACCGTCTCGATTTGTCATTAAATATCGAAGGGAAAAAAATAAAAAGCGACGGTACACCAAAACGTTTCCATGGAAGCTGGAGTTTTTCTATTTATAATGCTTATGATAGACATAACGCATATTCTATCGATTTTATTCAAAACAAAGACAATCCAAATATTACCGAAGCGCAGATGACTTATCTTTTTAAAATTTTCCCATCGGTTACATACAATTTTAAATTCTAATTTTTTTTGACGTACAGATATGAAAAAAATATTAATCCCTTTTATATTGCTTATTTTAGGACTTTCGAGTTGTACCGAAATTATCAACTTTCCGCTTAGCAGCGATGCGACTGGCAACATTATTGTTGATGGCGGAATTACTACCGACACAATGGCGCACAAAATAATTCTGCGCTTGTCAGCCGATTATTATTACAATCAGGTCGCGCAAATGGCAATGGGAGCAAAGGTCACTATTTCCAGTGCAAATGATACTTTCAAACTTCACGAGACCGATCCGGGAGTTTACCTTACTGATCCAACAGTTTATGCAAAAATGGGACAGACTTATGTACTAAATATTTATTATAATGGTGAACATTACACGGCTTCACACTTAATACACAGAATTGTTCCAATAGATTCGCTGAAATATGTTTACAATAAAACCAGCGGTCGTTTTGCAGCACGCAACGTTCCATCATTTGAGATACTTTATTACGGACAGGAACCTTCGAGTGTAGGAATGCCTTATGGTGATTATTACTTATGGGATTATTCGCTCAACGGCGTCAGTCAAACGGACACTGTAACTAAAAAACGCTTTGTTAGCGACGCACTTGTTGATGGAAATTACATTCACGATTTTCAAATTTTTACATTCCGTGCCGATTTGTTAACAAGTAATACGGGCTTGGTTACCGTAACAATGAGTACCATCAGCAAAGAATATTATGACTTTTTATCAGCTGTTGAAACATTGGTGAGAAACACTGGCGGTTTTTTTAGCGGACCACCTGCCAATGTACCTACAAATATTTTAAATACCAATCCAAATGGTCCACGCGCGTGGGGTTTTTTCTTCGCCAATGCAACTGTCAAACGAAGCATTGTTGTTAAAGTCCCCGGTAAATAAGATGTCATCTTTTAAAGATGACATCTTAAAATAAAAAAAGGGATTCAAAAATGAATCCCTCTTTTATAAATATTTTTATTAATATCTTAGTTCAAAACATAAGCTTCACTCCACCATGAAGTAACATTATTATAGTTAATGTAACCACAACCAGCAGTTGACCAAGTTGGTCCCCAACTGTTTTGGAATTTAAAAGCATTTTTTGTATCATCATAACCAACCACGCAATAGCAATGTCCACCTAAAGTAGTTCCTTTATATGTAGTCAACACGCCACCACTTTTAAGATTTTCGAAAGCAGAGTTTACATTACCACCTACAATTACTGCATGTCCTGCGGCTAATTGAGCTTTAATTGCAGCTCCCCCGGCAGCAATAGGAACTGTACTATAACTTGTAGGTTTATGCAATAATGCATTGCTTGTTTGAGCTGAAGTAGGAACTAAACTACAGCCATTTGTATCGCTGTAAGGCATCAAAGTCCAGGTGCAAGAGCCGTGGCTAACGACAAAAGCAAGAACAGTACTTGTATATGCTCCGCCGGTGCAACTTGAAGTCGCTTTGGTTTGGTCATAAACAAATTCCGGGCTAAAAATATTTACACTTTGGCTCCAAGCTGCAGGATGTAAAGCTTGGTAATAAGTACTAAGTCCGCAATACGTGCTTCCCCAAGCAGTACAAGAACCTTCGGTGCCTTGGTCGCCTACTGGAGGGGTGTTAAGGTTAACTACGGTTGCCATACTTTTAAACTCCGGAGTTGGCGCTACCGGAAGTTTGTTATACTCATCGGCTGGTAAAAATAACGCACCATACGTGTGGGTTGAAGTTGGTGCAACTGCTGGCTCTTCAACAACATTTTTACTACATGTTATAAACAACATGGACACTAAGCCTAAAACGGCTACTAAAGACATTAATTTTGAAAATCTTTTCATAAAATTTTTGATTAGTTATTAAATTAATTTAAGAATTAGTAATACGCGAATATACAATTCTCAATATGGACTTGTCAAGTTTTTTCGTAAAAAAAAAATAATATTTTAAAATATATTTTAAATTTATGATAAATAAATAATAAATATTTATTAAATTTTTATCATTTTTTATTCATTATCAAATATTAAAAATTTACAACTATTTTAATTATTTTTAATATTTTATTTTATATTGAAAATTCGGGTCGAAAAAAAATATTTTTCTTGGGATGGACTTGACAAATCGAAAAAATCTTTATATTTGCAGGCTCATTTTCAAAAAGGTAAAATAGAAATAAAATGATTAAAATAATTTTCCCAGACAATAATGTGCGCGAATACGAAACTGGTATTACAGGGCTTGACATTGCCAAAAGTTTATCAAATAGTCTTGCAAAAGAAGTTTTGGCTATTACTGTTAATAATGAAGTTTGGGATTTGACGCGAAACATTAATAATGACGCTCATATAAAATTGCATACTTGGGACGATGCAAATGGCAAACATGCTTTCTGGCATTCTTCGGCGCACCTGATGGCTGAAACATTAGAAGCTATTTATCCGGGAACAAAATTCGGTATCGGACCAGCCATAGAAAATGGTTTTTATTATGACATTGAATTACCAGCCGGAACAACATTGAACGATGCAGACTTTGCTAAAATCGAACAAAAAATGCTCGAACTGGCACGTCAAAAAAATGCAATTGTCCGCGAAGAGGTCAGCAAAGATAAAGCGTTGGAATATTTCACACAAAAAGGCGACAATTATAAAACAGAATTGATTTCAGAATTAACTGACGGAACAATTTCGTTTTACAAGCAAGGCAACTTTACCGATTTGTGTCGTGGTCCACATTTGCCAAATACCGAATATATAAAAGCTGTAAAAGTTACAAGCATCGCCGGCGCTTACTGGCGTGGTAATGAAAACAACAAACAACTTACACGCGTATATGGCATTTCGTTTCCAAAACAAAAATTGCTCGATGAATATCTTGTAATGATGGAAGAAGCAAAGAAACGTGACCATCGTAAATTAGGTAAAGAATTAGAATTGTTTACATTTTCGCAAAAAGTTGGGTTGGGTTTGCCCTTGTGGTTGCCCAAAGGTGCAGCGTTGCGCGAGCGTCTCGAACAATTTTTGCGCAAACTACAAAAGCAACATGGCTACGAACAAGTCATCACACCACATATCGGACAAAAAGAATTATATGTTACATCTGGGCACTGGGCGAAATACGGCAAAGATTCATTCCGCCCAATAACTACACCGCAAGAAGGCGAAGAATTTATGTTGAAGCCAATGAACTGTCCGCACCACTGCGAAATTTATAAATCAAAACCACGTTCGTACAAAGATTTGCCTTTGCGGTTTGCAGAATTCGGAACAGTTTACCGTTATGAACAAAGCGGCGAATTACATGGTTTGACGCGCGTTCGCGGATTTACTCAGGATGACGCACATTTGTTCTGCCGTCAGGATCAATTGAAAGAAGAATTTTTGAAAGTTATCGATATTGTACTATATATATTTAAAGTTTTAGAATTTAAAGATTACACTGCACAAATTTCTTTGCGCGACCCCGACAACAAAGATAAATATATTGGCACCGATGAAAATTGGGAAAAAGCACAAAATGCAATTATCGAAGCTGCTGCAGAAAAAGGTCTGAATACAGTTATCGAACTTGGCGAAGCAGCATTCTATGGTCCCAAATTAGACTTTATGGTAAAAGACGCTCTTGGTCGCAAATGGCAATTGGGAACAATTCAGGTTGACTACAATTTGCCCGAACGATTTGAACTTGAATACATCGGCAGCGATGACAAACGCCATCGTCCGGTAATGATTCACCGCGCACCTTTTGGATCGATGGAACGATTTGTTGCAGTCTTAATTGAACATACAGCCGGAAAATTCCCAATTTGGTTGACGCCGGAACAAGCGGTAATTCTACCAATTAGCGAAAAATATAATGATTATGCAAAAAAAGTTTTAAATGTCCTAAATAATTACGATATTCGCGCCCTTATTGATGACAGAAATGAGAAAATTGGTAAAAAGATAAGAGACAATGAATTGAAGCGAATTCCGTACATGTTGATTGTTGGCGAGAAGGAAGAAGAAACCGGCACAATATCCGTCCGCAAACAACATGAAGGCGACAAGGGAACTATGAGTCCGGAAGAATTTGCATCCTACATTAAATCGGAAATTGATAATTTATTAAATAATAAATAAAACAAAACCCCAAATTAAGTATAACTAAAAACAAGGAGTAATTGAGCATAGAAAAAAAATTTGATAGGTTTCCCAGAGGCAACATTAAGTCAGACGAATTGCGATATGCAATTAATAACCAAATAAAAGCGAAAACTGTTCGCGTAGTCGGAGAAAATGTTTTAAATCCGGGAATTTTTTCCATACAAGAGGCGCTTAGAATTGCCGACGAATTGGAATTAGATTTAGTAGAAATTTCGCCCACAGCAACACCACCGGTTTGCAAGGTTATTGATTATCAAAAATTTCTTTATCAGCAAAAAAAGAAACAGAAGGAAATTAAAGCCAAAACCGTAAAAGTTGTTGTTAAAGAAATTCGTTTCGGTCCAAACACGGATGAGCACGATTTCAATTTTAAATTGAAACATGCTCAAAATTTTCTGGACGAAGGAAATAAAATCAAAGCCTTTGTGTTTTTCAAAGGTCGCTCGATTTTATTTAAAGAACAAGGTGAAATATTATTGTTGCGTTTTGCATCGGAACTCGAAGATTTTGGCAAAGTCGAACAACTGCCAAAACTCGAAGGTAAGCGAATGATAATGTTGATGTCGCCAAAAAAGAAAAAATAAATTTGTATTCAAAATTAGTTTACATAAATTCTTAATTTTAAATAAATAGTATTATGCCAAAAATGAAGACTAAATCCGGCGCAAAAAAAAGATTTAAATTGACAGCGTCCGGTAAGTTGAAACGTAAACATGCTTACAAAAGTCACATTTTGACTAAAAAAGAAACAAAGCGCAAACGTAATCTTGCACATTTCACCACGGTATCAAGTGTGGACGAAAAGAACATCAAGAGAATATTAGGTTTAGCTTAATTCAGTTTTAATTAAAATCGATTTTTTAACGTTTACGAAAAATTTAGTTTATTAACCAGAACACATTAGCCGAAAGAGTGATTGTAAATTATCACCGCTAATCGTTCACAAATTCAAAAAATTATGCCACGTGCAACAAACGCAGTAGCCGCAAGAGCTCGCAGAAAAAAAATTTTAAATCGTACAAAAGGCAACTTTGGTCCTCGCGCAAACGTGTGGACTGTTGCAAAAAATACATGGGAAAAAGGCCAACAGTACGCTTACAACGACCGTAAGGATAAAAAGGCTAACTTCCGTCAGATTTGGATCGTCAGAATAAATGCTGCCGTTCGCAAATATGGAATGTCTTATAGCGAATTTATGGGAAAGATTATAAAAAATGGTATTCAGCTCAACCGTAAAGCGTTGGCAGATTTAGCAATGAATCATCCATCGGCTTTCGAAGCAGTTGTTAATGCTGTAAAATAAAATTAAGTTAATCATAAAACTGGGGAAGTCACCAAAATTGGACTTCCCTTTTTTTTATAAACTTTGTCAAAGTTAGAACTTTGACAAAATTTTTATCAGCAAATTGAAACATGAAAATTGCAATTATCGGATACGGAAAAATGGGGCACGAAATTGAAAAGGTTGCTATCGAACGTGGTCACACAATTGCTTTGATTATTGACCAAAATAATTTCGATGAATTAACGGTTTCGAATTTACAAAAATGCGATGTTGCCATCGAATTTACCACTCCTCACACAGCCTATAGTAATTATAATACTTGTTTTAATGCGGGTGTGCCGGTAGTTTCCGGAACGACCGGTTGGTTGGAACAATATGATGAATTAACAAATATTTGTCGCGAAAAAAATCAGACTTTTTTCTACGCGTCGAATTTTTCAATTGGCGTTAACGTTTTTTATGAAATTAATAAACAGTTGTCGCGCATAATGAACAACTTTGCAAATTATGATGTTGATATAGAAGAAATTCATCACACACAAAAACTCGATGCACCAAGTGGAACGGCTATAAGTCTTGCAAATGAAATAATAAAAAATGTTGAGCGCAAAACGCAATGGGTAAACAACAAAACAGATAATAAGCAAGATTTATTTATAAAAAGTATTCGAGAAGGACAGGTTGTGGGAACGCATACTATTAATTATAATTCGGACGTTGATTTTATCGAAATAAAACATTTTGCAAAAAACCGTAAAGGTTTTGCATTAGGAGCTGTTTTAGCTGCCGAATTTATTTGCGACAAAAAAGGCATTTTTGGAATGAATGATTTGTTGAAATTTTAATAAAAGACACGACAAAGTTTAAGAACTTTGTCATATCTAAAAAATAAAAAATATGATAGAAAAAATTAAGGAGATTTTCCGTAATAAATGGGTAGTGTTTGGAATAGTTACCTTTTGTTATCTTTTATGGATAATTTGGTTGTGGGATTTTTGGTTGCTCATTGGCGTACCGATTATTTATGACATTTACATCAGCAGAAAAGTAAATTGGACATTTTGGAAAAAACGCGGTCAAAAAAAATCAGCAGTAATTGAATGGGTTGATGCGCTTGTTTTTGCTGTTGTGGCGGCAACACTTATTCGATTATTTTTTATTGAAGCTTTTACTATTCCAACATCGTCAATGGAAAAAACTTTGGACGTTGGCGATTATTTGTTTGTCAGCAAAGTAAGTTTTGGTCCCAAAATTCCGAACACGCCATTGTCTTTCCCATTTGCACATCACACATTGCCTTTGACAGAAAATACACCGTCGTATGTTGAATGGATTAAATGGGATTATAAGCGGTTAGCCGGTCTTTCGAAAATTAAAAATGATGATATTGTTGTTTTTAATTTTCCTGAAGGCGATACAGTCATTTTAGAAATGCAAGAGCAAAGTTACTATTCAGTATTACGTCAGTTCGCGCAACAATTGGAAGAAAATCAAAGACAAAACGGACAACAGGCAAAACCTCAGTCGGCATATTTGCAAAATGCACGCGAACTAATTAAAGAAAGATTTCATATAACTGTCAGACCTGTTGATAAACGCGAAAATTATATTAAACGATGCGTCGCAATACCGGGCGATAAGCTCGAAGTTATTCACGGCAACGTCTTTATAAATGGCAAAGAAGAAAAGATGTGGGATGGTATGCAATACAAATATAAAGTTGTAACCGACAGCAGCGCTATAAATCCGAAGACACTCGAAAAATTAAATATCGCTAAGGATGACATTCATTTCAGTGGAAATATTTATGATTTGCCGTTGTCGGCAGAAACGGCTGATAAAATAAAACACTTGCCCAATGTCAAATCGGTTACACGCCGCGAAAGTTCGAAAGGAGAATACGAAGATTATATATTTCCGCACAGTCCGACATATTCGTGGAACGAAGATAATTTTGGTCCGCTCGAAATTCCCAAAAAAAGTACAACAGTTCAGTTGACGTTGAAAAACTTACCGATTTATGAGCGTGTTATCAATCAATACGAAGGAAATGCTTTGGTTGTTAAAGACAGTACGATTTTAATTAATGGACAAAAAGCTACAAGCTATACATTTAAAATGGATTATTATTTTATGATGGGCGATAACCGTCATAATTCGGCGGACTCTCGCTTTTGGGGATTTGTACCGGAAGACCATATTGTCGGTAAAGCTTCTTTTGTATGGTTGTCGTTAGATAAAGATCAATCATTTTTAAGCAAGATTCGATGGAGTAGGATGTTTAGATTTATAAATTAATAAATTATAAAATCGAAATCGCTTGTTGAATTGGATTGTTCCATTGCAGCAAGCGATTTTGCTTTTTAACTATCTCGAATTATTCAAATATTTTCGTAAATTTGTGAATCAAAATCTTCAAAATAAATATCCATGCAATCTTAAATATCAAAAATATGAAAAAAATTCTATCGTTTGTTTTAGTCCTGTTTTCGTTCAATTTGTATTCACAAAGTTTTAGCGTCCCAGTTAATGTTTTAAAATCGTTCGGCGAAAAATATCCAACCGCCACGGATACTGTCTGGAAAGTCGAAAATAATTTTTATGTTGTTGTTTTTTTGCACGACAATTTAATAAAAAACAGCAAATTCGATTTTACCAACAATTGGGTTGAAACAATCATCAATTATGATAAAGAATTACAATTGCCAAAATTAGTTGTAAGTGCGTATAAAAGTAAAGTCAAAGGTTCAACAGTAAGCATGATGACCAAAACCGAAAGCAGCACAAAATCTCCATTTTACGAAATTACAATCGAAACCGATGACAAAACAATGGTTTACAAAATTAGCGATGTAGGAAAAATTATGGAAGAAACGCAGATTAAAGATGAGTGATCTGCTGAAGTAATAATTATGAACAAAATAATTACAAAAACGGTTTTAATTTTATCGCTGGTTAGCCTTATGACGGACGTTGCCAGCGAAATGCTTTATCCTGTGATGCCGGTATATTTAAAATCAATCGGGTTTTCGGTATTGCTAATCGGCATACTCGAAGGACTTGCAGAAGCAACAGCAGGTTTTAGCAAAGGATATTTCGGTAAAATGTCTGACATGATGCAGAAACGAGCTCCATTTATCAGACTGGGATACGGATTAAGCGCATTTGCAAAACCAATGTTGGCAACTTTTGCTTTTCCGTTGTGGATATTTTTTGCACGCACACTCGACCGTCTTGGAAAAGGCATACGCAATGGCGCCCGCGATGCGCTATTATCGGACGAAGCAACACCTGAAAATAAAGGAAAAGTTTTTGGATTTCATCGCGGCATGGATACGCTTGGCGCCGCTATCGGACCGTTTGCAGCATTGCTGTTTTTGTATTTTTTTCCTGCACAATATAGGTGGTTATTTGTATTGGCATTTCTACCAGGTGTGGCTGCAATTTTTATGACGTTCATTATTAAAGATAAACCTAAAATCATTGATATAAAAAAAGCAAAATCAAATCAATCGTTTTTTAGCTTTGTAAAATATTGGAATGTCGCGTCGAGCGATTACAAAAAATTAGTTACCGGACTTTTGGGGTTTACACTTTTCAATAGTTCTGATGTGTTTCTGTTGTTGATTGTTAATAGGTCGATTTTTATTCAGACGCACAACCAAACAACAGCTGACTTGACCATGATTGGATTTTATATTTTTTACAACTTAGTTTATGCTTTAAGTTCATATCCGTTGGGAATTGTTGCTGATAAAATTGGTCTAAAAAAAATAATGGTTTTAGGCTTGCTGTTGTTTGCATTCGTTTATGGGAGTGTCAGTTTTGTCAACAGTTATATTTTGTTGGCAATTTTGTTTTTGATTTATGGACTTTACGCAGCTGCAACCGATGGCATTTCAAAAGCATTGATTACAAATTTGAGTCAAAAAGAACATACCGCCACAGCCGTTGGATTTTATTCGAGTTTTGCAAGTTTCTTTTCATTGATTGCCAGTTCGCTTGGCGGATGGATTTGGTTTACTTTCGGAGCGTCGGCAATGTTTTTATTTTCGGCAATTGGAGTATTGTTAGTGGTATTTTATTTGGTTTACACATTCGACAAAATAAACTTGATTAGCAAAATTCGAACTAAATATTAAAGAATAAAAATTGCGACAATTGGATTAATAATTATTTTTGTGTAAACTCAATTAAAATATAAATGTATATAATTAAACATATTACGGAAATAACCAACTCGTGATGTCAATCAAAAAAATATTTGTAAAAAAAAACGATCGAAAATGTAAAACAAACCGAAAAAAATTTCGTATATTTCGAAAAGTAAGTTTTGTTAAATTTTAGAATAATTACAAACGAAAAAAATAATCAAATTTATTAATTTACTATTAAAAGCAAGAATTATGAAATCAAGTTTACTTATCAAAATTTGTGTATTTGTATTTGCATTTTCGCTATTGGGCTCACGTATAATTGCACAAAACGAAGTCAAAATTGCCAACTATGAAAAACAAATTGAAAAAGCAAATGCTAATCTCGAAAAACAACAAGCCCTGCTTGATACTGCAAATCAGAACATCACCAATGGCGAAGCGATGGTGAAAGAAGGTAAAGAAGAACTGAAACAATACACCAAGGACAAAAAGGATTTAGTAAAACAGCATGAAGCTGATTTGAAACGTCTCGAAAAACAAAAGAAAAACGACGCCGGCGATAAAGATGCAATGAAATCGACGAGCGATGAGTTGAAAGGAATAAATACAGAATTTACGGGAAAAAATAAAGAATTGGATAAAAACATAAAAGCGTCGCAAAAGAAAGTCGAGAAAGGCGATAAACTTATTTTGAAAGGCAAAGATCAAAAGAAAAAAGTTGCAGACAAAGTGAAAGAAGCAAAAGATCAAGTTAAAAAACTGGAATCTTTAAAAGCTAAAGCTGAAAAAGGCAAATAGTTACTAATTTAAAATAAAAAAACTGTTTAATGAAAAGCTAATCGTTAAACAGTTTTTTTTTATATTTTAACTTGTAAATTGGCAAAACAAACTCATAGTACAATTATTTAAATCAAAAAATAAACAAAGTATATTTCATAAATACATTATAAAATATAATTTTGCAAGATCAATCAAAAAAGTCGAATTATGAACACGTTGTATCCGCTAAAATTCAGGTCAAATTATAAAGATCGCATCTGGGGCGGCGAAAAATTAAAAACATTTTTTGGACGCAATTTACCAAACAGTAAAATTGGCGAAAGTTGGGAATTATCGGCGATAAAAGGAAGTGTTTCGAAAGTTGCCAATGGTTTTTTAAAAGGGAATAGTCTGCAAGAACTTATAGAAATATATATGGGCGATTTGGTGGGCGACAAAATATATGAAGTTTTCGGAATCGAGTTTCCGTTACTCATAAAATTTATTGACGCAAATGACAATCTTTCAGTACAAGTCCATCCCAATGATGAATTGGCTATGAAGAACCACAATGCTTTCGGCAAAACCGAAATGTGGTATGTAATAGATGCCGAACCCGGCGCAGCCATCATAGCAGGATTTAAAGAACAATTAAACAAAAATACTTTTCGTGATATCATCAATCTTGACGACAAAACCGAATTGCTCGAATCATTCAGTTGCGAATTTGCGTACCCTGGCGATGTTTATTTTATTCCAGCCGGATTAATTCACGCAATTGGACAAGGCGTTTTACTTGCCGAAATACAACAAACGTCGGACATAACTTATCGTATTTACGATTATGATCGCCTCGATGGCAAAGGAAAACCCAGACCATTGCATATCGATTATGCTTTGGAAGCGATCGATTTTAAAGTCGAAGAAAATTATAAAACACAATACGTAGAAAAAGTCAATCAACTATCGAAAATTGTCGATTGCAAATATTTTACAACAAGTATTTTAAATATCGACAAAAACATTTCGCGCGATTATGAGTTTGTCGATTCATTTATTGTGTATATTTGCATCGATGGAATTGTTGATATTGAATATGACAACGCGAAAACAGAACGTATGTCAAAAGGCGATACCTATTTAATTCCGGCTGTTTTGAAAAATATTCAACTTAAACCATTATCAAAAAGTAAAATACTCGAAGTATTTGTAAAATAATTTATCATGATGATTTTATGGAAATAAAAGGCACAGCAGTAAAGTCTATAAACGATTTTGTACAATTAAAATTTAGAGAACGCTACACAGAATGGATAAATATTTTGCCAAAAGCATCAAAAGACATTATGCTCAATCCAATTTATTCGACTAATTGGTATCCATTAGAGGAAGGCGGCGTAATTCCGACAGAGAAACTGGGTTTACTATTTTATGGAAATGCAAATAAAGGCGCTTGGGAGTCTGGACGTTTTAGCGCAGAAATGGCATTGACCGGTGTTTACAAAGTCTTTATAAAATTAACAACACCGGCATATATTATCGATAGGGCAAGTAAAATATTTTCGACATATTATCAACCCGGCGATTTTAGCGTTACCGGACGTGGATCGCATTATGTACTTATGGAGTTGCGAAATTTTACACATTTACCAACCATTGTCGAGCAACGTATATGTGGTTGGGTGCAGAAAGCGCTTGAAATTAATAATTGTACAAATGTTCTACCCATTGTAACAAAAGCTATAAGCGATGGCGAAGAATTTACTGAAATAAAAGTAACCTGGGAAAATTAAAATAACTAAATATGAAACGAATATTAGCGATACTTTTTTGTACGACTTTAGCAATAAATATATTTGCGCAAGAGCAAATGGTAATAATGACGCAAATATTACCACAAAATGATACAGTCTGGGTTTTTAAACCAAAAGATTATCGAGACATTAGAAATTACCCTGTCGTTTACATGTTGCATGGTTGGTCTGGCAATTACAAACAATGGAATCAAATAACCAATTTACAGCAATATGCCGACGACAACGGATTCATTATTGTTTGTCCCGATGGCTTATACGATTCGTGGTACGTTGACAGTCCGATAAAACCAAATCAAAAATGGGAAACTTTTTTCCTTGATAACTTAATGCCCGAAGTTAAACAAAAATATAATGTCAACGATTCAGCAATTTTTATTACCGGATTGAGCATGGGCGGACACGGTGCGCTTTTGATGTTTCTGAAACATCAAAAATTATTTAAAAGCGCAGGCAGTTGCAGTGGAGTTGTAGATTTACGAGTTGCCGCAAAAGGCGATGTGGGTGTAAAACAAACTTTCGGCGAACTGAAACAAAACGCAAAGACCTATTCAGAATTTTCGGTGATTGACAATATTAATTCTTTGGTTAGAAGCAATAAACAAATTATTTTCGATTGTGGAACAGAAGATCACTTGTACGGAATTAACAACGAACTACGCAAAAAGTGTGATGAATTGAAAATTAAAGCAACTTACATTTCGTCGCCCGGAGAACACAATTATGAATATTGGAAAAAAGCCATACATTTACAAATGGAATTTTTCAAACAACAAATAGGCAGATAATCATGCTAATTAAAACCGCTGTTTTTATTAGCAGCAGTACGCAATTGAAACAATGTCCAAAACCGGTATTTCCTGAATATGCGTTTATTGGTCGCTCCAACGTAGGGAAGTCGTCGCTACTCAATATGATAACAGGAGTAAATGGTCTGGCAAAAATTTCGTCGCAGCCGGGAAAGACGCAATTGATTAATCATTTTTTGATAAATAATAACTGGTATCTTGTTGACTTACCGGGATATGGTTATGCAAAAATTTCTAAGTCGAAACGAACCGATTGGCAAACGTTTGTCGAAAATTATATTGTTAAACGCGACAGTCTTCTTGCGTTGTTTGTATTAATAGATATTCGTCTGGAACCGCAAGCGATCGATTTAGCATATTTCGAAAATCTCTCAATAAAAGGAATTCCATTTGTAATTGTGTTTACAAAATCGGATAAACTGACGAAAAATGAACTTGCAAAAAATCTGGCGAATTACAAACGTGTGATGCTTGAAAAATGGGAAGATATGCCGCAATCTTTTGTAACGTCTTCCATTACAAAAACCGGACGCGACGAAATTTTAAAGTTGATAAACGAAACAAATAAATTGTTTGTAAAACCTACGTTAAGTAAAACTGAAGAAAATTAATAGACTACACTTATCATTCCGCGCGTTTCGTTTAAATAGCCATGGCTGTCGTAATATCGCAAATAATAAATGTACGAACCAACCGGCGCAATTGATTTGTCGGGCAATGTTCCGTCCCAGCCTTGGGCTGAATTGGTAGTTTCATAAATTTTAAGTCCCCAACGATTAAAAATCATTAGTGTATAATTATCCACAAACGAAACATAAGGTATAAACCGTGTATTAATAGAATTATTACTTTTGGGATTAAAGGCATTTGGAGCAAAAACCAAAGGTGGCTGTTCTATACATGCAACATTTGAACGGCTTCTATTAATTCCATAAATTGTATCAACGTACGAAACAGCTTCTATTTGATAACAGAATTTGCCTTTTGCTATTGTATTATTGGCAAAGTTACTTACATCGTCGTCATAAATCAAAGATTTGCCGGGGATTTGATCAAGAAAAACTAAATCAATATCGTTACTGATACGATAAATATTATGATATTGGGTGCCGGATGTCCAACCCATAAATGCATTCCAGTTAACCACGTTTGTAGCTTTTTGTGTCGCACTTAAATTTAACTTTACAAGAATATTACACATTACTGAACTTGTTTTAAAAAGATGTCCACACGAATCGATAGCCTGTAATTTGTAATAATAAATCGAATCTTCAGTATCGGCAGGCTCGTTAAACGAGAGCGTTGCCGATTTTGGTTGCACAACTTTTGCTATCTGGGTGAATCCAAAATTCCAATAAATCGAGCGCATCAACTCGTAAGTTGCAACAATTGTTGAATCGACAGTATATGACAACGAAACCCGACTACCATTCAAAACATTTAATGAATTGCTTCGGACTAAATTCGGCTCGCGAACGTGAAAGTTAAAGATGGATGTATAATTTGAAATTGAAGTTCGGATTTTATCGTCGTTGACAGCTTTAACCGAATAATAATATATTCTATCGAGTGGCGGATTTAAATGCGTATAACTTGTATCGGTTTTTTTAACGACAGCTAAAAATACCGGCGCTTTTGCTAAATCATTTTGATAATAAACTTCGTAATGATTAACCGCAGTATCCCAACCAACATATTTTGTCCACGAAATTTTAATAGAATTAGCACATTGGTCATATTGAGGTGAACTAACAAAAATTGTTTTGTGTTCGTTGCTCCAAGCAAGGCTTAATTGATTTCCTTTTATTGCCTGCACTCTATAAGATTCAGGATGTAAAAAAGGTTGGCTTCCACAAGCTACAACTGACGTATCTTTGAAACTCAATACATTTCCCCAAACTGTATCAATTGCGTGATATTCGTTGTCAGCATAAGGTGGACAATTTAATGCTTTACGAAAAACAATATAACCATCAATTTTTGTCGGATCACTAACACTCCAATTGACGACTGCTTTTTTGCTTGCCCAATCGACATTAACCGAAACTAAGACTGGGGTTTCGGGAGTTTGTGCCGAAACGCTTAAAATAAAAATCATAAAAATATAAAACAAAATTGTTTTCTTGTTCAACACCATAAATGTATCTTTTTAAATCTCCAAACAATAATTTTTTAAACGATTTTTTTTACATATAATTGTCCCGATTCATAACGAACAACTTTAACTTTTTCGCCGCGCTCAATAAACCCGACTTCACAAGTGGCGTCATACATTTCATCGTCAATTTCTACTTTGCCCGATGGTCGTAACATGCCAACAACAACTCCAATTCTGCCAACCAATTCGTTATTCGAAATTTGTCCGCTCACGAATCCATCGTCTTTTTTTAATCCCGAATTTAAAACCATCCAGTTAAACGTTTTTGATTTCAACATTTTGTTACTCATCGAAATTGACAAAATAATTGATATGAATAAAGACATTGTTACAATTGCAAACGATTTGACGGAATGAAAAATTATATATGAACTATTGTATTCGAACGACACATTTTCGACCATTGCCAGCGCCAGACCGGAAATGATCATGACTATGCCAATAATACCCAGCACGCCAAAAGTCGGCACAATAAAAACTTCGGCAATGACAATAATTACTCCAACAACAAACATAATAATTTCCCAATACGCAGCAATTCCTTCGAGATACAACGGTGCAAAATAAACCACCGCAGCCATTGCAGCAATAGAAATTGGTATGACGCTTCCGGGCGATTGCATTTCGAAATAAATTCCGCCGACCATCATCATTATTAATATTCCCTGCAACACCGGACTTAGCAACCAACCCATCAATTTATCGAACGACGTAGCAGTATATTCTTTTATTTCATATTTTTGAACGCCCGCAAGTTTAATGACTTCTTTCAAGTCAGTAGCTTCTCCTTCGCAATAATTAAATTTGATTGCTTCGGTCGCAGTAAATGTAACAACTTTGCCCGAATCGAGTCCTTTGACTTTTGTTCTTGGATCGACCATTGCTTCGGCAATAATCGGATCGCGAAACCAACGGACAACTGTATCGCCGTCAACAATCTTCGTAACTTTTCCATGCGACTGTGCTGTCGAGCGCATCATCGAACGCATGTAAGATTGATATTTGTCTGCTACAACTTCGCCTTTTTCGTTTACAACAGTTGCGGCGCCGAAGTTTGCACTTTTTGTCATAAAAACGCTGTCGCAGGCAATTGAAATCAAAGCTCCGGCTGACGCAGCATTGTTGTTGATAAAAACCCAAACCGGAATTTTGGAATGTAATATTTTTGTGCGGATGGAATCGGCAGCATCCAACATTCCGCCGTAAGTATTCATCTGAATAATGATAACGTCGGCTTTATATTTTTCAGCCTGTGCAAAACATTTTTGTGTCAATCGCCATGCAGCAGGTCCAATTTCCTGATTGATGTGAAATGTAAATATTTTTTTTCCATAAGGACTTTCTGTTCTGTCGTGCGTAGGACTCGAAAAAGAAATCAAACTTACGATTGTTAAAACACTAAAATAAAACAGTATTCTTAATTTTTTCATTTAAAATTCTTAATTTATTTTGACTCCCATTTATCTTCCACGTATCTAACTGTTGGATTGTTATCGACAATATTTACTACAACAAAACCATTATTCGTTCCATTATCAGGACCATGCCATTTGTCGCCACAAATAGAACCGCCGGTTACAAAATGTATGTTGTTTACATACAAGTCTTCGAAAAAATGTAAATGTCCTTGCAGAACTAATTTCAAATTATAACCATCAAATAGTTTTAATACTTCAACATTATTATCGATGACCAAATAAACCGGACTTGCTGCCAAAGCGCCTTGTTGCAATTGCGTCAGTGTTGTTACAAAAGGAATGTGACAAACAATTGCTAACGGAACGTCTTTCGAAACTTTTGCCAAATCGTTTTTCAACCAATTTAATTGCTCATCGCTGACATGACCTTTTAATTGATTGTCGTTTGTATCGTCAATTCCGTCGAGAACATAAAACCGATAATTTTTATACGTAAAATTGTAATATCTTTTTCCTATCCGTTTTTCAAACATTTTTTTCCCATATTCCGGATTGTTTACATCGACGCCTTTTTCTTTCGAGAATCCCCAAATGTCGTGATTGCCGATTGTGTAATGAACAGGACTTTGAATTTCCCTAATTATTTTCTGAAACAAATTGTAAAGCGAATCTGCACGCGAATATTGCTGCGACCACGCGTCAATAATTAAATCGCCGCCAAGCATTACAAAATCCGGTTTATAATCGTTCACCATTTTTATTGCCTGCTTTACACCGGCAACTGCGTTGTTTTCTGGTTGAATGTGCAAGTCAGTCATAAAAATAAAACTAAAATCGTTCGAAACTTTTTGGTTGTTATTTGGATTGATGCCCGTCAAAAGATGTTTATTTAACGCAAACACCAAACCTACAACCAATAAACTAATGGTCAATAATCGAATTACAATTTTTTTCATAATTAAACAATTTTATTAAAATACAAAGTTAACTAATTTGCGATTTATTTATAAAATTAGTTAATTTTTTAATTCGCATTTTTTTTTAGTTTTTGTATTTTTAACTTTGCCAAATAAAATACGAACAAAACAATGAAAAAGATTAAAAAACGCTACTACATTTTACTTGCTATTTTCCTGATAATTTTCTTTGCATTCTTTTTTGCATCGACATTTATCAAAAATTATATTGTCAAACATAGCAACGAACTGGTTGGTCGCAAAATAACTTTAAGCGAACTACACATTAATTATTTCAAAGTTTCGGTACAATTAAAAGATTTCGTTTTATACGAAGCCAATAAAACCGATACTTTTGTTTCGTTCAACGAATTTTATATTGACTTTGATCCGACGAAAATTTTTAGCAAAGAACTTGGTTTTTCGGAAATACGACTGGTCAATCCAAAATTGACTTTTACACAAAACGACACGATTTATAATTTCACTGACATTATTAATTTTTTCAATAAACCGTCAACCGAACCTAAGAAACCGGAGAAACCTGTTGATACTTTAAAGTCAGTTACAAAATATTCGATTGCAAATTTTGTGTTGCGCGACGGACGTGTACGCTACAAAGATTTAAAACTCAACAGCAAATTTAATCTTAGCAACTTAAATCTTAATTTGCCGTACATAGCTTGGGACAGCAAAAATGCGAATATGGAAATCGATTTCAAAATTGACAAAGGAACAATCGGCATCAAATCGCAAATCGATCCGGTAGCTAAAAATTATAAAGTAAAAATCAAAACCAAAGATATTTCGCTTGCGCCATTCGAGCCATATTTAAAAGATTACATGAAAATAAAATCGTTCGACGGTTTGTTGCAATCGAACATTGCAATCAACGGCAGTTACGCGAATGTTTACAATGTTGTGGTTTCAGGTCAAGTTGGCGTCTCTAAGTTTGCAATGACCGACGAAAATGGAAAACCTTTTGTAAAAACTGATTTTGCAAATGTCGTGCTGGATTCGATTGACATTGGAAAATCGTATTACAAAATAAGTAAAATTGAAATTGACAAACCAGATTTGTATGCCGAACTAAATAAAAAAGGAACAAACATTCAAAGTATATTTGCGCCGGTTTTATCAACTGACACAACAAAACCAAAACCAGTCAGCAAACCAGACACAACCGCTGTTGCTTCAAATAAAATGGTGTACATTATCGAATCGTTTGTTATTAAAAACGGGAAAGTCGAATTTGTTGACAATACGTTGACCCGCAAGTTTACGTACAATCTGGTTAATATGAATGTCGATGTAAAAGATATTCGAGAAAAAACAGAAAAGATGCCAGTGAAATTTAGTGTTGGATTGAACAAACTCGGGACGCTCACTGGAAATACAATTTTAAGTATGGTGCAATCGAAAAATATTACTGCCGACATGGAAGTCAAAAATCTCGATTTGATTAGTTTCTCGCCATACTCCGAATTTTACGTTGCCCGACCGATAACCGAAGGGCATCTGGATTACAAATTGAAACTTAAAATGACGCCCAAAACGTTGGAAAATTTAAATAATATTTTTGTCGGTAAACTCGATTTTGGTAAAAAAACAAACGATGCCACAGCCATGAAAGTGCCGGTACTGCTTGGTCTTTATTTATTAAAAGATTCGAAAGGAAATATTGCAATTGACTTGCCTGTAACCGGTAATCCTGATGATCCGAAATTTAGTTATTGGAAATTAGTTTGGCAGACATTGGGTAATTTATTAGTTAAAACAGCGTCCGAACCTTTTAAAGCGATGGGCAGTCTTTTCGGTGGCATTGATCCCGAAAAAATGAAATCGCTCGATTTTAGTTTAGCGCAAGATTCGTTGACAACTGAGCAAACTGACAAACTTGATAAAATTGCGGAATTGAGAACAAAAAAACCGCAGTTGACATATTTGTTTACACAAGTTACCGGCGTCGAAAAAGAAAAAGCTATCATTGCAGTCAACAATGTAAAACGAAATTTCATAATTGCCAAATCAGGTACAATGGACGAAAAATTATTGAATACAACGGTAAGCAAAGTTGATGGTAAAGACACAGCATTTATAGCTTACATGGTTTCGAAACTTCCCGAAGCAAAAACATTACCCGTAAACGATGCTTGCATGAAAATTATTGGTCAGGAAAAAACAAACGCTTTGTTCAATACACTTTTAACAAAACGAAATTCGTTAATTTCGTCTTATCTTACAGGCAAAGGTTTTAAACCGGAAGATTTTAAAGTCGTTACCGGTGATTTATTAAATTTATCTGAAGAACAAAAAAATCCAAAATATTTGATCGAAATAAATATTAGGTAAATTAAACATTGTCAAAGTTTTAAACTTTGACAATGTTTTGAATGTATTCGTCGATTAAAAAATACCACCATTCTGATAAATTTCCATTTGTACACTCGAAAACTTATCAGCATTTATTTTATGTCCATTTTTTTTGTTGACAATTTCACCCGAAACAAAATCGACATGAATAATGTCGCCGTCAGACAAATCTAAACTGTCGAGCGATTTGTACGTAACAATCGGCATCGCAGCATTGATAGCGTTACGCTCATAAATTGCACCAAACGATTCCGCTAAAATTGCAGATATTCCCAACGAAGTAAAACAATCAACTGCTTGCTGACGTGAACTTCCGCTACCAAAATTTTTCCGCACAACAACAATGTCGCCTTTTTGTGCTTTCTTGGCAAAATTTTCATAACCTTTCAGATTATCAAACGTAAATTGTCCCATTTGTGCAATGTCTGTAATTGCCAAATAACGGTTGTGGAAAATCATGTCAGTATCAATGTTGTCTTCTTTAATTACCCATGCACGACCTTCTATTGCAGTTGGTTTTGGTTCGACGAATTTAGTTTTTTTAGTTTGATTTTCCGTTTTTTCTATTTTCATAAATTCAAAAATTGCAGGCTTTTCAGGAATATCCTGCGCGGTGGTTATATAACCAGCAACTGCCGATGCAGCTACCGTTTGTGCCGACGCCAGATAAACCGAACCCTTGCCTTGTTTGCCCGGAAAATTTCTATTGCCGGTACTTATTGTAATTTCGCCCAAGCCGTTTTGTCCAACCTGTCCTTCGGCACAACCGGCGCAACCGGCATTTGTAACCAATGCTCCGGCAGATTTAAATATTTCAATTAAACCTTCGTGCAAACATTGTTTCCAAATATCATCGGTTGACGGAACAATTTTCAACACCACACCGGGCGCAACTTTTTTGTTCTTCAATACTTGTGCTGCTCCGCGTAAGTCTTCCATGCGTCCGTTGGTGCAACTGCCAATAAAGCAACTATCGATTTTAGTTTTCTTTACGGTTTCAATATCAACTGCATCGTGTGGTTTTCCGGGTCGTGCAACCATTTGAATAAATTTATTCATATCAATTTCGTGCGACTGTGCATAAACCGCGTCAGTGTCGGCATAAAGCATTTCGACTTTTTTGCTGCTTCGTTTTTCGCAATAATCAATTACTTCTTTGTTTGGAGTAAATAAAATGATTAATGCGCCCATTTCTGTTGCCATTGATGCAATTGTGATGCGTTCGTCCAAGGTAAATTTTTCAACTTCGTCGCCATATATTTCTACTGAATATCCGAGCAATTTATTTGCACCAAAAATCGATAATAAATTTAACACAATATCTTTTGCTGCAATGTTTACAGGACGTTTGCCCGTTAAAATAATTTTTACCGACTCCGGCGATTTAAACCAAACTTTGCCTTTAGCCCACGCAACGGCAATGTCTTGGTCGCCCATGCCTTGACCGAATGCGCCAATTGCTCCGAGAATGTTTGCGTGAGAATCTGTCGAAACGGCTGTTGCAAAAGGATAAACCAATCCGTTGTCAATCATCAGATGTGTTCCGATACCTGAATTAATGTCAAACACCGGAATATTATTTGAACGTGCATACAACCGGCAGGCATGTTGATTAATTGCATATTTCTGGTCAGAACCGCCCGGATTGCAATCGAAAGTAAAATATGTTTTCGACGCATCGGCAATTTCCATCGAATTATCTTTCAGATTTTTTACAACGTTTGCGCCGCCAAAATCGCGTGCTGCACGAACGTCAATTTCGACGTCAATAATTTCGTTTGGTTTTACAATTTCCTGATTCGAATGTCTTGCTAATATTTTTTCTATTAATGTCATGGCAATAATTTTAGAATTTTTGAATGAATATTACATCTGCAAAAATACATTTTACGTTGAAACTACAAAATGAATTTGGAAATGAATATTTTTTTTGAAAAATTACAATTTCAAATAAAAATTGCCTAAATATTTTTCAGCTTAAATAAAAAAAATGTAACTTTACAACAAAATAATATCATGCAAACACTTACAGTAAATATAGATATTCAACCCGACATTTTAATTTCGCTAAATCAAAATAAAGTTGATTTTGCCAAACAATTGAAATTATGGGCTGCAATTAGTATGTTTCAACACGGCAAATTAAGTTTGGCAAGAGCTGCAAATCTTGCCGATTTGCATCGATATGATTTTGAAAATATTTTAGCTGAACTTAAAATTCCTATTTCGAATATTAATATTGAAGACGCTAAAAAAGAATTAGAACTTCTTAAAAATCTATAAATGTTACTTATTGCCGATACAAGCCCTTTACTTTCGTTAATATTAATTGATAAACTTGATTTATTAGAAAAATTGTATGGCAATTTTTTAATTCCGAATGCAGTTTGGAATGAATTAACAAGTCATGCTGCAATAAAAAAATATAACACTGAATTACAATTCCTTTCGCAAAAAATCAGAAAACTTCCATTCAAAATTACACCAATAAATGGCATTGACATTGGCGAAACAGAATGTATTTGGCTCTACAAAGAATTAAATGCCGACTATCTTTTAATCGACGATAAAAAAGGCAGGGAAATTGCCGAACTTAATGAAATTAATTGCGTTGGTACTTTGACTGTAATTTTTAAAGCCAAAGAAAAATACATTTTGCCGGAAATAAAAAGTTTGTTTGTCAAATTAATTGAAAACAAACGTTTTTATTCTAAACCATTAATGAATTATTTTTTAGAATTGGCGAACGAAAAATTATTATAGACATCATAAATTTCATTCCATGAAAAAGCAGACCAAAATAGTAGCAACAATTTCGACCAAACATTGCGAAGTCGAATTTCTTACAAAACTTTATGAAGCAGGCATGAACGTCGTGCGATTGAACACTGCACATTTCGATCCGAAAGACGCCATGCAAATGGTGAACAACATCCGTAAAGTTTCGGAGACAATTGCAATTCTTCTCGACACAAAAGGTCCTGAAATTAGAACGACCGTTTGCGAACCTGAATTTGAAGTTACAAAGGGTCAGCGCGTATTTTTCAAAGGCGACAATACCGGCATCACTACACCAGACTGCATTTACACGACTTACGACAATTTTGTGGATGAAATTCCAATTGGTACAAAAATTTTAATTGACGACGGTTCTGTTGAATTTATTGTCATTGAAAAAACGCATGACAAATTAGTTTGCGAAGTCGAAAACGATGGCAAAGTTCAAAGCCGCAAGAGCATTAATGTGCCGTCGGTACACATAAATTTGCCGTCGTTAAATGAAAAAGATAAACAGTTTATTGATTTCGCCATAGAAAACGATTTAGATTTTATCGCACAT
>Ga0265327_10000895_pt1 | contig 43978 bp, 38 predicted proteins | sample 41621metaG_FD_202089 | JGI IMG/M metagenome (GOLD analysis project Ga0265327, IMG submission 202089) | Rhizosphere microbial communities from Carex aquatilis grown in University of Washington, Seatle, WA, United States - 4-16-21 metaG | ecosystem: Host-associated > Plants > Roots > Rhizosphere... | reverse complement strand
CTGGGACAGTCTTGACGTCATAGAGTCGCTTCGAACGAGCTGGACAGCGCAGGAGGGTTCGTGAATCCCGATCCAACCAGTGACGACGACGACGCACCTCTGGCCGCGTCACCTACTTGGTTTCGAGGTCCCCTAGAGGCGTACAGGCGGGCCATCTCAGATCTTGTTGACCTAACCAACGTGACTCGAACCGCACTCATGGGAGCAAAGGCTCAGGTGGGGTTGGTTGAGGCCCTGAACAAGATCGACGCCGAGTTCGACAAGAAGTTTGACGAGGAGACTCGTGCCCTCAAGTTGAGTCGGGCGGTGGAGCAAGCCAAGGTCGCCCAATCTGAGATCTCGTCAGGCTTCAGAATTCTCCATTCGAATGCCGTTGTTCTGCTTTGGGCATACCTAGAAACTCTGGTCGATGACCTTCTGCTCGCAACGATCATCAACAACCCTGAATTCCACACGTTGGCAGATTGGGGTGGGATAAGGGCCCCCGTGGCAGAGTTCTCGATCCTGCCCAAGGAGGAGCAGGCGCTCTTCCTCGCGAGCGCTGCTACTCAGCACCTACGGCAGAGGACCAGTGCGGGCAATGCACAGATCGAGACGATCTTGGAATTTGCCGGCTTAGGAGGCGCCCGGCCAGAGGGCTTGGACTCCGGTCTCTACCTCATGAACAAAGTGCGAAACCTCATTGCTCATCGTGCGGGTGTCGTCGACGCGAAGTTCGTGCGTGAATGTCCCCAAGTAGAGGCTGCGGTTGGAACCCGCCTCACGATTGGTACCCACACTTTCTCCACGTGTGCGCTGATCGCGATCCAGTACCACCAAGAGGTCCGAAGTCGATGCGAAATCGCGTACCAACTATCCGACCCAATCAAAGCCGAAGTCGTCGGCCCCTTCGATCTGTGTTCGGCCCTCAATACCGATTCGAGACGCATAGCCGCTGGGGATCTCAGCCTGCACGGACGACTTGATGTCACGCCGAGCGATGAATCGACAGGTTGATGATCGACAGCCGACGAACTAATTCGCCTCATCGAGAAGGGCAGCTTGGTACCTCTGGTGCTCCCCTTCAATGTCATCGGGCGTGGCATGCTCCGCCCAGCGCTCAACGGCCTGCGCCAACGCACCGAGCCGCCAGTGGAACACCAGGCGGCCGGGGTCGAAGGTGTTAAAGCCTCCCTTGCCCTTCGGCCGGACCTCGATCGACGTGACGAGTGTCAGCACGACGGACCGCTTGTCGGCCGACGAGAGCTCGTCCCAGTGCCCCGCCACGTCGCCGCCGAAGCGGTCGAGGGCGGCGTTGCCTGACAGCGCCGAGATGCGGCTCTGCCGCTCGCCGATCCGCTCCTTGATCGCCTTGGCGTTGCGCTGTAGCCCGGCACGCGTCAGATCGCCGGCCGCGAACGCGTCCTCAAGCTCCGCCAGGCGAGTGCCGTCCTCGGCGTTGGCCTGCACCAGCGCCTTGATCTCGGCCCCCTCCGAGGCCCGCTCGGCGGAGGTCAGCGCCCTCGTCGCCGGGTCGTCCACCAGTCGCAGGATCGCCGGGAACACGACGCTCTCGACGTGCTCGGCGGTGACGAAGATCTTGCCGCAGGCTCCGAGGTCCCTCCGGCACCCGTAGTACCGCACTCGGCGGTCAGGGTCGGATGGGATCGGCTTCTTGCGAGGCACGGAGGTCAGCTTCTTGCCGCAGACCCCGCAGACCATTACGCCCGTGAGTGGGTACGCACGCTTGACGCTGCGGGGCTGGCGCTGTGAGTTGTCGCTGAACACCGCCTGGAGCTGGTCCCAGGTGTCCCGGTCGAGGATGGCGGGCCAGTCTGCCGGGGTCAGGACGCCGCGGTGCGTGCGGAGCCCAGCGTTGCGGGGGCTGCTGAGGAACGACCGGACGCTGTTGACCCGCCACGGCCGACCGCTGGAGGTCGGGACTCCCCGCCCCTCCCAGTCCATGGCGATTGAGCGGAGCGTCTCGCCTCGCAGCACCCGCTCGGCTGCCTCCCGGATGAGGACGGCCTCCTCCTCGCAGACGACCGTCCCGTCCCGCTCCCCCGCCACCCGCTGCCAGCCGAACGCCCTCCGGCCTCCTCCGTGCGACTTGCCGCTCTCGGCGAGCTCCTGCTGCTTGCGAAGGATGCGCTCCTTCGTGACGGCCACCTCGTAGGCGGCTACGTCGCCCTTGATGCGGAGGGTCATGAGTGCGGCTGCGTCCGTCAGGTCGGTCGAGCCTGACCGGACCGAATGCAGCCGGGTGAGCCCGGCCTTCTTGGCCCTCGACGCGAACGCCTCAAGCTCGGCAGGCTGCCGGTGCAGGCGGTCCTCCCGGTAGACGACCACCACGTCCGCCTTGCCGCCCTCGACGGCTCGCATCATGCGCTCGTACTCGGGCCGTGGCTTGTCGGGGTCAGCGGCCGTCCGGTTGTTGTCGACGTAGAGGTCGGTGACCTCGTAGCCCTCCCTGGCGCACAGCTCCAGGCAGTCCTTCTCCTGACGCTTGACCCCGAGCTGTGTGTCGTCCCGGTCCGACGAGATCCGGCAGTAGACGGCCGCCCTCACGACGGTCCCGCTCCCTCGCGTCCGACCTGCGTATGGCTAGGTTCCATGTAGGGCCATTCTACCCTGCGGTTTACCTAACGTACATTTCGTACCGTCGACCTTCGCCGCCTACGCCACGGTCGGACCGGGGGGCGCCCGACCCGCCTCGCCCTACGACCCGGTCGACGCCGCCTACACGGCGGCGGCCATGCTGTGCGCCGACGGCGGGGGCACGGCCACCGGACTGCGGGGTGCGGTGTCCGCGTACAACCACGACCCGGTCTACGTGTCCACCGTGCTCGTGCTGTCGCTGGCCTTCGCCGACGACGCAGGGGTGGACGCCACGGTGGTGGCCGCCCTGACCTACGCCGCGTCGCAGCTCGGCGTGCCCTATCGGTGGGGCGGCACGGGGCCGGGCGGGTTCGACTGCTCGGGGCTGTCCCAGGCGGCGTTCGCCCACGCCGGCGTGTCACTCCCCCGGGTGGCCCAGGACCAGTTCGACGCCGGACCGACCGTCACCGCTGCCCAGCCCAGCGCAGGCGACCTGCTCTTCTTCGGGTCGGGGCCGGGCGGCGTCGACCACGTCGGCATCTACGCCGGCGACGGCCTCATGGTCGACGCCCCCCACACCGGTGCCGTGGTCCGGGTGGAGGCCGCCGACTGGTCGGGTCTGGTGGGCGCCACCCGGCCCGGGTGAATCCGCCGCCCGCTGTGGCCCGGGCACCCTCCCGGGGTCGCGTCGCACGACCCCGGGGGCCCGGGGGCCCGGGGGCCCGTCCCTAGGACATGGCCTGGTTGATCTTGGTCGTCGTCTTCTTGGCCGTGATGGGCACGAACGTGGCGGACGAGTAGTCCGGCCCGCTGTACCAGGCCGTGCCGTAGGTGGACGTGACGCCGCAGTCACCGGGGACGAACTCGAGCTTGGTCCCGGTGGTGGCGACCCCGGGGATCTTGTACGTGCCCCTGGGGCTCGTGCACACCGCCCCGGCCACCTGGTAGGCGGTCGTCCAGTAGGCGATGACGAGGATGCCGGCCACCGGCTTGCGCGTGGCCGCGTCGGTCACCTTGCCGGCGACGGCCCCGCCCATGGACAGCGAGAAGTCGATCCCCGCGGTCGTCCCGCCCGCCGTCACCGCGAACTGGGTGGCGTCCGACTGGAAGTCCTGGCTGCTGAACCACTGCGGCACGTAGTCGCCGCTCTTGCAGTCGAAGCCGATGGCCGTGTAGTCCGAGGACGGCGGCACCCCGGCGAGCGACCAGACGCCCTTGTTCGTCGACGGGCCGCTGGTACCCACCATCGTGTTGGTGCTGGCCTCCACGACGTTGACGCAGACGTTCTTCATGGGCTTGCCCGTCGCCGCGGCGAAGGCGGTCCCGGTCACGGTCCCGGTGGTGCCGTCGGCGCCGGCCGGTGCGGCCACGGCCACCCCGGTCAGGGGGACTGCCAGGGCGAGCGCGAGGCAGGCGAGCGTCCGCCTGCGGGCGGTGGTGACGTGCATGTGGTCGGTCTCCCGTTCTGTCGGATTGCCCCTTCGATCGGACGGTAAACGCCGTTGCGGGCAGCCTCAATACGTCGTTCGACGTAGGGGTGGGGACGTCACCACCCACGGTGGCGACTCGGGGTGCGTCGCCGGTGGCCGGTCGACCGACCCGCTCCCGTCCGGACCCGGCAGGGCCACCAGCGTCCCGAACACGAACGCGGCCAGCCGCCCGCGGCCGTGCGCTCCATCCGGGGATGTTGCCATGGAACCCCGCACGCCTGCCGGTGCGGGACCCGCATCCGGGTGGCTCAGACCCAGGCGTGCACCAGTGCCCGGTGGAAGCACGACGGCGCCGACACCGGCGCCGACGGGGCGGGTGGCCCGGGAGCGGCAGGTGCCGGACGCAGCCGGTCGCGCAGTCGGGGCGGGGGCGGGGGCGGCGTGGCGGGCGGCTCCGGCACCACCGGCTCGGGCCCCCCGAGCACCGTCTCGACCCGGGTGAAGCCGGCGGCCCGGCACAGCGCGTGGAGGCCGGTCATGTTGGGCACGTACCAGTTGCCGAAGTCGTGGTTGAGCTCGTCGCCGGCGTAGAACTGCATGAGCGGATCGCCCTCGAGCCCCTGCAGGTGCACGGCCTGCGTCTCGACGACCGCCACCTCCCCCGTGACCGAGCGCAGCCGCTCGAGGCAGGTCAGGGGCTCCTTCATGTGGTACAGCACCCCGAGATAGAACACCACGTCGAAGGTTCCGAGCGGGGCCAGGTCGGCCGTGGCGAAGTCGGCCACCACCGGTTCCACCGCCGACCCGATGGCGGATGCCGCCAGCTCGAAGCCGCGCCGGCCCGGCAGTCCGTCGTCCCAGAAGTCGGTGAGGTCGCGCTCCTGGTCGGGCAGGACGCCGGCGGCCGCGCACTCGTTCCAGTAGGCACCCCGGGCCACCATGTCCACGCCCCAGGCGTAGTGGTCGAGGGCCGTCACCCGTCGGGCGCCGTGCCGTTCGGCCCAGAACGAGTAGTACCCGTCCCACGCGCCGATGTCGAGCACCGACCGTCCGGCCACGTCGGGCAGGACCTCGTCCGGCAGCTGGGCCTCCGACAGTCCGGGGGTGACCACGCCACCGCCCAGGTCGATCGAGTGGAACCAGCCGATCGCGTCGATCGATTCCTGCAGCGATTGCTCCGCCGGGCCTGTCATGTCGGGCACGATACCTGCGTCGTCGGCCGCCGGGGGCGATGGGGCGTCAGCCGCCGGCGGGCTCCCGCCACATGGTGGTCACCACCGGTCCGCCCCGGGGCAGCTCGATCCGCCCGGTGTCGACGAACCCGACCGACCGGTACCGCCCGAGGTCGGCCTCGTTGGTCGACTCGAGGTAGGCCGGCCGCCCCTCGGCGTCCACCAGGGCCAGGTTGTCGGCCAGCAGCGCCATCCCGAGGCCCTGGCCACGCGACTCGGGGCGGGTCCCGAACAGGCTGAGGTAGTAGTGCTCGTCCGTCGGCCGGGCCGCTCCGAACGCCTCCATCAGGGCGGTGGCCCGCCACACCTCGGGGCCGAGCAGGTCCTCCATCAGCGCTTCCAGTGTCGCCTCCTGCCGCGGCGACAGCTCGGCCACGCCCGGCGGGATCCACTCGGTCACGGCGCCGGCGTCCGGCGTCGACCAGATCCAGCCGTGCTCGACCGACGCGTCGAGCAGCAGCCCCCACACCGCCCGGAGCTGCCCGGTGCGCCGCTCGGGATCGGTGAAGACCCAGCTCCAGGCCGGGTCGCCGTGGAAGGCGAGAGCGAGCGTGTCGGTGGCCAGTGCGAGTTCGTCGGGTCCGGCCCGGTGGGCGTCCATGTCCCCATCATGCCCGCCCGTCCGGTCCCTACCGGCCGGCGAGGGTCAGCGCAGCGCGGCCTGGCCCGGACGCAGCGGGGCGGGCAGCTCGGTGGTGCCCATGAGGTGGCGGTCGACGGCGGCGGCGGCCGACCGGCCCTCGGCGATGGCCCACACGATGAGGCTCTGGCCCCGGGTCATGTCGCCGCAGACGAAGACGTTGTCCACGTTGGTCGCCCACCGCTCGTCGGCGGCCACGCTCCCCCGGGCGTCGAGCTCGAGCCCGAGGTCGGCCACGACCCCGTCCGGCTCGGCCCCGAGGAACCCCATGGCCAGCAGTACCAGCTGGCACGGCAGTTCGAACTCGCTGCCGGGCACGGCGTCGAAGGACGGCCGCCCGTCCTCCCCCACCGTGAGCTCGACCTCGTGGCCCCGCAACCCGCCCACCGCTCCCGACCCGTCGTCCACGAAGGCGTCGGTGGTGACCGAGAAGATCCGCTCGCCCCCCTCCTCGAGGGCGGACGACGTGCGCAGGATCAGCGGCCACGTCGGCCACGGGTTGTCCTCCGGCCGCTGGTCGGACGGCTGCGGCATGATCTCGAGCTGGTGGACGCTGAGGGCCCCCTGGCGGTGGGCGGTGCCGAGGCAGTCGGCCCCGGTGTCGCCGCCGCCGATGATGACCACGTGCTTGCCGGCCGCGGTGATCGGCGAGGCGTCGAGCGACCCCTCCTGGACCATGTTCGACGGCTTCAGGTAGTCCATGGCCCGGTGGATGCCGTCCAGCTCGCGCCCCGGGACCGGCAGGTCACGGGGCAGGGTGGCCCCGCCGGCCAGCACCACGGCGTCGTGGCCCGCCACCAGGTCGGCGGTGGGCAGGACCTCGGCCCCGGGGGCCAGGGCCCGGGGGACATCCGGGGACGGGGCGCCGACCGACACGCCGCAGCGGAACTCCACCCCCTCGGACTCGAGCTGGGCCAGACGGCGGTCCAGCACCGCCTTCTCCATCTTGAACTCGGGGATCCCGTAGCGGAGCAGGCCACCCGGGCGCTCGGCCCGCTCGTAGACGACGACCGCGTGCCCGGCCCGGGCCAGCTGCTGGGCGGCGGCCAGGCCGGCCGGGCCGGAGCCGACCACGGCCACCCGACGGCCGGTGGGGACGGCGGGGCGCACCGGCTCCACCCAGCCCTCCGACCAGGCCCGCTCGATGATCTCGTACTCGATGCGCTCGATGGTGACGGGGTCGTCGTTGATCCCGAGCACGCAGGCCCCCTCGCACGGGGCCGGGCAGAGCCGGCCCGTGAACTCGGGGAAGTTGTTGGTGGCGTGCAGGCGCTCGACGGCCGACGACCAGTCGTCCCGGTAGACGAGGTCGTTCCACTCCGGGATGAGGTTGCCCAGCGGACACCCCTCGTGGCAGAACGGGATGCCGCAGTCCATGCAGCGCGCCCCCTGCCGCTCGACCGCCTCGGCCGGGAAGTCCTCGTAGACCTCCTTCCAGTCGCGCAGCCGGACCGGCACGGGCCGGCGGGCCGGCAGCTCGCGCCGGTACTTCAGGAACCCGGTCACCTCACCCACGGGACGCCTCCATCACTGCCTCCTCGACCGATCGGCCCTCGGCCACGGCCCGCTCGGTCGCCTCGATGACCCGCCGGTAGTCGCGCGGCATGACCGTCACGAACTGCTCGGCCTCGATGGTCCAGTCGGCCAGGAGCCGGGCGGCCACCTCCGAGCCCGTCTCCTGCTCGTGCAGGTGGATCCGGTCCCGCAGCCACATGCGGTCGTCGTGCCCGAGGGGCTCCAGGTCGACCATCTCGCTGTTGTAGACCCGGGACAGCTCGCCCCGGGGGTCGTACACGTAGGCGATGCCGCCCGACATGCCGGCGCCGAAGTTGCGCCCGGTCGGGCCGAGGACGACGACCCGACCCCCGGTCATGTACTCGCAGGCGTGGTCGCCCACGCCCTCGACCACGGCGATGGCGCCGGAGTTCCGCACGCAGAACCGCTCGCCCACCTGGCCCCGCAGGAACACCTCGCCCGACGTCGCCCCGTAGAGGATGACGTTGCCGGCGATGATGTTCTCCTCGGCCGCGAACGGGGCGTCCTCGGCCGGGCGCACCACCAGGCGGCCGCCGGAGAGGCCCTTGCCGAGGTAGTCGTTGGTGTCGCCGAAGAGCCGCATGGTCACGCCGTGGGGCACGAAGGCGCCGAAGCTCTGCCCGGCCGAGCCCCGGAAGGTGAGGTCGATGGTGCCGTCGGGCAACCCGGCCCCGCCGTGGCGGCGGGTGACCTCGTAGCCGAGCAGCGTGCCGACGGTGCGGTCCACGTTGCGCACGGCCACCTCGGCTGTCACGCGGGTGCCGTCCTCGATGGCGGGGCGGCACGTCTCCAGGAACTGGTGGTCGAGCGCCTTGTCGAGGCCGTGGTCCTGGTCGGCCACCCGGTGGCGGACCGCCCCCTCGGGGGCCTCGGGGGCCTGGAGGATGGGCGCCAGGTCGAGTCCGGACGCCTTCCAGTGGTCGACGGCGGCGGCCGTGTCGAGCAGGTCGACGCGCCCGACCGCCTCCTCCAGCGAGCGGAGGCCGAGGGCGGCCAGGTACTCCCGCACCTCCTCCGCGATGTACTCGAAGAACGTCTCGACGAACTCCGGCGCACCGGCGTAACGCTTGCGGAGCACCGGGTCCTGGGTGGCGATGCCGACCGGGCATGTGTTGAGGTGGCAGACCCGCATCATGATGCAGCCGGCCACCACCAGGGGCGCGGTGGCGAAGCCGTACTCCTCGGCTCCGAGCAGCGCGCCGATCACGACGTCCCGCCCGGTCTTCATCTGGCCGTCGACCTGGACCACGATCCGGTCCCGGAGGTCGTTGGCCATGAGCGTCTGCTGGGTCTCGGCCAGGCCGAGCTCCCACGGGATGCCGGCGTGCTTCTGGGACGTCAGCGGCGTGGCCCCCGTCCCCCCGTCGTGGCCGGAGATGAGGACCACGTCGGAGTGGGCCTTGGCCACGCCGGCGGCCACGGTGCCCACCCCGACCTCGGCCACCAGCTTCACGTGCACCCGGGCCAGCGGGTTGGCCGACTTGAGGTCGTGGATGAGCTGGGCGATGTCCTCGATCGAGTAGATGTCGTGGTGGGGCGGGGGCGAGATGAGACCCACCCCGGCCGTGGAGAAGCGCGTCTTGGCGATCCACGGGTACACCTTGTGGCCGGGCAGCTGGCCGCCCTCACCCGGCTTCGCCCCCTGGGCGATCTTGATCTGGATGTCGTCGGCGTTGACCAGGTACTCCGAGGTCACGCCGAAGCGGCCCGAGGCCACCTGCTTGATTGCGCTGCGCCGCAGGGTGCCGTCCTCGTCGGGGGTGAAGCGGTCCGGGTCCTCGCCGCCCTCGCCCGTGTTGGACTTGCCGCCGAGGCGGTTCATGGCGATGGCCAGCGTCTCGTGGGCCTCGGCCGAGATGGAGCCGTAGGACATGGCGCCGGTGGAGAACCGGGCCACGATGGCCGACACGGGTTCGACCTCCTCGATCGGCACCGGCGGGAGCACGCCCTCGCGCAGCGTCATCATGCCCCGCAGGGTGGCGAGCGCCTCGGACTGGTCGTCGACCGCCCGGGTGTACTCCTTGTAGACGTCGTAGCGCTTGGACCGGGTGGCGTGCTGGAGCTTGAACACCGTCCTCGGATTGAAGAGGTGGATCTCGCCCTCGCGCCGCCACTGGTACTCACCACCGGTGTCGCGCTCGCGGTGGGCCTTCTCGCTCGGGCGCTCGAGGTGGGCCCGGGCGTGGCGCCGCGCCACCTCCTGGGCCAGCACGTCGAGACCGACCCCGCCGATGCGGGACACCGTCCCGGTGAAGTACTCGTCCACCACCTCGGGGGCCAGGCCGACCGCCTCGAACACCTGGGCGCCGGTGTAGGAGGCGACGGTCGAGATGCCCATCTTGGACATCACCTTCACGATGCCCTTGGAGGCGGCCTTGATGTAGTTGCGCTGGGCCTGGCGGGGTGTGACCCCGGTCAGCACGCCGTTGGCGATCATGTCGTCGATCGACTCGAAGGCCAGGTACGGGTTGATGGCCGCCGCCCCGAAGCCCTTCAGCAGGGCCATGTGGTGCACCTCGCGGGCGCTGCCGGACTCGATCACCAGGCCGACCCGGGTGCGGGTCCGGGTGCGCACCAGGTGGTGGTGGACGGCCGCCACCAGCAGCAGCGACGGGATGGGCGCCAGCACATCGGTCGAGTTGCGGTCCGACAGCACGATGACGTCGGCACCGTCGGCGATGGCCGCGCTGACCTGGGCGCGGACGTCCTCGATGGCCGCCCGCAGCGCCTCGCCGCCGCCGGCCACCTCGAACAGCCCGTCGACGGCGAAGGCCCGGAAGCCGGGCGTGGTGCCGTCCTCGTTGACGTAGAGCAGCTTGGCCAGGTCGTCGTTGTCGATGACCGGCATCGGCAGGATGATCTGGCGGCAGGACTCGGCCGTGGGCTCGAGCAGGTTCGACTCGGGACCGAGCGTCGACTGCAACGAGGTGACCAGCTCCTCGCGGATGGCGTCGAGCGGCGGGTTGGTCACCTGGGCGAACAGCTGGGTGAAGTAGTCGTAGATCAGCCGCGGGCGCTCCGACAGGACGGCGATGGCGGTGTCCGAGCCCATCGAGCCGATCGGCTCGGCGCCGGTGCGCGCCATCGGGGCCAGGATGAGGCGCAGCTCCTCGTCGGTGTAGCCGAACAGCCGCTGACGGCCGACCACCGAGGCGTGCTGGGGGGTGAGCATGGTGCGGGGCGGCAGGTCGTCCAGGTCGATCTGCCCCTGCTCCAGCCACGTGCCGTAGGGCTGCTCGGCGGCCAGGGTGTCCTTGATCTCGTCGTCGTCGACGATGCGGCCGGCCTCGGTGTCGACCAGGAACATCCGGCCGGGCTGCAGGCGGCCCTTGCGCACCACCCGGGAGGACGGCACGTCGAGCACGCCGACCTCACTGGCCAGCACCACCATGCCGTCGTCGGTCACCCAGTAGCGGGCGGGCCGCAGGCCGTTGCGGTCGAGCACGGCGCCGATGACGGTGCCGTCGGTGAAGGCCACGGCGGCGGGGCCGTCCCAGGGCTCCATGAGGGAGGCGTGGTAGCGGTAGAAGGCCCGACGGGCCGGGTCCATGGTGCGGTGGTTCTCCCACGCCTCGGGGATCATCATCAGCACGGCGTGGTGGATGGGCCGGCCGCCCAGGTGCAGCAGCTCCAGGACCTCGTCGAAGGAGGCCGAGTCGCTGGCCCCGGGGGTCACCACCGGGAAGGCCCGCTCGAGCCCGGGGATGAGCTCCGTCTCGCACAGCGCCTCGCGGGCCCGCATCCAGTTGCGGTTGCCGGCCAGCGTGTTGATCTCGCCGTTGTGGGCCATGTAGCGGTACGGGTGGGCCAGCGGCCACGACGGGAAGGTGTTGGTGGAGAACCGCGAGTGCACCAGGGCCAGACCGCTGACCAGCCGCTCGTCGTCGAGGTCGGGGTAGAACTCGGCCAGCTGGTGCGAGGTCAGCATCCCCTTGTAGGTCACGGTGCGGGCCGACAGCGAGGCGAAGTAGCACGACTCGATCTCGTGCTCGGCCCGCTTCCGGACCACGAAGGCCAGGCGGTCGACGGCCAGCGCCGGGTCGCCCGGGCCGGGGGTGCCGGCGGCCGCCGGCGCCACGAACAGCTGGTGCATCGAGGGCCGGGCCGCCTCGGCGATGGAGCCCAGGGTGGAGGGGTCGACGGGCAGGTCCCGCCAGCCGAGCACCTCCATGCCCTCCTCGGCCGCGATGCGGCCGACCTCCTCGCGCGCCTTCAGCGCGGCCGACGGGTCGGCCGGCAGGAAGGCGATGCCGGTGGCGTACCGGCCCCGGGGCGGCAGGGCGAAGTCGACGACCTGGCGGTAGAAGTCGTCCGGCACCTGGATGAGGATGCCGGCGCCGTCGCCGGAGTCCTCCTCGCTGCCGGTGGCGCCCCGGTGGGCCAGGTGCTCGAGGGCGACGACGGCGCGGGTCACGAGGTCGTGGGTGGGCCGCCCCTGGAGGTCGGCCACCAGGGCCACCCCACAGGCGTCGTGCTCGAAGCGGGGGTCGTACAGGCCGGAGGTGGGTGCCTGCGGCGGGCCCGACCGGGTCGGCCGGACGGTCACGGGCACGACCGTCGTGGGCGTCGTGGCTCCGCCGTCGGCTGTGGGTGCACCAGTCGTCATCGGTTCGCTCCAGAAGAGAAGTGGATCTCCCCCGCGCGGGACGACGTTGGCCCTTGCGTGGTCCGACAACTGTACACGGTCACCGGAGGGCCCCTCCACCATCGCTGTCCGCTCCCCCGGAGGCGGCCGTAGCATGACCCCATGTCCGGACCCCACCGTACGTGTCACGCGCCGTGAGCCCGAGCGGGCGCCCCGACGTGGTGGTGGTGGGCGGCGGCATCATCGGCCTGGCCGTGGCCTGGCGGGCCGCGGCCACGGGCCGGCGCGTGGCCGTGGTCGACCCCGCACCGGGCCGGGGCGCCACCTGGGCCGCCGCCGGGATGCTGGCCCCGGTGGCCGAGGCCCACTTCGGCGAAGGCGACCTGGCCCGGCTCAACCTGGCCGCGGCCGGCGCCTGGCCCGGGTTCGCCCGCGAACTGGAGTCGGCGGCGGGCCGGGAGGTGCACTACCGGGACGACGGGACCCTGGTGGTGGCCGGTGGGCCGTCGGACCGGGCGGCCACCGACCGGGTCCTGGCCTTCCACCTGGCCATGGGCCTGCCCGCCGACCGGCTGGGCCCTGCGGCGTGCCGGGCCGCCGAGCCGCTGCTGGCGCCGGGCGTCAGCGGCGGGGTCGACCTGCCCGCCGACCACCAGGTCGACAACCGGGAGGTGGCACTGGCCCTGGAGTCGGCCTGCCGGGCCGCCGGCGTCTCGTTCGTGGTCGACCGGGTGGCGCGGGTCGAGGTGGCCGACGGGCGGGTGCTGGGGGTGGTGCCGGCCGACGGCGAGCCGGTCCCGGCCGACGCCGTGGTGCTGGCCGCCGGGTGCCGGTCGGGGGCGGTGGCCGGGGTGCCCGAGGCGTGGCGGCCGCCGGTGCGGCCGGTCCGCGGCGCCACCGTGCGGCTGCGGGCGCCCGACGGGGCACCGCGCCTGACCCGGACGGTCCGGGCGCTGGTCCACGGGCGCTCGTGCTACCTGGTCCCGCGGGACGACGGCGGCCTGGTGCTGGGCGCCACCGTGGAGGAGCGCGGGTTCGGGCTCGACGTGCCGCTCGGCGGCGTGGCCGACCTGGTCGAGGACGCCCGACGGATCGTGCCCGCCCTCGACGAGTACGAGCTGGTCGAGGTCGCCCCCGGCCTGCGGCCCGGATCGCCCGACAACGGCCCCATCGTCGGCCCGACGCGGGTGGACGGGCTGCTGGTGGCCACCGGCCACCACCGCAACGGCGTCCTGCTGGCCCCGGCCACGGCCGACGAGGTGATCCGCCTGCTGGTGGCCCGGTCCGACGGGGCGGACGCCCCGCCTGGTCCCTTCGACGCGTTCCGGCCGGCGCGCTTCGTCGGCGCGGCGGTGGGCCCGTGACCGCCGCCACGGTCAACGGGGCGCCGGCCGAACTGGCCCCGGGCACCACCGTGGCCGACCTGGTCGCCTCCTGGTGCCGTTCGCCCCGCGGCGTGGCCGTGGCGGTCAACGGCGCCGTGGTCCCCCGCAGCACCTGGGACGCCACCACGCTGGCGGCGGGCGACGAGATCGAGATCGTGACGGCGGCGGCCGGCGGCTGACGGACCGGCACCCGTCCCGGCGGCGGTACCGTGGCGGGCGATGCCCGCCACCGCGCCCCCCGACCCCTTCGTGCTCGCCGGCACCGAGCTCGGGTCGCGCCTGCTGCTCGGCACCGGGGGGATGCAGAGCCCCGACTCGCTGGCCGCCGCCCTGGCCGAGTCGGGCACGTGCCTGGCCACCGTGGCCGTCCGACGGGTCGACCCGGACACCCGGCACTCCCTGGTCGACCTGCTGGGCGGACTGGGCATCCGGATCCTGCCGAACACGGCGGGCTGCTTCACCGCGGCGGATGCGGTACTGACCGCCCGCCTGGCCCGCGAGGCGTTCGCCACGGAGTGGGTGAAGCTCGAGGTCATCGGCGACGACACCACCCTCCTGCCGGACCCCATCGAGCTGGTGGCGGCGGCCGAGCAGCTGGTCGAGGACGGGTTCGTGGTGCTCCCCTACTGCGGCGACGACCCGGTGGTGGCCCGCCGGCTCGAGCAGGTGGGCTGCGCCGCCGTCATGCCGCTCGGCGCCCCCATCGGGAGCGGGCTCGGCATCCGCAACCCGCACAACATCGAGCTCATCGTCGAGCAGGCCGGCGTCCCGGTGGTGCTCGACGCCGGCATCGGCACGGCGTCGGACGCCTGCCAGGCCATGGAGCTGGGTTGCAGCGCCGTCCTGGTCGCCTCGGCGGTGACCCGGGCCGAGGACCCGGCCCGGATGGCCGCGGCCATGCGCGACGCGGTGGCGGCCGGGCGGTCGGCCCGGCTGGCCGGGCGGATCGCCCGCCGGTTCGTGGCCGAGGCCTCGTCCCCCTTCGAGGGCCGGGTGGCCGGACGCACCACCACCCCCGGCACCCCGGGATGACGACTCCGCCGGTCGCCCTGACCGTGGCCGGGTCGGACTCCGGTGCGGGGGCGGGCCTCCAGGCCGACCTCAAGGCCATGAGCGCACTCGGCGTCTTCTGCGCCACCGTGGTGACGGCCGTCACCGCTCAGAACTCCACCGGGGTCCGGGCCGTCCACCCCGTCCCCACCGAGGTGGTCGGCGCCCAGCTGGACGCCGTGCTCGAGGACCTGCCGGTGGCGGCGGTCAAGACGGGCATGCTGGCCGCCACCCCCGTCGTCCGCCTGGTGGCCGCCCGGGCGGCAGCGGGCGACCTGCCGTCGCTGGTGGTCGACCCGGTGCTGGTGGCCTCGACCGGCCGCCCGCTGGTCGACGACGACGCGGTGGCCGCCTACCGCGACCTGCTCCTGCCGAAGGCACTGGTGGTCACCCCGAACCTCTACGAGGCGGCCATCCTGGCCGGCGTGGACGCCGGGGGGCGGGGCGACGTCGACGCCATGGTCGACCTCGCTCGGCGCATCCACGGCCTCGGGCCGGCCTGGGTGCTGGTGAAGGGCGGCCACCTGCCCGGGGTGCACGAGGGCACGGGCGCGGCCGGGAGCCGGGTGGCCGACGTGCTGTACGACGGGTCGACGGCCACGGTCCTCGACCAGCCCCTGGTCACCACCCGGAACAACCACGGCACCGGGTGCAGCCTGGCCTCGGCCACCGCCGCCCTGCTGGCCACCGGGCTGGACGTCCCCGGTGCCGTCGAGGGGGCGAAGGCCTTCGTGCACCGGGCGCTGATCGGAGCGGCCGGGTGGGAGCTGGGCCGGGGCCACGGACCGCTCGACCCCTTCGGCTGGCAGGTCTGATCCCGGGAACGACAGAGGCCGGGCCTCGCGGCCCGGCCTCTGCGTCCCCCCCCGGAATCCCCCGTGCTGCAGGTACGAACCGGCCCTGTGGACCCGAGCGCCCTCCCCCGGATGACGTACTCCTGTCATCGACCGTCGCATTGTGCGGTATCGGACCGGCAATGTAAACAGATGGTGAACAGTTTTCCCTTGCGGTGAAGAGAGGACCACTCTGCGTGGGATCATCGACCCCGGGCAGCCCCCGCACCCCGGCCGCTACCGTCGGGGTCCATGACCGCACCGCTCAGCACCCACCTGGCCCGCCTCGTCGCCCTCGGGCGGATCGGGATCGGCTGCACGGCGCTGGCCGCCCCCGCCGTCATGACCCGTCCCTGGATCGGGGCGGGGGCCGACTCGGACGATGCCAAGCTCCTGGCCCGGGCCATGGGCGGGCGGGACCTGGCCCTCGGCCTCGGCACCCTGCGGGCACTCGGTGCCGACGACGCCGACGCCCGCCCCTGGGTCGCCCTGGCCGGCACGGCCGACGCGGTGGACGCCGCCGTGACCCTGCTGGCCTTCCGTCGGCTCCCCCGGATCACCCGGTGGGGCGTCCTGGCCGCCACCGCCGGGGCCGCCCTGGTCTCCTTCCGTGTGGCGCTCGACCTCGAGGCCGACCCGGCCCGCTGAACCGCCCGGGACCCCCGGTCCCCCGCCGGTAGCATGGGGTGATGGTCACCACGTCGGAGCCTGTCGTCGCGGGCGGGGACGAGGCCCCCGGTCCCTCCTACGAGCCGATGTCGGTGCGGACCCCCGCCCTCATCGTGCTCGGGCTGGCCGTGGTGATCCTGCTGGGCGGGGTCGTGGCCGGGGCGCTGACCAGCGGCACGGCACCGACCTTCCACCTGAGCCACGTGACCCTGGCCGACGGCACGGTGGTGGCCGTCTCGCCCGCCACCCAGCGCTTCAAGGCCATCGAGGCCAACGGCGAGCCACCGGCCGACATCCTCGGCAACCTCGGCGTGCTGACCGCCTCCCGGGTGACCGGCGTGGTCAACTCGGACCAGGACGCCGCCCAGTTCGACCGGACGGTCGATCTGAGCAGCTCGCTCGCCCAGGACCAGGTGTCGGAGGCGTACCGTCGCCTCCTGCAGGCCAGCGGGTGGAACGTGATCTACCAGGGCCCCGCTCCCCAGGGGGTGGCCGGCGCCACCGAGCTCCTGGCCAAGCGGGGCAGTGGCGACGGCTTCTACTGGGAGATCGGCGTGGTCGTCTCCCCCACCGACCCGTCGGGCTCGACCCCCTACACCATCGAGCTGTTCGAGACGCCCGACGGCAACTGAGCGGCCGCCGGGTCGTCGTCGGGTGCCTCCGGCGGCGGCGACGGCTCCGGATCGTCCGAGCAGCGGAACATCCAGGCCCACACGAACAGGTTGATCGGGTAGAGCAGGTAGCCCACCCGGGTGGCCGGGGCGGCCAGGATGGCCACCAGCATCACCCAGCCCGTCACCTTGGCCACGGCGGCGGCGTCCCGGGGCGGGTGCCGGAGCAGGTAGCGAACGAGCACGGCCAGGCCGACCACGGCCGCCACGATCACGTAGGGGCGGTGGACGGAGGGGACCAGCGCCACCAGCTCGTGGCCGGGCAGCGCGCTGGCCGCCGGCGACGCCACCCCGGCCAGGCCGAGCGGGAACCGCACCACGTTGTCGATGAACGCCGACGGGTTGTGGATGGCCACCGGGAAGACCACCGGGACCACGAGGCAGGCCACGGCGGCCGCGTAGCGCCCGGCGGCCCGCCGGCCCGTCCGGTCGGTCACGGCGAAGAGGGCCAGCAGCACCAGCGGCCACGACGTGAACTTGAGGGTGCTGGCCGCGCCGAGGGCCAGCCCGGCCAGCACCGGTCTCCGCCGCTGGAGGGCCACCAGCCCGAGCAGCATCAGCGCGGCCACCGGCATGTCGTCGCCGCCGGTGGCCAACGGGAGCGCGGCCGTGGGCAGGGCGGTGAGGGTCTGGAGGGCTCGACCCCGGGCGTCGGTGGCGGGCCGCATCCGGCTCAGCCCGATCACCGCCACCACCACCGTGAACACCAGGAACTGGATCCGGGCGTCGGTCAGGCGGGCCTCCACCTTGCTCCCGCTCGAGAACCCGAACACCACCATGCCGGGCAGGTAGGGGTAGTAGAGCTCGTAGACGGGGATGGCGTCCTGGCGGATCAGGATGTGGCCGTTGCGGTCGACCACCTGGTACGGGTCCTGTCCGTGAGCGGCTCGCACACCGGCCCGCTCGACCACCAGCACCTCGGGTTGCACATGGAGGGCGGCGTTGCCCTCCGAGGCCCACACCACCTCGAGGGCCAGCGGCACCACCGTGGCCCCGAGTAGGACGATCAGGAAGGCCGCCAGGCGCGCCGCCTTCCAGGGCCGCCCGTTGGGCACCGTCCCGCCGGCCGCCCGGGTGGCGGTCGCCCGTCGGTGGGCCACCACCAGCATCCACACCGTGGCCGCCGCGTAGGGCCCGACGGCCAGCCGTCCCCACTCCCGGTAGAGGGGGATGCTCATGGCGACGGCCGTGATCCCGGCGAACACGGCGGACATCCCGTACAGCAGCACGTCGCGCCGGTCGGCCGACAGCCCCCGAAGCCAGCCCACCGACACCCGCCAGGGCGCCGAGCCGGTGACGGCCGCGGTCACGCCGGGCCCCCGTCGGGGGCGAACAGGGTGCGGTAGAAGCCGAGCTCGGCGTCGAGGGCCGCCTCGATGGTGGTCGCCGCCCGGAACCCGTGGGACTCGCCCGGGAAGACCACGAGGTCGCACGCCGCCCCGCCGGCCCGCAGCTCGGAGGCGAAGCGCTCGGCCTGGTCCAGGGGCACGATCGGGTCGTCCGACCCCTGCAGCAGGAGCACCCGGCCCACCAGGTCGGCGGTGTGGTGCAGCGGCGACCGGTCCCGGTAGGTGGCGGCCGCCTCCGGCAGGGGTCCCACCAGGCGGTCCATGTAGCGGGACTCGAAGTCGTGGGTGTCGGCGGCCAGCGCCGTCAGGTCGGTCACCCCGTACCAGGCCACCGCCCCTGCGAACACCCGGGCCCGCACCAGGGCGGCCAGGGCGGTGAGGCCACCGGCGCTGGTGCCGCGGATGGCCATCCGCCGACCGTCGACCAGGCCGGCGTCGACCAGCCACCGGGCGAAGCTGACGCAGTCGTCCACGTCGGCCGCGCCCCACTCCCCCCGCAGGGCGTCGCGGTAGGCCCGCCCGTAGCCCGTGCTGCCGCGGTAGTCGACGGCGGCCACGGCGATGCCCCGGCTGGTCAGGAACTGCACGACCGGGTCCCAGCCCGGCTCGGCCGCGGCCGTGGGCCCACCGTGGCAGAACACCACGAGGGGCGGCGGCCCGTCCGACGGGTCCGTCCCGTCGGGACCGACCGGGGCGAAGAACAGCCCGGGCACCTCGTGGGTCGGCGTGACCGCCCGCCGGTGGACCGAGCGGGCCGCCCGGGTCTCGACGGCGGGCAGCCGTGGCGGCGCTGACAGCCGGCGGGGCGGCCGGGTGCCGTCCAGCGCCACCTCGAACACGGCGGCGGCCTCGGTGGCCGTGGTGCCGGACACCACCGCGCACCGGCCGTCGGGGCTGACCACCCCGGAGAGGGTCAGGCAGGGCTGCGCCACCTCCTCCACCGTCCAGCCGCGGCCCGCCGGGCCCTCCGACGGCACCCGCAGCACCACCAGCCGGTCGCGCCCGTCCTCCCCCATGCGGGCCACCAGCGAGCCGTCGGCCAGCTCGTCGAAGGTGTGGAGCCCGAACACCCAGTCGGGACCGTGGAACTCGGCCTCACGGTCGACCAGCGGCGTGGCCGACACCGCCTCCGCCGACCCGGGCGGCGTCAGCCGGTACGGCAGCCACCAGCCGGTGCGGTCGTCCACGAACAGGAGGGCGCCGTCGGCGGTCCAGCGGGGCTGGCCGACCGACACCCCGGAGCCGCCGGCCACGTCCCGGGCCGGGCCGAGCTCGGGCACCCCGGCGACGGTGGTCAGCGGGGCCAGACGCAAGCGGGTGGCGTCCCACGGCATGTCCGGGTGGTCCCAGGTGCACCAGGCCAGCCAGTGGCCGTCGGGCGACGGTCGGGGCGCGGCCACGAAGTGGCCGTCCTCCACCAGCACCCGGGCCGGACCGGTGCCGTCGGTGGGCGCGGCCACCAGGCGGTGGGTGGCCGTCGTGCCGTCGACCCGCTCCTCCACCGACACGAGCCAGCGCCCGTCGGCCGTGGTGCGGCCGTCGGCGTGCCGGGCCCCGGGGCCGTCGGTGGCGGCCAGCCGGACCGGCTCGGCACCCGGCGCCGGGTCGAGCCGGTACCAGGCCTGGTCGGCCTGGTCGACGTAGAAGAGCACGCCCCCGGTCAGGGTGGCCGCTCCCCCGCCGTACTCGTGCACCCGGCTGCGCACGCTCACACCGGGCGGGGTGCGGTCGACCGGGGCCGGCGGCCCGGGGTCGGCGGGGTCGGCCGTCACCACCACCTGGCGGCCGCCCTCGTCCGGCCGGGACTCCACCCAGGCGACGGTGCCGGCGTCGGCCTGGAGCCCACCCCGTCCCACCTTGCCTGCGGCCACCTGGGACGACGACCACGGCGAGGGCCACCACCCGGCCGCCGGCGCCGTGCCGTTGTTCTGGGTCGTCATGGAATCTGTACGGTACCTGCAATGACCCCGCCCACCCCGCCCACCGCCGACGGCGGCCCCGAACCGCAGGCCGCCGACCCGGACGGGCCCTTCGACGCCTTCGTGGTCACGGCCGAGGACGACCGGCTCCGCTGCGGCGTATCGCCCCTGACCGTCGACGACCTCCCTCCCGGTGAGGTCCTGGTGGCCGTGGACTGGTCGGCCGTCAACTACAAGGACGGCATGGTGACCCGGCCCGGCAACCGGGTGGCCCGCACCTCGCCGCTGGTGCCCGGCGTTGACCTGGTGGGGACGGTGGCGGCCTCGGAGGACCCGGACGTGCGAGTGGGGGCGGCGGTCATCGCCCACGGCTACGACCTGGGCGTGGCCCGCCACGGCGGGTTCGCCCGCTTCGCCCGGGTGCCGGCGGGGTGGATCGTCCCCCTGCCGGAGGGCCTGACCGCCCGCCGGGCCGCCGCTCTGGGCACGGCCGGGTTCACCGCCGCGCTCTCGCTCCGCCGCCTCGAGCACCACGGCCTCCGGCCGGGTGACGGCCCGCTCCTGGTGACGGGCGCGTCGGGCGGGGTGGGCGGCATGACCGTGGCCCTGGCCGCGGCGCGGGGCTACGAGGTGGTGGCCAGCACCGGCCGCACGTCGGAGCACGCCTACCTCACCGGGATCGGTGCCGCCCGGGTCATCGGGCGCGAGGACCTGGTCGTGGACCCGGAGCGGACGCTCGGGCCGGAGCGGTGGGCCGGGGCGGTGGACTGCGTCGGCGGCGCCACCCTGGCCGCCGTGCTGCGCACCTTGCGCTACGGGGCGGCGGTGGCGGCCAGCGGACTGACCGGGGGCAACCAGCTCGAGACGTCGGTCTACCCCTTCATCGTGCGCGACGCCGCCCTGCTGGGCGTGGACACGGTGCAGACCCCGGTGGCCGAGCGCCGTGCCGTCTGGGCGGAGCTGGCCGACGGGGTGCCGGGCGAGGTGGTCGACGCCCTGGTCGAGGGCCAGGTCGGCCTGCACGACCTCGCCCCTGTGCTCGACGACATCCTGGCCGGACAGGTGCGTGGGCGGATGCTGGTGCGACCCGGCGCCTGACCAGGCCGGCCAGGCGGGTCAGGAGGAGAAGTCCTCCGGCCGGATGGTGTCGAGGAAGCTGCGGAACTCGCCGACGATCTCCTCGGGGTTGCCAACGTCCTCGGTCCCCTCCTCGTCGTCCTCGTCCTCGTCCTCCTCCTCGTCGACGGCCAGCATGACGCCCTCGGCGTCCATGAGGTCGTCGGCCACGAAGAGGGGGGCACCCGTGCGCACGGCCACGGCCACGGCGTCGGACGGCCGGGACGACACGGGCACCTCGCGTCCGTCGTGGGTGAGCACGATGTCGGCGTAGTACGTGCTGGTGCGCAGCTCGGTCACGACGACGCGGGTGACCTGGGCGCCGAGCGCCTCGAGCAGGTCGCGGATGAGGTCGTGGGTCATCGGCCTCGGCGTGTCCATCCCCTGCAGGGCGAAGGCAATGGCCGTCGCCTCGGGGGCGCCGATGAAGATCGGCAAGGTGCGCCCGAGGCCCTCGGACTCCTGGAGCAGGAGGACCGGCGTGTTCGACTGGAGGTCCACCCGAACTGCACGGAGACGCACCTCGACCATGCCTCAAACCTACTCGGCACCGTCCGTCCGTGCGACGCGCCACGGGCCGTTCGGGTCAGGGGGCGAGCAGCTCCCGCAGGGTCGAACGCAGCAGTGACCCGCGCAGCTGCTGGCCCAGGCGGGCCAGGTCCTCGGCCGTCTGCGTGGCCCGGGCACGTGCCTCGGGATTGCGCTGCCGGACCATCGGGATCACGATCTGCTCGATGAAGCCGGCCTCACGCTCGGCCGCGTTCTTGTAGAGGCGGAGGTGGCGGGCCTCGATGCCGAAGGCGGCGAACTTGGCCGCCAGGTTGGCCACGATGAGGCCCTCCTCGTCGAAGAACTCGACGCCGGCCGCCACCGTGGCCGACAGCAGCCCGTACTCCTGCAGCTGCACGACCTCCTCGACGGTCAGGCCGCTGGCCGCGCACAGGTCGTCGACCGACAGCGACGCGCCGCCGGCCGACGCCAGGTCGACCGGGGCTCCGTCGTCGCCTCCGCCGGTGCGGGCCGGTGCGGCCTTGGCACTCCGTGGGGCCCGGGCCGGCTTCGGTGCCGGGGCGGCCGTGGCCACCGGCTCCTCGGACGGTGCCGCCTCGTCGGCCGGGTGGGGCGGCTCGGGCGCAGCCTGGTCATGGGCGACGGCGCCGTTGCCGCTGCCGTTGGCCACCTGCGGCTCGGCGGTCCGGACGGCCGTGACCGGCCGTTTGGGGCTCGCTGCGGCGGGCGGGGTGCCGCCGGAACGCACGGGTGCACCGGCCGCCACCGTGGCCCGCTCGGCCACTCGGGACGCTGCGGGAGCCGGGGCCTCGGCGGTGGCCGACACCAGAACGGGCGCCTCCGCCGGCGCGGGCGCCGCGGTCGGTCCGTCGGGCGTGTCGTCGGCCGCGGCCGCCGAGCCGTTGGCGGCGGGCGAGGCGGCCTCGGCCGCTGCCGGCGTGGTGCCGTCCTCGTCGAGGCGGTCCTTGATCACCTTGAGCGGCAGGAAGTGCTCGCGCTGCTGGCGCAGGACCCACCGCAGCCGCTCCACGTCGTGCTCGTAGAACTTGCGGTAGCCGGACGGGGTGCGCTCCGGGTTGACCAGGCCCTGGCTCTCCAGGAAGCGGATCTTCGAGATGGTGACGTCGGGGAACTCCTGGCGGAGCAGGGTCAGGACGTCGCCGATGGACAGGTACGACCGGGCGCTCACTCGCCGGCCCCCCGCAGGTAGACGAGTTTGAATTTGCCCACCTGCACCTCGTCGCCACTGGCCAGCGTGGCCTCGTCGATGCGCTGACGGTTGACGTAGGTGCCGTTCAGCGAGCCGGCGTCACGCACCGAGGTGACCTGGCCCTCGGTCACGAACACGGCGTGCTTGCGCGACACGGTGATGTCGTCCAGGAAGACGTCCGAGTCCGGGTGCCGCCCGACCGTCGTCTCGCGCTGCTCGAGCGGGAAGCGCGCCCCCTCGTCCGAGCCACGTCGGACCACCAGGAGCCCCACGCCCCGGGGCAGCTCCATCTGGCCGACGGGCGATCCGGTGTCCGACGGGTCGCCCAGGTCGACCGGTGCGACCGACACCGAGGTGTCGGGAGCGGACGTCACCATCGAGGCGCCGCAGGACGAGCAGAAATTGACGCCCTCGGGGTTGCGGTGGCCGCACTGGTGACAGAACACCCCATCAAACGTAGCCGCTCCGACGGCGGCGCTACCGGGCGATGGCGCGAGGGTGCGGGTCAACCTTCGGTCAGCTGCCGGTAGCCGGCCGCGTCGAGCAGCGCGCCCACCGCAGCGGGGTCGGACGGGACGATCTCGCAGATCCAGCCGTCGCCGTAGGGGTCGGTGTTCAGCTGCTCGGGCGCGTCCCCGAGCGAGGTGTTGACGGCCACGACCTCGCCCGCCACCGGGGCGTAGATCTCCGAGACGGACTTGGTGGACTCGACCTCGCCGATCAGGCCGCCCGGCTCGACGGTGGACCCGGTGGCCGGCAGGTCGACGAAGACCACGTCGCCGAGGGCGTCCTGGGCGTAGTCGGTGATCCCCACGCGGATCCGGTCGCCGGCGGCCCGGGCCCACTCGTGGTCGCTCGAATACCGGAGGTCGTCAGGCACGTTCATGGCGCCCGACCCTACCCGACCCTCGCGGGTGCCGCCCGCCCCGGGACGGGGCCCGGCGGGACCCGCGCCCTACTGGAGCAGGTGCTGGAGGCGGGTGGCGTACTCGGCCACCCGGGCCTCCGCCCGGGAGGCGCTCGGGGCCTCCGCCCACACGTGGGTGAGGGGCTCCTCGGGGTCCGGCAGCACGAGGGCCCAGCCGTCGTCCTCGATCACCTTCACCCCGTCCACCAGGACCAGCTCCCGGCCCTGGGACCGCTCCACCAGCGTCCGCATCAGCATCCCCTTCTGGTCCCAGGGGGTGTGGACGGCCTGGTGGGCGATCCGCACCGGCGGCATCGAGGCGACCAGCTCGGACAGCGAGCGGTTGCTGGCGGTCAGCAGGGCCACCAGGTTGACGAGGGTGGCGGCGCCGTCGAAGGCCGGCAGGAAGGACGGGAAGATGAACCCCCCGGACTGGCTGGCCGCCAGGGTCACCTTCTCCGAGAGGGCCACCTCCATCAGGTGGGTGGCCGACAGCTTCGTCCACACGATGGTGGCCCCGGCGTCCTGGCAGATGCGCTCGGCCACGCCGCTGGCCGCCACCGGCAGCGCGATGCGGGCCCCCGGCACGGCCTCGGTGACGAGCGTGACCAGGACCAGCAGCGCCTCGTCGTGGCTCAGCATGTGCCCGGTGTCGTCGACGATGTCGACGAACTCGCCACCCGGATCCAGCACCGCGCCGAGGTGGGCCCCCGACGCCCGGACCAGCTCCGACACCCGGGCCGCCGACGCAGCCCGGTCGAAGGCCAGCACGTTGGCCGTGTTGGCGTAGGGGTTGACCACCAGGACCTCGGCGTCGAGCTTGGCCAGCAGGTTCGGCATGACGAAGCTGGAGGTGCCGTAGGAGTAGTCGAGCACCAGCTTCAGGCCCTCGGCCCGGACCGGCGACAGGTCGACGGAGTCGATGAGGGCCTGGGTGTAGTGCTCCAACGTGCGCGGGGGGAAGCCGATGTCGCCGATCTCCCGGGCCAGGACCCGCCGGAAGTCCTCACGGTGGTAGAGACGCTCGATCTTCCGCTGGGTGGTCTCGTCGACGTCGATCCCGTCCTTGTCGAAGAAGCGCAGGACCACCGACTGGGGGTCCTGGGGATCGAGCCGGACGGTCACGCCCGCCGTGCTGGCCGACGAGGTGACCTGGAACCGGGTGACGGGCACGGTGGCGGCCTCGAGGTCGTCCACGTTGACGCCCGCAGCGTTGCAGCCGACCATGATGGCCCGCTTGAGCACGCGGGCGGCCCGGCTCGTATCACGCGAGCTGGTGACGGTGGCGCCCTTCTCGAGGGTGGAGGCCCACGCCATGGAGAGGCGCACGGCCAGCTCCGGGCTGATGTCGACGTTGGCCAGGCCGCGCACGCCGTCCCGGCCGAACAGCGACCGGGCACCACGCGACTCCCACACGATCGACGAGTTGACGATGGCCCCGGCCTCGACCGTCTTGAACGGGTAGACCTTGACCCCGGCGCTGATCTCGGCGTGGGCGCCGACGAAGCACTCGTCGCCCAGGACCACCCCCTCCTCGCAGCGCACACCCTGGCGGAGGTCGGAGCCCCGGCCCAGCACGCCACCCTCGACCCGCACGCCCGAGCCGAGGTAGGTGTTGTCGTGCACCACCGAGCGCTCCACCACCGCGTTGTCGCCGATGCGCACGTTGCGCCCGAGGGTGCAGTAGGCCCCGAGACGGGCGCCCGGGCCGACCACGCAGTTGTCGCCGATGACGGCGGGACCCACCAGCTCGACGCCCGGGTCGATCTCGGCGCCCTTGCCGACCCACACGCCGGGCCGGAGGGGGAACCCCTCGATGTCGACCTGGACCTTGCCGTCGAGGATGTCGTGGTGGGAGCTGAGGTAGGCCTCGAGGGTGCCCACGTCCTCCCAGTACCCCTCGGCCACGTAGCCGTACAGTCCCTTGCCGTCGGCCAGCGCGGCGGGGAAGGACTCGCCCGAGAAGTCGACCGACTGCCCCTCGGGGATGTAGTCGAAGATCTCGGGCTCGAGCACGTAGATGCCGGTGTTGATGGTGTCGCTGAAGACCTGGCCCCACGTCGGCTTCTCCAGGAAGCGCTCGATCGACCCGTCCTCGTCGGTGATGACGATGCCGAACTCGAGGGGGTTCTCCACCGCCTTGAGGGCCAGGGTGGCGATGCCGCCGTGGGCGTCGTGGAAGTCGACCACCGCCCCGAGGTCGATGTCGGTGAGCACGTCGCCGCTGATGACCAGGAAGCGCTCGTCGAGTTCGTCCTTGGCATTGCGCACGGAGCCGGCCGTGCCGAGCGGCGTGGACTCGGTGGCGTAGACCATGCGCACCCCGAACTCGGAGCCGTCGCCGAAGTAGGTGCGGATGGCGTTGGCCATGAAGGCCACGGTGACCACGATGTCCTCGAACCCGTGGGTGCGCAGCAGGTTGACCACGTGCTCCATCATCGGAATGTTGGCCATGGGGAGCATGGGCTTCGGCTGGTTGGAGGTGAGCGGGCGCAGGCGCGTCCCCTCACCGCCGGCCATGATCACTGCCTTCATCGGGTGGTCCTCATCTCGTCGTCCTCGTCGGGTCAGGTGCCGGTGGTGGGTGCGGGCCCGGGGTGGCGGCCGGCGGCCAGGGCGCGCCGGGCCACGGGCACGTAGGAGGCGGCCGCGATCCAGGCCAGGGTCAGGCCGAGCAGACCGATGGCCCATGCTGCCGCACGGATGACGTCCTGCCAGCCGGCGGTGCCGTAGCTCACCAGGAACAGGGGGTACGCGGTCATCAGTGCGAACGTGCCCGCTTTCCCCACCCACAACACGTCGATGCGGGCGGCCCCGAGCGACGCCAGCAGCAGCACGGCCGCCGACACCACCACCTCGCGGGCCAGGGTGGCCACCCCGAACCAGACGGGCACGGCGCCGTGGATCATGATGGTGAGGACGGCGGTCAGCACCAGCGCCCGGTCGGCCACCGGGTCGAGGACCTTGCCGAGCGTGGTCACCTGGTGGAAGCGGCGGGCCACGTAGCCGTCGACCCAGTCGGTGGCCCCCAGCAGGGCGAGCACCAGCGCCGCCCACGTCTGACGGTGCGCCCCGAAGAGCAGCCACACGTAGAGGGGGATGCAGGCCAGCCGCACGAAGGTGACGACGTTGGGCACGGTCCAGATCCGGTCCAGCCCGGCCTCGTCGGCACCCGGGTCCTCCGCCGCCACCGACCGTTCGTCGACCCCGTCCATTGGCACGAGTCTACGAGCGCGCCCGGGCCTGCCGGGACACCCGGGCCCGGCCCGCCCGACCGCCCTTCCCGCCGTCTGACGCCCGGTGCGGCCGGTCGTGGGCGAGACTGTGGGGCGTGTCGGGCATCCGCGGTGTCGACCGCGCCATCGGAGCCGTACTGCTGCTGGTCCTGGTCGCCCTGGTCGGCCTGGGCGTGGCCGACGACCGCGCCGCCCCGGCCCGGGGGCCGCTGGCCGGGCCCACCTCGCTGACCGCCTCCCCCTCGGCCACGCCGGTGGTGCCCACCACGGCCCCGCCGGCCACCTCGGCACCGTCGGCCGCACCGGTCACGTCGACCACGACGACGGTGCCCCCGGTGGCCGGTCCGGTGACGGCGGTGGGCGACTCGATCATGCTCGACATCCAGCCGGAGCTGACGGTGGACCTGCCCGGCGTGACGGTGGACGGCCTGGTGAGCCGTCAGTTCGAGGCCGGCATCGCAGTGGTGCAGGCCGACCGCGCCGCCGGAACCCTCGGGCACGTCCTGGTGGTCGAGCTCGGCACCAACGGTGCCGTCACCGACGCGGACGTCGACGCCATGATGCAGGCCGCCCAGGGGGTGGCCCGGGTGGTCTTCGTCAACGTGTGCGTCCCCCGGGCCTGGGCGGCGGGTGACAACGCCGTGCTGGCCGCCGGGGTGGCCCGCTACCCCGGCCTGGCCGTGCTGGCCGACTGGAACACCCTGGCCACGCCCCACCCGGAGTGGTTCACCGCCGACCAGGTCCACCTGAACCCGGCCGGCGCCACCGCGCTGGCCGCCCTCATCGCCCGCAACGCCTGACCGACCCGGCGGGGCGCCCGCGGCCGACGGTAGGGTCGGTCGGCACCCCACCGGCCCCCCGGGTGACCGGTGCCCGTCGACCGAGAGGAACCACCCATGATCAGGCTGAGCGTGCTGTACCCGTCGTCCGAGGGTGCGACCTTCGACCACGACTACTACCGCGATCGCCACGTCCCGCTGGCCGTGCGCGCCTGGGGACTCGAGCGGGCGGACATCGACCGAGGTGTCGACGGCCCCTACGTGGCCGCCGTGCACTTCGTCTTCGAGTCGCCAGAGGCGCTGGCCGAGGCGTTCGGTGCCCCGGGCACCGGCGAGGTGATGGCCGACGTGGCCAACTACACGAACATCACCCCGGTGCTGCAGACGAGCGAGATCGTCGCCTGACCGACCGGACGCCGACGGGAGGCGCCGGCGAGGGCCCGGTGTGGTAGTCAGTCCCCATGCCCCGCTTCGCCCCCTTCGCCGGACTCCGGTACGACCCGGCCCGGGTGGAGCTGGCCAGGGTCGTCGCCCCGCCCTACGACGTGGTCGGACCGGCCGAGCGGGCCGCCCTGGCGGCGCGCCATCCCGCCAACGCCATCCGGGTGGAGCTGCCCGAGCCGGACCTGCGGAACGGCGACCGCTACCGGGCGGCGGCGGCGCTGCTGGCCGACTGGCGGGAGCACGGCCTGCTCGTCCGGGACGGCGCGCCGAGCTTTTACGTGTACCGCATGACCGCACCCGACGGGTCGGCCACCCTCGGTGTCCTCGGTGAGCTCGGCCTGGAGCCGGGCAGCGCCGAGGAGATCCTCCCCCACGAGGAGACGTTGCCCAAGGCCAAGAGCGACCGACTGGAGCTCCTGACGGCCACCCGGGTGAACCTCTCCCCCATCTGGGGGCTCTCGCTGGCGTCCGGCCTGACCGGCCTGCTCGACACCACGTCGGCACCGGCCGCCTCGGCCACCGACGACGACGGGGTCCGCCACGAGCTCTGGGCGGTGGACGACCCGGACACGGTGGCGGCCATCGGCGGTCTGGTGGGCTCGGCGCCGGTCGTGGTCGCCGACGGCCACCACCGCCTCGCCACCGCCGGCACCTACCTGGCCGGCCCGGGCGCCGGCACCCCGGGGGCCGACGGCATCCTGGCCCTGGTGGTCGAGCTGTCGGAGGACGCGCTGTCGGTCGGGCCGATCCACCGCCTGCTGGCCGGCCTGCCCGACGGCCTGGACCTGGTCGACGCCTTCGCCTCGTGGTTCGACGTGGCCCGGGTGGGCGACTTCGACGAGCGCACCACCGCAGCCCTCGGCCGGTCCTCGGCACTGGCCCTGGTGACCCCGGCCGGCTGCTGGCTGCTGACACCCCGCGACGGCACCCCCGAGGCGGCGGGGTCGGACCTCGTCTCGTCCATGGTGGCCATGGTGCTGGCCGAGCTACCGGAGCACGAGCTCCGCTTCGCCCACGGCTGGCAGGAGGCCGTCGACGCCGTCGCCTCGGAGACGGCCCAGGCCGCTGTGCTCCTGTCGCCGGTGGAGGTCGCCCAGATCGACGCCTGGGCCCACGCCCGGCGCCGGATGCCGCCCAAGAGCACCTACTTCCACCCCAAGCCGCGCACCGGGATGGTCTTCCGCACGCTCGACCCGGGCTGACCGGGACCCGCCGCGCCCACGGGGTGGCGGGCCACCGCTAGCCTGAGCGGTCGGCAGGACGACGACCCACTCGGAGGTCAGGTGGCACCAGGACGACGAGCGGGGGCGGGCGCCGCCGTGGCCCTGGCGCTGTCGGCGGGCCTGGTGCTGGCGGCCTGCGGCTCCTCGCCCGCCCGGGCCGTGCACGGGACCACCCCCACCACGGCCGCGCCCACGACGACCGCCCCCACCTCCACCCTGCCGTCGGCCGTGCCCACCACCACGCCGACGCCGGTGGTGGCCGTGGCCGGTTGGGCCCGTCCGGCCACCACCCTGCCGCCGGCCGGCGGCTACACCGGCGTCTCCTGCATCTCGGGGGTGTTCTGCGTCTCGGCCGGCGGCGGCGCCAACGAGGCCGACGCCTCGGACTCGACCGGGCCGGGCGTGGTGAACGCCTGGGACGGCGCTGTGTGGGGCACCCCGACCACGTACTTCCCGGCGCCGGCCGGTGCGGCGGCCACCGCCCCCGAGCTGCCCGCCGTCGCCTGCTCGTCCGGCCCCCGCTGCGCGGTGGTGGACGGCTCGGGCCACACCTCACTGGGCGACGGGACGGACTGGTCGGCCCCGGCCCCCCTGGCCGGGCTGCCGGCGACGCCGTCCAACCCGGCCGACCCCGGTCCGGGCCACACCGCCTCGCGGGCCGCCGCCGTCGACTGCCCGACCGGCCAGTTCTGCGCCTACGTCGACGACACCGGCCACGTGGCCGTCCTCCACGGCACCTCGTGGTCGACCCCCCAGGCCATGACCACCACGTCGGGCGGGCGCACGGTGGGCCTCTACCAGGCGGGCCGCCCGGCCGTCTCGTGCACCGGGCCGTCGGCCTGCACCGCCCTGGTGGGCGACACCGTCCTGGACTGGAACGGCGCCTCGTGGACCTCGTCGGCGGCACCGTGGTCGGCCGCCACCACCGGCGACTCGGCCGTCTCCTGCCCGGTGCCGGGCGCCTGCGTGGCCGCCCGCGGCGCCTACGTGTCGCTGCGCCTCGGTACCGGGCCCTGGTCGACGCCCCACGCCGTCGACGGGTCCGGGCACCTCGACGCCCTGGCCTGCCCCACGCTGACGTTCTGCATCGCCGCCGACGCCTACGGCAACGTGGCCACGCTCACCGGTTCGACGTGGTCGGCGCCCACCAAGGTGGTGCCGACGCCGACGGAGTACGCCTCGGACGGCACCAGCCTGTCGTGCCCCTCGGACCAGTTCTGCATGCTCCTGACCGGCGACGGCGACTACGCCACCTACCAGGGCCCGGACCCCAACGCCGCGGTCACCACCACGACCACCCCGGTGTCCGCCGCCTCCTGAGGCCGCGTGCGCTCAGACGTCCACGCCGGCCAGGTCGGCCAGGGCCAGGACCGTCCGCCAGTTGCGGGCGGTGGCCACCCGTCCGAGGCGGCGCTCGAGCAGGGTGTTGGTGAGCCTGGTCTGGTGGTAGCCGGCGGGCGTGTGCAGGTACACGTCGGGCCCGACCACGGCCAGGCGCTCCGGTGCGAAGCCCTCCGCCTCGGACTCGAGCGCGCCGGCCCGGTCCGCCTCCGGCGGTCCGTCGAGGAACACGACGTGCAGCAGCTTCGGGTCGTCGGTGAGGTCGACCAGCGGGTTGCCGGCGACCGTCGCCGCCCACTGGACCCGTGACCGGGCCACCACCGGCACCGTCACCCCCAGCTCCGAGGTCAGGGCCTCCCCGACGGCGGTGGCCAGGTCGTCGGGGGCCCGTGCCGAGCGACAGACGGCGTTGCCGCTCTGGAGGTAGGTGGCCACCTCCTCGCAGTCCAGTCCGGCCAGCAGCGCCCGCAGGTCGGCCATCGGCACCCGGTTGTGCCCCCCGACGTTGACGCCGCGCAGCAGGAGGAGCTGGGTGTCCGTGCCCCCCGCCACCGGCGCCCGACCTCCGGCTACCCGACCGTCCAGGACGAGCCGGAGCGCAGCAGGGCGTCGAAGTCGCCAGGGCCGCGGCGCTCGGTGGCCGCGGAAATCTGGTCGGCCATCTGCTGCCCGTACTCGGCGTGGTCGACGTCGCGGAAGACGCCGATGGGGGTCGGCTCGTAGGGTCCACGCGACAGCCGGCTCAACTGGAAGGCCAGGCCCGGGTTCTCCTTGTGCTCGTCGTGGACCAGGAGCGCGTCCTCGCCCACGTCGGCCACCGTGACGACCTCGACCGAGCCGTCGGGGTCCATGACCACGCCGAACTGGCCCTCGGCGCCGAACCGGATGGGCTCGCCGTGCACCAGCGGGATGAGCATGTCGGCCCGGTGGTCCTTCCCGGTGATCTGCTCGAAGGCCCCGTCGTTGAAGACGTTGCAGTTCTGGTAGATCTCCACGAACGAGGCGCCCCGGTGGGCGTGGGCCCGGCGGAACGTCTCCATCATGTGCTTGCGGTCCATGTCGTGGGTCCGGGCCACGAAGCTGGCCTCGGCGCCCAGCGCCAGGCTCAGCGGGTTGAACGGGTGCTCGAGCGAGCCGAACGGCGTCGACTTTGTGACCTTGGCCATCTCCGACGTGGGCGAGTACTGGCCCTTGGTCAGCCCGTAGATCTGGTTGTTGAACAGCAGGATGGTGATGTTCACGTTGCGGCGCAGCGCGTGGATGAGGTGGTTGCCCCCGATGGAGAGGGCGTCGCCATCGCCGGTCACCACCCACACGTCGAGGTCCGGACGGGTGGTGGCGAGTCCCGTGGCGATGGCCGGCGCCCGACCGTGGATCGAGTGCATCCCGTAGGTGTCCATGTAGTACGGGAAGCGGGCCGCACAGCCGATACCGGACAGGAAGACGGTGGACTCGCGGCGCACCCCGAGGTCGGGCATGAGCATCTGCACGGCGGCCAGGATGGAGTAGTCGCCACAGCCCGGGCACCACCGCACCTCCTGGTCCGACGACCAGTCCTTGCGGGTGGTCACCGGCACGGGCACGGCCTCGGTCACGTCGGTCATCGGTCCGACCCCTCTCCGTCGGTGGCGGCCTTCTTGTCGGCCGTCAGCTCCTCGATCAGCTGCAGGATGGCGCTCTCCATGGCGGCGGCCCGGAACGGGATGCCCGAAACCTGGGTCAGCGACCGGGCGTCGACCAGGTACTCGGCCCGCAGCAGCCGGCTGAGCTGGCCGAGGTTGACCTCGGGCACGAGCACCCGCTCGTAGCGGCCGAGGACGTCGCCGAGGTCGGCCGGGAACGGGTTCAGGTGCGTCAGGTGGGCCTGGTCGACCTTGTGCCCGCGGGCCCGGACCCGCTGCACGCCGGCGGCGATCGCCCCGTAGGTCGACCCCCAGCCGATGACCAGGACCTCGGCGCCTTCCTCGTGGTCGACCTCGGTCGGCGGGATGTCGGCGGCGATGCCGGCCACCTTGGCCGCCCGCAGCCGGGTCATGCGCTCGTGGTTGGCCCCGTCATAGGCCACGTTGCCCGGACCGTCCGACTTCTCGAGGCCGCCGATGCGGTGCTCGAGGCCGGCCAGGCCCGGCGGCGCCCACGGGCGGGCCAGCGTGTCGTCGTCGCGCAGGTAGGGGTAGAAGCCCTCGGTGCCGTCCTCCGCCACGTGGTTGGGACCGGTGGCGAACCCCGGGTCGATGGTCGGCAGGCTCCCGAGCTCGGGCAGCTTCCACGGCTCGGTGCCGTTGGCCAGGTAGCCGTCGGACAGGAGCATGACCGGCGTGCGGTACTTGACGGCGATGCGCACGGCCTCGACGGTGGCCTCGAAGCAGTGCGAGGGCGTCTTGGCCGCCACGATCGGCATGGGCGCCTCGCCGTGGCGCCCGTACATGGCGTGCAGCAGGTCGGCCTGCTCGGTCTTGGTCGGGAGCCCGGTCGACGGCCCGCCCCGCTGGACGTCGATGACCAGCAGCGGCAGCTCGAGGCTGATGGCCAGCCCCATCATCTCGGACTTGAGGTCGACGCCGGGCCCGGAGGTGGTGGTGACCCCGAGGGCTCCGCCGAAGGCGGCCCCGAGCGCGGCGCCGATGCCGGAGATCTCGTCCTCCGCCTGGAAGGTGCGGACACCGAACTGCTTGTGCTTCGACAGCTCGTGCAGGATGTCCGAGGCGGGGGTGATCGGGTAGGTGCCGAGGAACAGCGGCAGGCCGCTGCGGAGCGACGCGGCAACGAGCCCCCAGGCGGTGGCCGTGTTCCCGGTGATGTTGGCGTACTCGCCGGGCTCGAGGACGGCGGGCTTCACCTCGTAGGAGGACTCGAACAGCTCGGCCGTCTCGCCGAAGTGGTAGCCGGCCTTGAAGGCACGCTGGTTGGCCTCGAGCACGAGCTCCTTGCCGACGTACTTCTCGGCGATCCACTGGAGGGTCGGCTCGACCGGTCGGGTGTAGAGCCAGCTGATCAGCCCGAGGGCGAAGAAGTTCTTGGAGCGCTCGGCGTCACGAGGCTTGACCCCGATCTCCTTCGACGACTCCGTGGTGATCGAGGTCATCGGGACCTCGTACACGGTGAAGGCGGACAGTGAGCCGTCCGACAACGGGTCGGCCGGGTAGCCCGCCTTGGCCAGGTTGCGCTCGTCGAAGGCGTCGGAGTTGACGATGATGGTGGCGCCCTGGGGCAGGGCGGCCACGTTGGCCCGGAGGGCGGCGGGGTTCATGGCCACCAGCACGTTGGGCGAGTCGCCCGGCGTCGAGATGTCGTGGTCCGAGATGTGGACCTGGAAGGCGGACACGCCGGCCAGGGTCCCGGCCGGGGCGCGGATCTCGGCGGGGAAGTCGGGGAAGGTGGCCAGGTCGTTGCCGAGGAGGGCGGACGAGGTGGTGAACCGGTCCCCGGCGAGCTGCATGCCGTCGCCGGAGTCGCCGGCGAAGCGGATGACGACGCGGTCGATCAGCTGGTGGTGCGTCGGGTCGGTGGTGGTGTCGGACACCTTGCTCCTGTTCGTGCTGCTCTACCGCGTCTGCGCACCGGTCGGACCGGCGCCGTTGCCGTGCCGTCGGCCCTCCGCCGGACCCGGGGCACGGGGACGCGCCGCTGCGCACCCCCGGGAGACACTACCGCCGCCCGCCGGGTGGGCCGACGGACCCACCCGGGCGCCGGGCGCGGGCTCAGAACGACTTGGTCCCCGTCGCCATCATGTGCGGCCGGCCGTGGACCGATTTGCGGATGGCGACGACCGAGTCGAAGAACTCGATGGAGCCGATCTCGTGCATGGCCATGGTGAACCGGGGGCCTCTCGGGGACTTGAAGTACCAGCCGTTGATCCCGTCGACCATGCCCTTGGCCACGGAGACGAAGGACCCGGGCCGGCGGTACCCGCCACCGTACCGGAGCCAGTAGGACGTGTGGGTGTCCTCGACGACGTAGATGCCACCGTCCTCGAGCAGCGGGAACAGCGTGTCGAGGCTCGCCCGCTGATGGCGCGCCACATGGCTGCCGTCGTCCACGACGATGTCGACGCCGCCCATGCCGGTGACCACCGACCGGAGGAAGGTGGGGTCGGCCTGCGAACCGATGTGGACCGGGAGGTCCTCCCGACCGGCGTCGGCGCACCTCGGGTCGATGTCGATGCCGACGATCGTCGCCGATGGGCCGAAGTATTGGCGCCACAACTCGAGCGAGCCACCGTGGCGTACGCCGATCTCCAGGAGCCGCAGCGGGCGCGTCGACCCGTCGGCCGCGGGGAAGCCGGCGCGGTAGGGGGCGAACAGCCGGTCGTAGATGCCGAGGTAGTGGGACCACTTGGTCGTGTTGCGGCCCGTGTGAGAGGCGAAGATCCCGGCGAAGTCCCCGTCGGGCGCCGGATCGTCGGCCGATGCCCGGAACGACTGCAGCGGCGGTACGACGACCTCGTCGATCTTGCTGGCCATCCACAGGCCGACGTTCCGGGCTCGCATCGGGCGAATCTACCATCGGCCTTCCACCCGGCACGAGGGTCGGCTGAGGGCGCGACGTCGTGCCGCCCCCGGGGACGGCCGGCCCGGAGGCGCTAGGCCACGGTCACCTGGGCGTCGAGGTAGACGTCCTGGATGGCGTGGATGAGCGCGGCGCCCTCGTCGGTGGGGCGCTGGAAGGCCTTGCGGCCGACGATGAGGCCGGCGCCGCCGGCCCGCTTGTTGACCACCGCCGTGCGCACGGCCTGGGCCAGGTCGTCGGCGCCCTTCGACTCGCCGCCCGAGTTGATGAGGGGGATCCGGCCGGCGTAGCAGTTCACGACCTGCCACCGGGTGAGGTCGATGGGGTGGTCGGTGGTGAGCTCGCTGTAGACCAGCGGATCGGTCTTGCCGAACTGGAGGGCGTTGTAGCCGCCGTTGTTCTCCGGCTGCTTCTGCTTGATGATGTCGGCCTCGATGGTGACGCCCAGGTGGTTCGCCTGGCCGGTCAGGTCGGCCGACACGTGGTAGTCGGTGTCGCCCTGCTTGAAGGCGGGGTTGCGCAGGTAGCACCAGAGCACCGTGAACATGCCGAGGCGGTGGGCCTCGGCGAAGGCCTGCGAGACCTCCACGATCTGGCGGTCCGCACCCTCGGACCCGAAGTAGATGGTGGCGCCCACGCCGACCGCACCGAGGTCGGCGGCCTGACGGACCTCGGAGAACATGATCTGGTCGTAGGTGTTCGGGTAGTTGAGGAAGTCGTTGTGGTTGAGCTTCACGATGAAGGGGATGCGGTGCACGTAGCGTCGGGACACGATGCCGAGGCCGCCGAGGGTGGTGGCGATGGCGTTGCAGTCGGCGGCGATGGCCAGGTCGCACAGGCGTGCCGGGTCGAAGTAGGCCGGGAACTTGGCGAAGCTGGCGGCGGCCGAGTGCTCGATGCCCTGGTCCACGGGGAGGATGGAGACGTACCCGGTGCCGGCCAGGCGCCCCGTGTTGTACAGCGTCCCGAGGTTGCGGAGGACGGTGGGCGAGCGGTCGGAGTCCCGGAAGACGTCGTCGATGACGTCGGGTCCGGGCAGGGTCAGGTGCTCGGCGGGAAAGGCGGTGGCACGGTGGCTGAGCAGGGCATCCGCCTCGTCGCCGAGCAGTTGTTCGAGGTTCATGGCGGCGTAGCCTACCGGGCGCCGCGAGACCGGTTGGGCGTCCGACGCTGCCGGGGCGGGGGGCCGAGGGCGTCGAGGCGCGCGGCCACGTCGTAGGCCTCGGGATCGGCCGCCCGGACCCGCAGGAACAGCTCCCGGGCACGGGCCAGGTCGCCCGAGCGCTCCATGAGGTCGCCCAGCACGTACCACTGCCGCAGGTGGCGCTCGGCCGGGTTCTTGACCAGGCGTCCGGCGCCGGCGTCCACCAGCAGGCGCACGGCGCCGTCGAGGTCGCCGAGGTCGGCGCGGGTGCCGGCCAGGACGAGGCGGCCCTCGGACAGCACCTCGGGATCGGGCGATCCCTTGCGCAGCTCCTCGAACAGGGCCTCGACCCGCTTCGGGCGGCCCAGCGCGCGGTGGCAGTCCATGCGGACCGGGTGCTGGTCGACCGAGCCCGTCAGCGCGGCGAACTGCTCGAGGCTCGGTAGCGCGGCCTTCCAGTTGCCCTGGTGGTACTGGCTCAGGCCGAGCAGCTCGAGGGGTGAGGGGGCGTTGGGGACGGCCTCGACCACCGTGCGGAGGATGCGGGCGGCGTCGCGGTAGCGCTCCCGTTGGTAGGCGCCGATGCCGGCCGCCATGCGCTCACTGACCCGGTCGCGCAGGAAGTTCCAGTCGGGGCCGGCCGCCGTGGCCAGCTCCTGGGCGATGTCGGCCGGCAGCTCCTCCGGCTCACGGACCACCCGGTGGGCGGGTGGGCGGGAGCGGCCGGCCGGGGCGCCGGACCGGTCGTCGACCCGGACGAACTGCTCCGGCACGAACTCGTCGGTCCGGGTGCGACGGCGGCGGCGGCCCTCCGGGGTGTCCTCGTCGGGACCGTGATCGACCCCGTCGCGGACCGTGCTGGCGCCGCGTCGGGCCACGCTCCCCCATCCCTTGCGGGACACCTGACCACGGGCGGGCCGGGGATCGGTGCGTTCGGGAGCGGGACCACGGGTGTCCGAGGACCGTCGGGCCGGCGGGCGCCCGCTGCCCGATCCGGACGGGCGTCCGCCACCCGAGCCGGACGGGCGACCACCCGAGCCGGACGGGCGACCATCGGGTGCGCCGTCGCGACGCGGCGGTCGTCCCCGACCGCCCGAGGTTCCACCACCGGTGCCCGAGCCACGTCCACTCCCCGATCCACGGCCCGCTCCCGAGCCGGTGCCGCGGGACGCGCCACCGGAGCCGGAGGCACCCCGGGGTGCCGGCCGGCCGGACGAGCCGCCCGACGGGCGGCCCGACGACGGGGTGCGCGGGCGCGGCGGACCAGAGGGGGAACTCGGCGACATGCACGCAGTCTACCTGGCACGATGCCTGCGACCCGGGCCGGTGGGCGCCCTCCGCACCGGAGCGACGTCCTCTACCCTTGTCGCGGCGTCGTCCCGGGCGCTGCGACCCTCCATGACGCGACGAGCCACCTCCGACACCACCCGCCTCCGCCTGGCAGCACCCGCGCTCGTCGCCGTCGTCGCCGTCGCCCTCGGTGCCTGCGGTGGCCCGGCCGCTGCGCCGACGTCCACCACCTACCGCCCGCCGGTGGGACCGGAGGCCGGCGTCACCTCGCACTACGGCGGCACGGTCGGCCGACCCGGCGAGCCCACCACGGTCGCCGCCGAGGCGGCCACCCGCGCGTACGCCGCCCAGGTCCAGGGCGGTGCGGCGGCGTTCGTGGCGTCCGTCGGCGCCCTCCAGGCCGACATCGCCCGGGGTGACACGGCGACGGCCCGCTCCGACGAGCTGGCCGCCCAGTCCGACTACGACGGCTTCCGCGACCTGGAACGGGGCAACTCGGTGAATGCCGACAGCCTCGACGAACTGGACACCGACGTGCCCGCCGGCCAGACCTTCGGCGGACTGCACGCCGTCGAGCGCGACCTGTGGACCTCGGGGCCGGCGGCGGGCGACGCCGCGTCGCTGGGCGCCCAGGCGCCTGTGGCCCAGTTCCTCCTGTCCCACCTCCGACTCGGCCCCGAGGCCATCGGGGTCGTGGCCGTCGACCAGCTGGACTGGGCCGTGGACCAGGCCCTCCCCTCGAGCCAGGAGCACACCAGTCACCTCGGCCTGGTGGACGTGGCGGCCACGGTGGGCGCGGCCCGGCAGGCCTTCGCCACGGTGGCCCCCCTGGCCAGGCTGGTGGCCCCCGGTCTGACGGCCACGGTGACGTCCGACTTCGCCACCCTCGACGCCGCCGTGGCCGCGCTCGGGCCGCCGACCACGACCCTCGACACCGCGGTGCCGGCCGACCTGCGCCTGGCGGCCGCCCGACAGCTCGACGCCACCGCCACCGCGCTCGCCCGGCTGACCGCGACGCTCGCCCCCTACGGCACCCAGGGAGCACCGTCGTGACCGACCGGCCCGGCGCCATGTCGCGGCGGCGCCTGCTCGCCGGGTCGGGACTGGCCACGGCGGCCGTGGTGGCCGCCGCCGTGCCCGGCGCGGCCGGCGCCGACACCCCCGGCACCGGGGCGACCGAGCCCTTCCTCGGCGAGCACCAGTCGGGCATCGCCACACCGGAGCAGGCCCGGCTGGTCTTCGCCACCTACGACGTGTCCGGGACCGACCGGGCCGGGCTGGCCGCGCTGCTGGCCACCTGGTCCGCCGCCGCCGGGCGCATGACGGCCGGCCGCAGCCTGGAGGGGGCGGGCGGGCCCGCCGCCCCGCCGGTGGACACGGGCGAGGCGCTCGACCTGCCGGCGTCCCGGCTCACCCTGACCCTCGGCTACGGGCCGACCCTGTTCGACGACCGGTTCGGCCTGGCGTCCCGTCGGCCGGCCGCGCTGGCCGACCTGCCGGCCTTCCCCGGCGATGCGCTCGACCCGTCCCGCTCGGGGGGCGACCTGTGCGTCCAGGCGTGCGCCGACGACGCCCAGGTGGCGTTCCACGCCGTGCACAACCTGACCCGGCTCGGGCTCGGCACCGTCACGCTGCGGTACCTCCAGGTGGGCTTCGGACGGACGGCCGGAGCAGGCGGCGGCGCGCCCACCCCCCGGAACCTGCTCGGCTTCAAGGACGGCACGGCCAACCTGGACCCGGCGGACGGCCGGGCCATGGACACGTTCGTGTGGGTGGACGGGTCGGGCGACCAGGCGTGGATGCGCGGCGGCTCGTACCTGGTGGCCCGCCGGATCCGGGTCCACCTCGAGGCGTGGGACCGGAGCACCCTCGACGACCAGGAGCGCACCATCGGCCGCGTGAAGGCGAGCGGGGCGCCGCTCGGGTCGGCCCACGAGCGCGACCCCCTCGACCTGCGGGCCCTCGACGACTTCGGGGCGCCACGCATCCCCGACGACGCCCACGTGCGGGTGGCGGCGCCGGCCACCAACCACGGAGCGGCCCTGCTCCGACGTGGCTACAGCTTCGTCGACGGCACCGACCCGACCACCGGCGAGCTCGACGCCGGGCTGTTCTTCGTGTGCTTCCAGAAGGACCCGCGCCACCAGTTCGTGCCCATCCAGCAGCGCCTGGCCGGACAGGACGCCCTGACCACGTATCTCTCCCACACCGGCAGCGGGCTGTTCGCCTGCCCGCCGGGGCCCGGTCCCGGACGTCCGTGGGGCCACGGTCTGCTCTGACCGGCGCCACCGGCCGGTCCGGACCGTGACCAACGGCCCTGTCCGCCGGTGCCGCCACGGAGGAGGCTGACGGCATGGACCGACGACGCGTTACCCCGACCGTGACTGCACTGCTCGCGACGCTGACGCTGGCCGCCGGGTGCGGCAGTGGCCACCCGGCGACGACCACCACCACCCACCCGACCACCCGGACCACCGGTACGACGTCACCCTCCTCGACGACCGCCACCACGTCGACGGCCGTGCCGACCCCGCCCACCACCGCCACACCCGGGGTCAGCGTCCAGGTGACCGCCGCCCCCCGTGTCGTCGCCGTCGGATCGCCCGTCACCTTCACCGTGACGATCCAGGCCCCGGGCGTGCTGTCGGGTGAGGACGTGCGCTTCGGCGACGGCGCCACGACGGGGGCCAATGCCGGCGTGGTGACGTGCGGGCAGACGTCCCGGGCCGACACGACGCGGACCTACACCCACACCTACACCGCCCCCGGCACGTTCACCTTCAGCGACGCGGTCTCGGTCCTCGGCCCGCCGCCGTCCTGCAAGCCGATCGACGCCACCGGCACAGCGACGGTGGTCGTGGCCGCGCCGCTGGCCGGCTCGACCGCCAACGGCGCCTTCCTGTCGCCCTCCCGGAATCTGGCCTGCCAGATCACCCAGAATCCCAGCACCCAGGTGCGCTGCGTCTCCTTCGCTCCTCCACGGCTGGTGACCATGACCGTCGACGGCACCCTGACCCGGTGTGCAGGCAGCACGTGCGAACTCGGCAACCCGGCATCCGACACGCCGGTCCTGGCCTACGGCGCGGCGGTGGGCACGCCCGAGTTCGTCTGCCTGTCGACCGTGGTCGGCGTCACCTGCAGCGTGCCGTCGGGACGGGGATTCACCATCTCGAAGGGCGGCGTGGTCGCGGTTGGCGGCTGACGAGGCCGCTCAGCCACCAGGGCGGGAGGGCACCCGGCGTCGCCGGAGACCTGCCACGGCAACCGCGACGCCGGCCAGCGCGAACACGGGCTGGAGCCACGAGAACGTCCGGATGACCAGCACCTCGACACCGATCCAGCCGGCGAGGGCAATGCCCGCCGCCGCTGATGCCGTCTCGGCCTCTGGCCTCGCCCGCCATTCGCACACGGCAGCCCCGGCCATCGGCGCCGCCACCACTGCGGTGAGGGCGGCAGCGGCGAGGAGCGGACTACCCAGAGGCAGCCGGTTCTCGACCTTCACACCGAGGTCGAGACGCCGGGACGCGAGGCCGACGGCTCCGCCGAGGGCTGACGTGGCAATCAGGGCCTCGGCCAGGGCCAGTGTCGGCCTTCCGCCGACCCCTCGCGACGCTCGAGAAGGTGCCGGTGCCTCCATGGCAGCAATCATGTGGAGCCACCGGCGTCACGGCCAGGGTCGTTGGTCCCGAGGCTGGTCATGCTGGAGCCCGTCCCAGGGGTCGGGTCGTTCGACCCTTCCCGGCCCTGCACCGGGCCGACATGCTGGGCTCATGTCCGGTGCCCGCGGATCCGCGCCCCGATCGGTCGCACGGCAGTGCGGCGAGTTTGTCGCCGATCTTCCGCTGCTGACGCTGGCGCCACTGATCCGCCGGCGCCACCTCCGGTGGGGTGCGACGGCCGACGAGGTGGTCGCGGAGATGCCGGGCGACGCACGGCTGCACGGCGCCCAGTTCGTGCCGACCCGGGCCATCACGATCGGTGCGCCGCCCGAGCTCGTATGGCCCTGGCTGGTGCAGGTCGGGAGCGGCCGGGCCGGTTGGTACAGCAACGACCTCCTGGACAACCTCGGACGTCCGAGCGCCCGTGTCCTCGTCCCCGCCCTCCAGGAACTGCGGGTCGGCCAGTGGATCCCGATGTCGCCGTTCGGGACACCCACGGTACGCACGGCGTTCACCGTCGACTCGTTCGATCCGGGGTCCTGGCTCCTCTGGTCGAAACCGGACGCGACGTGGGCGTGGCGACTCGCCCCACTCCCCGGAGGCCGCACCCGCCTGGTCACCCGGGTCCACGCCCGCTACGAGTGGGGGCACCCGGCCTCGGCGCTCCTCGGCGTCGTCCTGATGGAGTTCGGTGACTTCGCCATGATGCGGCGGATGCTCCTGGGCATCCGGGACCGGGCGGAGGCGTCCGTTCCGGCCTGACCTGCACGCCGCCCCGCACCGGATCGGCACGCCCGTCCGGCGGTCGCAGTGCCCGTTCCCCCGCCGGCCGAGGCCCCGGAGGCCGCCGGGTAGGGTCCCCCGCCATGGCCGACTGGTCGAACATCGCCAACTTCGCCACCGCCGGCGGCACCCTGGTGCTGGCCGTGGCCACGTTCTCGGCCGTCCGCTCCTCCAACCGCTCGGCTCGGATCGCCGAGGAGGGTCTGCTGGCCAGCATCCGGCCGCTGCTGGTGCCGTCGCTGACCGAGGACCGTACCCACAAGGTCATGTGGAGCGACTTCCACCTGGCCCGGCTCGACGGCGGGCGGGCGGTGGTCGAGTACGACAACGGCGTCCTCTACCTGGCCATCGGTCTGCGCAACGTCGGCAACGGCATCGCCCTCCTCCACGGCTGGCGTCCGAGCCCGGACCGGCTGACCTCCGAGACGCCCCTGGCCGACACCGACGGGGTCCGGCAGCTCTCCCTCGACCTGTACATCTCGTCCGGCGACACCGGCTACTTCGAGGGCGCCGTCCGGGACGCCGACGACCCCGTGCTGGCGCCGCTGCTCGACACGATCCGGCGACGGACCCCGTTCAGCCTCGATCTCGTCTACGGCGACCAGCAGGGCCGCCAGCGCACCATCAGCCGCTTCACCGTGCTGCCGGCCGACGACGAGGGGTGGTACGTGCGGGTGGTCCAGCACCGCAACCTCGACGGACCCGACCCGCGCTGACCGGCGGCCGGCCGAAACCTGCCCCTGAACGCGGAGAAGCCCCCCGCAGTGCGGGGGGCTTCTCCAGAGAAATCCCGGCGGCGTCCTACTCTCCCAGGGGGCTACCCCCCAAGTACCATCGGCGCTGACAGGCTTAACTGCCGTGTTCGGAATGGGAACGGGTGTATCTCTGTCGCCATGGCCACCGGAAACTGTGCGCCCTCGGGCCGAGGTCCCCGACCCGGACGGGTCGGCCTCGAGGCCCGGTGTGACCCCGACGGGTCACCCTGAGCGTTCCATAGCGAGCACGAGCAAGTTCCCAAGCCCTCGGCCGATTAGTACCGGTCAGCTGAATGCGTTACCGCACGTACACTTCCGGCCTATCAACGTGGTCGTCTGGCCACGGGCCTTACCAGGTTAACCCTGTGGGAGATTTCATCTTGGAACGAGCTTCGCGCTTAGATGCTTTCAGCGCTTATCCCACCCGAAGGTCGCAAATCAGCCGTGCCCTTGGCAGGACAACTGACACACGAGAGCTTCGTCCATCCCGGTCCTCTCGTACTAGGGATAGCCTTCCTCAAATCTCCTACGGCTGCATCGGATAGGGACCGAACTGTCTCACGACGTTCTAAACCCAGCTCGCGTACCGCTTTAATGGGCGAACAGCCCAACCCTTGGGACCGGCTTCAGCCCCAGGATGCGACGAGCCGACATCGAGGTGCCAAACCTTCCCGTCGATATGGACTCTTGGGGAAGATGAGCCTGTTATCCCCGGGGTACCTTTTATCCGTTGAGCAACGGCGCTTCCACAAGCAACCGCTGGATCACTATGCCCTGCTTTCGCACCTGCTTGACTTGTAGGTCTCGCAGTCAAGCTCCCTTGTGCCATTGCACTCGACGGCTGATTGCCAACCAGCCTGAGGGAACCTTTGGGCGCCTCCGTTACACTTTAGGAGGCGACCGCCCCAGTCAAACTACCCACCTGACACTGTCCCTGACCCGGATAACGGGCCGAGGTTAGGGTTCCGGCACATAAAGGGTGGTATTTCAAGGTTGACTCCACACTGGCTGGCGCCAATGCTTCAAAGTCTCCCACCTATCCTACACAATATGAACTAAAACTCAATAGCAAGCTGTAGTAAAGGTCCACGGGGTCTTTCCGTCCTGATGCAGCTAACGAGCATCTTTACTCGTACTTCAATTTCGCCGGGTCTGTGGTTGAGACAGTAGGAAAGTCGTTACGCCATTCGTGCAGG
>Ga0265327_10000894_pt1 | contig 43989 bp, 34 predicted proteins | sample 41621metaG_FD_202089 | JGI IMG/M metagenome (GOLD analysis project Ga0265327, IMG submission 202089) | Rhizosphere microbial communities from Carex aquatilis grown in University of Washington, Seatle, WA, United States - 4-16-21 metaG | ecosystem: Host-associated > Plants > Roots > Rhizosphere... | reverse complement strand
CCGCAGAAAACGTATAACATTCCGCTTGCGTTGCAACCTCCTAAAATAAATAAGCCGGTTTTTTACAGTCTGATACCGCAATATTTTATCAACAATATTGCAACACCTTGCGACCGCTACAAATTTTCGAATCGCACTGAACCTTTTAATATTGCATTAATGCTTCCTTTGTATCTCGACGAAAATGACAGATTTGATTCGACAAGCACAGCCGACATGGAAGATTCGCATTTTTACAAAAACAGCAGGAAAATGCTGGAGTTTTACGAAGGTGCAATGTTGGCAGCCGATTCCATGCGTCTCGAAGGAACGAATATCGACATTTATATTTATGACACAGGAAAAGACATTAATAAAGTAAAAAGCATTCTGGTGAAAAATGAGATGAACAATATGGATTTAATTGTGGGACCGGTTTACAGCGAATTACTCGAACCTGTTGCCGATTTTGCCAAGAAACACGAAATTAATATTGTATCGCCTTTGTCGCAAAAAGAAGAAGCCGTTAAATTTAATCCTTTTGTTTTTCAGGTAAATGCTTCGATTGAACAACAGGTTAATCAGGGTTGCCAATTTCTAATCCGCAATGCCGAAAAAAATGTCGTCATGCTAAATCATGGTGCTAAAGACGAAGAAAATATTATGACGATGTTTAAGAATCAACTTCAAAATCAGATTGCATCAAATCCGGTTGTCGGCAATATATTGATTAAAGAAGTGAATACAAAAGTCAGCGGTTTTAACCGTGTAGCTGATGCGTTGAGCAGCAGTGTCGAAAACATTATCATTATTTCATCGTCTGACGAAGTGTATGTAACTGATATGCTTACAAAACTTTCGGTGATGGCTGACAAACATAAAATTATTATTTTCGGAATGCCGTCGTGGCAAAAATTTAAAAACATCGATTTGGAATATCTTACCAAATTGAAAATGCACTATTTCAGTCCGACATTTATCGATTATGAAAATCAGAGCGTAAAAAACTTCATTGCCAAGTTTCATACGGTGTTTAAGTCAGAACCAAGTCAATATAGTTATCAGGGATTCGACATTTTATATTATTTTGCAAACGTCTTGAAATTGCATGGACGTAATTTTCAATATTGCATTGACGCTTGGGATTTATTGCCTTTGCGTAATGGTTTACAGACTGAATTTAATTTTAAGCGCGTAAATAATTTCGGCGGTTTCGAAAACAACGGAATTTTTATTTTACAATACGATAAAAATGTTGGAATTCGAAAAATTGATTTGAATAAAAAATACGATTATTTTAAGGAATAAAAAAATGCCGTCTCTCAAAAGCGGCATTTTAGTAAAAATTATTCTTGTTTAGGTTTTTTATTCACTTTTCAAAGCAAAAAGGTTTTAATTAATAAGGTGTTTGTCATCATGGTTTCAATCGTTTCGTTTTCAAAAAAGGTGTTTCAAATAGCGTTTCATTACGATCTGTCGTTTTCAAGCAGTGGTTTTAAAGAACCTTTTCGTTTAAACAAGCTGATTTTTTTAACAGGTTTAATGTTTTTGTTTCTTAACAATTTCACTTTGTTTAAAAACTCGTATAAGTTCTAATTCTTTTCAAAATTATACTTTATATTTTTATTGAGAAAATTTTAAAACGTCTATTTTATAATATGTATTCGCGGGTTTATTTTTTTGCAGTTTGACTACTTTTTTTTTTGTAATTTTTTTTTGGAAACAAAAAAAAATGTCCCGACTGAAATTGCTAATTTGCAATTTTGGTCGAGACTTAATTTTTAAATGTAAGTCTTGATAAATTTTTATTTCATTCCAAATAAAACAGTTACACAACCGCCCAAATGTTTACTCGAAGCACTTTTATCAACCGGCACTTTTATTGTGATAAATAATTTTTGCGACGAGGTAGAAGTAAAGTCCCAAACCGCTGAATTGTTGCTATTTTTGTACAACGGATTTTTACCCTCATCGTAAACTGTAAACTCCACCGGCGGAATACCGGGCGAACCACATATTACCATGCGATAAGGTTTGTCTGCATAAAATACTTTATTTATTTCAATAGATTGACCGTCTTTCATCGTAACTGCGTTGTATGTTCCGTCGTGAACATAAGGCGACATTTTGGTACGGATAATTTCTTCGGCAAAATCTCTACACTGCGCTAAGGTTGCCGTTAGCGCAATAAATGATAATAGTAAAATTAAAACAATTCGTTTCATAACCGTAAATTATTGAATAAATGATGCTCTGATTTTATTTACTTTATCACATAATTCTTTTAAATCTTCGTCCGAAATTTTTGTTGTTACTTTTGAATGCAGTGTGGTTGTATTATTAGCGGTATTTATTTGTGGTTCGACTTTGCTTGTTTCGACTTTTATTTTATCAAATACTTTTTGTAAGCCATATATTTCGCCAAGCAGCGATTTTATATCAATGTTTTCTTTCGTGTCTTCAAGCAAACTTATCAATTGCGAAATGGATAAACGCAAATCAAGAATTTTATCCAGCAACATTTTGTTTTTGTTTTTGGCTGATGTATATAATTGCGTCTGAATATACAAATCTTCTATCCAACCACCGGTCAAAATAAGTCCGGCAGTTTCGGGACGGTTGTTTTCTTTCAAATACGAATTTGAGTTTAAAAAAGTTTTCGAAATGATGGTCGAAGTGGTGTATGGATCGTTTACGCTTTTTTCGAGTTTGATAATAACAGAATCGTCAATTGCCTGTAATATTCCCAAACGGTCGGCAATCTTTTTCGAGATCGACATATATTTTACAGTTATCTGTGTTTGCTCGTAAATGCTGGCGTAGCTCAAATCGGCGCTGTAAACTCCCAGATTTAATGCCAACGCTTTTGTAGTATTGTACTTGGTATAGTTATCAATCGGATTAAGAATCGATTCGTTATACGGTGCGCCGGTTCCCTTTGTAACCATTGCAATTTCAATGGGCGACGGCAATGCGAAAAAAACTGTTTTCAATTTCGAAATACTTTTACCGGTGTCGAGTTTCGAAAGCGAATCGATTTTATTTTCGGCGTTGTCTTTATCGCTGAATAAACGGCAACCTGATGTCAATATTCCGATAAAACCTAAAAGAACGACTGTTGATAAAATTGTTTTAGTAAATTTGTTTTTCATAAATGTAATCTTTAAAACATTTTTTAATTTTGATTTCTTTTTTTGTTTCCAAATTAATTGATTGAAAACGAATAGTTAAAGTTTTTATGAATTCTTTTTACTCCGAAAATTTAATTCGACATCTTAATAAATTTATTATCATCCTGCTCAATTCATTATTTTCACCAGTAAATTATGTAAATAAATATAACGCGACACAGAATTTTATTTCGACGCAAAAATAATATAAAAAAAAACGAAACTTCAATTGAAATAATAAAAAATTCTAATTTTTTTAAAAAGATAATCGTAATTTTGCAAGTCAACTAATATTATTTTCAGCAAAGGCGTAAACTATGATTCTTGATTCTCGCTATTTACAAAAATTAAAATCGACATCAGAAACTGATATACTTGATGTTGTAAAAATTATTCGCAACGAAGGGCAAGCAGAATATTTGCCCGACTTGATTAATCTACTTGCAACAACTCAACATTCGTCAGTTAAACATGCCATCGAAAATTTATTCTACGATTTGCACGACCAAAGTGCGGCTGCGGCAATAATTAATTTAATAGCACAAACTACCGACGAAAAAATTAAACAAATTTTAGTTTCGACTTGTTGGCAGAGCAGGTTAAATTTTAAAAACGACATTCAAATTTTTGTTGACCTTGTACTTTTCGACTCATATCTGATTGCCATCGAAGCATTTTCTGTCATCGAAAATATTTTCGACGATTTGACTTCCGACAATCGAAAAAAAATTGCTATATTCGTTAAAAGTAAAATGTCAAACATAGAGCAAGAAAAGAAAGCTTTGATAGCTGAATTGTTACATTTGTTGGAGCAATAATATCGGCTGCATGTATTATTTTTCAAAATTAAATTGACCTATGACTTATAAAGAACATAATACCGAACTCATTCCGGTAGTCGGAGTCCACGAAGAAAAGTGCGTTAATTGTCATGCCTGTATATCTGCATGTCCGGTTAAATTTTGCAACGACGGCAGTGGTAATACAGTCAAGGTAAATGCAAATTTATGCCTTGCCTGTGGCAGTTGCATCAAAGCATGCACACACCATGCGCGGTTTTATATTGACGATTTTGATTCTTTTATTACAGACCTTAAAGACGGTCAAAAAATGATTGCAATTGTTGCGCCATCAGTTGCTGCAAGCTTTCCTGATAAATATTTGCAATTAAACGGTTGGTTGAAATCCATTGGCATCGAAGCAATTTTTGACGTCAGTTTTGGAGCCGAACTCACAGTTAAGTCTTACATGCATTATATTAACAAAGAAAATCCAAAAACAGTTATTGCCCAACCATGTCCGGCATTGGTAACTTATATAGAATTATATCAACCGGAACTGTTGCAACACCTTGCACCGGCTGACAGCCCGATGCTGCACACTATAAAAATGGTTAAACGTTTTTACGAAAAATATAAAGACTACAAAGTTGCAGTTGTTTCGCCATGCAACGCCAAGAAACGCGAATTTGTAGAAACCGGTTTTGGTGATTACAACGTAGCCATGAAATCGCTCGCAAATTATTTCGAAGAAAGAAATATCGATTTAATGAATTTTCCAGCCACAAATTTCGACAACGAACCTGCCGAACGTGGCGTCATGTTTTCAACTCCGGGCGGTTTAATACAGACTGCCGAACGTTGGAATCCTGACATTCGTTACAAATCCCGTAAAATTGAAGGACCGCATATTGTTTATGAATATTTTGGAAAATTACCCGAAAATATCGAACAAAACCGTTCGCCGTTTTTAATCGATTGCCTCAATTGCGACAAAGGTTGCAATGGCGGTCCGTTGACTTTGGCGCGCGATTCGTCGGTCGATGAAATTGAAAATTTGATTTATAAACGAAACGTCGAACTACAAGATTATTACAAAAAACAAAACGCAAACGACCAAAAACTTGCCAAAGAAAAAATAGAAGAAATTCTCGACAAATATTGGGAAGACGGCTTATATGAACGTAAATATGTCAACCGTTGGCAAAACGTCAAACTAAAATATCCAAACGAACAGGAACTAAAACAAATTTACGAATCGATGCACAAATACACCGATGCCGATTTGTTTAACTGCACTTCGTGCGGTTATGGCGCCTGCAAAAAAATGGCAACCGCTATTTTCAACGGCTTGAACCGTCCGGAAAATTGTCATTTTTATTTGCACAAAGAAGACGAACTGTCGCACAAAAAAATTGTTGAAGGCAAGAAACATTTAAACACAATTCTCGAAACTTCGCTCGACGGCTTTGTACAACTCGACAACGACGGCTTGATTGTCGATGCAAATCCGGCGATGCGCAATATTCTGAAAAAAGAAGACGTCATCGGCAGATCGCTTTTCGATTTTTTGGACAAAAAAAATGCTGAAATTCTTCACAATCAAATTAAACTGCGCGAAGATAATATTCAAAGCAGTTACGAGTTAACTTTTACCAATTCCGAAGGCGGAAAGGTAATTTGCAAACTCAGCGGTACTCCGCTTTTGGATGGAGAAAAACGCTTCGGTTCGTTTGCCATGGCAAGCGACATTACGCAACTTAAAAACATTCAGGCAGAACTACAAGAATCAAACGAAGTACTCGAACAGCGCGTTGCCGAGCGGACTGCGGAATTGCAGGAAATGGTCGAAGAACTTCGCACCACAACAGAACTAATTGCCGAATCGGAACAACGTCAGGAAAATATACTCAACTTTTTGCCCGATCCGACTTTTGTTATTGATCGCGGGCAAAAAGTTATTTTATGGAACAAAAGTATGGAACGACTTACCGGCACTAAGGCAGAGCATATATTAGGCAAAGCTGACGGAGAATATTCTGTAGCAATTTATGACGACAACCGCAAGTCGCTTATTGATTACGTTTTTTTAACCGAGGAAGAAATTAAACTTATCAATCCCGACATTCAGATAAATCACAAGACATTGAGTGTAGAAGAATATGTTGAATCATTAAATTGTGGAAGTCATTTATATATTACAGCGTCGCCATTATTTGATAAAAATAAAAATATTATCGGCGCTATTCAAGTTACGCGCGACATAACTGAAAAGAAAAAAGCCGAAATCGAACTAAAAAAATTAAACATCCAACTTCGCGAACAAAGCATTATTATGCAGGAAAAAAATGAAGAACTCCAACAACAAAGCGAAGAAATTCAAACACAATCGGACGCATTAATGGAATCGGAAAATCAGTTAGCTGATATTATCAACTTTTTGCCGGACGCCACTTTGGTTATAGATCGCGCAGGCAAAGTAATTTATTGGAACCGTGCAATGGAAATACTTACCGGAGCGCGTGCCGATGATATGATTGGCAAAGGTAATTACGAATACGCACTTCCGTTCTACGGCGAACGTCGCCCGCTTTTAATCGATATGATTTTGAAGCCCGATATTAAAATTGAAGATCATTATAAACACATTACAAAAAAAGACAACACTTTAATTATCGAAAATTTTGCGCCAAAACTTAACGGTGGTTCGTATTTGTTTGCAACCGCGTCGCCATTGTATGATGCAGACCAAACAATTATTGGCGCGATAGAAATTGTTAGAGATATTAGCGAGCGTAAAAAAGCCGAACAAGATTTAAAGCATACACACGATAAACTTGTGATTCAAACTGAGGAAATTCTTGAAAAAAATGTGTCGCTGATGGAACAACAAGAAACTATCATGGCACAAAACGAAGTATTAAATCAGCAAAAAGAAGAATTGATAGCGCAACGTGAGGCGCTCGAGCAGACCTTAGAACAAATGTCGAAACAACAAGCCGAAATCATTCAGAAAAATTTGTTGCTGGAAGAACAAAAAGAGCAGATATTAAAAAAATCAATCGAATTTTCTGAATTAGCCGAAACACTCAAAGCCCAGAACGAAGTTATTGAAGACTATAATGCAGAACTCAAAAAACTTACTGTCATTGCCCGCGAAACCGACAATGCAATTGCAATATTAGACGTCGAAGGAAATATTGAATGGCTGAACGAAGGCTATACAAGACTTTACGGCTACACATTGCAAGAGCTGACAAATGAAAAAGGCAGTAACATAATGGACATAAGCGGCAATCAACATATATACGACATTCTTAATCGCTGCATTACCGAAAAAAAATCAATCATTTATCAATCGCTAAATATTTCAAAAACCGGCGAGCATTTGTGGACTCAAACCACGCTTACTCCATTGCTCGACGAAAAAGGAAAAGTTAATAATATTGTTGCTATCGACAGCGATGTCAGCAAACTGAAAGAAGCCGAAAACGAAATACGTAAGCAAAAAGAAGAAATAGAAAATCAACGCGACGAAATTGAAGCACAACGCGACATTGCTACACAACAAGCCGACAAAATAGGAAGACAAAATAAATCGATAACCGACAGCATTATGTATGCCAGTCGCATACAAGGCGCATTATTGCCATCGCTCGACAATGTCCGCAAGATATTTCCACGAAGTTTCGTTATTTTCCGTCCACGAGACATTGTCAGCGGCGATTTTTTCTGGTTAAAAAAGAAACTCAATAAAATAATATTAGCAGCAGCCGATTGTACCGGACACGGCGTTCCGGGAGGATTTATGAGCATGTTAGGCATTTCGATGTTAAGCGAAATAATCAACAAAAGCATGGAATCGATAACCGGTATCGAAGCGCTTGATCCGGCAGAAGTGCTAAATCTTTTACGCGAAAATATTGTTAAGACATTACATCAAAAAGGTCGCGTTGGCGAGACAGCCGACGGAATGGATATCGCACTCTGTATTTTCGATACAGAAAAATCGATTGTCGAATTTGCCGGAGCAAATAACTCTTTATTTATTTTCCGCAAATTAGAAAATGGCGAAATTCCCGAAGAAATTATTCCTTCTGATGAAAATGAAAAACCTAAAATGAAACAATTTGTGAATGATGCTCAAACACACGTTTTATTCGAATACTTGGCAGACAAAATGCCGATTGGTATTCAGGGCGACATGAAACGTAGTTTATTGACTGAATTTGGCAAACACACAATTCCATACAAAAAAGGCGATTCGTTTTACATTTTTTCTGACGGTTATGCAGACCAGATTGGCGAAGAAAGCGGTCGTAAATTTCTGATAAAACATTTCCGCAAACTTTTATTTGACGTACAAGATTTAAGTTTAGACGAACAAGGAAGAATTTTAGAAAAAACGCATATCAAGTTTAAAGGTAATGCCGACCAAGTGGATGATGTTTTGGTAATCGGCGTTAAAATGTAACCGATAAAAAAAATGTCGAAATTTCAACAGCCTAATTATTTCGAAACAGGAAAAAATTATGTCGAAATTCATCAAGCGTTTACTATTGTGGCTGATACTAACGATGTCGTCTTTAAATATCTTTTGCCAAGACACGACATTCATTTACTATGGAAAATTCAGAAATAACGAAATAGACACGCTTATTGCTAATACGCCTTACGATCAACCGATTTTACATGGAACAATCAGGTTACCAAATACCGAAAACCAAACGATAGCCAAAACTTATGGACTTTATTTCGACAGAATAATTTCAAAAGGTTGTACCGGTGGCGGAGATAATGCAAATGGCGAATCAAGTATAGATTCAATTTACACAATTGACTCAACATTATTTATTATGACGACAATTCGCGCAAACTGTTGTAGTTCATTTCTCTGCGACATCAATCTGAAAAACGATACTACCATTAACTTGATATATTATGATTATGCAGCGGAAATTTGTGCCTGTGTATGTTGTTTTGGAATAACTTATCAAATAAATTTATTTGATACTTACAACGATTATTTTGATCAGGAAAGTCGAGATAAGCTAATAAAAATAAACTCAGTTATGCTTAATGGAAAAATTGAAACGCTGAAGAGATTTGAAGAAACAAAAGTTAAATGAAAAACCGGATAAAATATATTCTATGGCTTTTGTACTTAGTCATTGCAATAGCAGTTCTAAATTTATTAATGTGGTGTCATGTCAAACTTGAACTAATTATCAATGGTTCAATAGATTTACATAAAACTTTATTGGAATGGTTTTTTATTTTTGGATTACTTTCAGGATATATGATGATAAAGTCTGAAAGAATTGGAAAAAGAAATACAAGAATTTTTCTGTGGTTTATTTTGAACATTTTTTTGGATTAAGTGTATTGATATTCATATTGATTTTCGCAAAATATTTTGCATAATTATTAAATCTTTGGTCAAATGAAAAATACAGCAAAACGTTCAGGTATTGATTTAACAAATGTTTACGAAAAACATTTTGATATTTCGGCACTTAAAAAAAATAATCCTGAATTATTCGAACAGTTGAAGAAACACAATTTTAAAAACCAGATACCAGAATTTGTTCCAATATTTTTGCACATCATTTCGCTCGGAATTTCTAATTTTTTCTATTTTGGTAAAAAACACAGCAATCTTCCTAAAATAGTCGAAGATGATTTTGATGGCGGGAAAGCGATTGGCTATTGCTTTATACCGGGATACAATTTATTTTATTGGTGTCATAAGGTTTTGGCAAGGTTAGCGCATCGTTTAAACTTTCAGCACAAATTAAGAGACAGTCCATATCGTGTATCCGCAAATTTTTCGCTGACAACAAGCATTATAGGTTTAATACCTTATTTAAATCTTATTACATTCTTCATATTAGGTCCGATTTTAGTAATACAATTACAAACGTCAATAAATAAATTAATTGAAATTGATTACCCCGATAAAAATTCATATTCTGAAAATGAAATATCTTATGACGATTTTGATAATTAAAATAATTATATAATTTCGATATTTTAAGCTGTAAAAAATCTTCATTAAAATCAAAATATTTCACAGAAATATTAGCAGAAATTTGTATCTTGCAAATGTAAGAACAAAAAAGATTCGTTTGACCAACTGACAGACGATACAATATTTACGTCCGTGATGATTTTATTTTGATTTATATTTTACAACCATGAAAAAACTAAAAATAGCTTTTTTTTTAATTTTTAATTGTCAATTATTAATAATCAATTGTGCTTTTGCGCAAACACCTTTTATTACCAACTTCCCACCGGATGTATATAAAGCAGCCCAACAAAATTGGGCAATAGTGCAGGACAAACGCGGTGTAATGTTCTTCGGAAATAATAGTGGCGTATTGGAATACGATGGTGTTACCTGGCGATTAATTGGAACACCAAGTGTTGTCCGTTCACTTGCTATTGACAGTGCAGGACGAATTTATGTTGGGATAACCGGCGATTTTGGATATTTACATCCCGATAGTTTGGGCAGGTATCAATACCGGTCGCTAAAAGAAAAAATACCGACACAACACCGCGAATTTAATGATATACGGAAAATTTATGTTTCTGGTAACTGTATTTTTTTTCAATCGTATGAAAAAATATTTATATTACAATACGAGAAGTTCAAGGTAGTATATCCCAAGGAAAAATTTCATTTCTCGTTTTTGGTTAATCATTCTTTTTATATACGCGCGCTTGGAAAAGGACTGATGACATACAAGAACAACAGTTTACAATTAATTGCAGGTGGAGAACGATTTGCCAACGAATATATATTCGCCATGCTGCCCTACCGTCAAAATGAAATCTTGATTGCCACACGTACGCAGGGTATCTGGATTTATTGTCCGCAACAAAACAATAAATTCTATAAACCCGCCGGTTTTGAAACTGTGGATAAATTTCTAATTCAATATATAGCTTATTGTGGCACAGTATTGGACAACGGTTTGTTTGCCGTAGGTACACTCACAGGTGGCATTATTGTGTTTAATGCAGAAGGAAACATTCATACTATTTACAATACCGGTTCAGGTTTGCAGGACATTTCAATTTATAGTCTGTATTCCGATAAAAATCAACAATTGTGGGCTGACTTAAATAATGGCATCAGCTTGATTCAAACCAATTTGCCGTTTTACCATTTTACCGAAAAAAACGGTTTAAAAGGAGGACCAATGTCTATAGAATATTTCAACAATCTATTGTATGTAGGCACTTCGCAGCATTTATGCGTACAAAATCCAGATGGCAATTTCGAATCAATTGCAGGCACCGAAGATCAAAATTGGCAACTGTATAAAGTAAATGGAACTCTATTATTGGCAAATACTTTTGGATTGTTTGAAATAAAAGAAAAACAAGCTATACCCATAATAAAAAGCAACGGTTTTTTTAATTTATGTCCATTAAACAATAAACCTGAATACTTGCTGGCTGGTTTATCAGCAGGAAATGGTTTATGTTTGTTAGAATATAACCAAAAGACATGGAAAATTAAAAACACCATAAATGGTTTTGCTAAAAGTGCATATAGAATACTTCATGACTAAAAAGGATGCATTTGGGTGTATGCAAACCCCGAATTATACAAATTAGATTTAAATGAAAGCATGGATAGCGCAATTTCAGTAATGCAATGCACAGCCCAACAAGGGTTACCAAGTAATGCTGCGATACCTTTTCTACTCAATTCGGGTGAAGTAGTGTTTTGCGCTGAAAAAGGGATATTTTGCTACCACACTGCCACAAATACTTTTGAGCAATATCGAGCATTCAGCATACTTACAGGTGCTATATTCCCATTTCAACAGCAAAAAAACGAGGATATTTGGTTTCAGGAAACTATGGGAAATCGTACTTACGAAACAGGAATACTGAAATATAACAATGGCAACTATCAACTCATTAAACAACCTTTTTATAAGTTTACTGATTATTCAATAACTGGAAATTATGATTTTTATGTTGCATCTGATAGCGAAGTATTTATTTGCACCAGCAAAGGTTTGTTGCAATACAATCCGTTACAAAAAGTGGATTACAATATTCCATATAACACACTTATTCGTACTGTTTTTGCTAAAGATAGTTTGTTGTTTGGTGGCGCTACTGTCGAAACCAATGAATTTGAAAACATAAAAGGTGCAGTAATTCCATACACTCAAAATAATTTGGTGTTTCACTATGCTGCCACTTTTTACGAAGATGTGGAGAAAAATCTGTACAGTTACCGTCTTATCGGTTCTGATACGTCATGGTCTGATTGGGTGAGTGATGTAAAAAAAGAATATACTTTTTTAAAAGAAGGCAAATACACCTTTGAAGTAAAATCGAAAAATCAATATAAAGTAATTGGAAAAACTGCCAGCTATTCTTTTCGTATTCTTCCGCCCTGGTATCGCACTTGGTGGGCTTATACTTTGTATGTGCTTTTCTTTTTGGGTTTGAGCATTGTTATTTTAAAACTTTACACACGCCGTTTGGTTGCCCAAAAAGAACATTTAGAACAAATCGTAAAGGAACGGACAGCGGAAGTTGTGCAGCAAAAAGAAGAGCTAAGCGCTACACTTGAAATTGTAAATCAACAAAATGAAGAAATTTCGCAAACCCTTGAAATTGTAAACCACCAAAAAGATGTAATTGAAAAATCGCACAAAAACATCACCGCAAGTATCACGTATGCAAAGCGAATTCAAACAGCAGTTTTGCCAAGTCTGGATGTTGTTACCATGCTTTTGCCCGAGCATTTTATTTTGTTCAAACCCCGCGATATAGTAAGCGGCGATTTTTATTTTATAAAACAAATAAAAAATTACACGCTTATTGCCGCAGCCGATTGCACAGGACATGGCGTTCCGGGTGCTTTTATGAGCATGCTTGGCGTTGCTTTGCTTAACGAAATTGTACGAAATACCGAAATTACATCTTCTGCAGAAGTTTTAAATGAACTTCGCAAACAAATAAAATTTTCACTACAACAAACTGGTCAACAAGGCGAGCAACAAGATGGTATGGACATTGCATTTTGCAGCATTAACATCGAAACATTGGAAATGAACTTTGCCGGAGCTTTCAATCCTTGCTTGATATTTAGAAAAATTGATAATGGACAATTGACAATGGATAATGAGCTTATTAATAAAGAAAAAGAATTGTCCATTGTCAATTATCAATTGTCCATTCTTGAAGCTGATAGAATGCCCGTCGGTATTCATCTAAAAGAAAAACCGTTTACCGAGCTTACTTTTCAATTACAAACCGGCGATGTCTTTTACATTTTTTCCGATGGTTATGAATCGCAATTTGGCGGTGTAAAACCTGAAACAATGAAATCAAAACGATTTAAAGAATTTCTTACCAGAATTAACCATTTACCAATGAATGAGCAAAAAGAAATGTTGGAAAAACGATTTGACAAATGGCGGGGAAATAATGCTCAGACAGACGATGTGCTGGTGATGGGCGTTAAAATTTAATTTTTGAATAAATGTCAAAGATAATTTTAAATTTCACAACCGAAATCAAAACTGATTGGGGACACACAACCTTTTTCTTTAATGGTTTTTCGTTTGATTATTTTTTTGTCGCAGAGAAAATATTAAGAAAAATGGCGAAGTTTGAATATCGTTGGCTTTTTTTATCCGAATTGACAGCAGCGTTTGAAAAATATGATGACCTCGATATTGTCAATCGAAATTTTATTTATAAGAAAAGTAAGTTAGTTTTATTTCATCATTTCGACGATTTGTATATTTTTCCGCAAGCGAAACAAAATGCAACAAAGGAAGATAATGACAATGTCATCGAAATTTCGAACCTATTGATTCAAGAATTAAATAAATTGACAACAAATCCAAAATCATGAAGTACAATTTATTCTTTTTATTGACATTTGCAATTGCAAATTCAATGTTTTCTCAAACTATTGACTGGAGTAAATTTATAACAAAAGATTACGTAATCTTAGACACAGTTTATGGCGACTTGAATCGAGACGGATTGACAGATGCAATATTAATTTTAAAGTATAAAGAAGAAAAAGTCGATTCCGGCACTGTCAGACCATTATTGATTCTCGAAGGACAAAAAGACGGCAGCCTTAAATTGGTCGAGCGGAATGACAGTATTGTTTTATGTTTTGGCTGTGGCGGTGTGTTTGGCGATCCTTATTCTAAAACCGTCATAACGAAAAATTATTTTTCGATTGAACATTATGGCGGAAGTTCTGACCGGTGGGCGAGAATAATCACTTTCAAATACGACATGAAAACCAAACAATATCTGCTGCATAAAGATACCGAAGAACATACAAAGACAACTGACCCCGATTACAATGAAATAATTAATAATAACGAAGACCAATGGAACAAAACAAAATTTAAAGACTATATTGTTGAATAATTTTAAAAATTACACGTATGGATTATCTGGAAAAATTGGCGTTTCTAAACCAAGACGACATAAAAAAATTAAAGAAAACCGCTAATAAAACGATTTGGGTTTTAGCCTGCGTTGAAGTGGTTTTTGGCGCAATCTATTTAACCATGGTTTTACATGCCGATTCGATTATTCCGGTAATTTTTGGCTTTTTATTTTTATGTATTCCTTATGTTAAAGAATTTGATGAAATAATTTCAAAAATCAATATTAAAATTTCAGATAATGTACCAAATAAACTCAAAATCAAAAATATTGAATTGATTGAAAAAATGAATAAAAATTATGCTATTGATAAAAGCGAATTCGAAAGATATTTAAATACAATTTCCGAATTAAATTAGTGAAGATATTGTTAAAAATACTTTTGATATTCCAACTCTCGTTTACATATTAACAAAACAAAAATTAGAAAAAATGGAAAGATGGTTTTGATTGTCTGGTTGAAAAAAAGACTGAAATTTGAAAAAATCAAATTAATAGAAGATTAAAACAATACACAATTTATGTTAAAATCAAAAACGCAAATCATTACAAGTAGCGTCATTCCATTTGATTATTCAGGACTTATTATAAAACTTTCATTTTTATTAGATAATTTTAAAGTAAAATCGTCAACAAATTCGATTATAAAATTATTTGCAGCATTAATTGACAACTCAATCTTATCATTTTTTGCATTTATCGAATACGTTGAGTGATTTTTACCATTTATCGAAAGGATATTTCCACCGGAGAATTTATAAACTATATTTTTCTCAGGATTTTCCCAAGTAGAATTGCTTAGCATACTTTTTATAATTTCTTTGTCCATCTTATTTTAATTTAAATAAATGTTATGCAATGTCTTAGTAATTACGAATTAATAATTACGAATTACGAATTTTGCTTTCGCATAATATTCAACAATTTATAATTATTGAAATCGGAAATAATTATTTAATTTTTACTTAAAAAATATGTGATATTTTATCTATGATTTTTTTATCAATAATCTAAAAAACTGGTCTAATTACTGCATTATAATTATACGTGTTCTGCGGTTAAGAGCCCTGCCATTTGCACTGGCATTTGAAGCAATCGGATCAAATTTTCCAAGTCCGGCGGCTGACAATCTCTTAGGGCTAATATTGTATTGTTCCTGTAAAATTCGCACAACCGATGTAGCACGTTTCACACTTAAATCCCAATTGTCAATTAAAGAACCACTTTGATACGGAATACTGTCCGTGTGTCCTTCAACTGTTAAATCTATACCGGGATGCGCATTCAATACATTTGCTAATTTGCTAAGTACTTGATTGGCATTATCAGAAACAGTATATTGTCCATTATTAAAAAGTAATTTATCTGAAATGTCAATAAAAATAGCACCTTTCACAACTGTCATATTTATATCAGAATCGCTCAAACCGGCAAAACTTCTTTTTAGATTTGTTACCAATAGCAGGTTAAATGAATCTTTACGTTCGATTGCCGAATGTAAGTTTTTGATATACGCATTTGTCTGGGTAATTGTATTGATTGATTCTTTCATATTGTCAGCCAGTGTGGTCGATAATACAGACATATCTTTCATGGTGTTGAGTACCTGATTATGTGATAATTTTAAATATTCCACCTGATCAGCAAGTACCTTATTTTGTCTGAAAAAATCATTATTTTCGGTGGTTAGAATATCAATTTTATTTTTCAATTTTTTAGTTTCGTCTTCGCAATCCTTTTGAACTGTTCGTAATTTTTGATAATCGGAATTAAGTAACGCGTATTTTTTTGTACTAACACACGAGAACATCAAAATTGAAATTCCCAAAAGTATTACATAATAAAGTTTTTTCATTTTGAGAGTATTATTTGACAGGCAATTATTTAATTGGACAAAATTAATTCTACGTATCAAAATTTGCGTTACACTATTTCGAAAATAAGTTACATAATTCACACATTTTTCACAAATTTGCCAATCATTCTACTTCGATTTTATTGCTCTTAATTACTTATTAGTTCAACTTTTACAGGATCAAAAAACCTGTATGCAAGTAATTTCAAGCGGTCATTAAAAAGAAACCATACAAGCGCGTAACCCCAAACAAACATTGCCCAACCCCAGCCCAACGGCGTCATAAATATTCCGTAAACACCAATTAGTGTAGCTATCACCTGCGTACCAATTACCGCAATCCATAAAATTTTTGCAGGACGGATTGTCCAGAAAGGACCGCGTGTGCGTGTGAGAAATATTGTTAAATGTCCGGCGATAGACAACTTTAAATACATCAAAGTTTGAATGTGGGCACGGTCAAGATGAAAAACACGCTCGCCAAGATAAAACAAAAGAAACGCAGAAACTACACCAATTACTCCTAATACCGACGATATACCAAGTACCATTGGCATATTCCACTTTTCAGGACGATTCTTGTAACGAACATTGTCATAAGAAATGGATAAGATTGCACCGTCGTTAAGCAATGCCAACATAACAATCATTACTGCCGTCAACGGATAAAAATTAAAAACAAGAATAGCAAGTGTCATAAACAATAGCACTCTAATGGTTTCTGCGATACGGTAAATTGCATAGCTATTCATTCGTTGAAAAATATTGCGACTTTCTTTTATTGCGTCAATAATTACCGACAGACCGGGCGTCATTAGCACAATATCGGCTGCAGCACGCGCGGCATCTGTTGCGTCCGAAACAGCAATTCCACAGTCTGCTTTTTTGAGCGCCGGAGCGTCGTTTACGCCATCGCCTGTCATACCAACAATATGCCCACGCTTTTGCAAAACATCTACAATATGAAATTTATGTTCGGGGAATACTTGTGCAAAACCATCTGCATTTTCTATAGAATCGGACATTGTCGCATTCTCAATCTGTTTTGAATCGCCAAGACCTATTGCATCGAAAATAGTTGTTCCCATGCCTAATTTTTTTGCTGTTTCCTGAGCAATTGCGAGTTGGTCGCCTGTAACCATTTTAACTTTTACACCAATTAGTCTTGCCTGTTCAATTGTTTCTTTTGCGTCTATTCTTGGAGGGTCGAACAACGGTAAAACGCCAAGAAATTGCCACTGACCATCTCCTTCGTCCTGCGCCACACCCAAAGACCGGAAACCGCGAGCCGCAAACTCATTCACGGCTATGTCCACCGACGTTTTTACCAGCGCGGCATTAGACGATAATTGTAAAATTATCTGAGGCGCGCCTTTGGTGGTTTTGAAAGTTTTTCCATCTTTTGTTTTTATGGTTGCTTCGGTTCGTTTATGCACAGGGTCGAACGGTTGAAAATGCGTTACATTATAATCAAGCAATGCTTGTTTGTCTTTAATGCCACTCAAAACTGCCAAGTCAATGGTGTCGTTATTTTCGGCTCTCGAAGCTAATGCAGCACAAAGAATAACTTGTTCAGTGGATATGTTATTAACTGCGAATGGATCGCCAAGTGTTAATTTATTTTGTGTTAGCGTTCCGGTTTTGTCTGCACACAACACATCAACGCCGGCTAATTCTTCAATAGCAACCAAACGGGTTACAATCGCTTCTTTGCGTGCGAGAAGTTTTGCACCGACAGCCATAGTAACCGACAAAACAGTGGGCATTGCAACCGGAATTGCTGCCACAGTTAATACTAAAGCAAACTGCAAAGTTGTGAGTAGAGCGTCGCCGCGGTAAATTGCAACTGCAATTATGACAGCAACCAAAATGACTGCAATTATTATCAGATAATTTCCAATTTTCAAAACTGCACGCTGAAAATGACTGACTGTATGAGCTTCCTGTACTAACTGCGCCGTTTTACCAAAATAAGTATTTGTACCGGTACAATAAACAAAAGCTTCTATTTCGCCTTGTCTTACAATAGAACCGGAAAAAACCGCTTCACCCGGATTGCGACTTATTGGCAACGACTCGCCTGTAAGCGCAGACTGATCAACTTCAATGGGATCACCGTCGAGTAATCGGGCATCAGCAGGCACAATGTCGCCAAGTCGTAAACGAATAACATCACCTGGAACTAATTCGCGCGCTGCGGGCGTAATCCATTTTCCATCGCGTTTAACTCTGGCTTTAACAGCAAGTTTTGCTTTAAGCGCTTCGATTGCGTTTCCTGCCTGACGTTCCTCGTAAAATCCAATCAAGCCGTTTGCCAAAAGCAAAATAAAGATAATAACAAAATCGGGCCAATGTCGTGCAATTGCCGAAAGAATTACCGCAGCTTCAATCATCCAAGGAATTGGTCCCCAAAAATAAGTGAGAAATTTCAGAAACAGATTTGTTTTCTTTTCTGCAATTTCGTTGGCTCCGTATTGTATTAATCTATTTTGCGCTTCATCCTGACTTAGTCCATCGGTCGATGACTCCAATTTTAACAATAATTCCTGCATCGGAATTGTTTTTAAATCGTCTTTTTCAGAAGGTTTTGTTTTTTCCGACTTGGTTTTATTATTGATATTCATTCTTATGTTTTTTTTATTTTTCAGAAATCCATTTTGTTGCTTCGTCGAGTTCTTCGTCTTTAAAAATTCGTAGTTCGCATGAAAACAAATAACCAAAATATTTCGCAACCGTATTTATCTTATGATGATTAGAAACCAATGCAATTTTGTCCCATGCTGATAAATGTTTTAATCCCATTTTGGTGTCATCTATCATCGCTTCCATATCAAAACCAGAGAAACTGTTGCCAAGATGATACACCATTCTGATTTTTTTATGCGCTTTCAGTTTTTCTTCTAACGCAGGTATTAATACGGTTTCGTAATCAGTTCCGGTAATTTTACCTTCAGCTGTTATACCCAGAACATTGTCTGGTAAATTATTTATTATTTTTAACATAATTTTCTTTTTTAAATTTACATAAAATAACCTAATATTTATTTAAAGTACTGCAAGTGAAAATTCTTGCTTAATTTTAAAATACTTTTTTATGCTTTTTTAATCAACAATTTAAAGAACTGGTCTAATTGTGGCAGAATAATGATTCTTGTTCTGCGGTTATGCGCTCTACCATTTGCATTGTCGTTTGTAGCAATCGGATCAAATTTTCCATGACCGGCTGCTGACATTCTTTTAGCGTCAATTTTATATTCTTCATTTAAAATCCGCACAACTGAAGTTGCACGCTTCACGCTTAAATCCCAGTTGTCAATTAAAACGCCTCTATGAAAAGGAACATTATCGGTGTGTCCTTCAACCATCAAATCAATTTCGGGATGTGCATTTAATACATTGGCTATTTTGCTTAATACCAATTTTGCTTTATCTGTAACAGCATATTCGCCTGTATTAAAAAGTAATTTATCGGAAATGTCAATAAAAACAACACCTTTTTCGACCTTTATGTTAATATCGGAGTCGTTCACATTGCCTAAACTACTTTTAAGATTTGTAACCAATATCAGGTTCAATGAATCTTTGCGCCCAATTGCCGATTGAAGATTATTGATATAAGAATTTCTTTCGGAAATAGTTTTGATTGACTCTTTCATATTTTCAGCTTGCGTGGTCGATAACACCGACATATCCTGCAAAGTGTTGAGCACTTGATTGTGGGTTTTCTTTAAATATTCCACCTGATCGGCAAGTACTTTGTTTTGTTTTGATAAATCATTTTTTTCGGTGGTTAAAATTGTGTTTTCATTTACCAATTTGTCTGTTTGAACGTTGCAGTCCTTTTTGGCAGTGAGTGCTTTTTGATAATCAGTTTCGAGTGCTGAAAACTTTTTTGTACTGACACATGAAAACATCATGATTGACATTCCAACCATGATTAAATAATGAAACTTTTTCATAATGAAATTTTTTATCTTGTAAATGAATTTTTACAATAGCACAAAGTTACTCCTGCTTTATTACGAGAGCGTTACACTATTTTGGTTTTTAGTTATATAATTCACACATATTCGCGTGTCCAGATTTTTTTATTTTTGTGCTTGGAATAGTAAGTATTTAACTATGACAGTTTATACCAAAATACATAATCGGTAATTAATAAAATTTAACTGCCTTATTTAAATTTTACCAGATAAGTACCGTACTTTTGTGTAAATAAAGTTTTTAAAAATGAAATATTATTTATTCAGTATTTTAACAGCATTAGCATGTTTATCATCTTTTGCACAAGACACAACACAAAGTTTTTTCGATGATATTTCGCTGCAAATTGATACAGCAAAGTTTACAATAAAAAAAGATTTTATTGACGCAAATACTGGTAAATATTTAACGTTCAGATATAAAAAAAATTCTGTCGTTGCATTGGTAAACCTTATTTGTGCAAATAAAAAAGATATTAAAAAAATTGTGTTAATAAAATCTGGCGATTACGAAATTGTTGATTCGCTGATAAAAATGTCAAACGAAAATTACCAGTTTAAAGTTCATTTCATAAATCTCACAACCAGCAATTTTTTAAATTTCAAATTCAGAATATTCACATCCAAAGCCGATACCGTTGTCGAAATAAAACTTTTTCCTTATATTCAAACATCAGCAAGCGTTTTTTTACCGAATGACGAACTTTATATTGGCGAAGAAAAAATATTAGATATTAATACCGACAATCCTGAAAATATTTGGATTAGAAACGAATGGACAAACGACCAGGACATTGATTATCGCATAACACAAGCAAACGGACAATTAAAATTGCATTTGTTGCCAAATGTTGTCGGAACAAAATCGGCAAATGTCAAATTAACATTAATCAAACCATACCGAGATTCGTTGGGAAAGATGTGTTACGAATTTCGTCCACCACTGAAACCTTTTACTATTAAGAAACGCAGGTTTTTATTTCTTAATGTTGACAAGAAAGAAATAATCATGGACGAAACATCAAAAAAAGATGGAATTGAAATCCAGATTGATAATTATAGAAACCTGCAACTTAAAAAGACATATCGTTTGGAATCATCCGAAGAAGCTGGTGGAACGCTTATTGCCGAAATTTTCACTTTGAGTTCTTTGGTTAATAATCGCGTTTTATGCCGATTGCGAACCTACAATTATCATAAACAAAGCGATGGTTATTTATTTGTTAAAGACGGCGATGAAGCTAAATTTTTAACTAATTTCAGCATCATATCAAAAACAACAATCAATAAAATAAGCATTCTCAAAAAAGGAACCGATTGGAGCGAAGACAATAATATAAATCCGGGCGAAACCGCAACTATTAAACTCGAAGGCGAAAACTTTCAAAGAGCACATTTTATTTTTGACGGTCTTGCTGATGTTGTTTCTGATTCTCTGCAATATTCTGATAAAAGTGCAGTCTATAAAATTAAAATACCAATGAATATTGCGGTCAAAAAAATTACAATTTACAATAATAAAGAAAATACCGGAAATGCCTTAAATATCAAAGAATTTCTTGCGGCTCGACCTTTCGATTATATCAATATCAACTTTGGCGAATCAGTTAAAAACGTTTCACAAATTACTTCGCCCGAAATAATTACCAAAAGTATCAAAAATATCAATTTAATTTTTTTGCAGGACAAAATTGATTCCTTAAATAAAATGTATGGTAAGCAATATCTAAGTATAGACATAAAAGTAACTGGCAAAGACGACCAAGTAAAAGACATTGAAAAGATTTCGACATTTTGTGTCTGCCCGGGCAGCGCTTCACCGCGTCATACTTTTTATGACTGCAAAGAATGTCTAACAGAAGTAAGTCTTAATAGCTCTCTTGATACAAAAATTTATGATTTATCGGGTTGGACAAAAATATCATTAACGATAAAAAATGACAAAGACAAATACAATGATTTTGGATATGAGAAAAAAGTTGACATTATTCTACAAAAACCTATTAAATACGACGTTGACGTTTCGTTTCCAAGTTTGTTAACGTATGTTCAAAATGAAGGCTGGCGTAGCGATTTAGGAGTAAGCATGGCGATTGTAGAACAATTTTCGTTTTACGATAAAAAGAAAGTCGGCAAATTAAAACCATTTAAAATTGGTGCCGGTTTTTTGGCATTAAACGCATTTAATTTATCGGCTACATCTACGCGCGATTTAGGATTGGTGGTATTAGCAAACGTTTCGCCTACGAATACTGAACGTAAATTTTCATTTCCGTTATATTTGGGTGGTGGATATTTGCTAAATGCTCAAAAGTGGTTCTATGTGGTTGGACCCGGTATTGGCGTTTCGTTTTAAATATTTAATAATTTATCATTTAAAAATATAATTGTACAATTTTTGATTCACCCCCAGCACTTTAAATCCAGCCATTTGGCAAAATAAAAATATTTGATTTTTTGATAAGGCTGTTTTTTACTATGTATCTGGAAAGGCATAGACAGTCTAAGATGAAAGATTACATGTATGTTTTATGGAGTCCGCAATCGCCGCCGGAAACTACACAACCGGCAACACAGCAACAAGTAACGCCGGCACAGTCAACCGAAGTTTCACCAAATAAAACTGCCGCGTAATGCAAAAAAAGCATCCCGTAAAACGGAGGCTTTTTTTATTTTTTGTAAATTAAATTGCCGGCAAGGCTAAATATTTTTTTTGACGGTTTGTAAACGAAACGTAATACTTAAAACCAAGTTGATTTAAAATTTTAACAGCCACATCGAAAAACTGACCGACTCGTGCTTGTACATGAGCATCGGAACCAAAAGTTATTTCGACGTCGTACTTTTTAAATTTTTCGAGAATCTGTGTTGACGGATAAATTTCTCTGCAAGGTCTGTTTATGCCGTTCGTATTGATTTCGGCAACCATATTGTTTTCTTTAAAAATACGTGCAGTTTCGTCGTAAAGCGCATCCATATTTTCTGTTGGGCGATAATTGAAAATTTTGATAATGTCGGTATGTCCAATAATGTCAAATAATTTCGACCTGGCAGCTTTTTGAATCAGGTCAAAATATGTTTCGTATATTTCGTTGATGTCGCGGTATGCGTAACCGGTGGCGTCCAAATCGAAAATCCATTCGTCGATAAAATGTACCGAGCCAATGACATAATCCAAAGGTAAACTATCAATTGCTTTTTTTATTTTGTTTTCGAGATATGGAAAATAATCCATTTCGATTCCGTATTTTATTTCAATGTCTTGATGCTTTGCTTTTAATCTGGTAATTATTTTGGTCATCAATTCGAAACTGTTCGGTTGCACAACTTTGTTTGACACCGGTTTCAAACAAACGTGATCAGAAAAGCCATATTCTGCCAACCCGACTTTTATTGCCTGGGTTATCATTTCTTCGTGCGTATTTTTACCGTCCGATAAAATGGTGTGTGTGTGATAATCGAGCAGCATAGTTTTTAAGTAAGAATTAAGAATTAAAAAAATGCTATCCGAAATTCTTAATTCTTAATTATTTAAGTGTTTTGATATATTTTGCTATTTCGAGCGAATGTTTTTGCGTCAAGAAAGTTTCGAATTCGCCGGTTGCGTTTTCCGATTCCCAAACTTTGATTGTTATTGCTTTCACTTTTTCGCGTTTGACGGTTAAATCGGCTTTGTGCTCAATTAACAATTTTACCATATCAACACTTTTGGCTTCGAAAAGCGCAGTGGTGAAAGGCAAATTGCCATATCCCATCCATTTAAAATTGACGTTTGCACCATGTGCAATCATTTCGCGCGCCAAATCGATATTATCGGAAACAGCGGCTTCGATAAGTTTGTGATTTAGTTTGGTTTGATTTAAACTTAAATCGACATCGTGCAATTTTGGTAAGTTGCGGACAGAATCTGGTATCTGCGTAATTTTGTTTGACCACAAACCGAGTTCCACCAAATTAATGAGTTTTCCCATACTTTCGGGCAACTCGGTTAAATGATTTGAACTTAAATTTAGCTCTTCCAAACTAATCATGTTTCCAATTTCGTTTGGTAAACTTTTCAATTGATTATAAAACAAATTGAATTTCCGTAATTTTGTCAATCGACCAATTTCTGGTGGCAACATAGTTAGTTTGTTGCTTTCAATATCAAGTTCTTCGAGATTTATTAATTTTATGACTTCGATAGGAAAATACGAAAATTGATTGCGCGCCAGATTTAGAGTTTTCAAATTTGTCAGATTACTTATTTCTTTTGGCAATAAAGAAATCCGGTTGTTTCGAACGTCAAGCGAAGTTAAATTTGTGAGATATCCAATTTCTTCCGGCAGTTTAGAAATTTCTTTCAATTTCATATCCAGATGGCTCACTTCGAACATTTCTTCGGGCGTGTTGGGCACGTCAACTTTATTGTTTTTTGCCCATTTTATAAATTTCTTTAATTCGTTTGCGTGTGTATTATCCATGATTTAATTTTTTTAATTTTTGTATGGCAAATTTAATCAAAATATCATAATTCGATATTATTTTAAAACAAAATTCTTACAATCGAAGAAATTTTTACGCATCAAGTTTTACCTTTCAAATATTGCATGGCATAAATTGACCGCTTAATCCGCTTGTATTAAGATTTTCATTTTCGAGTACCAGTTTTCCTCCAACAAAAACATATTGCGCGGCGCCTTTCAGTTTAAAACCTTCGTAGATATTTGTATCGCAGCGCATTTTGTGTGTTTGCGCCGAAACTGTTGTTTCTTTCTGTGCGTCCCAAAGAACAATGTCGGCGTCTAAACCTGCGCGTATGTCGCCTTTGCGATTGTCAAGCCCGAATATTTTTGCCGGTTGATGCGAAATCAAATCGACCATTTGATTAAACGAAATTCGTTTTTGCAAAACGCCAAAAGTAAACAATAAACTTAACCTGTGTTCGATGCTACCGGCGCCGTTTGGTATTTTTCTAAAATCTGTCAAACCCAAATCTTTTTGACCATGCAAATTAAACGGGCAATGATCTGTAGCGACAGTTTGCACGACACCATTGCCAATTGCGTTCCATAATGCTTCATTATCTTTTTTACCGCGTAACGGCGGACTGATAACGTATTTCGCCGTGTCGAAATTATCCAACGAATTGTAAACAGAATGGTCGAGTAATAAATAATGCGGACAGGTTTCTGCAAAAACCGGTAAGCATTTATCTTGCGCTTGTTTAATTAGTTCGACGCCTTCTTTGGTTGAAACATGAACAATGTAAACCGGGCAGTTATAAAATTTCGACAGCCAGATAACGCGACTGATTGCTTCGGCTTCGGCTTCTGCCGGACGCGAATAATAATGATATGCTGGTTGAAAGTGATTATCAGCCATCATTTCGTTTTGCAAGGTTTCTATCAAATCGCCGTTTTCGCAATGGACAGCTAACATTCCGTTTTGCTTGCTGACTTGTTTCATCAATTTAATCAACGCCGAATCGTCAATTCCGATTGAATTTTTATACGCCAGATATGCTTTAAAAGAATTTATTCCCTCAGACTTTTTTAAATATTCGAGTTGTTGCGCCGAGTTTTCGTCCCACCAGGTTACACCGAAATGCAAACCGTAATCAATTAGCGATTTTGAAGCGCATTTTTTTCTATCTTGTGTCGCGGCAATAAAATTTTCGCCACGTCTTGGCGTAACAAAATCTATTATGCTGGTTGTTCCGCCATAAATTGCTGCTATAGAACCTGTATAAAAATCATCTGACGAATTGCCGGCTGGCGTTGGCAATTCCATGTGTACATGCGGATCGATTGCGCCGGGTATGGCGTACAAACCATTGGCATTAATTATTTTGCAATTGTTGTTGGGTGGTTCAATAATACGTTTAACAGCGTCTATTTTATTATCGATAATAAGGATGTCGTTTTTGAAAGTTTTATCGGCATTTACAATGGTTGGGTGTTTAATAAGAAATTCCATTAGATGAAATTTTATTTGTCTGTTTTGCTTTTGGTGGCATCCATAAACGATGTGAACACGCTTGTAATTTGATGGATTCCGTCGCTGCCACCGGCAATTACACAACCTGTCAAAATAACGTCAATCCAACGGAAAAGTGTAATTTGTATCGGTACGAAAGTCGAAATGTCAACAAGCGATTCGAGCGTGCGGAAACCAATCAGACTGATAATAATTCCCATCATCAAACCACCGCGGATAGCAAGAATTTGCGTTTGCGATTTGTATGCCGAAATTGTTTGCCGATGTTGTTCGTGTTGTTCTTTTAACTTTTCTAATTTTTCCTGCATTGCTTTAGGGTCTGGATAATTGGCTTGCTCAAGATTTACAATTTCACTTTGAAGCATTTTATGTTTCAAATCGTGCATACGTGCTTCAGGCGCACGCCACGCGCTGATTATTCCTTCGAGTGTCCGTTCTACAAAAAGCGATATGATTAACAAGACAGCAAACAAATCGAGGATGTCACGCATTTGCACATGTTTGAAACTAACCACCGAAATTGAAAAGTGATACATAAACAAAAAAGGTACGCCTATAACAATTGCTAAAAATAATATTGTTTTGACATGAGACTTTGCTGATTTAAACATGCTGTTGATTTTTTTCTGCAACACAAATATATGAATTATTTTTCATTATCAAAATAATAATCAATGCGTATCAAATAATTATTTATCTTTCAAGCACCGAACACTGAACAGGCGGGTGCGGAGATAAAGCGCACGGTTTACTCCACCAAAATCACGGATGACTGCGCGGTTCCAAGCATATTCTTTATCATAGGCTGTACTGGTCCAAAAGTAACAATAGTCTTCAATGTAATCAAAGGTATTGTCGTAATTGCGAAAACCACCGGGCAAAGCGTTGAAGCCACTTAGATTATCATCAGCAACATTATACGTCCAACCGGTGCTGCTTTTAAGTTTACTTCCTATTCCTTCACCTCGCCAACCTTCTTTTTTGACATCAGTTTGCGTCATGCCCAATGTTGTTTCTAATTGTTTCCAGTCGCTGTCGCTTGGTAAATGCCAACCAACCGGACATATATTTTTTGAAGTATTAAAATTATAAAGATAGCCATATTTTACAACATTGCTATCTTCATTATTGTAAGCCATGCAACCGCTATCTGCTTTGAATGCAAGATTTTCAGCCATCCAGTTCTGGTTGCCAATAAGTACCGTTTTGTAAACGCGTTTGTCGCGCTGGTCAACAAAACTATTGGTTTGCGCGGTTATGTTGGTTGTCAAAACAAGGAACAAAGTAATTATAACTAAATTTTTCATTTTATTCAGATGATTATTTTTTTATTAATATCTTTTTTACAAACTCCGGATGCTTTAATAACTAATTTATCGCCGGTACAGTTTATACTTTCAATATAAAAGTCAACTTTCTTTTTTAAGTGCATCGCTGGGAAGTATGAATATTTGAAATACAATAAACTATAATAATCTTTACATTCACAGGCATTATCAGGCGGAAAGCAACTATATTCATATTGATAAATGATTAAGTTTTTAAATTCGTATTTCTTTACATAAGTGGGTCCTAAAAAACCTTGACCTACGGACAATGTGGAAAAAATAAATGAAACAGGCAAAAAGGCAATCATTGCTAATGAAATTAATATTGATGTAAACCAATCTTTGGTTTTTAATTTTTAAAAAAACAAATTAATATTTTTTGATTTTGAACTTTCCATGCGCGTAGTGGTGTTTTTTAAAATTTTTCGAACGGAATGGCGCGAAATGAAACGGAATGTTACTTTGGGTCTGGCGAAGGAATGGAGTGGAATGTAGTGAAATGTAGTGAGAAAATTTTAAAATGCAAGGAACGGTTGGCGTGCGACGGGTTGCAAAAAACATGACAAAACGAAGCGGCGGTTATAAAACATTAAATAAAAAAAGTCATTATTTTGGGGTGGTGGTCGGGGACGTGGCGGTTGAGCGTAGGCCGAGCGGCTATTTAATATAATGTCGATTATAGGAATGCATTGCAAAATAAAAAATACCAAAAATGCAATCGCAGTACTATAATATCGCGTTATGTTAAATAGCAAGGGGGTTGGGTTTTATGGCGCGTCTTTTTGCTTGTGTGCCGGCAGCTTATTGTTTTTTTAGTTTTTACCTTAAAAAATCAATTATTCAAAAACAAAAAAACAATGTGCTGCAATTGCGTTGGACTGCAAAAAGCGTGACAGAAAAACCAACCTGTGCGTCAGCCGTGGGGAAGCGCTTTAAAGACAGAGAGAGTTTGGCAAAATACCTAATCAAAAAATCAAATTTATAAATTTTGCCAAATGGCTGGATTTAAAGCGCTGGGGGTATCGTTAAATAAATACCGCCTCATTGTTTCAAAACAATTCGAAATACGATTATTAAAATGGTGAATATCACAAAAAAAGAAAGGTTCTTATTGGAATAAGAACCTTGTTATAATGTTGCCACTGCATATTATGCGTTGTGCATAATTTTATTTTAAACGAGACTGCAAAGTACTGCAAATAAAAATATAAATGCAAATATTCTACAAAATATTATATATTTTTAAACGAAACAATTTTTGTAAAAAACTATATTTGCTTAATAAATGTTTCGGCAAATCTCATACCAATAGAACGATGCAAAATTGATTGTATTGTCGGATTCATGTTTATTAATTTAAAAACGTTTTGAAATTGATAGTAACCTAACTCAATTATCAGTTTTGCAATAAGTTCGTCGGCAAATGATGAAGAAATTATACCGATATTACTAAAATCGAGTGCCAGTGGTTTTTTTGTCTGTTTTTGAATATTTAAGATTTCATTTTTAATGGCGATTGCAGATTGGCGCGTACCTATGCCAGAAGCCGCTTCTGAAATTTTATAAATATATTGACCGTAATCATTCTCTAAACTTTCGACAAATAAATCAATCAATTCATGTCCTTTTAAGGCTTCTTTTATTGAAATATTTTTTGCTAAATTCAAATGAAAATTGATGTTTGTTGCCTGATTTTCATTATTAAGCAATATAATATCTTTGTATGAATAAACTTTGTCATCTTTTTGATTGAAGTTCAAACCGCCTTTACCAGAAATAATAGATAAATGACCACCGTTCAATGTAACCATGTTATAAAGTCCCCACAAACCATTGCCCTGACCAACTTTTTTATCGCGTGTAACACCTTCCTGAACACCTAACGAAATTGCATCGACAGCGCTTTTGGGTTTATATTGCGTATTTTTAAGCGTGTTGTAAATACCAAAACCATAATCGAAAATACACACATTTAAACTTTTGCTACCTTGCTGGACTTGTGCCATAACATAGCCTTTTTTAATACCAGAGTGTTGAATTACATTGTCCATTACTTCATTTAATCCCCAGTCTATTGCATCGAGAATACCACTTTCGCAAACAATTGATTTCCGAATGCTGCCTTTCAGACCGTTTACAAGATTATTGACATCATCGCCATTATCAAAAGTCCAAATTTTATCGAGTGTATTTGAATAACGGTTGGTAGAAGATTTTGATGGTAGTTTTGGATTGGTAAAATGAATGTTTTTTAAGTATTTAGGAACATTAATAAAATTGAATTTTATTTCATATTTTTCTTTGAAATATTGAATGCATGCTGAAACCGGAACTGTATAAAAGGAAATATTTTAGTGACTTCTGCGAAATTTAAAGTAATTTCTTTATGTCCAAATTTATTGACTAAACGATTAATGGAATTGATAAACTCCGGAATAATACGCTGGTTTGATAAATTACCAAACCGGATAGTATTATCCTGTATCCACATATTGTAATTTTGGAAATATGTTTTTTCGTTTTCAGTCATTTCTTTTTTATTTCAAATCTTAAATTTAACCATGCGTGCCGTTTGCTATCGAAATACCATGTTGTAAACCTGCTATAAAGGTTTCGTATTCGTAACCAAAATCTTTTTCATTTATATATTTTCCAACTATTCTACCAATTACATCTCCAATATCGGCAAGGTCGCCGTGATATTGGTAGTTTTGTAAATCGACTATTAATTCCGATATTATTTGTTTGCATTTATCTTGTTCCATTTGTTTTTTTATTTGTTCAGTTCTTTTATTTCTACGTCAAAATCAGAAATATAGTTTTTATCTTGAATTACACGATATTTTTCAAATTCGTTTTCGGCAAATGATTTTGCTATTTCTGCTGTTACTTTTCCCGCATTAGTTAAAATATCCTGTTCGTTAAATTGTAGAAAAGCATCTAATTTGACAATCCAATCTTTCATATTCATAATTTTACGATTATTTGCCTGCAACTCTGCATAATCTAAGTACATTGAAACAATACGATTTAAGTTGTTTAGTTCAACTTCGCTCAGATAATTTTTTGCAATCGAAACATCAGGTTTTCTGATTTTACCGTCGGGTGCGTTTTTCCACGTTGTAAGACCCATATTTTGCTTTTCGCTGCTGGCTCTGGTGTAAATAATTTCGGCAGCTGTTTGTTTGGTTATTGCCCAATGTAATTTATTTTGAACCGTTGCAAAAAACATTTTTGTGTCTTCGCTGTCTTTGTTATAATCGGCACTACATTGAGCATAAATATCGGTAATTTTTTGATAAAAACGGCGTTCGCTCGAACGAATATCCCGAATACGGGCTAATTGTTCTTCAAAATAATCTTTTCCGAAAATATTATCAGGGTTTTTCAATCGTTCGTCGTCCATTGTAAAGCCTTTGATAATATACTCTTTCAATCGTTCGGTTGCCCAAATTCTAAAATGTGTTGCTTGTGCAGAATTTACCCTGTAACCAACAGATATTATAGCATCGAGATTGTAGAATTTTACTTTTTGTGTTTGAAATTTGCCTTCCACTGCGCCGTGTTGAGTGGTATGTTCCAAAATGGAACTAACCAAATCTTCTTTTAATTCGCTGCGTTCAAAAATGTTTTTTAAATGCTTAGTAATTGCGGGACGTTGCACACCAAAAAGTTCAGCAATTTTTTCTTGTGTAAGCCAAATATTTTCGTTTCGTAAAAATATTTCTACTTTTACTTTTCCACTTGGTGTAGTATAAAGTAAAACTTCGGTAAAAGAATTATTTGGAACTATCTGATTTTTCTTTTTCATGCTTATTTATTCCTTATTGGTTTTGAACCGCTTAGCGATTGCGTTTATCTTACTCGCTTAGCGGTTTTAAACCGCTTAGCGATTGCGTTTATCTTACTCGCTTAGCGGTTTTGAACCGCTTAGCGAATTTTTAAATGTAAAATTCTTTGATAATTTTTTCGTCTAATAATATTTTCGATTGTTCTTCAAATGTATTTTTATCCATTTCTAATAAATCGAAAGCCAAACTTTGATTTGATAATTTTCCGTTTCTTTTTCCAATAAAATCAATATAAGATGAAAATTCATAGTCTTCCATTTTAATACAAAGATTTGCTGAAACCGGATTTTGATGTATATAATGAAAACATCTAAATCCATAAAAATTTTTATTTATAATTTTTGCTTCCGTATTGTGCGACCAGAGTTTACCTTTTCTATTCAATTGTTTATTTATTGCTTGTGTATATGAACTAAGTAATGTACCAAAATTTTTAGATAAAACTTGTGTGCGCTCTCTATGTTTTTCATTTATAAATTCTTCTGATTTTTCTGTTGCTTGAATAAGAAAATGAAAATGGTTTGGCATTAAACACCAACATAAGATTTCGCAACTTGGCTTAATTAGCATATTTACTTTTCTAAGAAAAAACAAATAGTTCTCTCTTGTAAAAAAAGTTTGTTCGTTACTTCTGTTGTAAACATGGTAAATATTATCTCTTTCAAAGTGCATAACTTTAATTTTTATTAATTATTAACTCGCTAAGCCGTTCAAAACCGCTTAGTGTCTGTATTTGTTTAATCGCTTAGCGGTTTTGAACCGCTTTGTGATTCCTAATTAATCGCTTAGCGGTTTTGAACCGCTTAGCGATTCGCCTTCCACAATTTTTTTTTCTTCATCTGTTAGCCCGTACAACTGATACACCATACTATCTATTTCGGCTTCTTCGATGTCGGTATTTTCGCCGGATTTCTTTTTCGCAAGGATTTTATCTACAAGAGTAATGAAGGGTTGTTCTTCTATTTCTGTCGGATAATAAACTAATAATGGTTCTAACGCCTGAACACTAATAATTAAATCGCCCATTCCTGTGCGCGGAGAATTTTCGAACAACTGGTATTTACATAATTTGGAATTTAATAAAGCTACTAAATATTTAATTTTTTCTCCAGTTGCAATACATGTACTATCGAGGCAATAAATTTCTTCATTAGAATATGAGAAGCGCAATTGTGAACCAATACGTTTCCATATTATTTTCTCTTTTTGAAATTCATTTAAATAAGCACAATTCCTTAAATTATAAGGTGTATCTCCTTGGTCTGTCCGATGAAATACTTCCTTTTTATATTCATCTAAATGAGATTTTATATCTGGGTATTTTTCAATATCTATTCTATTTATTTTTTCTTTTTTTAGACCATTGTGAGAATTAATAATGTAATCACCTTCCCAACGTGTAAAATATTCTTCGACATTTCTACCACGAAGTACCGGTTTTATAATTTTTTTATTATTTGCACTTTTATTTAATAATTTTAATGCTTGTTCCGATTTTAATAAAAATGCTTCATTATATCCGGTTTTTATTCCAAAATTAATTTTAATATTCCATTCATTAAGAGGTTTCCCTTTTTTTAGTAATCTGCTATTTATAGTTTGTTTTAATGGTGGAGTTATTACCCAAGTATCAGAATTTACATTTGGCATTGGAATTAATTTTTCTTTTGAAATGTGGGAAATTTCTTCAAGATTATTAACTTTCAATCCATTTAAAATATGTTTATTGTAATTATTCTGTACAATAAGAATGTTTGTATCTACAATTGCATTTTCAAAAACACCAGCGCCAAGTAATAATAATAGAATAGGATTTTTATTTGACAATATAAAACGTAATGATTTACCATAATTTGCTTTAGTCCATTGACTTGATGTAATAAAAGTTAAGACACCATTTTCTTTTAAAATCTGTACACCTTTTTCATAAAATAAGGAATAAATATCGCCGGTTCTTTCAAAAGTTTCATAACCTGTTTTTTCATACAAATCCGCTAAAACACCATCATTTTTTTGTAACTGAACATACGGTGGATTGCCAATCACAATATCAAAACCACCGTTATCAAAAACGTCTTTAAAAAACAAATGCCACAAAAACCAAAAACGATTTTCGTTTTGGTGCAACACTTCATCAATTTTCAGTTTTTGTTCTTTTTTATGTGCCAGTTCGTTTTCGTAAAACTTCAAATCTTGTTCTAATTGTTTAATAATACTTGCGTACTTTGTTTCGAGCGCTTTGGTATTGGCTGTTTTCTGGCTTTTTTTATTTGCTTTTAAATTATTTTCGGTTTCTTTAATCTTGTTGTTGATGTTGTTTATTTTTACATCAATTATTTTGTGTAAAAAGTCGGTAATAATTTTGCTGATTGTTTTGTTTATTTCTTCTTTTTCTGTATGGTCTGATGTATAGAAATAAACATTAATCTTTTCTAATAATTTGCTAATGTCTTTGTCGGAAAACGATGAAATTTTATTGTCGTCGAACATCTCTTTGTTCACAGCTTCGACCGATAGATTTATGTCTTCGAAACTTTCTAAAAGCGAATTGCCTTGCATTAGCTTGTAATCCAAATTAGGCAATGGTTCTATACCTTTATTTGCCTTGTCGTGGTGTACTGTGGTGTCAACCAATAAAGATAGGAAAAATCGCAATTTGCTAATTGTTACAGCAATACTTTGAATGTCCACACCATAAATACAATTTTTAATTAAGTAAAGTTTTCGTAAAAAGTTGGGCTGGTTTAATTTAAATTCAGCCCTTATTTTTTTTATTTCATTTTCCAATTCATCCAAAGCAAGTTTTCTGGCTCTTTCTAAACTTATTTTTTCAGCCTGTTCTTTGTCCTGCAATAGTTCTTTTAATTTTTCTTTGTTCTCTAAAAGTTCGTTGGTTTGTGTGGTTTTAAGTTCTATTAAAACACGTTCTAACGCCACGCCGTCTTCATCTAACTTTTTTAAAATATATACCAGTTTGTTTAAAATACCAATTGGAAATGCACCGGAACCACAGGCGGGGTCGCAAATCTTTATTTTTAAAATAGCATTGATTAAAAATGAAGTTTCTTCTTTATTAAACGGATTCTTCGATGTATTGAATGTAATTAGCGTTTCGATGTTTTTATCAATTTCTTTTGAGTCGGTAAAACATTTATCAGTTTGCAATTGAAATGATGCTTGTTGCGCACCATCGTTGCCAAACATATTTGTTTGTTTTTTACCAAGTTCAACAAAACTTTTTGGTCTGCTTTCGATGGTATTTTTTAAATATTGCTTTAAACTTTCGTCCACCATGTATTCGACAATTTCGACCGGTGTATAATACGAACCTTGTTGTTTACGTGCATTTTGTCCGGTTTCTGGATTGTAATATGCCAACAGACTTTCGAAAACTTTGCCTAACAATTCGGGGTCGAGTGCAATTTCCTGTTCAAGTGGAGTATTCTCGGTGATAGTAAATTTGTATGAATTTAAAATATTTACAATGCCTTCAAGTTCGTATTTCTTTTTAGGCGTTTCGTATATTTTGCACAAATCCATTCCATAATCGGTATCGTGTTTCTTTTCGCCAAAAAATAAAACATTCGGAACTTTGGGTTGATATGCCAGTCCCCTTTCCGAAAAACCATCAATGTATTTTCGTTCTTTCTCTCTTTTAATATCTTTATTTTTAATATCCAAACAATCGAAAATACCACCGTTCAAATACGGAATATTTTTAAAAATATTTTTCAGTTCAACTTTTTCTTTAAATAAATCGCTGTATCTAAAAAGATTATGTTCACCGTGATTATTATATCCTTTGATATAATTCCGGTCGCTTTGTTTTGTGTTCAATGTCGCAAAAAACAGGTTTTGCAATATCGCCTTATAATAAGTGCTTTCATTATCAGATAAATCATTCAGCAATTTTTCAACTTCCGATTTGATGAAAAGTTTTTCGGGAATTAGTTTTTCTTTTTCTTTCATAAACCAACAAAAAACAAGACGTGTTAGCATACGAATTACACTGATTGTATCTTTACCAGTTAGTTTGTCTTTTTCGGCATCTCTCGGAAATTCAACGTTTTCGATAGCCCAAAAATACCAGTTGGCAATTTCTTTATAGAATCGGTTATTCAGGGTTTTGGTGTCTAATGTTTTTTGCCACGTATCGTGCAGTTGAACCCAGTTTGAAATTGTAAAATTTGATTTCAATTCGTTTATTGACAAGTCAAAAAGGATTTCGATATGTGAGCGTTTTGGTTCTGCAATATCAATATCTTTAATCAAAGTAACTTTTCCAAGAACTTCTTTGTCGCTGTCTTTTTTATTGTCGCGGCGATAGGTTATTGAAATAGTAAGGAAGTTGTTGTATTTGAACAATATAAGTGTTGGTAAACCATGCAATTTATTTACCTGACGACTAATTTCGGCTAAATCGGTTCTTGTGTAATTGTCTTTTGTAAGTTCTATTGCAACAATAAAATAGCTTTCGATAAGAACATTATTTACTTTTTTTACGTCGGTAAATAAGTCGTGCTGTTTTATAATTTCGTCGGTGGTTAACTGAAAAATAAAATTGGCACTTTTCCAGTCGGTTGCAACTTTTGCTTTTTCGATATTTGCGGTTTCGTGCGCTTTAAAAAGCTCAATATAATCGGCTAAATGAGCTTGTTGAATTTTAGGACTCTCGTAACCTAACACTTTCAACAAATTGATTGATGCATCGAATAAACTAAGCTGATTGAATTGTATAATAGCGTTTTGAATCTTATTTTTCATTTTTGTATGTTTTTATTACTATTTAATAACTAGCCAAGTAATTAATTCAAATTCTGTTTTTTCTGTGACTTGCTTATCAATGTCGGTAATGATTGTACCACGACCGGCAGTAAGCATTTTTTTTGAAACTGATGAAACATCTGTTAAAATTGATTTCAATGCACTTTTGTATAAATCGGAATACTTTGAAATATTTGCACCAAAATCTGTTTCTTCGTCAAACAACTTGCATAAATCGTCAAAAGGAACTTTTTTATCAGAACATGAAATTCTGTAAATCTCCAATAAACTCTTTACGTTGGTATATCCAAATTTAACATCGCCAGTATCATACACATAAACCAGAAAATACGGATGTAGTTGATTTTGTTTTTGATTGCCCAAATTTATATCTTTTTGTTTTAAACAGAAAATTACACCGGGTTTAATGATTGCATATTTTGCTACTGTTGGCATAATTGCAAACATTCCCAAAGGCGCGTTTTTAAGTTCTTCTTTGTTTTTAAGAAGGAAATTTTTCAAATCTTCGCGGAAATCGTCCAAAGTGAAATCATTCAAACTAACACCACTATCCATGTCTTCTAAATCAATTACTTCGTGTTGTAATCGTTTTAATTGTGTAACTCTGAATTTTGCGTCTTCGGTTAATAAATCTTCGAAATTTTCGGTATCTAACACATTATCTTGTTGTGTTGCCACCATATCAACCAATGCCATGCGTCCTTCGACACGTTGTTTTAGTTTCATATAGTCGTCTAAATCTTTGGTGGGCCAGAAATTGACCATTTGAATAAACGGGTTTTTGCTTCCGATACGGTCTATACGACCAAAACGCTGAATCACTCGCACCGGATTCCAATGAATATCGTAATTTATTAAATAATCGCAGTCCTGTAAATTCTGACCTTCCGAAATACAATCGGTTGCAATAAGTATATCAATTTCTTCACTTTTATCAATGTCTGTTATTTTTGCTCGTTCCTTAGACATTGGCGAAAAGTTAATTAAAATATCGTCAAATCTGTTTTTGCCAAAAGTTGTTTTATTTTCTTTGCTACCTGAAACCAAAGCAATATTCGTTTTGTTTTCCTTTTTCACAAAATCGAGAAGTGTGTCGTATAAATACTGCGCTGTATCAGAAAAAGCTGTAAAAATCAATATTTTTTTATTGAGCTTATTTTCTTTGTTTTTAGTTGGATTTTTGATTTTATTTTCAATCAGATTTCTTAATTCCAATAGTTTTGCATCGTGCTTTTTATTAATAATATTTTCGGCAAAATCTTTTAAACCAAGTAACTGGTCTTTATCAGCAAGTAATGCTTTTTCCCATTTTTTCAAATCTAAATGTTCAAAGCTATAAATCAGTTTTTTACCAACCTGAAAGTCTTTTAAAAAATCGTTGCCAGAATTATCGTCATCGTCAAAATCTTCGAATAATGAATCAAAATCAATATCGGGATTTTCTTTTTTATACGAATCGAATTTATCGAACTTTGCAATTAAATCATCAATTTTCTGAATGGTGCGATTCATTGTCTGGTGGAACGAATATATTGAACTTTCGAGTCTTTTGAGAAAATTCATTTTCATCATACCTATCAAATAATATTCACGGATTTTTTGGTCACCGTATTTTATTTGTTCTTCGGTCTTATTTTTATCGTTTTCATCAGATATACCGTATAAAACATTGTATTCTTTTAAAACGAAATTTGATGGTTGAAATAACGAAAGTGAATAGTTTTCGATTTCTTTATTGATTTTATGATATGACCAGGAATTTTTCTTTGTATCTAATTCCGGATAAATTGATTCAATTGGTTTTCTGATTGAAAAACCGCCAATTTTATCGAAATCGTGTTTGTAAAATTTTTCGATATGCTTGCGACTTCTGGCTATTGTTAATTCATCGAGCAATTTGAAAAAATCGGGTTTCAATAAATTGAACAGCTTCTTTTTGTCTTTGTCGTGCGAATGTTTTATCCACTGGTTAAATTCTTTTTGCGCTGTGATTAAAACATTTTTGATACTGGCAATTTTGAAATGATTCTCGTAATAGTTATCGTTGCCAGTGGTAATCAGCGAAATTTGATTGTACAAATCTGTCAGGTTATTGTTTACTGGTGTTGCTGAAAGTAATAATACTTTGGTTTTTACTCCTTTTTTGATAATTATTTGCATCAGTTTTTCGTAACGACTTAGTTTTTTTACGCCATCAATGGTTTTGCCTTTTTTGTCGTTACGGAAATTGTGTGCTTCGTCTATTACTACCAAATCATAATTTCCCCAATTTACAGTGCTTAAATCTTGTCCTAATGTTGTTTTACCTGAATCTCTTGATAAATCGGTATGTGCCATTAAATCGTAGCTAAATCGGTCTTCCAAAAGATTGTTTCGACTATCGTTTTGCCTGTAAATAATCCAGTTGTTTTCTAATTTTTTGGGACAAAGAACCAATACTCTGCTGTTTCGCAATTCGAAAAATTTAATAACAGCCAATGCTTCAAATGTTTTACCAAGCCCTACGCTGTCTGCAATTATGCAGCCGTTGTTCGAAAGTATTTTATTGATTGCACCGGTTACACCGTTTTTCTGAAATTCGTATTTGGCAACGTACTCCCAAATCTTTGTATCATAAAAACCGATTTCCTGTTTTAATAATTCGTGGGTGTCTTCATCAACTAAATATTTTTCGAATAAATGATAAAGGGTTTTGTAATAAATAAATTCGGGTGTCTGGTTTTGGTAGATTTGTTTTAAATAATCCAAAACCTGTTCTTTTACATCAATGGTAAATTTGTCGTTATTCCAAACTTCATCAAACCATTCGTACAATTCCGAAATCTGATTTTTACTGTCAACAATCAGATTTAATTCAATATTATCATGTTCTTTATCTGATAGTCCTAAGCCGCGAACGGTAAAATTTGAACTGCCAATGATAGCGTCTGTTACTCCTTTGTTGTCAATTAAATAAACTTTGCCGTGTAAAAAATTGGAAAGTTTAACTGAGCGAATATCAACTTTTTCTTTTATCCAATCGGAACAATCTTTGGCAACTTTTTTTTGTTGCAACATATTATCTATCTTAATGTCTTCGTCCTGAACTTTATATTCTTGAAATTCCCGTTTTTTGTCCAATGCTTTTACAAATTTTGGCTCTCCAAACATAAAGCGCAAATTACTAATTCCTGTTAGTTCTTTTTGTAATTTCTCGAAGGCATAAATTGTAAAATATGCTGAAACGAAGGATAATTCGACATTATTTCTAATTTTATCAACTAAAAAACTGCCAACCGTTCCTTTTTTGTAATTATCACGTATTGAACTCATATAGCATTAAATTATCAGTACTGAAATATTAATTTACAAAAACCACAAATTGTTTTTAGCAAACATAGGTAAATTTTTTGATTTAAAGCGGGGAAAAATTTCGGCTACCATTTCGGGGTATCGAATTGTAACAGGTACTAATCCAATTTCAATATAGTTTTTCTTCCATTATACTTTTCCAAATTACAAAACCTTTTCTTTCATCGGAGTAATCGTGAAAAATTCGACTGAAATTTTCCGGTTGATTCTCAATGAAAAATTGACGACCATGATTTTTAATTGTATTTAAATCATCATCAATCTGTTTAATTTTTTCTCTCAGTTCGCTAATTTCCTTTTTGATGTGCCAAATATATGTAGCTTCTTCGGTATCTAATGTTTCTAAAACAATATGATATAGATGATTACCTTCCAACAAAAAAATAAATGAAAAAGGTTGGAGTACAAATCGAATTTTAAGAATTGAACCACAATGATTTTCTGATAAATATCTTAATTGCCTGTAATGTTTGGTGGCTTTGTTCTTTAATATTTCATCAATAAATTCATTTTCTGAAGTATATAAATTATTTCCATATTGTAATTCAGAAATATTTAAAGTATTTTTATTCCAGTTAATCTTACTTTTACCTTTGAAAATGTTGTATTCGATAAAATTAAATTTCATTCCTTCGATAATCTCTTTATCAATATTTTCAATTTCAATGCAATTTGCATTTTGAGACAGTACTTTGCCGTATTTTATTTCTGTAAAAATATCAACATTTAAATAATCTGATTTATAATGCTTTGCAAAATAAGGTTTTAATACTTCAAATTCAGGTCTTATTGCATCATTCTCAATTTCATAAGTCAATTCGATATTAATCGGGAGTTTATATTTGAATGTAATAAGTCCATATCTGAAATCAAGTTCTTCTATTTTAACTTTTATTTTTTCTTCAATCGTATATAAATCTTTCGTAAATTCTTCATTTAGTTCATTATCGTCAAATAAAACTGCCTGTTTTTCAAATTTTCTGTAATAAACATTTCTTTTCAAAAATAACTTATGCAAATATTCTGTTTTAACATCATGATAATCATAAATAACAGGAGCAATTTCAGAACGCTGAACTCTACCGATATATTGAATTAATTTACCTTTGAATGAAAAAGGATAGACTAAAAAAAGATTTGCGACATTTTGTAAATCAGAACCTTCTCCGAAAAATTGTCCAGTAGTAATAAGAACTTGATAATCGCCTTTTTTTAGAATGTTCCATTTGTCATTTCTACTCTTTGTGTTATCGTCGCCCGAAAGCGTAACGACTTCATAATTCAATCTAAGATACAGCGATAAAGTATGGATATGTTCAATCCGTTCAGTAATAATTACCGCTTTTTTACCAGAATTTAATACTGAATAAACATCTTTTAAAATCAATTCATTTCGTTTGGTGTCATGAATCAAAACTTTCGATAAGTCTTCGAATTGATTAATTTTGGAATTGAACGGAAAATAAAAATCAGTTTCACGAATAATAATTTTTGCGTGCTTATTCGGTTCTATTTCATTGAGTTTAATCTCACTAATAATTTCGCCTAAATAAATAAAAATCAATTTTGTATCGTTGTTTTTCCTGAAAGGAGTTGCGGTTAGACCATATTGATAAAATGTTGAAAATTTTGAAATTACATTGCGAAATGATTGTGCAGGAACATGATGACATTCATCTATAATAATAATTCCAAAAGATTTACAAAAAGTTTTAAATTCTTCTGTTTCAACTTTTTTAGATAGTGTTTGAAACATTGCAATCGTTATTTGTTTTCCGATATTTGATTTTCCTTCACCGAAAATTCCAATTTCTCTCTTGGGAATGCCTAAAAATGTTTCAATTCTTTCAATCCATTGTTCGGCAATTTGTTTCCGATGAACAACTATTAAAGCAGGTTGATTTTTATTTGCAATTATTTTCAAACCAATGATAGTTTTCCCTGAACCTGGTGGAGCAACTATAATTCCAAATTCTTTTTTGTTTGTGATTTCGATAGTATTTTTCTGATAATCTTTTAATTGTGCATTAAAAGAATAATTAATTTCTTTTAATTTCTTTCTGTCATCGCTAAATTCGTATTCTATCTTATTGCTTTTGCAAAAACGAATTATTTGTCCAATCATTCCCCTTGGAATAATAAAATCTTTTTCAGACTCTTCGAAAAGTTTAAAATACCTTTCCATTTCCCAGGTATTTTTGCCCATTTTTTTCTTGATAATGTACTCACTATTAACAAAATTCAATTCATCTTTCAGGAAATGAATCAATTTTGTGTTGGCATTTCTCTTTTGAATAAATACACTATTTGAGAGTCTTATTTTTAAGATATTATCATCTAAATTTTCGTTTGAATTTTCAGTATTTGTAATGGGATAATCCTTGTTGTAATCTTTTAACAAGGATTGATAAATTGAATTTAATTTTTCTATCGAAATTTTTTGGATTTCTTCAAGATATTTCCATTGGTCTTTAAATGGTTGACCTGTTTTAACATCAATAAAACAACTATTTCCTTCAATAAAACTTTTTTTAAACAATGGTAAAGCTATAAGATTTCCAAAACCTTTACCTGAGTGATAATCCTGATTTGGGAAGAGTCTATCAAAACTGCTATTTTTATCTAATACAGAAATTACTTTTGATTTTTGTAATAAAGCAATTAGTATTTTACGACTTTTTTCAGCAGGATAAGGAGTTTCAAAGAAAATCCAAACATGTCCGCCGTTTCCTGACCGAGAACGTTCCAAGTAAACAGGAATTTCAAATTCTTTACATTTCGCTATTAATGCATCGCATTCGATTAACCAGTTTTGTTCATCAAAATCAGCCGCAATAAACCATGATGTATTGTCTTTAAGAAGTGGATAAATTCCAATAAGTTTTTCGCCACTCAGATGTTTGAAAATTTCGTCATCAATAAGTGGCAAATAATTAGTATTTTCGCTTTTATTTATTTTGCTTATCCGATAAAAATAGGGGTCGTATTCCTTTGCTGGCGCATAACCACTTTTATTTCCCTTTTCCCAGCGTATTGCAAAAACATCTTCTCTCCCTTTAAAAATGCTTCGGAAAATATTTATTTTATTTTGTAAGATTTTTTCCAAAACCTTAACTTAGCTTATTAGTGATTTAATGTATAATAAATCATTAAATTTCAAATATTTATTCTTATACCTTAATACTTTCCTTGATTCTCTTTTAATTTTTTTATAGCACACCCAACCTTTTTTCTTTATGTATAAACTCTTTCAATTCATCTTCGGTTGGTAAAGTTACCTGAAATTGAGAAACAAAAAGAGTTTTATCCCAACCTTCGGTGGCATATTCAACCAATTCATCTTCTTTGCCGGTGCAAAGCAAAATACCAACAGGCGGATTGTCGCCAGTTTGCATTTCGTTTTTGCGGTAATATTTTAAATATAAATTGAGTTGGCTAATGTCGGCATGTTCAAAATTACGTGTTTTTAATTCAATGATAATATTGCATTTCAGAATTTTATGATAGAAAATCAAATCAATGTAATAATGTTTTCTGCCTATTGTAATCCGTTTCTGACGTGCTTCAAAACAAAATCCTTTGCCAAGTTCCAATAAAAAGTCCTGCAAATGTTTTATTAAAAGGTCTTCCAAATTGGTTTCGGGTAACACATCGGTTTGTTTTAACCCTAAAAATTCAAAGAAATATGGGTCTCGAATAATGTCTTCGGGTACTAATTGAACTGCTTTATTGTTTGCTAATTCAATCATTTTTTCTTTGTTTTTTGAAAGTCCTGTTCGTTCGTATAACAGACTTCCAATTTGTCTTTCCAATTCACGAACACTCCAATTGCCTTTGATACATTCAATTTCGTAAAATGCTCGTTTTAAAGGATTGTCAATTGAAATTAATTCAATCAAATGAGTGTATGACAAACGATTTACAAGTGTGTCTGTATCTACACCATAATTTTCTTCATTGGATATTTTTGACAGAGTAAAATTCGTAGTTTTGAATTTGGCAATCAGTGATTGCCCAATTGTATTTAATTGAATGTTATCTACTTGAAATTTGGCAATCAGTGATTGCCAAATCTGTGGATAGGTTAAATAAAATTGACGGTTAAGTCGTAAATTCCTATATGAATAGCCCTTTTTACCAGAATTTATAAGCTCATCGGATATATTTTGTAAAAGTTTTTCACCATATTTAGCTCTGTCTTCACCGTTTTGCTCAAATTCCACAATATAAAAACCTGTCAACCAGTTTTTAAATGTTACGGATTGGTTTATTGCTAATAATGCCCGTTGCTTTAATGCTGTATCGGTTTCAGCAATTATATGAATAAGTTCTGTAAATTTCATAAACACAACTTTATAAAAACCACAAATTGTTTTTAGCAAACATAGGTAAATTTTTTGATTTAAAGTGAGGAAAAATTTCAGCTACCATTTCGGGGTATCGAATTGTAACCGGCAAACCTTGTTGTTTA
>Ga0265327_10000893_pt1 | contig 44037 bp, 43 predicted proteins | sample 41621metaG_FD_202089 | JGI IMG/M metagenome (GOLD analysis project Ga0265327, IMG submission 202089) | Rhizosphere microbial communities from Carex aquatilis grown in University of Washington, Seatle, WA, United States - 4-16-21 metaG | ecosystem: Host-associated > Plants > Roots > Rhizosphere... | reverse complement strand
GAGGGCGGACCCACCGACATCGACAACCTCACCTTCGCCTGCGCACCACACCACCGCCTCCTAGGCCACGGCTGGACCACCCGAAAACGCACCGACGGCACCACCGAATGGATACCCCCACCACAGCGCGACCTAGGCGGGGAAATCGCCAACATCCACCTCCGGTTGGAGGCGCCTTGTTCGCCGCACTGAGTTCCCCACGGGGCAAATAGTTTTCGCGCGGAGCAGGAGCGCAGCGTGTATTTGCCCGCTCGCGTGATCGTCGTAAATGGGTACCCTCGAGACGGTGTCTGATCTAGCAATCCAACTGTCCGAGTCCGGCCGGGATGGCTGATCCATAGGCCGGTCGACATCGCCATCTGCGTCGTCTTGGCGCTCGCGGTTCGATACCTGTTGCACCGGGCGATCGATCGCCTGGTGCAAGGCGCGAAGCACACGGAACCTGCGGAACATTCCCGACATCAGTGGTGGGCCTTCCTGCGCCGTGATCGGGATCTGGCGCAGGACAAGCGTTCAGAGGGGGCCGAGCGACGGCCCTCGGCCCTGCGCACGCTGCGCGGACGAGCGCAGGATCGCGGTCCGCGACGCTCGCCGACGCAAACGCCGGGCGCAGCGCGCTCAGACCCTCGGGTCCGTTCTCAAATCCGCTGTCTCCTTCCTCGTGCTTCTCGGGGTGACCCTGCAATCGCTCGCGATCCTAGGAGTGAACGTGGCCCCCTTCATCGCATCCGCGGGCATCGTCGGCGTCGCGCTCGAGTTTGGCGCGCAAAACCTGGTGCGAGACTTCATCACTGGAATCTTCATGCTGTTCGAGGACCAATACGGTGTGGGCGACGTGGTCGACGTCGGAGACGCGGCCGGTACGGTCAAGAGTGTTAGCCTGCGCATCACCACGGTGCGCGACCCGCACGGGCCCTCTGGTACGTGCGCAACAGTGGGATTGCCCGGGTGGGCAACTTCAGCCAGGACTACGCCGTGGCATTCCTGCAGCTGCCCGTCGCCTACAGCGCCGACATCGACCTCGCCTGCGTGGTGGACGGCATCACCACAGACGCCATCAGTATGCGGTTGACGGTGGCCGTCCGCGCCAACGCGCAATGGGCCGTCGAACGTGAGTTGCGCCGCCGCATCCTCGTCGCGTTCGACGAGAACGGCATCCGCCGGCTGCACCTGGATGGATTGGCGCGCGGAGCTGTGGAGACCCTCGAAAAAGCGGGCCGGTAACTCCCGTCGGCGCGCAGTACGCTGGTGACATGGCTGGTAAGGAAATCGACAAGCAGCGGGCAAATGCCGCGCTGGCTGTGATCCGGCAGCACCCGGGGATGGCGCTGTTCTTGGCGGCCCCGGTGCTGGCGGTCCTCGGAGCGGTGTGGTGGATCGCCGGTCTGGGCTGGGCGCTGGTTCTTACGGCGGTCATCGTGATCGCTGGCGGTGCCGCGATCGTCATGCGTCGCAGTTGAGATAGCCTCCTGGCTCCACGCGACCTGTCGTTGTTCGCTACAGGCGAACACCCCGTCATTTGTAAGCATGTAATTTTGTAATCATGAAACGAGATCAACAAACCGACGCCTCCGACGCTGCGGATTGGTTCGCCGGGCGCCTGCCCGACGGGTGGTTCGGTGGCGACCCCGAAGTCGTCGTCGACCGCGAAGAGATCACGGTGATTGGCCGGCTGTCGGCCGACGAGGGCGAAAAGGAGAGTGAAGCCCGCGCGGCCGGCCGAGCGTCTCGTTTTCGGGAAGAGACTCGCGCACACCGAATGCGCATCGCCGACGAGGCGCAGGCCCGCTACGGACGCAAGGTTTCCTGGGGCGTCGATGTTGACACGGCCGAAGAATCTGAGCGAATCCTGTTCACGCACATCGCCGTTCCGGTGATGACCAGATTGCGTCAACCGGAACGTCAGGTACTCGACACCCTTGTCGAGGCCGGTGTCGCCCGATCGCGCTCCGACGCGCTGGCATGGGCGGTCCGTCTGGTGGGCGAACACGCCGAAGAATGGCTGGACAAGCTGCGTGCCGCGATGACCGAAGTTCGGGACCTGCGAACAGAGGGCCCGCAGCTCTAGGCCTGCGTCATCGCGAAGTAGGCGCCGCGACGGGCCGCTAGTTCCGAGTGCGTCCCGCTCTCGACGACGCTGCCACCGTCCATCACCACGATGCGATCCGCGTCCCGAATGGTGGAAAGACGATGGGCGATAATGAAACTCGTCCGGTCCCTGCGCAGCTCGGCCATGGCCCGCTGGATACGCAGCTCGGTGCGGGTATCGACAGAACTTGTCGCCTCATCAAGGATCAGCAGCTGCGGGCGTGCCAGGAAGGCGCGCGCAATGGTGATCAGCTGCTTCTCGCCGGCGCTGATGTTCCCACCGTCGTCGGTGATCGTGGTGTCGTATCCGTCGGGAAGTGTTCGCACGAATCGGTCCACGTATGCGGCACGCGCCGCCTCAAGAATCTCGTCTTCGGATGCGTCGGGACGCCCATAGGCGATGTTCTCGGCGATGGTGCCGCCGAAGAGCCAGGTGTCTTGCAGCACCATGCCCATCCGCGATCGCAGATCGTCTCGGCTCATCGTCGAGATATCAACCCCATCAAGCAGTATCCGCCCGGAATCGACGTCGTAGAAACGCATCAGCAGGTTCACCAGGGTTGTCTTGCCCGCCCCGGTGGGACCGACGATCGCGACCGTATGCCCCGGTTCGACGCGCAGTGAGAGCCCCTCGATCACCGGGGCGTCGGGGGAGTAGCCGAAGGTGATGTCCTCGAATTCGACACCCGGGGTCCCGGCGGGAACCGTGGCCGGGACCGATGGATCCGGCTCTTCCTCATCGGCGTCCAGCAGCTCGAAAACCCTTTCGGCGCTGGCGAGTCCGGACTGCAAGGTGTTGTACATCGCCGCCACCTGTGTCAATGGCTGGTTGAACTGCCGCACATATTGACTGAATGCCTGAATGCTGCCCAACGTCAGATCCCCCGAGGCCACCTTGAGGCCGCCGACCACGGCAACCGCCACGTAGCTCAGGTTGCCGATGAACGCTGTTGCCGGTGAGACCAGGCCCGAGAAGAACTGCGCGCCAAATGCGCTGCTATAGACCTTGGCATTCCTGTCGGCGAAGATCGCCTCTGCCTCCGCGCGATGCCCGTAGGTTTTGACGATGGTGAAACCGCTGTATGTCTCCTCGATATGCGCGTTGAGCTTCCCGGTGTTGGCCCATTGCGCCACAAACAGCCCTTGCGATCGGCGGGCGATCGCGCGCGTCACCCACAGCGACAGGGGCACCGTCGTCAGTGTGATCACCGCCAGCAGCGGTGAAATGCTGAGCATCATCAAAAGCACAGCGAGTAACGTCAATGCCGAGCTCAGCAGTTGGTTGATGCTCATCTGCAGCGATGTCTGGATGTTGTCGACATCGTTGGTTACCCGACTGAGAATCTCCCCACGCTGACGGGAGTCGAAGTACGACAATGGAAGTCGATGTAGTTTGTCTTCAACATCCGTGCGCAGCGCAACCACGGTGCGCTGTACGGTGATGTTGAGTAGTCGTGCCTGCACCCATGCCAATAATCCGGCGGTCAGGTACAAGCTGAGGGCCAACGCCAACGTCGTGCCGATCGCGTGGAAGTCGACACCTTCCCCCGGTGTGACATTCATGCCGGAAAGCATTTGGGCGAACTGGCCGTTCCCCCGTGCGCGGGCGGCCTCGATGGCCTGTTCCTTGCTTTGGCCCGCGGGCAGCTCGCGCCCGATCACCCCGTTGAACAACAGGTCAGTGGCATGTCCCAAGATCCGCGGGCCGATCACCCCGATCGCGATACCGGTCATCGACAGAATAATTACCGCGGCGGTCAGAAGACGTTGCGGAGCAAGGCGTTTCACCATGCGTATCGCCGTGCCGCGGAAGTCGCGGGAACGTTCTGCCGGTCCTGTCTGTACGCCTCGAAAACCAATCGCGCGGGTCATGCCAACACCGCCTGGGAATCACAGATTTCCCGGTAGGTCCCGCAGCACTGCACCAATTCGGCGTGGGTGCCCGCCGCGGCGACCCGGCCATCTTCCAGCACTATGATCTGGTCGGCGTCCGCCACCGTCGAGATCCGTTGTGCCACCACGATCACCGTGGCCTGCGCGGCGACCACGCGCATTGCCTCGCGCAGGCGCGCATCGGTGCCCACATCCAGCGCGGAGAACGCGTCATCGAACAGGTAGACACCTGGACGGCGAATCACGGCGCGCGCGATCGCGATGCGCTGACGCTGCCCGCCCGAGAAGTTGATGCCGCCCTGCGAGACCGGCATCTGTAGTCCGGCGGCATGCGTACGAACGAAATCCGCCGCCTGCGCCACCCGAAGCGCCTCCCACATCTCATCCTCGGTGGCGTCTGACTTGCCGTAACGTAGATTGCTTTCTACCGTTCCGGAGAACAGGTATCCGCGTTGTGGAACCAAACCCATTATCGTCCAGAGGTCTTCGGGGTCATAGCGCCGAACATCGTGGCCTCCGACATGCACCGACCCGGCGGTGACGTCGTGCAAACGGGGAATCAAGCTCAGCAGCGTGCTCTTGCCGCATCCGGTGGCGCCGACCACGGCGGTGACCGTCCCTGGCCGTGCGGTGAACGAAACCCCTTCCAACACGGCGCGTTCGGCACCGGGATAGCGGAACCCGGCGTCGGTGAACGCCACGGTCGGATTCAAGGCTGCGACGGGAACCGGGTCCGGCGGCGCGGTAATGGATCCCGTCGTATCGAACACTTCGGTGATCCGTTCGGCGCACGCAGTGGCTCGCGGCACCATGACGGCCAGCATCGTGAGCATCATCATCGACATGAGGATCTGCAAGAAGTAGGACAGGAAGGCCACCAGCGATCCCACCTGCATCTGCCCCTGGTCGATACGCAACCCGCCGAACCAGATCAACGCGACACTGGAGGTGTTGATGACCAGTGCGGTGGCGGGCAGCATCAGGGCCTGCCAGCGACCCGCGGCCAGTGCCGCTTCCGATACTTCGGCCACGGCCCCGCCAAACCTGTTACGCTCCAAGGCTTCCCGGGCGAATGCGCGGATGACTCGAATACCGGATAGTTGTTCTCGCATTACCCGGTTGATGCCGTCGATGAGGCGTTGCATGCGGCGAAAGATCGGCAGCATCGATCGCACGATGTACCAGTTGGCCACCGCGAGCGCCGGCATGCTCACCATGAGCAGCCAGGACAATCCCGCGTTCTGGTGAATCGCCATGGCGATTCCGCCGATGCACATGATCGGGGCCGTCACCAGCATGGTGCAGGTCACCTGGACCAGCAGCTGCAGCTGCTGAACGTCGTTGGTGGTGCGCGTCAACAGTGTCGGTGCCCCGAACCGCGCGGACTCCTCGGCCGAGAACCCGGTGATGTGGTGGAAAAGCGCCGACCGCATATCGCGGCCGAAGCCCATTCCGGTCCTGGAGCCGAAGTACACCGCGCCGATCGAGCAGGCGATCTGCACTAGTGTGACGCCGAGCATCACCGTGCCGAGCCGCATGATGATGTGCGTATCGCCTTGCGCCACCCCGTCGTCGATGATGGCCGCGTTGACCGTGGGTAGATACAACGAGGCCAGCGTGCTGATGATCTGCAGCGTGACGACCACCGCGACCAGGCTGCGGTACGGGCGCACGTAACGTGGCAGGAGGGCCCGCAACTGACCCTGAGGCATGGGCACCACTGTCGCACACGCCCCCTGCGACAAACCTGCAGCTCAGTGGTTGACTCCGGTTTGTGCCGCTACAGTGCACATGTGAGGTTGGGCTTAGGTTCGCGCGACGTGTGGAGCAAGTGTGCCGTCGCATTGGTGATGGTTGCGCTCGTGTTGACCGGCTGTTCGGGTGGTGACAAATCCGATCAGCCCGACGGGACCGCGCCGAATGCGACGGCACCGGCGCAGACCAAGTCCAAGGGCGTCGACGGTCCGATGTTCACGGAGTGCGGCGGAATCAGCGATCAGGCGATGATGCAGACGACCAAGGTCGTGGGCTTGGTGGGCACCGCCAAGAACTCCGTCGGCTGCGTCTGGCTGCGCGGCGGGAGCATCGTGGGACCGCACTTCTCCTTCAACTGGTACCGAGGCAGCCCCATCGGTCGCGAACGTGCGACGGAAGAACGGACGCGCCCGAGTGTCGAGGACATCGAGATCGCCGGGTACAAGGGATTCATCGCCACCAATGGCTACCCGGGCACCGTGACCACTCTCTGCGAGATCGGCATGGATTTTGGAAACGACTTCATCGAGTGGTCCATCAACTTTGAGCCGGGGACAGGTGCCCCGGACTCCTGTGACGTGGCCAAGCAGCTGACCGAGACGTCCATCAAGGCGGCCAAGAAATGATGTATCGGAAGACGAAGTCACTGTTCGCGGCGGCCTGCATCGCGCTCGTCGCATTCGGGTCCGCCGGCTGCGGCGGCACGGTTGACGGCGAGGCTGTCATGCCCGGTAAGGGTGACTCGGCGGAGGGCCCCAACGCCGAGCAGAAATACCCCAACCTGCTCAAGGAATGCGAAGTCCTCACCACGGATGTGCTGGCCAAAGCCGTTGACGCGGATCCGCGGGATATTCAGAGCACCTTCGTGGGAGCACTGTGCCGGTGGCAGGCCATGAGCAAGAGCGGTGGCCTGGTCGACATCACCCGGTTCTGGTTCGAGACCGGCAGCCTCGACGCCGAGAAGGCCACAGCGAACAGCCTGAAGTACAACGTCCAGGAACGGGCGATCCAGGGAATCCCGTCGATCGTGATGAGGCCGCCGGACCAGCCGGGTGCGTGTGGAGTTGCCAGCGACGCTGCAGGTGTTGTTGGATGGTGGGTCAACCCGCAGGGCCGAGGCGGAGACTCATGCACGCAGGCAATCAAATTGATGGAAATGACGCTGTCAGTCAACATCTGACACGTCGTGTTCGCTCGTCCCGTCTCACTGGGATGTTTCTGTGTACCGTGCTGGCTCTGGGAATCCTGTTCTGTGCGGGCTGCTCTGGCCGCCCCGGTGAACTCGATGGGCATGACGCGTCCTCCTCGCATGACGTCAGGGTCGGCCCCGGCTATTCCGAGTGCGGCAGCCTGACGACTCCCGACGTCGCGGCAGTGCTGCACCGTGCCGACCTCAAGCTGATCGCGAAGACTCCGGCGGGATGCACCTGGTCCCCGAACGGATATTGGGGCGCGCTCCCGAACGTCACCCTGTCCTGGTACCGCGGCAGCCCGATCGGCCGCGAGCGGGAGGGCGAGGAACGAACACGCGACGAGGTCAGGGACTTTTCTGCCGGGGGGAAGAACGGATTCATCAGTTCGACGTACGGGATGTGCGTCACCGCCCTGGAGTACGGCGACGACCAGTTCTTCGAATTGGCGGTCACCCTGCTCGGCGCCGGCCATGGCACCTCATCGGCTGCGTGTCACTGCGCGATGAAGCTCTCCTCCCAGGTGGCGGAGAAGGTCTGAGGGACGGTCCGTCAGCGCGGCACGTGGAATGTGGTGAGCGAGGCCCCGCCCAGCTCAAGCCGTGACCACGGTGAGCGCGTCGTTAGCACCGCGATCGCCGACGTAGGAAACTTGGTGGAGATGCGGTTCGCGGCCTCCGCGCTACTGCTGCCGGCATTGGCGAGCGCGAGTGCCAGCTGCGATGTGGTGGGCTCATGCCCGACGACCAGCACGGTGATTGCCGAATCCGGTACCGCGTTGATCTCACCGAGCGTGATGCCCGGCGTCGAGTCGTAGAGCTTGTCACTGAACCTGACGAGTTGGCTGTGTACCCCGGTCTGAGCAAGCGTCGCGCGGGTCCGTGTTGCGGTGGAACACAGCACCGCGTCAATCCGATTGAAGTTGTCTTGCAGCCAAGTTCCGGCCTGGGTGGCCTGTCGGGTGCCACGCAGGTTCAGCGGACGCTCGTGGTCGTCGACTCCGGGTGGATAGGCCGACTTCGCGTGGCGCATCAGGATCAGGGTGCGCTTGGCGTCATCCGGCATGTTTCGTACCGTAGCCGGGCTACGCGACGAGTGCCGGGCAAATGCCAGACCTGTGGATAGACCTCCGGGCCGGGCCTACAGGTCAGGCGCGGCATCCCCGGGCTTGTCGGTCGACGGCAATAGACTTCATTCGTGAAGTTCCTGCACACCGCTGACTGGCAGCTCGGCATGACTCGGCATTTCCTTGCCGGCGAGGCTCAGCCGCAGTATTCAGCCGCGCGTCGTGAGGCTATTGCCTCCCTCGGTGAGGTTGCTGTGGCGCAAGGGTGTGGCTTCATGGTCGTGTGTGGGGACGTCTTTGAGTCCAATCAGCTGGCGCCACGGGTCATCAGCCAGGCGCTGGAGGTCATGCGCAGCGTCGGTGTGGACATCTACCTGCTTCCCGGCAATCATGATCCGCTGGATGCCGCCTCGGTCTACACCAGTGAATTGTTCCTGGCCGAGAAGCCCGCGAACGTCCATGTGCTGGATAGTGCCGGTATTCATCGGGTGTCTCCCGGCGTTGAGCTGGTGGCGGTGCCGTGGCGATCGAAGGCCCCGACACACGATCTCGTCGCCGAACAGCTGGACGGCTTACCCGCTGATGGCACGCGGCGCATCGTGGTGGCCCATGGCGGCGTCGACATTCTCGACCCCGATCCGACGAAACCCGCGCTCATCGCGTTGAAGGAGGTCGAGGACGCCATCGATCGTGGCGCGGTCCACTACGTGGCGCTGGGGGACAAGCACTCCCGAACCCAGGTCGGTTCCAGCGGGCGGGTCTGGTATTCGGGTGCCCCCGAGGTCACCAACTACGACGACGTCGAATCCGATCCAGGGCATGCGCTTGTGGTCGATCTGGACGAATCGGGTGCGGTGCGGGTGGATGCCCATCACGTGGGCAGATGGCGGTTCGTGACGCTACGACGGTCGGTGGACAACGCGCGGGATATCGCCGATCTGGGACTGAACCTCGAACTGTTCCCCGACAAGGAGCGCACCGTGGTGCGCCTGGCGCTGACCGGCACGCTCAGCGTGACCGATAACGCCGAACTCGAAGAGTGCCTCGACAAGTACACCCGTCTTTTCGCGAGCGTGCGGACCTGGGGGCGGCATACCGATATCGCGGTGGTGCCGGCCGACGGCGAGTTCAGCGATCTCGGTGTCGGCGGTTTCGCCGAATCGGCGATCGCCGAATTGAAGGAGATGGCAGCCGACGGTGGAACATCCTCCGCTGATGCTCAGGGCGCGTTGTCGTTGTTGCTGCGTCTCACGTCTGGTGGGGGGCTCGGTAGCGCTGCGAAGGGCGGTGCGAAGAAAAGAGGGGCGGCGGCGTGAAGCTGCATCGGCTCTCGGTCACCAATTATCGCGGAATCACGCACCGCGACATCACCTTTCCCGATCGCGGCGTCGTAGTGGTGAGTGGCGCCAACGAGATCGGCAAGACGTCGATGATCGAAGCCCTGGATCTGCTGATCGAATCCAAGGACCGCTCCACCAAGAAGGACGTCAAGCAGGTCAAACCCACCTTCGCCGACGTTGGTTCCGAGATTGAGGCCGAGATCAGCTGTGGCCCGTATCGCTTTGTGTATCGCAAGCGATTTCATAAGCGCGCCGAGACGCACCTGACGGTCATCGAACCGCGACGTGAACAGCTCTCCGGTGATGAGGCGCATCAGCGGGTTCTGGATATGCTGGATGAGTCCATTGATATGAATCTATGGAAGGCGCAACGGGTTCTGCAGTCGGCAGGGGCAGGTGTGCTCGATCTGTCGGCAAGCGATGCGCTCACCCGTGCTCTGGATTTGGCTGCCGGACAATCGGTTGCGCTATCGGGCAGCGAGCCCGATCTGGTCGAGCGAATCGATGCCGAGTACGCGCTGTACTTCACCGGGACGGGGCGTCCTACCGGTGAATGGGCCAAGGCCGGTGCGCGTTTGACCGCGGCCGAGGACGCTCTTGCCATGGCCCGCGCGGCCATGGCAGAGGTCGATCAGCAGGTCCGGGAGCACGACGAGCTGACCCAGGAGCTGGCGTCCGTGATCGCCGATCGTGCCGAGGTAAACCGTCGCCTGGCTCCGTTGGAGCAAGCCTCCCAGGCTGTTTCGACTCTCGTGCAGCAGCGCGACAATGCCGTCGTGGTGGCGGAGGCCGCGCAGGCAGCGACGGTGGCGGCGCAGGCGAAACGTGAAGAGCGGGCCCAGCTGGTCGCCGATATCCAAGCCCGCCGGACGTCCATCGACGGTCTCGCCGAGCAGGTCGCCGCCACGGCCGAGGCGCACGGTACGGCGCAGCGCGTATGTGAGGCTGCCCAGGCCGCGGCGGCTCAGGCGACGGAGGCGGTCGATGGCACCCGCGTTCAGCTGGAGACAGCACGCGGCACGTTGGAGCGCGCACTGGCCCGGGACGAGGTGGACGGGTTGGCGGCCAGAGTGTCGCGTATCGACCTCACCACCCGGCAGTTGGCCTCGGTCGGCGCGGAGCTCGCGGCGCTGGTCATCACCTCGCAGACACTGAGCGCGATCGAAACCGCTGCGCGCGCCGTCGGCATGGCAGAGGTGGCACTGGAGACCGCGTCGGCGCAGGTCGAGGTGCGCGCGCTCGCCGACGTGGAGATCATCGCCAACGGCGAGCGGCTGCGGGTCGAGGCGGGACAAGAGTGGGCCAGTGCCGCCACGGACACCATCGAGCTCACCGTTCCCGGCATGGCAGTCGCCCGAATCATCCCGGGGTCCAACGCAGCTCAGCTGCGCGAGAACCTCGACACCGCCCGTGAAACGCTGGCGGGCGCACTGGCCGATGCCGGTGTCGCCGATGTCGGGCAGGCACAGAAGCAGTTCGAACGGCGTACCGAGCTGAATGCTGAACGCGACCGACTGACCGCGCTGCTCGATGGCCTGATGGGTTCGGAGCACCTTGACGCCCTGCGTGAAAAGCTGAGCCGGTTGCGCGAGTTGGTACCGGAGGCCACCGGATTGTGGGATGCGATCGACCCGGCGCAGGCTCGCACCGAGGTTGCTCGGCTGGTTGGCGAGGTGGAACGCCTGCAGGCCGAAGAGGTCGCCCACCGTCGGGCGGTCCAGGCCGCCGGTCAACTGCTCACCGAGAAGGCCGCCGAGGCTATGGCGGTGCGGGAAAAGCGGGCCGCGCGCGCCGAGGAATTAGTCGCCGCCGAGCAGCGTCTCGCCCACGTGCGGTCCTCGGCCTCCGACGACCTGCTGACCGAGCGCCATGACCGGGCGGTCCAGGCGGCGGACTTGACTGCCCGGCGCGTCACCGATCTCGTGAGTCAGTTGGTGGCGCTGGAGGCCGACAGGGTGCGCACCGAACTCGCCGAGGTTTCTGCGCTGGCCCAGGCATTGGATCAGCGGCACGAGTCGACGCGCGATCAGCTGCGCGATATCTCGGTGCGTCTGGAGGTGTTCGGCAGGCAGGGGCGTCAGGATCAACTGGACGCCGCTGCCTCCGAGCGCGAGTATGCGGCAACGGAATTCACTCGAATCGGCGCGAAGGCGCGGGCCGTTGACACGCTGCGATCGGTGATGATGCGGCACCGCGACGGCATGCGGTTGCGCTATGTCGATCCGTTCCGTGCTGAGCTGGAACGGTTGGGCCGCATGGTCTTTGGGCCCACCTTCGAAGTGGACATCGATAGCGATCTGAGTATCCGCAGCCGGACGTTGGAGGGCAGGACAGTGCCCTACGAGTCACTATCGGGTGGCGCCAAGGAGCAGCTTGGCATTGTGGCACGCCTGGCCAGTGCAGCATTGGTGGCACCTCAGGACGCGGTGCCCGTCATCATCGACGACGCGTTGGGGTTCACCGACAGCGACAGGTTGGAACGCATGGGAGAGGTGTTCGGTGCGGTGGGCACCGAGGCGCAGGTGATCGTGTTGACCTGCAGTCCCGACCGGTACCACGCAGTCACCGGGGCGCAGCGAATCAGCTTGTCGGCCTGAGTGACTCAGAAGTAGGCGTTCGCGGGAAGTGGCGTGCCGTGCAGCAGGTTCTGTCCGATCACCCGAGCCTTGTAGTGCACCGGATTGTGCAGGCTGATGGTGCGGACATTGCGCCAGTGCCGATCCAGGTTACGGCTGCGGCTCGACGCGCTGGCCCCGCCTAGATCCAGCAGTTTGGTGGCGGCGTCGAGTGCGACGGCATCGATATGAACCTTGGCCTTGGCGACGGCGAGCTGTGCCTCCTCGGCCAGCTGCGCATCGGGTACTCCGTCACGCAGGGATGCGGTGGCGGCATCGATGACATCGGCCGCGGCGAGAACGGCGGCCTCCGCGGCGAAAGCGGTCGCGCTCAGCTCGCCGAGGGTGCGCTGCAGCAGCGGATCGTCCACCGGGCGCTCGGTGAGAGCGTGGCTGAAGTTGCGCTGACGGGAACGCAATAGTGCCACACCGTCGTCCACCACCGACCGCAGCGCGCCGGCGATGATCGCCAGGATGTACAGCTGCAACGACGCGTACTGCGTGGTCGGCACGGGGGCGGCGTCATACGGTGTTTCGGAAAGAATCTCGTCGGCGGCTACGTCGACTTGGGTGAAGATCGTGGTGCCGGTTCCGGTGCGCCGCTGGCCGAAGCCATCCCAGTCATCCACCAGCCGTACCCCGTCCCGGTCACCCGGGACGATGACCGATGCCACCGAATCGCGGTCGGTGGTGGCGGTGACCGTCAGATAGTCCGCGAACAATGTTCCGGTGCTGTAGAACTTCTCGCCGTTCAACCGGTATCCGTTGCCGACCGGCTGCAGCCGGGTGTTGAACACCAGGCTGCCCACCGCGAGGGAGCCCTTCTCGCTGAACGCATTGGCGAACAGATTGCCCTCGTTCACCTTGGTCAGCCAGACGGCTGAGGCGGGATCAGAGAGTGTGCGCAGTCTTTCCTCGACGAACCAGAAGTGAGTGCGGAAGATGTGCGCGACGATGGGGTCAGCCTGCGCGATATCGATGATGGTGGAAAAGAGTTGCCGCACAGACAGTCCCGCGCCACCGAGCTCGACAGGGATGCGCAGCCGTCCGATTCCCGCCTCCTTGAGCAACCGAACCTGGTCAAAGGGATTCTCGTCGTCCAGGTCGCGATCCCGGGCACCCTCGGCGACTTGGGCCAGCAGATTCCGGTAGGTCTCGGTGCCGGGCAGTGCACGGATTTCCAGGACTGACGGAGCGGAAGTCATGTCTTCGTTGTACGCAGCATGCGCAGCGGCGGCATCGCTTTGAATCAACCAGAACCGAAGCGGCAATATGGGTCACGATGATTCGCATGGTTCGGTCCGGGTCGCTCTACCTTCGCTGGTTCACCCTGCTGGGTGCCTTTGCGGTTGCCTGCCTGCTTCTATTCACCCCCGGTGGCACCGTCCCGTCGGGACCTCCCGGGGCCGACAAGATGGTGCACGTGCTGATCTTGGCGATGTTGGCGGTGTGCTCGCGTTTCGCGAATATCGACGAGAAACTCACGCTGACTTGGGTTCTGGTGTTCGCGGCATCTTCGGAGGTAATTCAGGCGCTGTGGACTCCGCGCCGCGACGGGAGCCTGTTGGACCTACTGGCCGATGCGATCGGCCTACTTACGGGGCTGTTGTTGTGGCGGAAGATTCGTTGCGGGCCTTGGCGGGCTCCGCAATGACAGTCATCACGGTGCGGGAGTGAGCCAGTCCGCTGGCGACCAGGTCTAGCTGACGCAGCGCGCGATTCAAGGCGCCGCTCGCGTCCGCGTCGGTGGGGTGATCGGTGTCCACCAGCGTGCCGATGGTGTTGAGGATCGAGCCGGCGATGAGGTCCGCCGCGATCTCTAGATCTTCGGTGGTGTGATGGTTTGTCGCGGGGTTGCGTGCGAGCTCCACCACCACGTCGTTGGTGAGCATCCGCATCTCGTTGTTGATGGCACGCCGGATCTGCGGCGAGCCGCCATGACGTTCACGTACCAGAAACCGGAAGTTGTTCGCGTGCTCGCTCACTCGGTCGACCATGAGACCGAGAATCTTGGCGGGGTTGTCACTGCCAGCCTCGCGCCGGGCTTGACGAAAGGTGTCACGAAGCGCACGAACACTCTCCTCAGCAAGAACTGTGCCCAGGTCTTCCATCGATTCGAAGTGTCGATAGAACGCGGTGGGAACCAATCCCGCGGACCTGGCCACTTCACGCAGACTCACCGTCGCGAAGCCGCGTACCTTGAGTAGATCCAAGGTTCCGTCGAGCAATGCGCGGCGGGTGTGCAATTTCTTCTCGGCACGACTATGTCGCATGTCAGTCAGTGTACGGGCGTACTCCTACTGTTTGACCTTGTTTCGTTCGAAACCGCGTTGATGTCTGGTATTGACAGGTTCATCTACGTTGCGCACACTGAGCCCAGTGCACAATTGTTCACTATTTGGTTACTGAATCCGGAAGGACAGTGCAGCATGGTGGGACCTGTTGAGCGCAACGTTAACGTCGTCCAGGAAGTCGTGGAGTCGGTCGGAACGCGTGTCGGCCGGATCATCCGCATCATCACCCGGACGGTGGGAGAAGTTGCACGCGAGGTGAGCGGCGTCGTGGCTGACGGGTTCGAAATCGCCGAGGCCAGTAAGAGGGCGCGTGCCGACCATGAACGATGGGATGCGGCGGAAGACGTCGACGAGGCCGCCGACGACGACGAAGCCGGCGAACTCCTCGACCTCGACAGGGTGGCCGGCGACGATGACACCGCTGATGACGAGGTCGATGTCGTGGCCGAAGAGGTGACTTCCGGATCAGAGTCCGAGGCGCACGAGAACGCCACCGAGCAAGAAAGAGTCTGAACGTGTCGGCTCCAGCGTTGCAGCCCGAACCCGTTCAGACATCTGTCGCAACGGCGACCGGCGGATGCCCGGTCAACCATGATCTATACCCGGGCGGGCCCACCTTCCTGCGGTGGCACCACACCCGCGTCGGATACCTCAAGTCGTGGCGGCTGGCGCTCGGCGCGGTCTGGTCGACATATCGGCACACCATCTCGGAGTACCTCGCGGATCTACCGGGCCAGGACGACATTATCGTTGCGCGGGCGCCCATGCGAAAGACGGTGATTGTCCGCAATCCGGAACTGGCCCGCCATGTGCTCGTCGCCAACCAGGACAACTACATCAAGAGCGCCGAATATGACCTACTGGCAGTGGGTTTCGGTCGCGGGCTAGTAACCGATCTCAATGAGGGACTGTGGAATCGCAACCGCCGGTTGGTGCAGCCGATCTTCGCCAAGCGGCAAGTCGATCTCTTCGCGCCCCAGATGGCCGAGGCGGCCGCGCGCACGCTGGCCCGCTGGGATGAGCTGTACGCGCAAGGCGACCACGTCGATGTCACCGCCGAGATGAATTATCTGACCATGGATATCGTTGCGCAGACGATGTTCGGTATCGATCTGTCCGGCGATATGGCCGAGCGGATGCGCGTGAATTTCGCGCGCTTGCTGAAGCTCTTCGGAGTCGGCTACATCGCGGGAGCCGCGCCGCCGCTGCGCTGGGTGGTGGACAAGCTCGCCACCCATGGGCCAGACGAATTATCGTCACACACACCGAGATTAGCCATAAAGGCACTGCGTATCGGGGCGTCGGTGGTTGCGCCGCGGACTATGAAGGGCCTGCGTTGGGTAGAGCGCACCATTGACCAACTCATCGCCGACCACCGCAGCGGCCGGATCTCCAGGCAGGACAATCTGCTGGCTTTGCTGATGGCAGCTGAAGATCCGGAAACGGGTGCCAAGTACACGGATCTGGAAATCCGGGATGAGTTGATGACGTTTCTGGGTGCCGGCTTCGAGACGACCGCCGTAGCACTCTCATGGACCTGGTACTTGTTGTCCCGCAATGCCGATGCTCGGGACAAACTGGGCGAAGAGGTCGACCGTGTGTTGGGCGGGCGGCTCCCGACAGCCGCCGATGTCGACGATCTACCGTGGACCGCCGCCGTGCTGAACGAGGCCATGCGCGTATACCCGCCGATTCTTGGTCTCGCGCGTGCCGCGAAGGCCGACGATGTGCTCGGGGACTATCCGATACCAGCGGGGACGACCGTAACGGTTCTCATCGACAGCATCCACCACCACGATCGGGTGTGGGAGAAGGCCAGGACCTTCGATCCGGCACGGTTCCTCAAGGAGAACCTCGAATCCGAACAGCGCAAGGCGCACATGCCGTTTGGCGCGGGCAAGCGGATGTGCATCGCTTCGGGATTTGCGAATCTGGAGGCCATCATCGGGATCGCCTCGCTGGCGCAGCAGTACGAATTGGATCTGGTGCCGGGGCAGAAGCCGCGCCGCGAGGTGACGTTTACCGGTGGTCCGGAAGGGGAGATTCTCATGCGCTTGCGTAAGCGGCATCCGTGACCGCGACGACGGTACTCACCGACGACGTGCGCTCGGACCTATTGCGTCGATGGTCCGAGCCGCATCGCCGTCATCACGATGTCGTCCACCTGCGTGAGGTACTCGACGCGGTGGAGCTGCTGGCGCAGGACGGCGCGGTCTTCGATCGCGACGCAGTCGAACTGGCCGCCTGGTTCCACGATGCGGTGTATGACATTGGCCGGGCGGACAATGAGCGGCAATCCGCGGATTTGGCCCGGAAGCTGTTGCCTCCCAAACTCGGTGATGAAGTGGCGCGCTTGGTGATGCTCACCGAGACGCATCGAGTCGAACCGCAAGATACGAACGGCGCCGTGCTCAGCGATGCCGATCTGTCCGTACTCGGTTCCGCTGCCGAACGTTATTCACGGTACGTGGATGCGGTCCGCGAGGAGTACGCATCGATACCGGACCAGGTTTTCCGCCGCGAGCGCGCACGGGTGCTGCGCGCGCTTCTCCAGAAGACCGAGCTCTTTCACACCGAGGCCGGCCGGGGGCGGTGGGAAGCAGCCGCGCGGCGCAATGTTGAAGCGGAGCTACACAGACTGGCTTGAGGAGTGTCAGCGCCGTCGTACCGTGATGCGTCCGTTGTCCTTCGGGCAGGACGCGACTCCGCGTGAGTGCCACTTCTCGTTGGGGGCCGATGTCGTTTCAATGATGAAGTGCCGCAACACGTTCCGCAGCACGATGTCCATCTCCATATTGGCGAAAGCCGCCCCTACGCAGCGCCGGGTGCCTCCGCCGTACGGAACCCAGGAGTTGCCTGGCTTGGTACCCATGAACCGTTCGGGATCGAAGCGTTCGGGGTGGGGATAGGCGACGGGATCATCGTGCATCAGATTGATGCTCACCACGAGGGAGCGGCCCTGCGGGATGCGATAGGGCCCGATATCGACATACGGAGCCAGCACGTGCCGGCCCGCGAAGTCGATGACCGGCCGACTGCGTTGTACCTCAAGGATTGTCGCTTGGCGGTATTCGTTGCTTTCGGTCTGGGCTTCGTCGGACAGGCGCGACAGCACCTGCGGGTTGCGAGTGATGCGTTCGAAGGCCCACGCCAGGGTGGTCGCTGTGGTTTCGTGGCCGGCCGCCAACAGGGTGAGTAGTTCATCGGAGACATCGCTGCGCGACATGGTGGTGCCGTCGTCATAGGTGGAGCGCAGGAGCAGGGCGAGGATGTCGGTACGGTCCTCGAAATCCGGTGCGGCAAGGGCCTTGTCGATGAGAACCTCGATCACCTTGTCGTAGTGTGCGCGTTTGGCCTTGAGAATGCCCCACGGGCTGAACCGGCCATAGTCGCGCTTGGGTTGTGGCAACCGGGTCATGCTGGAGGCCAATACCACCCACGGCGGGATCAGTTCGCGCAGCACGTTCAGTTCGGCCCCGTCGGCGCCGAAGACCGCGCGCAGGATCGCGTTGAGCGTGATCCGCATCATCGGTTCCATGGTTTCGAACTGCTGACCCTCGGGCCATGACGCGCACTCGCGCAGCGTCTCTTCCTCGATGATCTGCTCGTACTGAACCATGGCCTTGCCGTGGAACTTTGGCGCGAGCAACTTACGGCGATGCCGGTGCTCATTGCGCTCCAGCGCGAAGACCGATCCGGGCCCGAGCTGCTGGCTCAGATTGGGCTGGATATTGCCCAGAACCTCGGTGCTGGTGGTGAACACCTGCCGGGCGAGGTCCGGATCCGCCACGACCACCGTGTACCCGAACTTGGGAATGTTGATGGTGTAGACCTTCCCGTACTTCTTCGCCAGCCGGCTCGTAGTCCAGCGGCGCGAGGCCACAAAGGCGATGCCCTGGGCCAGCTTGGGAAGTGCCACGACCGGGGGAGCGACGGGTTCTGGAGTGTCGGCTGCTCGGTCGATGGTTGAGGTCTCGGTCACGTGACCCTCCACGGCGTTGTGGGTTAGTAGACATGTGTCTGATAACACAGCGTACCTCTGTCATCTCGGTCACACCAGCGGAAATCGCGAGAGATTTCACCGGCGGGTCGACTTGACAGGGGTAACTCTGGCACCATGTACCTCGTTCGTCTCAGAAGTCACTGAGGTCTTGGAGGACGCGTTGATCACACGTTGGACGACCGCCGTGGTTGTCAGTGCTGTCCTCGCGCTGTGTGTGCCCGCGACCACAACCGCCGAACCCCTGGCGGTGGGCAAGGACTTCTCGAAGCCGGCAATTGTCATCCTCGGATACGGCCTCAAGCCCGACGGCTCGATGCGCGACAAGCTCTATCAGCGCGTGGCGACCGGCAGGGCGATCGCCAACATGTTCCCGAACTCGTTCATCATCGTGACCGGCGGCAATCCGCAGAACGGTGTGTCCGAGGCCGAGCAAATGCGCAATATGCTTGTCGGCCTTGGCTATCCGTCCGACCGGATCATCGTGGAGCCGCGCGCGAACAGTACCGTGCAGAACGCGCAGTTCTCGGTGCCGCTGGCTAAACAGGCTGGCGCGTCGGGCATCATCCTGGTGACGAATTCGACCCACCAGCAGCGTGCCGATCGGAACTTCACCGACGCGGGCGGCAACGTGCTGGCTACCGCGAGCTTCCCCGACGGGGATGCGCCCACCAACATCGGTCAGCTCATGCGCGACATCATCAGCCCGTTCCGCTGACCACTGCTGACAACTACGGGACGACCACAGTTCGCCTGAAGGGAATGAACCCGGCAGAATTGTCGGTTGACCGACCAAGGCGCTCATCGGTGTGCGCCGCTGCGTGTCCAGGACACGCCGCATCAAGCCGCATACCGCACAGGAGCCCATATCTCATGACGGCCGTTGTCGATTCACGCGTGCAGCCCGAGCCGCCCGTATCGCCGCGCGCACGCCGCGGCGCGATTCTCGCGCTGGCCATCGGTGGATTCGGGATCGGGACAACAGAATTCGTGGCAATGGGACTGTTGCCCAATATCGCACACGGCCTCCATGTCACCGAGCCGGAGGCGGGCCACGTCATCAGCGCCTATGCGCTCGGTGTCGTCGTCGGCGCGCCGGTCATCGCGGCGCTCACCGCCCGCGCCTCGCGCCGAACACTGCTCATCGCACTCATGATCGCGTTCACGATCGGCAACGCGGCCACCGTCTTCGCGCCGGGTTACACCGCGCTCATGGTGTCCAGATTCATCGCCGGGTTACCGCACGGGGCGTATTTCGGCGTGGCGGCCCTGGTGGCCGCACACCTGGCCGGCCCCGGCGAACGCGCCAAGGCAGTGGGGCAGACGATGCTCGGCCTATCGGTGGCCAACGTGATAGGTGTTCCGGTGGCGACGTGGCTCGGCAACACGGTCGGCTGGCGTTCGGCCTTCGCCGTCGTCGCGGTCATCGGTGCCATCACCATCGCGGCGCTATTGCGGTTCCTGCCGGGGTTGACGGATATGAAGATCACCAATCCGTTGACCGAGCTGGGTGCGTTGCGCCGCGTGCAGGTGTGGTTCACCCTGCTCATCGGCATCGTGGGCTTCGGTGGCATGTTCGCCTTCTACACCTACATCAGCACCACCCTCACCAGCGTCTCCGGACTGCCCGAGGCTCTCGTTCCGCTCGCGTTGTCGCTGTACGGAATCGGCATGGTCACCGGAAATGTGCTGGGCGGCTGGATGGCAGACCGCAGTGTGGTCAGGGCCATCACCATCGGCTTGGTACTGGTCGCTGTGATGCTGGTGATTTTCGCGGCAGTATCCAGAAATCCTTGGGCCGCGCTGGTGCTGGTGTTCGCCGTGGGAGTCGCGGGAACGTCACTGGTCCCCGCCCTGCAGACGCGGCTGATGGATGTGGCCGATGACGCGCAGACGCTGGCCGCCGCGCTGAATCACTCGGCGCTCAACATCGCCAATGCCGGCGGAGCCTGGCTCGGCGGCCTGGTCATCACCGCCGGATATGGCTATCGGGCCCCGTCTCTGGTTGGGGCGGCGCTTGCCGCGGCGGGCCTGGGGGTGTTGGCGCTCTCGCTGCTGTATGCCCGGTTCAGGACTGTGGACACCGCCTGACTGGTGGGCTAAGTTCTCAAAAGCCGTCGCAGGCCGTAGTCAAATTGCTTGTCGTGTGCGGTATTTCGAAGGGTGTCTAGTCCGGCCTTAACTAGCGGGAAACGTGTCTCGTCGATGTCGGTCCGCTTTGGGGCGTACTCGAGTTGTTGGGCGGCCTGTTCTTCGATCGCAAACCCGGTGACGTAATACTGCACAGAGAAGGCGAGCAGTACCGCATCCCGCTCGGGCACAGCCGCGCTGCGGGCGGCTCCGATTGCGGCCTCGCCGAAGGCCAGCGTATGTGATTCGCGGACAAAGGTTCCCGCAAGAATTCGCGCGCCATCTCGATGCGAGAGTAGGGCCGCGCGTAGGCGGTGCGCCAGTTCGGCGAGGCGCTCCATGCCGACCGCGTTGCTGTGCGGGTCATCGGCGACGCCTGCCAAAAGATCATCGGCGAGTGCGTCGATCAAGGCGTGTTTGTTCTCGACATGCCAGTACAGCGTGCCGTGGTTTACCCCGAGCGAGGCCGCGAGCTTGCGCATCGTAAGCGCGTCCACGCCGTGGATCTCGATGTAGGCCCATGCACCATTCAGCACTGCTGCTCTGTCCAGACGTGCCATTGCGTCCTTCCTGACTCGCGAGCACGATAGCAAAAAAGCCTACTTGACCAATGGTCAAGTAGGCTTTTAACCTGTGGCTATGCGGCCAACTCGGAGAGATGACGCCGGCACCGTGCTGATCTGCGGTGCCGGCATCGCAGGCACGGTGTTGGCCTACCGGCTGGCTTGCGCGGGCTTGCGACCGACGGTGGTGGAACGGTCCGCGGGTCTGCGCCAGGCCGGAAATGCTGTCGATCTACGCGGCCCCGCCGTCGAGGTCATGGCCGACATGGGTGTACTCGTCGAGCTGGAAGCGCGCGCGACGCAATTAGGCGAGTTCTTCCGTATCGATTCGTCGGGCAAACGTGTCTTCACCATGGCGCCGGAGGTAATCGGTGGCGAGATCGAGCTGCTGCGAACAGAACTCAACGCGGTGCTATTCGATGCCGCCCAAACCGGCGTCGAATACCGCTTTGGTGAATCGATTCGCTCGCTCCACGATCGGGGGGACGGTGTGGCCGTCACGTTCGACAGCGGTCGGCGCGGCGATTTCGGCCTTGTCATCGGAGCCGACGGACTACATTCACGCACACGCGCACTGGCTTTTGGGCCCGAGACCGAGTTCGTTCGCCATCTCGGCTGCTATCAGGCGCATTTCACCACCGACAACATTCTCGGTCTGCACAATGCCGGGTTGTTGTTCAACCGCCCGGGGCGCAGCCTCGGGTGCTACACCGTGCACCAGAACAGGGAGCTGGTGATCGGACTGTTTTTCGAGTCGGCCCAACGTGCCTACGACCGCGCAGACGTGGCGGCGCAGCGGCACTGGATCAACCGCACGTTTGACGGCATGGGCTGGCGCGCCGCGGAACTGCTCGAGGCCATGCAGGCGTGCGATGACTTCTATTTCGACGCCATTGCGCAGGTTGCGCTTGCCAGTCCGTACCGGGGCCGGGTGGCCCTTGTCGGGGACGCCGCGTACGGACCTTCGCTGCTCTCTGGGATGGGGGCAACCCTGGCTATCGTGGGTGCAGCCGTTCTGGCCGACGAACTCTCATGCCGTTCCGGTGATCACCGGCAAGCCTTCGCGCGGTATGAGGCACGTATCCGCGATATGACCAGGCTGAGCCAGGAACTCGCGCGGGCGTCTCTGGGCTGGTTCATCCAGCCCGATGACGCAGACGGCATTCCGCCGGACACGCAACTCGCGGCCGACAGGGAATCCGATGTTCTTCGTGACCGCACGCTGGCCGCCGTGCGAGCGGCCTTGGGCAATCGGCCTTCCTGTGCGCGAAAGTAGTTTTGTTGGAATAGCCTTTCGGCATGGCTGGAAGCGGCGAAGCAAAAGTTGCGGGCAAAGAGTCTCTCTGGGCGAGATGGCGTGGGCGTGTTTTCGCCGGCGCCGGATTGCTGCTGGCGTTGGTGGCCGTGTACTTCGCGCTGTCGGCCTTCATCCCGCGATGGTGGGCGCAACGCATCGCCGACATGTCCGGCCACGGCAGCTTCACCAAGGGGATTGGCAGCGGGCTCACCCTCGGCCTGTTAGGCACCGGAATTCCACTGTTGCTGGCCCTGTGGGCGTTTCTGCTGCGCGGTCGCCGCGGCGGGAAATTCTTCGCGGGGGTATTGACCTTGCTGGCCGTCATTGTGGCGGTACCCAACCTGATGACACTGACAATTGTGCTCGGGACCAGCAATTCCGCCCACGCCGGCGAGCGAGTTCTGGATGTCGAAGCACCCGGTTTCCGGGGGGCGACGGCCATCGGGGCGACCGTGGCGCTGTTGATCTTCCTGCTCATCACGTTCTTCGTCGTGCGCAAGTGGCGGCGGCGAGTGAAATCCGAGAAGCAGCAGGTCCGAGACGCTGCCGCCGCGGCAGTTGATACCGCAACAGAATGATCGTGTGTGCCCTCGGCAGGAATCGAACCTGCGGCCTTCTGCTCCGGAGGCAGACGCTCTATCCCCTGAGCTACGAGGGCGTCAGGGCTTGGTAAGACTAGCTGGGACAGCCTAGCGCATCCAGACGAGCACCCCGAACACCGTTTCGGTCGCGGGTAAAGGATTCGGGGCCTGGATACCCCAGCCCATAGGATGATCGCCGTGACTCCCGCCGACCTCGCCGACCTGCTACGTTCCACCGCTACCACGGTGCTGGACGAGCGAGGTCTGGACACGTCGGCGATACCGGCCACCGTGACCGTTGAGCGGCCCCGTAATCCCGAGCACGGCGACTATGCCACCAACGTGGCCCTGCAGGTCGCCAAGAAGGTGGGCGTTACCCCTCGCGACCTCGCGACCTGGCTCGCCGAGGCTCTTACCTCCAATGAGGCCATCGCCGCCGCCGAGATCGCCGGACCCGGGTTCGTGAACCTGCGGATCGCCGCGGACGCGCAGGGCACCATCGTCGCGAACATCCTGGAGGCGGGGGAGACCTACGGTAATTCCGAGGCGCAGGGCACGCATACCATCAACCTGGAATTCGTCTCGGCCAACCCGACAGGGCCCATTCACATCGGCGGTACCCGCTGGGCCGCGGTGGGGGATGCCCTGGGGCGCCTGCTGACCCGTCAGGGCGCCAAGGTCACCCGCGAGTACTACTTCAACGACCACGGCGCGCAGATCGACCGGTTTGTCCGCTCGCTCATCGCCTCGGCCGAGGGCAACGAAGCACCCGAGGATGGGTACGCCGGCGACTACATCGCCGACATCGCCCAGCAGGTCCTGGCCCAGCGTCCCGAAGCGCTCTCGCTGCCCGACGATGAGAAGGCCGAGGCGTTCCGCGCGGTCGGCGTGGACCTGATGTTCACGCACATCAAGGAGTCGCTGCACGAGTTCGGTACGGACTTCGACGTTTTCACCCACGAGGACTCGATGCATACCTCCGGCCGGGTGCAGGAGGCCATTGCGCAGCTGCGTAAGACCGGCAACATCTACGAGAAGGACGGTGCGTCCTGGCTGCGGTCGAGCAACTTCGGTGACGACAAGGACCGCGTCGTCATCAAGAGCGACGGCAACCCCGCCTATATCGCCGGTGACATCGCCTACTACCTCGACAAGCGCGAGCGCGGTTTCGACCTGTGCATCTACATGCTCGGCGCCGATCACCACGGATACATCGCTCGGCTGAAAGCCGTTGCGGCGGCGCTGGGTTACGACGCCGACAGCGTCGAGGTGCTCATCGGTCAGATGGTCAACCTGGTGCGCGACGGCCAGCCGGTCCGGATGTCCAAGCGTGCGGGCACCGTCATCACCCTCGACGACCTGGTCGACGCCATCGGAGTCGATGCCGCCCGCTACGCGTTGATCCGGTCCTCGGTGGACACCTCGATCGATATCGACCTGGAGCTATGGGCCTCCGCCTCGAGTGAGAACCCGGTCTACTACGTCCAATACGCCCACGCGCGGCTCTGCGCACTGGCACGCAACGCCGCCGATCTCGGCCTGCAGCACTCGATCGATCATCTCGAACTGCTCACCCATGAGAAGGAGGGTGCGCTCATCCGGGGTCTCGGCGAGTTCGGAAGGATCCTGCAGAACGCCGCGGTGCTCCGCGAACCACACCGCGTCGCGCGGTATTTGGAAGACATCGCCGGTGATTACCACCGGTTCTACGATTCGTGCCGGGTGCTTCCGCAGGGAGATGAGACACCCGGACCCCTCAACCAGGCGCGGCTCGCGCTGTGTCTGGCCACTCGCCAAGTCATCGCCAACGGCCTGGACATTCTCGGCGTGAGCGCACCGGAGCGGATGTGAGCGCACACCCGGCAGGCCCCCGCCACGCAGAAGGGGAGAAGAACGGCACCATGGCAGGACACCTCGCATCAGCCCCGGTCAACCCGACCGAGCTAGCGCCAAATGTATGGCCCCGCAATGCTTCCCGGGGCGCCAACGGTGAGGTTACCCTCGCGGGCCTTTCCGTCTCCTCGCTCGCCGAGCAGTACGGCACTCCGCTGTTCGTCATCGACGAAGACGATTTCCGGTCGCGCTGCCGCGACATGGCGGCGGCGTTCGGTGGCGCCGCGCGCGTGCATTACGCGTCGAAGGCGTTCCTGTGCACCGAGATCGCACGCTGGATCAAGGACGAAGGGCTGGGACTGGACGTCTGCTCGGCTGGAGAGCTGGCTGTCGCGCTGCGGGCCGATTTCCCGCCGGAGCGAATCGCGCTGCACGGCAACAACAAATCCGAGGCAGAGCTCGCACTTGCGGTTGAGGCGGGTGTCGGGCACATCGTCGTCGACTCGATGATCGAGATCGACCGCCTGGACGCCATCGCGGGCAAGGCCGGTGTGGTGCAAGACGTTCTGGTGCGGGTCACCGTCGGCGTCGAGGCGCACACCCACGAGTTCATCTCCACCGCACACGAGGACCAGAAGTTCGGGTTGTCGCTCGCCGGCGGGCAGGCACTGGAGGCTGTGCGGCGCGTCTTCGCCACCGCGAACCTGCGACTCGTCGGATTGCACAGCCACATCGGCTCGCAGATCTTCGATGTCGACGGGTTCGAGGTCGCTGCACACCGGGTGATCGGACTGTTGCGTGATGTGGTCGCCGAGTTCGGTACCGAGAAGACCGCCCAGCTCAAGATCATCGATCTCGGTGGCGGCCTCGGCATCAGCTATGTGCCCTCCGACGACCCGCCGCCCATCGAGGACCTGGCCGCCAAGCTCGGTGTCATCGTGCGCACCGAGTCGGCGCTCGCCGGTCTGCCCGAGCCGCGTTTGGTGATCGAGCCGGGCCGCGCCATCGCCGGTCCCGGCACCGTCACGCTGTATCGCGTGGGCACCACCAAGGACGTGATTCTCTCGAACGGTCAGCGTCGCTACGTGAGCGTCGACGGCGGGATGAGCGACAACATTCGCACCTCGCTCTACCAGGCCGAGTATCACCCGCAGCTTGTTTCCCGCGATAGCGATGTCGCGCCGGTGCTGTCCCGAGTGGTCGGAAAGCACTGCGAAAGCGGCGATATCGTGGTCCGGGACGCATGGCTGCCCGAGGATGTGGCCCCGGGCGATCTGGTGGCGGTCGCCGCGACCGGTGCGTATTGCTACTCGATGTCCAGCCGGTACAACCTGCTGACCCGTCCGGCGGTCATCGCCGTGAAGGACGGAAAGGCGCGATTGATTCTGCGGCGTGAGACTGTCGAGGATTTGGTGAGTTTGGAGGTAAGTGAATGAGTGACGCGATAGGCGTAGCGATCCTGGGCCTGGGCAATGTCGGCAGCGAGGTAGCGCGCATCATCGAGAGCAGCGCAAGTGACCTCGCTGCCCGCATCGGTGCCCCGCTGGAGATTCGGGGTATCGGCGTGCGCCGTGTCGCCGATGACCGCGGTATTCCGGTGGAGCTGCTCACCGACGATATTGACGCCCTGGTCGCGCGTGAGGACGTGGACATCGTCGTCGAACTCATGGGTCCTGTCGAGCCCGCGCGGCGCGGCATCCTGGGTGCGCTCAACGCAGGCAAGTCAGTGGTGACCGCCAACAAAGCGCTATTGGCGCAGTCCGCCGGCGAGCTCGCCGAGGCTGCCGAAAAGGCAAGGGTTGACCTCTATTTCGAGGCGGCTGTGGCCGGCGCGATCCCCGTTATCCGCCCACTGACGCAGTCCCTGGCCGGCGATTCGGTGATCCGGGTGTCCGGAATCGTCAACGGCACCACCAACTACATCCTGTCCGCCATGGACAACACCGGTGCCGGTTACGACACGGCACTGGCCGAGGCGGGCGAGCTCGGATACGCCGAGGCCGACCCGACCGCGGATGTAGAGGGCTACGACGCTGCCGCCAAGGCCGCGATTCTCGCGTCGATCGCCTTCCACACCCGGGTCAGCGCCGATGATGTGTACCGCGAGGGCATCACGAAGATCAGCGCCGACGACTTCGATTCCGCGCGGGCTCTGCAGTGCACCATCAAGCTGCTGTCCATCTGCGAACGGCTCACGGACAACGAAGGACATCAACGCGTTTCGGCCCGGGTCTACCCGGCGCTGGTGCCGTTGACCCATCCGCTGGCGAGCGTCAGCGGGGCGTTCAACGCCGTCTTCGTCGAGGCTGAGGCCGCCGGCGAGCTCATGTTCTACGGCCAGGGTGCCGGCGGCGCACCGACCGCGTCCGCGGTGCTCGGCGATCTGGTGATGGCGGCGCGCAACCGGGTGCAGGGTGGGCGTGGCCCGCGCGCGTCTCGCTATGCCAAGCTGCCCATCGCGCCGATCGGTCTCATCCCGACGCGCTATTACGTGCGGATGCGGGTGGCCGACAAGCCCGGCGTGCTCGCCACCGTCGCCGCAGAATTTTCCAAGCGCGAGGTCAGCATCGCTACCGTCCGGCAGGAGGGTGAGGTTGACGAGACGGGCGCACGGCTCGTCGTGGTCACCCACAAGGCGACCGACGCGGCGCTCTCGGAAACCGTTGCCGCACTTGCCGATCTGGACGTGGTGCTGGGTGTCGCGAGCGTCATCCGGCTGGAAGGAACACAAGAGTGACCGTTCACACCCCTTGGCCTGGCCTCATTGCCGCCTACCGGGATCGCCTGCCGATCGGAGATAACTGGAAGCCGGTGACCCTGCGCGAGGGCGGCACACCGCTGCTTCCCGCGGCTCGGTTGTCCGAGTTGACCGGCTGCACCGTGCACCTGAAGGTCGAAGGTCTGAACCCCACCGGTTCGTTCAAGGACCGCGGGATGACCATGGCCGTGACCGATGCGCTGGCTCGCGGCCAGCGGGCGGTGCTGTGCGCCTCGACCGGGAACACCTCTGCCTCGGCCGCCGCGTACGCCGCCAAGGCCGGCATCACCTGCGCGGTGTTGATCCCGCAGGGCAAGATCGCGATGGGCAAGCTCGCCCAGGCTGTTATCCACGGAGCGCGGATCATCCAGGTAGACGGCAACTTTGATGATTGCCTGGAGCTGGCGCGCAAGACCACGGCGGACTATCCGACCATCGCGCTGGTGAACTCGGTGAACCCGGTGCGCATCGAGGGGCAGAAGACCGCAGCCTTCGAGATCATGGATGCCCTTGGCACTGCCCCCGATATTCATGCACTACCGGTCGGTAACGCGGGGAACATCACCGCGTACTGGCGCGGATACAACGAGTACTACCGCGACGGTCTCTCGGACCGGTTGCCCAAAATGCTGGGTGCTCAGGCCGCCGGTGCGGCGCCGCTGGTGAACGGGGCCCCCGTCGCCAACCCGGAGACCATCGCCACCGCCATCCGGATCGGATCGCCGGCCTCGTGGTCGGGTGCGGTTGCCGCGCAGCAGGAATCCGGCGGCAAGTTCCTGGCTGTCACCGACGAAGAAATCCTCAATGCCTATCGGCTGGTCGCCTCCAGCGAGGGTGTGTTCGTGGAGCCGGCGTCTGCGGCCAGCATCGCGGGCCTGCTGAAATCGGTCGCCGACGGTTGGGTTCCGAAGGGTTCCACCGTGGTCTGCACCGTGACGGGGAACGGCCTGAAGGACCCCGACAACGCGCTAAGTGGAATGCCTGAGGTGACTCCCATCCCGGTGCAGGCGAGTGCGGTCGCCGAGGCTCTGGAACTGGCGTGAACGACATCCTGCCCGCGGGGCTGACCACCACCGTTGTGGTGCCTGCGTCGAGTGCGAACCTGGGGCCGGGGTTCGACAGCCTCGGTATCGCGTTGTCCCTGTATGACGAGATCGAGGTCAACACAACCGAATCCGGCCTCAAGGTGGCTGTCGAAGGTCAGGGTGCCGGTGAGGTTCCGCTCGATGGCAGCCATCTTGTCGTGCGTGCGATCGGGCGCGGGCTCGCCGCCGGGGGAGTGGCGGCCGCAGGTCTGATCGTGCAGTGTCACAACAAGATTCCTCATTCACGCGGTCTGGGTTCATCGGCCGCGGCTGCGGTTGCGGGCTTGGGGGCCGCGAACGGGCTGCTCGCCAAGGCCGGGCGCCCCGTGCTTTCCGATGACGTGCTGGTGCAGCTGGCCTCGGAGTTCGAGGGGCATCCCGACAATGCGGCGGCCAGCGTGCTCGGGAGTGCGGTGGTGTCGTGGATGAGCAGCTCGCGCGAAGACGGCCAGCCAGGGTCGGAGAGCTCCGGCGCAACCCCCGTCTACGCCGCCACTCGCCTCGATGTGCACCCCGATATCAGAATTGTTGCGGCGATTCCGCAGGAACAGTCCTCGACCGCGCAGACACGAGTATTGCTTCCGGAATCTGTAACGCATGTAGACGCGCGATTCAACATTAGCCGGGTAGCGCTACTCACCGTCGCCCTGACCGCGCGGCCGGATCTGCTGATGACGGCAACCGAGGATCGGCTGCATCAACCGCAGCGCGCATCGGCGATGCCGGCGTCGGCGGAGGTCCTCAGGTATCTGCGCAGCCAGGGCGTCGCGGCGGTTCTTTCGGGTGCCGGGCCTGCGGTGTTGGCGCTGACTACTGGTGATCTGCCCGATTCTGCGGTGAAATACGCTGAAGACCAAGGTTTCTCACTTGTGGCAATGTCGGTCTCGGCGGGTGTGTCGGTTCGATAGCCGACGTTATGGCTGGTGAGCCGGGGGACTCGCCGGGGGGCGCTGGTTGCTTGATGCTCGGCTGAGGGTTATCCTCGGTATCAGTCCCAGCAATTGCAGCTTCTGCGCACCTGCGCCGAGAACGAGGACGATCACAAATTCTTCCTGATTTTTCAGTTGTCGCCGACAGCCGGCGATATTGGGCAAGGTCGATGGTGAGCTGCCATTTCTCCGGACCTCGCGTGGCCCTATCTCTGTGGGCCCGCACCATGAACTTCGCGGCCAGCAACCTAACTGGCCGAAGTGAGACCCCTCGCCCCATGTTTGGCGGGGGAAGGAAAGGAAATCCGTGACCGATACGGACCTCATCGTGACCGAAGCCGCCCCGGAAACTCCGGAGGCGCCCACCGCAGCCTCATCCGATCGCTCCGCCAAGGAGCGTCGGGGTGACGGACTGGGTGCGCTGTCGACGATGGTGCTGCCGGAGCTGCGCGCGCTGGCCAGCCAGGTAGGCGTCAAGGGCACCTCCGGAATGCGTAAGGGCGACTTGATCGCTGCCATCCGTGAGCATCAGGGCGCGCTCGGCGCACCGAAGAACAACAATCAGTCGACTCCGGCTCAACAACCGCAGGCCTCCTCGGCGCCGGCCGAGGTAGCCCCGAAGGAATCGGCGCCGAAGGAGCAGGCTCAGTCCGAGTCGGCCCAGACTGCCCTCGATCTTCCTACCGAGGCGCCGAAGTCTGCGCCGTCGGCAGACTCCGCCCAGGACTCGGAGGGCAAGAGCGCCGAGAATGGCGCCGCGCCCCGCGAGGGTCGTGGCGAGCGTCGTCGCAACCAGAACAACCAGAACAACCAGTCGGCCGAGGGCGAGCGCAAGCAACAGAACGGCGCCCGTGACAACGCCGAGAACTCCGGGCGCGAAGGCGGCTCGGGGAACCAAAACTCGGAGAACCAGGACAACAACCAGAACCAGGGCAACCGCGGCGATGACGCCGACGGCCGCGGCCGTCGTGGACGTCGCACCCGTGAGCGCCGCCGCGGCCGCGATCGCAACACAACCGGCAACGAGGGTGGCGAGACCGAACTGCGCGAGGACGACGTCGTGCAGCCGGTGGCCGGAATCCTCGACGTGCTCGACAACTACGCGTTCGTTCGTACCTCCGGATACCTGGCCGGCCCCAACGACGTGTACGTCTCGATGAACCTCGTGCGCAAGAACGGGCTGCGCCGCGGCGATGCGATTACTGGCGCCGTGCGGGTGCCGCGTGATGCTGAGGCCTCGAGCCAGAACCAGCGGCAGAAGTTCAACCCGCTGGTGCGTCTGGACACCGTCAACGGCGGTCCGGTCGAGGACGCCAAGAAGCGCCCCGACTTCACCAAGCTGACCCCGCTGTACCCGAACCAACGGCTGCGGTTGGAAACCACCACCGAGAAGCTGACGACTCGCGTGATCGATCTGATCATGCCGATCGGTAAGGGCCAGCGCGCGCTGATCGTGTCTCCGCCCAAGGCCGGTAAGACCACGATCATGCAGAACATCGCCAACGCGATCTCGGCCAACAATCCGGAATGCCATCTGATGGTGGTGCTGGTCGACGAGCGGCCCGAAGAGGTCACCGATATGCAGCGCTCGGTGAAGGGTGAGGTCATTGCCTCCACCTTCGACCGTCCGCCGTCAGACCACACTCAGGCTGCCGAACTCGCCATCGAGCGCGCCAAGCGCCTTGTCGAGCAGGGCAAGGACGTGGTGGTGCTATTGGACTCGATCACTCGTCTGGGCCGTGCGTACAACAACGCATCGCCGGCCTCGGGCCGCATCCTGTCCGGTGGTGTCGACTCCACGGCGCTCTACCCACCCAAGCGATTCCTGGGCGCGGCCCGCAATATCGAGCACGGCGGCTCGCTGACGATCATCGCTACGGCCATGGTCGAGACCGGCTCCACCGGTGACACCGTGATCTTCGAGGAGTTCAAGGGCACCGGCAACGCCGAGCTCAAGCTCGACCGCAAGATCGCCGAGCGCCGCGTTTTCCCGGCCGTCGACGTTAACCCGTCGGGCACCCGTAAGGACGAGCTGCTGATGAGTGGCGACGAGTTCGCGATCGTGCACAAGCTGCGCCGCGTGCTCTCGGGCCTGGATTCGCATCAGGCGATCGACCTGCTGATGAGCCAGCTGCGCAAGACCAAGACCAACTACGAGTTCCTGCTCCAGGTCTCCAAGACCGCACCTGGCGGGATGAACGCCGACGAGCCGCAGTACAGCTAGAGCGAGAGATCACCGATGCAGATCGGTGATCTCTCGCAGTCTCGTCAAGGTGGCCGCCAGGCGGTCGTAGTACTGAGCGCCCAAGTGTCAATGCGCGACAATCGCCGCTTGTCACAAGACTTTTCGGATTCCCGTGGGACTTCCGTCCGATTATCTCGGCGGATCGCCCCGACTCAACCGAAGATGTCAACGGCTGCTGCATGCCCGCGTTCGGGCGTGGCTCACGGCTGCGGAATGGGCGGAATCTGAGGAACGGGTGGAGCCTGGGGGATGGGCGGCACACCATTCCCGTCAGGGATGGGCGGTGCCTGGGGAATGGGCGGTGGTGGCGGGGGACCGATTGGGTCGGCGTTGGCCAGACCCTGTGCTCCCGCGAAGATGGCCAAACCCATAGACGCCGCGGATGCGGTGGTGACAATCAGTCTCTTGATATTCATGCGTTGTCCTTCCGAATCGGATTTCCTAGTCGGCTTCCCTAATCGGCTTTCCGGATCAGCACTGATTCGTACTTCACGCGCCACCATCCAACGTACGCGTCCGCTACGGGGACTGCGGGGAACCGGACGTGCCCACAGCCCGGGCCCTCGCACGAAAACGGCTCGTTACAGCGGTATCCAGACGCCCAGGAACCAGAATCCCCATTGGTTGAATCCAGGATCCCAGGCGGGTGTCACCGTCTGGCCCCAGTAGTCGAACGGTGGGGGCGGGGGGCCGTCCGGCGGCGGCAGCGGGCCGTTCCACGCCGGAGGTGGAGGCGCGCCCCAACCCCAGGGATGCTGTCCGTCCCAGCGGTGATCGTCGCCGCCTCTCCAGTTGCCCACGCGGTCGCCGCCGCGCCAATCGCCCTGCCCGCCCCGATGGTCGCCACCCGGGTCATGCCGATCGGCGCTTACCGCGGCGGGTTGTGGCGGCGGGGGTGCCGCATTGGCAACTCCGGTGCCGAGGCCGAGGGCGCCGAAGCTCAGAGCGCCGACTAGTACGCCCTTGGCGATCATTTTTTTGATGGTCATCTCGAAACTCCCTTCACTTCGTCCCGACTGATTAGAACGTTAGGAATGCGAACTATTTATCGGCTGCGACTGTGCTGGGAAGATGCTGCGGTGCGGACCCGCCGATCCCGGTAGACCCGGAATATAGCGCTGGTCGCCGTCGTTTAGGTTCTACGTGACTGAGCTGGCATAATGGCCTCTCAGCCTTTGAAGGGTTCCGGTTCACGCCGTAACGCAGGCGACCCGGCGGCCACAAACACGAAGAGGAAACACCATGAAATCGGGTATTCACCCCAACTATGTCGAGACCAACGTGGTCTGCGGCTGTGGAAACACCTTCACGACGCGCAGCACCAAGGACAGCGGCCACATCGTGGTCGAGGTCTGCTCGCAGTGCCACCCGTTCTACACGGGTAAGCAGAAGATCCTGGACAGCGGTGGCCGTGTCGCCCGGTTCGAGGCTCGCTATGGCAAGCGCAAGGCCGCGGCCGACAAATAGCTTCCTTGCCGACGCCCGGATCTGCCATATGTGCAGTCCGGGCGTCGGTTTTTTTGTATGACGACCGCGCGTATGAACATTGGGAGGACGGTCCATGGGCGAGACCCCGCTGATCGACGCGATGCTGGCCGAGCACGCTGAGCTGGAGAAGCAACTGGCCGACCCGGCGTTGCACGCCGATGCGGGTGCGGCGCGCAAGGCCGGCCGGCGGTTCGCGATGCTGTCGCCGATCGTCGCCACCCATCGCAGGCTGGTCAGCGCCCGTGACGACCTGGGCACCGCTCGTGAGCTCTCGGCCGATGATTCCTCGTTCGCCGATGAGGTGACGGAGTTGGCGTCGTTGATCGCCGAGCTGGAAACGCAGCTGTCGGACATGCTCGCCCCGCGTGATCCTCATGACGGTGACGACATCCTCCTTGAGGTGAAATCTGGCGAGGGCGGCGAGGAATCGGCGCTGTTCGCTGCCGATCTGGCCCGGATGTACATCCGCTATGCCGAGCGGCACGGTTGGAAGGTGACGGTTCTCGACGAGACCGAATCCGATCTCGGTGGGTACAAGGACGCGACCTTGGCCATCGCCAGCAAGGGGGATAGCGCCGACGGTGTCTGGTCACGGCTGAAGTTTGAAGGCGGCGTGCATCGCGTCCAGCGCGTGCCCGTCACCGAATCCCAAGGGCGCGTTCATACTTCGGCGGCCGGCGTGTTGGTCTACCCCGAACCCGAAGAGGTCGAAGAGATTCAGATCGACGAATCGGATCTGCGCATCGACGTTTACCGCTCCTCGGGTAAGGGCGGGCAGGGTGTCAACACCACCGACTCGGCGGTCCGCATCACGCACCTGCCGACGGGAATCGTCGTGACCTGCCAGAACGAACGCTCACAACTTCAGAACAAGGCGCGCGCCATGCAGGTGCTGGCGGCGAGGCTCCAGGCTCTCGCCGAAGAGCAGGCACAGGCCGACGCGTCGGCCGGTCGTGCCAGCCAGATCCGCACCGTGGACCGTAGCGAGCGGATCCGCACCTACAACTTCCCGGAGAATCGGATCACCGACCACCGCGTCGGGTTCAAGGCGCACAATCTCGACCAGGTCCTCGACGGTGATTTGGACGCACTCTTCGACGCATTGGCCGTGGCCGACCGGAAGGCTCGACTGCAGGAGGCCTGATGAGCCACTTGTACGAAGAACTGGGGGCCTGGTGAGCGGGTTGCGTCAGCTGATCGCCGACGCGGCTGAATCACTTTCGCGGGCCGGCGTTTCCAGCCCGCAGGTAGATGCCGAAGAACTGGCGGCGTATCTGCTCGGTATCCCGCGGATGCGACTGCGCTTCAGCGAGGTCGGTGCAGATTTTCCCGAGAGATATCGCGACCTGGTGGCCCGGCGCGCTGAGCGGATCCCGTTGCAGCATTTGACCGGAAGCACCGCCTTTGGACCCATCGAGGTGTCCGTGGGCCCTGGGGTGTTTATCCCGCGCCCCGAGACCGAGTCTCTGTATGCATGGGCGACAGCGGAATTAACGCCTGATGTGACGGTGGTGGAGCTGTGTGCCGGATCGGCGGCGCTCGCCATTGCCTTGTCGCACGATCAGCCGACGGCTCGCGTCATCGGGATCGAGCTCGATGAGGACGCTCTGACTTACACCCGGCGGAACATCGCTGGAACGCGGGTCGAGGTGTTTCAGGCTGACGTGACCTCGCCAGAGTTGCTGACAGACCTGAACGGCACTGTCGATCTGATTGTCGCTAACCCGCCCTACATCCCCGAGGATGCCGAACTGGAGCCCGAAGTGGCACAGCATGATCCGCCGTTGGCGCTCTTCGCAGGTACTGATGGGCTGGCAATCATCGCGCCCATCGTGACCGCGGCGGGTCGTCTCCTGGCCCCAGGAGGTGTCATCGGTGTTGAGCACGATGACAGCAATGGCGATGGCACGTCCGAGTTGTTCACGGCCAGCGGCCTATTCGATGAGATTGTGCAGCGGCACGACCTTGCGGGGCGGCCGAGATTCGTCACCGCTCGCCGGAAAACCTGGGCGTCCTAGACTGGACGCGTGACCGTCGTCTACGACTGCCAGGACGCTGCGACCCGCCAAGAGGGGATCGCAGCGGCGGTGAGTGCGCTCAAGGCAGGTGAACTGGTGGTCATGCCCACCGACACTGTCTACGGGTTGGGTTGTGACGCATTTGATTCCAACGCGGTGACGGCGCTGCTGGCCGCCAAGGGGCGTGGTCGCGACATGCCCGTCGGCGTGCTCGTCGGCTCGTGGCACACCATCGACGGGCTGGTGTTCGCGGTTCCGCCGGCCGCGCGCGAGCTCATCGAGGCATTCTGGCCGGGGCCGCTCAGCATCATCGTGCGGCACGCGCCCTCGTTGTCCTGGGATCTGGGGGACGCCCAGGGGAGCGTCATGCTGCGTATGCCCATGCATCCGGTGGCCATCGAACTGCTGCGCGCTGTGGGCCCGATGGCGGTCTCCAGCGCCAACGTGTCAGGTCGGCCCGCGGCACTCACCGCCGCCGAGGCCCGCGATCAATTGGACGACAACGTTGCGGTCTACCTGGACGGCGGTACCGCCGAGCTGGGGGCTGCCTCGACCATCGTCGATCTCACCGGGCCGGTTCCGCTGATCGTGCGGGAAGGACCGATCACCCGGGAACAGATCGTGAGTGTCATCGGCGGCGACATCGGACCCGGCGGGCCGGGCGAGTCGGGGGAGCCCACAGAATCGTGAAGTACGGTCGGATGCGTGAGTGAGCTGCTGGCCCTCGCCGATCGCGGCGCGGGTGTCCCTCTGCGTGAACTTGCCCTCGTTGGGCTGACCGCGGCCATCACAACGTTCTTCTGCACCGGCGGAGTGCGAATGTTCGCAACCCGAGTGGGCGCGGTGGCGTACCCGCGCGAGCGGGACGTGCATCTGCAGCCGACGCCGCGCATGGGTGGCCTCGGTATGTACTTCGGGGTGTGTGCGGCAATCTTTCTGGCCTCGCAACTGCCCGCCCTGACAAGGGGTTTCGTCTACTCCTCGGGTATGCCTGCCGTCGTCGTCGCGGGCGGCATCATCATGGTCGTCGGCCTCATTGACGATAAATGGGGCCTGGACGCGTTGACCAAGTTCGCGGGTCAGGTCACCGCCGCCAGCGTCCTGGTGACCATGGGCGTGGCCTGGAGCATGATCTACATCCCGTTCGGCGGGGTGGGGACGATTGTTCTGGACCAGATGTCCTCCATCCTGGTCACGCTGGCGCTGACGGTGTCGATCGTCAATGCGATGAATTTCGTAGACGGTCTCGACGGCCTTGCCGCCGGCCTGGGGCTTATCACCGCGGCGGCCATCTGCATCTTCTCGATCGGGCTGTTGCGCAGCCACGGCGGCGACGTCCTCTATTACCCGCCCGCGGTGATCTCGGTGGTGCTGGCCGGCGCGTGCCTGGGCTTCCTGCCGCACAACTTCCACCGGGCCCGCATCTTCATGGGGGACTCGGGGTCGATGCTTATCGGCCTGATGCTGGCCGCGGCGTCGACGACGGCGGCGGGCCCCATCTCGCAGAGCTCGTATGGCGCCAAGGACATGTTTGTTCTGCTGTCGCCGTTCCTGTTGGTGATCGCGGTGCTGCTGGTGCCGGCACTGGACGCATTGTTGGCCATCATCCGGCGCACCCGCGCGGGCCGCAGCCCCTTCAGCCCCGACAAGATGCATCTGCATCACCGGCTCCTGCAGATCGGTCACTCGCATCGCAAGGCGGTGCTGATCATCTATCTATGGGTGGCGATCATCGCCTTCGGAGCCGCCAGCACCATCTTCGTCGAACCCCGTTACGCGGGAGCCGTGGTCGTCGGTGCCATCGGTATCGCCATCGTCGCGACGGTCATCCCCTTGCTGCGTCGCGAAGACCCCGATCCCGTCTTGGCGACCGCCCCGGACTCGAGTCCGGCAGCGGAACCGGTCGTGTACGACGAAAAGTAGTAGGGGTGCATTAACCGTCTCTACCATGTGATACGGTTCTGCCATACCCGAAAACTCACGGGTGCCGGCCACACCGGATCGGGCGGAATTTCTGGAAAGTCTGTCAAGACATTTCAGGCTCCACCGGACGGATCAACTGACCGACAGGGAGCTGCCCATTGAGGTGAGTTCAGCGAGCCCTCAGACCTCCTATAAGGTCTGGAACCGACGAACGCAGTTTTTGTTCCGCCACCCCGACAAAGATGTGAGGTGACACCCCAGGTGACAACGCCCGACGCCCCGCTGGTTCTTCCGGCATTGGCGTTTCGACCGTTTCGTCTGGCGGCTTTGTGTGGCGTACTCGGTGCCTTGGCTCTGTTGGCCTCCGCTCTCATGGGGCATTGGCAGTTCGGCGTCTTCTTCGTTACTGGGCTTGGACTCGGATTGGTGAACGCTCTCCTCGTTCGCCAATCTGCGGAAGTGATTACCGCGCAAGACAATCCAAGCAAGCAAAAGATGATCATCAATTCCGCTGCGCGGTTGATGATCATCACCGTCCTCGCCCTGGTGCTCGCCTTCGTGTTCCGCCCTGCTGGTCTTGGGGTGTTCTTCGGGGTTGCGTTGTTCCAGGTGCTGCTGGTGTTGACCACCGCTGTGCCGGTGTGGAAAGGGATCCGTTCAGTGAATCAGCCGCAGGCGGAGGTATAAGCCCAGCATGATTACGACATTCCAGGCGGAGGCCGCCATCGAGGTTGGCCACCACAAGCATGCCCACTGGGGCTTCCTCGGTGAGGTCAACGTCGACACCATCACTGCCACCGCCCTGGCCGGGGTGGTTGTGATCGCGCTGGCTCTCTTCCTGCGCGCAAAGGTCACGTCGACCGGTGTACCCAACGGCGTGCAGCTGTTCTTCGAGGCGGTGACCGTTCAGTTCCGCAACCAGGTCGAGTCGGCCATCGGGATGCGGATCGCGCCATTCGTGCTGCCGCTGGCGGTGACGATCTTCGTCTTCATCCTCGTGTCCAACTGGATTTCGGTGCTGCCCGTGCAGTACACGGATGACGCGGGCAAGACCGCAGAGCTACTGGCGCCGCCTGCCTCGGACATCAACTACGTGCTGGCGCTCGCGCTGTTCGTCTTCGTCTGCTACCACATCGCGGGTTTTGCGCGTCGCGGCCTCATCGGCCACCCGATCAAGCTGCTCAAGGGTCACACCTGGGTCACTGCGTTCATCAACCCGATCGAGGAGCTGGCCAAGCCCATCTCCCTGTCGTTGCGGCTCTTCGGCAACATGTTCGCCGGCGGCATCATGGTCGCGTTGATCGCGATGTTCCCCGCATGGATTATGTGGGCGCCCAACGCCATCTGGAAATCGTTCGATCTGTTTGTCGGTCTTATCCAGGCCTTCATCTTCGCTCTGTTGACTGTCCTGTACTTCAGCCAGTCGATGGAACTGGACGACGAACACCACTAATTACATAGACCAACCTGTATAGACCCTGGTAGCGCAGCTACCACTTAATAAGGAGGAAGAAAATGGCGGATCCCCAGATTATCCAGGGCGCCCTCATTGGCGGCGGTTTGATCATGGCCGGTGGCGCCATCGGTGCCGGTATCGGTGACGGTATCGCCGGTAACGCTCTGATCTCCGGTGTGGCTCGTCAGCCCGAGGCTCAGGGCCGGCTGTTCACGCCGTTCTTCATCACCGTCGGTCTGGTTGAGGCTGCCTACTTCATCAACCTGGCCTTCATGGCGCTGTTCGTCTTCGCGACCCCCGGCGCCAGCTAATCGGCATGGGTGAATTGCACAGTGCCGCCTCTGCCGTTACGGCAGTAGCGGCGGAAGCCGCCGCAGAGGGTGGGAAGCAGAACAACTTCCTCATCCCCAACGGCACCTTCTTTGTAGTCCTGGCGATCTTCTTGGTCGTCTTGGCGGTCATCGGAACCTTCGTGGTGCCTCCGATCCAAAAGGTGCTCAAGGCACGCGAGGACATGGTCACCAAGACGGCCGAGGACAACCGGAACGCCGCTGAGCAATTCACCGCCGCCGAGGCTGACTACAAGGATGAGCTGGCCAAGGCGCGCGGTGCCGCAACAGCGGTACGTGACGAGGCCAGGGCCGAAGGACGCGGAATTCTCGAGGACATGCGTCAGCGGGCCAACGCCGAAGCGGCCGCCGTGAATAGGACGGCCGCAGAACAGTTGGCCCGTCAGGGCGAGGCAACCTCCGGTGAGCTGGCGGCGAGCGTCGACAGCCTGTCCCGGATCCTCGCCGAACGTGTTCTCGGCGTGAGCCTTTCGGAACCAGCGAGCGCAGGGCGAGGCTAAACACAGATGTCGACATTTATCGGACAGCTCATCGGTTTCGCTGTCATCGTGTTCCTGGCGGTCAAATACGTGGTGCCGCCGGTACGCACGTTGATGGGCAAGCAGCAGGACGCGGTGCGCCAGCAGCTCGCCGACAGCAAGACCGCAGCGGACAAGCTGGTCGAGGCCGAGGGGGCACACGCCAAGGCCATTGAAGATGCCAAGGCAGATGCTGCCAGCATCGCCGAGGAAGCCAAGGCCGACGCCGTGCAGATCTCCAAGCAGCTGCGCGAGCAGGCTGACGCAGAGGTCGAGCGGATCAGGGTGCACGGCCAGGAACAGATCGTGCTCCAGCGCCAGCAGCTGATCCGTCAGCTCCGCGGTGACCTCGGTGCCGAATCTGTCCGTCGCGCCGGCGATCTGGTTCGCGCTCACGTCGGTGACGCCGCGGCGCAGTCCGCCACCGTCGACCGTTTCCTTGATGAGCTGTCACAGATGGCCGGCAGTGTGAACACCGAGCGTCGTCCGTTGGCCGCCGGTGGTGCGGGTCTGCACGCCGCCAGCCGCGAATCGCTCGCCGAGCAGGTAAAGGCTTTCCAGGCCAACGCTGTTTCGCTCGACAGCCTCACACTCAACGCACTCGCCGACGACCTGACCGCAGTCGCCGAGCTCCTGATCAAAGAGTTGGTGCTGCGCAAGCACCTGTCGGAGCCGGTTGACGCTAGTGAGCAGTCCGCCAAGGTCGCCCTGGTCGACGCGGTACTCGGTTCCAAGATCGGACGGCCGGCGCTCGAGGTCGTGCGTGCGGCCGTGGTCGCGCGCTGGTCCGCCTCCGGTGACCTCATCACCGCGATCGAATACATCGCCCGTCTCGCGCTGCTGGAGCGGGCCGAGCGCGATGGTCAGATCGACGATGTCGAAGACCAGCTCTTCCGCGTCAGTCGCATCCTCGACGGGGAACCGCAGCTGAGTGCGCTGCTGGGTAACACCGCCGCACCTGCCGCCAATCGCGTGGCATTGCTGAAGAACGTGCTGGCCGGCCGGTCCAACCTGATCGTGACAAGCCTTCTCGCGCAGACAGTGCGTCTGCTGCGCGGCAAGCGTGCCGATGTCGCCGTACTCGAGGTCGCCGAATTGGCGGTCGCGCGGCGCGACGAGTCGGTCGCGCACGTGAAGTCTGCCGCTCCGCTCAGCGACGCACAGACCACACGGCTTGCCCAGGTGCTCGGGCAGATTTACGGCCGCACCATCGCGGTGCAGATGGATGTGGATCCCGAATTGCTCGGCGGACTCATCGTCAACATCGGTGACGAGGAGATCGACGGCAGCTTGTCCAGCCGGCTTTCGGCCGCCGCCCTCCATCTGCCCCACTAAGTAACCACCAGACTTACCCCGCAAGAAGAGCCAGGAACAGGAAGACGAGAAAAAGCCATGACAGAGTTGACGATCTCCTCGGCGGACATCTCCGGCGCGATCGAGCAGTACGTCGCGACGTTCTCTGCCGACCCATCACGCGAAGAAATCGGCATCGTCTCCGACACCGGTGACGGCATCGCCCACGTCGAGGGTCTGCCCTCGGTCATGACTCAGGAACTCCTTGAGTTCCCCGGCGGCGTGCTGGGTGTGGCGCTGAACCTCGACGAGCGCAGCGTCGGCACCGTTATCCTCGGTGACTTCCACGGCATCGAAGAGGGCCAGCAGGTCAAGCGCACCGGCGAGGTGCTGTCGGTACCGGTAGGCGACGCCTTCCTCGGTCGAGTCATCAACCCGCTCGGTCAGCCGATCGATGGTCGTGGCGACATCGAGGCCGAGACCAACCGTTCCCTCGAGCTCCAGGCCGCCAGTGTGGTCGAGCGTCAAAGCGTTTCGGAGCCGCTGCAGACCGGCATCAAGGCCATCGACTCGCAGACCCCGATCGGCCGCGGCCAGCGCCAGCTGATCATCGGTGACCGCAAGACCGGCAAGACCGCCGTCTGCGTCGACACCATTCTGAACCAGAAGCAAGCCTGGGAGACCGGCGACCCGCAGCAGCAGGTGCGCTGCATCTACGTCGCCGTCGGCCAGAAGGGTTCGACCATCGCCGCGGTGCGCCGCACCTTGGATGAGGCCGGTGCCCTGGAGTACACGACCATCATCGCCGCCCCGGCCTCGGACGCCGCCGGCTTCAAGTGGCTCGCCCCGTACACCGGGTCGGCTCTCGGCCAGCATTGGATGTACCAGGGCAAGCACGTCCTCATCGTGTTCGACGACCTCACCAAGCAGGCCGAGGCCTACCGTGCCATCTCGCTGCTGCTGCGTCGCCCGCCGGGCCGCGAGGCATACCCGGGTGACGTCTTCTACCTGCACTCGCGCCTGCTAGAGCGTTGCGCGAAGCTCTCCGATGCGCTCGGTGCCGGGTCGCTGACGGGTCTGCCGATCATCGAGACCAAGGCCAACGACATCTCGGCCTACATCCCCACCAACGTCATCTCGATCACCGACGGACAGTGCTTCCTGCAGACCGACCTGTTCAACCAGGGTGTGCGCCCGGCCATTAACGTCGGTGTGTCGGTGTCCCGCGTCGGTGGTGCCGCTCAGATCAAGGCCATGAAAGAGGTGGCAGGAAGTCTCCGCTTGGAGCTTTCTCAGTACCGCGAGCTGGAGGCCTTCGCTGCCTTCGCCTCCGATCTGGACGCCACCTCGAAGGCTCAGCTGGAGCGTGGGGCGCGCCTGGTCGAGCTGCTCAAGCAGCCGCAGAACTCGCCGTACCCGGTCGAGGAGCAGGTTGTCGCGATCTACCTCGGTACCGGCGGTCACCTCGACTCGGTGCCGGTGGGCGACGTGATCCGCTTCGAGCAGGAGTTCCTGGACCACGTGCGCGGCTCACACGCCGACATCCTGGTCGATATCAAGGAGACCAAGAAGTTCTCCGAGGACACCGAGACCAAGCTCACCGACGCCGTCAACGCGTTCAAGAAGAGCTTCGCCGCCTCCGACGGCAGCTCGGTAGAGGTCAAGGGTGCCGCGACCCAGGCTCTGGACGAGTCCGAGGTTGGCCAGGAGACCGTGCAGGTCCGCAAGCCGGCTCCCAAGAAGTAATCAACCATGGCAGCACAAATCCGAGAATTGCGCCGGCGGATCAAATCCGCCGGTTCGATCAAGAAGATCACCAAGGCGCAGGAGTTGATCGCGACATCGCGCATCTCCAAGGCACAGGCACGCGTGGTGGCCGCCCGGCCGTACGCAACCGAGATCACCAACGTGCTGACCGCACTGGCCGATGACGCAGCGCTAGACCATCCGTTGTTGGTAGAGCGTGCCGAGCCCAAGCGGGCCGGGGTGCTGATCGTGTCATCGGACCGCGGGCTCTGCGGTGGCTACAACGCCAACGTGTTGCGTGTCGCCGAGGAGCTGTTCACGCTGCTGCGCGAGCAGGGCAAGACTCCGGTGATCTACGTGATAGGCCGTAAGGCGTTGAACTTCTACCGGTTCCGCGGTCGCAAGGTCACCGAGTCTTGGACCGGCTTCTCCGAGCGTCCCGAGTACTCGCATGCTCAGGAAATCGCGGGCGTACTGGTGGATGCCTTCCTGGCAGGTGCCGATGACGAAGGCGACGACCCGGGTCTTGACGGCATTCTCGGCGTTGACGAGCTTCACATCGTCTACACCGAATTCAAGTCGATGCTGACCCAGTCGGCCGTCGCCAAGCGGATCGCGCCGATGGAGGTCGAGTACGTCGACGCTCCGGCTGGACCCGCGACGCAGTACTCGTTCGAGCCTGACGCCACAACGCTTTTCGCGTCGCTGCTGCCTCGTTACCTGGCCACCCGGGTGTACGCGGCGCTGCTGGAGGCGGCAGCCTCTGAGTCGGCATCCCGTCGGCGCGCCATGAAGGCCGCCACGGACAACGCCGATGAGCTCATCAAGGGACTCACCCTGGAAGCCAACCGTGCTCGCCAGGCCCAGATCACCCAGGAAATCAGTGAAATCGTTGGCGGCGTGGACGCGCTTGCCTCGGCCGCCGCAAGCGAACATTAGGAAGAGACGAGTAGATGACCGCACCAACTGCTAACAAGACCGTCGGGCGAGTTGTTCGCGTTACCGGCCCGGTCGTTGACGTGGAGTTCCCGCGCGACGCCGTGCCGCCGCTCTTCTCCGCCCTCCACGCCGAGATCACCTACGCGGCGATGGCCAAGACGCTGACCCTCGAGGTCGCACAGCACCTGGGTGACAACCTGGTGCGCACCGTGTCCATGCAGCCGACCGATGGCCTGGTTCGCGGCGTCGACGTCGTCAACACCGGCAACACCATCGCGGTGCCCGTCGGTGACGGCGTCAAGGGCCACGTCTTCAACGCCCTGGGCAACTGCCTCGATGAGCCTGGCTACGGCAGCGACTTCGAGAAGTGGTCGATCCACCGCAAGCCCCCGGCGTTCGATCAGCTCGAGCCGCGCACCGAGATGCTGGAGACCGGCCTGAAGGTCGTCGACCTGCTGACCCCGTACGTGCGTGGTGGAAAGATCGCGCTGTTCGGTGGTGCCGGTGTCGGTAAGACCGTTCTGATCCAGGAAATGATCAACCGCATCGCCCGCAACTTCGGTGGCACCTCGGTGTTCGCCGGCGTGGGTGAGCGCACCCGTGAAGGTAACGACCTGTGGGTCGAGCTTGCGGATGCCAACGTG
>Ga0265327_10000892_pt1 | contig 44042 bp, 30 predicted proteins | sample 41621metaG_FD_202089 | JGI IMG/M metagenome (GOLD analysis project Ga0265327, IMG submission 202089) | Rhizosphere microbial communities from Carex aquatilis grown in University of Washington, Seatle, WA, United States - 4-16-21 metaG | ecosystem: Host-associated > Plants > Roots > Rhizosphere... | reverse complement strand
GGCTTGGAAGTTAATTGTGCCGTTGTCGTTGCTGGTGAAGGCATTGGTTCTGGCTGGAGATTTGAAGCTTAGTCCGACAGCACAGATGACAGCTAGCATGGTTAGGATGGCTGTTCGCTTGAGGTAGATAGATAGTTTGGTGGAGAAGCCTTGTGATAAATGTTTATCTGTTCTACCCCACGTGTGTACGTGCGTGTGTGTGCTTACGCGCGCGCGCGTATAAAAATACACTGGGGTGAGGATTAAACTGTTTAGTCTATTGAGGTTAGTTCTACCCAACAACGGTTGGGTTGTAAGTGTTAACTTCCGTGTTGCAGCAAAAAACACCCTTACCAGGTAACGCCTGGGGGTGCGACTAAGCAGCATTCGCCTACACACAAGAAGTTTTAACATTTATTTTTAAGTTATGTTTGTATCGGTATAAACCAAGTGAAATTTTAGTGGTTTTCCCTAGCTTGTTTGCCAGGGAAAACCGTTTCGCTTTTTGTTTGGTTTTAACCAATGTTTGTTGGTTAGGACTAGCACCGCCGCTGCGCCACCAATCCTATGCACCTAGTATCTACTTTCAAACAGAGGTGATCAAGACCTTTTTGAGTACATTTTTGGTGTAATTAAAACGTAGTTTTTTAATACTTTTGAATAAAAATTTGTTGATCTAATTACATCGAATTACAATTTATCACCGTTACTACCTATTTACTTCCCTGTTATACATGACATGGATAAATATATATCGTTGTTAGATTTAGTACGATAATTTTTTAATTAAAAACTTATCCACAAGCAGTTTAAATAACCAGTTAAAACTGAGCTAATTTTTTATACTTTAGACAATTTTAGTGATCTTGAGAGTAGTCTGATGCTGACGATGTCCGCGTACCTTGTGAACTCGCTTTTTAGCCTTGTAACGAATAGCTGTTACCTTGTCGGCTTGAACATCTGCTTCTACAACTTCAGCAGTTACTTTAGCCTTATCGACTTTTGGTGTACCAATCTGAATCTTGTCGCCATCTAGAACTAACAGGGGCTCGAAGTCTACTGTCTTGGCTTTACTGTGCAATAGCTCAACGCTGAGTGTTTCGCCTTCGCTAACAACATACTGTTTGCCACCGGTTTGAATAACTGCTTTTTTCATATCCATCGATCATACCAAAAAAACCCGCCCCTGTAAATAGCCATAGTCTTAGGATAACAAACTAAGCTTTAGTAATACCAATGTCTAGTTTGGATTTATCTATGCTCACACCAATGCAATAATCACTTTCGTGTGTTTTGGGGTTACCTCTAGTTAGTGTCTTGGCCAGCGTTTCTTGTTTAATCACATCTGTTAGATTGGCATTTTTAAACAATTCTACTAAATCACTATCTTCGCTAAACAGATTTAAATCTATGCGGTCATCCACCTGTAAGTCGGCCTGTTTCCTGGCTTGTTGAACGTGCCTTACCACCTCACGCATTAGGCCCTCACTTTTAAGCTCAGGGGTGATTTTTATATCTAAGATTGCCAATGGATATTCACTAACTTTTTCGAGCCAGCTTTTTAAGAAGTCGCTTTTGGGTTTTAATGGCTGGTTGCGCCGCGTAATAACCTCTTTAACATTTAGCTCTTCGGTGATTATGTCGCTGTACTCACCTCGTTCAGATGTAAGGCGTTGGTATTCATCGTAAATATTAACGTTAGCTAGTGGCTGGCGAACCTTAAGTCCCGAACTGGCCCTCTGTGCTAAACCTTCGTTAATAACCTGGCGCACGAATTTCATATCTTCCAAAATCAGCTCGTTAATGTGGCCGGTCTCGGGCCAATTTAACAGATGAACTGACTCACCTCCAGTCAATTGGCGGTACAACTCTTCGGCCAAGAAAGGCGTGAAAGGTGCCAAAACCATGCTTAGCTGAACCAAAACGTAGTAGAGAGTGCGGTATGCAGCCTGCTTATCGCCGTCGTCCTCACTCTTCCAGAAACGCTTGCGGCTGCGGCGCACGTACCAGTTGCTGGCGTCGTCCACAAAGGGCAGTATCGGCTTTAGGGCATTTGGCAGATCATAGTGCTGCATGTGGGTGTCTACCTCGCTAGTCAGCTGGTGAACTCTGCTAACAATCCACAAATCTAGGGTATTGGTTAGTTCAGGAGTTGGATCAGCCATGGAACCGTCCCACTCCCAACCATCAACATCGGCATAAAGGGTGAAGAAATCGTACATATTCCAGATCATCGACAGTTTGCGTGACACGTCTGCCACGTTTTTGTCTAACAAGGAATAATCTTCGGCATTTAGGGCTGGTGAGCTAAGTAGCAGGAAGCGTAAGGCGTCAGCACTATACTCGTCCATCAACACGTTTGGATCTGTAAAGTTGCCAAAGCTCTTGCTCATCTTACGACCATCATTGCCGGCCAGCGTACCTGTTACAATAACATTTTTAAACGAACTTGTGCCAAACAATCCGACTGAAATAGCGTGCAAGTAATAGAACCAGGCTCTTACCTGTCCCACGTACTCGGCAATGAAGTCACCGGGAAAATTTTGTTCAAACTTTTCAACGTTTTCGAACGGATAATGGAACTGAGCAAACGGCATTGAACCACTCTCGAACCAGCAGTCTATCACCCGATCAATCCGCTTATATTTAATTCCGTCTATTGTAAACGTAACATCATCAATCCAAGGCATATGATAGTCCTCCAGCTCAACCCCAGATAACTCTTTGAGCTCTTCGTAACTTCCAACTACTTTGATGTGTTCTTTACCACGCTCATCGTTGCCTTTCCAGACTGGCATGGCAGTGGCCCAGAAGCGGTCGCGACTCAAATTCCAGTCCGGTGCCGACTCCACGGTTTTCGCAAATCGGCCGTGCTTAATATGCTCCGGAAACCAGTTTATATTGCCGTTTTGCTCAAGCATCTGTTCCCTCTGGCCGTCAATATCCATAAACCAACTAGGGTGAGCTCTATACATAAGCTTAGTGCCACAGCGGTGACAGTGCGGATAGCTGTGGCGAATGTAGTCAATTTTCCATACCACACCCTGCTCATGGAGACTTTTAGCTATCTGTTTATTAGCTTCCCATACCTGTTGACCCTTCCATTCACTCTCGGTATAAAAACCGTTGTCATCAATACTGGAAATTACCGGGAACTCCTTAGATTGAGCTAATTCATAGTCTTCTTCGCCATATGCTGGGGCAATATGGACTATTCCTGTACCCTCTTCTAAGTTAACGTAATCAGCGTGCCAAATCTTGTGGGCATTTTTACCACGATCCTCGAAAAGCGGCTCATATTCCCTTCCAACCAGCTCGTTACCCCTGTAAGTTTTAATTATAGTATGTGGCACAACGTTGTGTTTTTCATCAGTTAAAGCCTGAGTTAGCCGATCTTTGGCAAGTATAAACTTCTGACCTTCTACTTCTACCTCGGCATACTCCAGATCTTCGTTTACCGCTACCGCTGTGTTGGCAATTAGAGTCCAGGGTGTGGTCGTCCAAGCTAAAAGCGAGGCATCGCTGTCTTTGAGCCTAAACTTAACGTAAACCGAAGGGTCAGTTACGTCCTGGTAGGAATTGTCCATGGCCACCTCGGCCTTACTGATTGGCGTGGCATCGCGAACACAATATAGTAGAACCTTCTCGCCCTCATAGATTTTTCCGGCCTCGTAAAGCTTTTTAAAGGCCCACCAGACGCTTTCCATGTAGTCTTTGTCCATTGTCTTGTAGGCACCCTTAAAATCGACCCAGCGGCCAATACGGTCGATGGTCTCTTCCCACTCGTTGCCGGTTTGAACCATATTGTCGCGACAAGCTAGTATGTACTCCTCTAGACTCACCTTGGTACCAATGTCGCGCTTATCGCTAATACCGAGCTTTTGCTCTGTAAATACTTCGGCGGGCAGTCCATGGCAGTCCCAGCCCCAGCGACGCTCCACTCGCTTGCCCTTCATTGTCCAGTAGCGCGGAACGGCGTCTTTAATAACACTAGAAAGCAAAGTACCTACATGCGGCACTCCGGTTATAAACGGCGGGCCGTCATAGAACACATAGCTATTCTCGGCCGGCCGAAGCTCAATCGATTTTTCGAAAGTCTGGTTGTCTTTCCAATAATTAACCAGATCCTTTTCGTATTCAATTGCCTTACGACGGCTGTTCTTCTTAAACTTCATCTGTTAATCCTAGTGTTGTTAAAAATAAATAAATCACCTTTAGTTAGTAATCGGAGTCCTGGTGAAGGACGGTACCATCCGATTTCTTTTAAGGTGATCCAAAAAAGCGCTCAATTTCAGCTGTAACGTAGCCTGGCCGATGGATTCTACTGAGCCCTTTAGGGGGCCGTTCTTTCCACTCCTTGCGGTTGATAGCCGCTAATAACGGATTTAACAAATTGTAAGCATATTCTACATCAGATGAGAGCCGGTGGCAATCAACTGTTTACGTACGAAGCGACTTCGTCCATCAGGGGCAAAGTTTCGCCCTGCCAAAACTTGTTAATACTGCCGTCGTTTCGAATTGCCATAATGGCCGGATACTCCATAACGTCGTATAGAGTTGCCATGGCGCTACCCTCACGAGTATCTATATTCAATAGTTCTACACTATTAGTATCGTGCCACCTCTGATAATCACGAGCAAAATCTTCAACAGCTCGGCCATGCTCAGAGTCCGGCCGATAAATTATTACGAGTTTCATGAGATCAGTTTATCACGCTTAAGGTTCAAAATGCGGATGTAAACAGAGTTTTTGATGAGGATTTAATAAAAAAGAAAATAGCTCTAACTAATATCATTAGTGAATAATCTTATCTGTTAACATTAAGCTTTTTAAATGTTCTAGCGCATCAATTTGGCCTCTCAAGCCCATCTCGTCTAACTTTTCACTTTGTTCAAAACTAAATAAATTTGAATAAAAACTAGCAGTTATTTTAGAGTAGAGGTGTGATCGCTCCTCCAAGGATTCCGATGGTTCTTCAAAATATGCCTTAAGAAAAGTATCAAAGTTGATACGGCTTGAATACATTAGAGTCGAAAGTAACATTCTATACCCCCAGTAAGTACCTGCTCTTGACTCCTCGCCTAAGGCAATATCTATTCCAGTCATATCTTGAAAATGCCAATCTCCAGCCTTATCAGTAAGCAAAATCTGAGCTAATTGCTCAGTCACTGCTTCGTTCAACCAATTTGGTCTTCCATATAAACATAAACCATCACTTAAAGGATGGTGGTTTATGTAGGTATCCTTAGCAGAGTTATCAGTAAATATAATCTCTAGAGCAAGTTGGCCACTTACCTGGTGTAATAATTCATGAAAAATAACAGCTTTGTTAAGTAATTTGTCCTCACGGCCAAAAATTGATATTTCGCTTTCTCTCAGATGATAAAAACCTCCAACCTGTTCCAATCTACCAACAAGTGGATCTTGGCTCATTATGTTTATCTTGGCTAATCTTTCAAATAGTTGGGCTTTAGTTAAAGGTAGTCCGTGCTTGTTTATAGCCTTATCCATTGCATCAATAAAGTCGATTATGTGCTCGGCGGTTTCGGGGGAACCCTCACCCACAAGTTCACCATCGGAGTTAACTCCGCCTTCAAAATCATATTTCTTAGTCTGTTCATCTTGATAGTCTTTATTCCATAGTAGAAACTCAACCAGCGTGTCATTATCGGCAGCAATCAAACCATCAAATACAGATCGGTTGGGATTACTAGTTAGTTTGTTTCTTAGCTCATCAGGAATTGGATATTTATCTACCATAGTTGTAACACCCAATGAAGATGAACGTTCAATAAAAGTTTCTCTTAAAGTTTGAAGCTCTGCTTTTAAATTACTCCGGCTAGAATCATACATTTCTCTAAGTGGGCCGTCTGACTCATAGTTTTCAAAGATAGATTTAGTAAAATGTGCACGCAAGGCGTGCATTCCTAGATACCTGCCTGCCCTAGTTTTATATAGTTCTTCAATAGTATTTTTGGTTTTCGGTTGATTATCTTCATATGCATCATTTTCTTGTGTTTGCGTTGGTAAAAATCTACCTTTTACAAGCCTTACATCAGCAGTTTCATCTCCCCATAAAGCAATCTCGTGCTTAACACCTTCAGCAAAAGGATCACCGCCGGTAAGAGAGTATAAGTCCACTTTTAAATATCTAAAGTCTAGAAACTCAGTAGCTGCGTATTCCATAGCTTCCCGATAATTTCTATCAGATTGGTTTGGGTCTATTGGCTGGTTAGGCTTAGTGGACATATTTAGATATTATACTGTTTTTTTATAATTTTAGCAATTTCTTGATCTATATCAAATGCTCCCAATTGTTTAATATTAATTGTATAGCCTTGCCTTATTTTATTGTTTTTGGTTTAATACTTCTCATGGCAAAAACCATGAAGCGCTACTGTCTAGGAATCTTCCTACTACCCTACCAGGGGTTGTGCTTCAGTGTGGTTGAAGCCTAGCCGATCCTACAAAGACGGCACCAGTACAATCCTAGAAAATGATAACCAATCAGGCTTCAACCATTTAACAGCCTGATTTTTTAATTTATAAGGAAAATAACAATGGAAACTCATCAAAATAATTCAAATCATTACCCAGGCGAAGTGTCGCGAGCCGCCGAGATGCTCATGGAAGCTATGGATCTAAGACCCGTAATATCGGAGCCTAGCTCTGTTACCGTCGAGGAGCCAAGAGGCAAAGTTCACTGGATTCTCAGGGTACCTCAACCGCCTAGACCCAGGGTAATAGCTAGTTCAGTTCAAATTAACTAAATAACAAGGATTAATATGTTGAATAATTTTGAAGCCTGTCGCGAAAGAACGTATTTTGTTGTAGTTGATGAAACTGAGCAATTTCAAGAGCGAGAAATGACCGGTGACGATATTGAAGCCGCCGGCTATGCCGCCCGGTTAGCAATTACAGACGCCGGCGAGAACCTTGTAGTGCCAGTCGTAAAGCCCGTTAAAGACGGTGATCGAACCTTTGTGCGGGCTTAATAAATAACCGGCAGAGCGATAACTCTGCCGGTTATTAGGGGTGTTAACCGAGTAGCTTAACTACAACCGGTTGTTGAGCCGCAAGACGTACAGACGTAGCAGCTGCCGGACCGCTGAGTCTGATTACCGCAGTTGTAACACAACGGGGCGTTGTCGTCTTTGATTGAGCTCTCTTGAGATGGCCTAGTGCTAGAAGATGCCATCGCTTCGGCTTCCTCTTCAATCTGCTTTTTTACTTCTTCGGCTTTATCGATAGGATCATTATCCTGCTTTATAGTTTCTATTTCGGAAGAAACTTGAGCAGAAGGCTCATCGGCTAAAAGGCTGGTTTGCACCTCTGGCATATCGTCTAGATTTGCCAGTCCCAACTCGAGTCGGTCGTCGAAACTCAGGTAGTCCAAAGCCAGGCGACGAACTATGTAGTCGGTTATAGAGCTAGCCGTGCGGATCTCCGGATCGTCGGTTATGCCCGATGGTGCAAACGAAGTGCCGCGAAGAGTTCTCACATAACTCTTTAGAGGAACCCCGAATTGTAATCCGTGACTTACACTAATGGCGAAGGAGTCCATAAGACCAGACAAAGTTGAACCCTGCTTACTAACACTTATGAATAGCTCACCGGGAGTGCGGTCTTCGTACTCGCCCACTGTAAAGTAGCCCTCCAGGTCGGCAACCTGGAATTTGTAGGTGTGGCTGTTTCGAACTCGGGGCAGCTTGCGCCTAACGGCACCTTTAACCACAATTTTGTCATTTTCATCTGGTGCAGCCTCAGCAACAGACTCTTTCTTATCCTCAGCACCATCTTTCTTAGCCATGCTTAGTGGCTGGCCTACCTTACAGTTGTCACGGTAGATTGCTACAGCCTTTAGGCCCATCTTCCAGGAATCGATGTGAATCTGTTCAATGTCCTCAACAGTGGCCTCTTCGGGCATGTTTACGGTCTTGCTAATCGCACCGCTTAGGAAGGGTTGTACCGCCGCCATCATCTTAACGTGACCCAGGTAGTGAATTGAGTTATCACCCATCGAGCAAGCAAACACTGGTTCGTGTTCCTTGGCCAGGCCTGGAGCACCAAGAATAGTCTTTTCTTCGTCAATATACTTAACAATGGCATCTATCTGAGGCTTGGTGTAGCCCAAAATCTTGAGCGCCCTTGGTACTGTTTGGTTAACAATACTCATGGTACCGCCGCCAACTAGTTTCTTCACCTTAACCAGGCCAAGATCTGGCTCAATACCGGTGGTGTCGCAGTCCATCATCAGTCCTATGGTGCCAGTTGGGGCCAATACACTTGCTTGGGAGTTACGAACTCCGTACAGCTCGCCCAGCTCTACCGCCTCATCCCAGGCAGCGGCAGCTGCACTCAGGAGTTCTTCCGGCACTAGCGAGGCGTCGATCTTAGACACTTCGGCTCGGTGCATCCTTAGAACATTCAGCATGCCGTCACGGTCTTTATTAAAGCCTGTGAATGGTCCAACGCGATTAGCAATCTTGGCACTCGTGGCATATGACTGACCAGTTAACAGCGCTGTTATTGCTGCGGCTATGGCTCGACCTTCGTCGGAGTCGTAAGGCAAACCAAGCGCCATAAGAAGCGCGCCAAGGTTGGCGTAGCCAATACCTAGCTCGCGATATGCTCGGGCGTTCTTGCCAATGCTCTCTGTTGGGTACTCGCTGTAGCCAACAAGAATCTCCTGAGCGGTAAAAATCAGCTCAGTAGTATGTATGAAGGCCTTAATGTCGAAGGTGTTGTCGTCTTTCAAGAACTTAAGCAGGTTCAAACTAGCCAAGTTACAGGCTGAGTTATCCAGGTGCATGTACTCGCTACAGGGGTTAGAGCCGTTAATTCGACCGGCGTTAGGCGTTGTGTGCCACTTATTAATGGTGGTGTCGAACTGCATACCAGGGTCGGCACACTCCCAAGCCGCTTCGGCAAATTGCCTGAAGAGCTCGCGGGCTTTAACGTTTTTAACCGTTTTGCCATCGGTTACAGCTTTAAGATCCCAGGTACCATCGTCTTCTACAGCCTGCATAAAGTCGTCATTTACGCGAACTGAGATGTTTGCGTTCTGATACTGCACGCTAAAGCTGTCTTTGCCGTCTAGGCTCATGTCCCAGCCCAGGGTTTGCAAGTCGCGAGCCTTACGCTCCTCGATTGCCTTGCTCCAGATGAAATCTTCTACGTCTGGGTGTTGCACGTTCAGAATAACCATCTTGGCAGCACGGCGAGTTTTACCACCGCTCTTGATTGCGCCCGCGCTGGCATCGGCGCCGCGCATAAAACTCAACGGACCGCTAGCCGTGCCAGCGCTCTTCCCTAGTCTTTCCTTGGATGATCTTATAGGACTAATGTTAATGCCCGAGCCGGACCCGCCTTTAAAAATCATACCTTCTTCAACGTACCAGTTTAAAATTGCCGGCATAGTGTCTTCAATACCGAGGATGAAGCAGGCACTAGCCTGCTGGGCTCGTTCTGGAACGCCAATGTTGAACCAAACCGGGCTGTTAAATGAAGCTCGCTGGGTTGCTAATATGTATTTTAACTCCTCTCGGAAGTCTTCAGCCTCTACCTCGCCGGTGAAGTAACCTTCTTGTAAGCCCTGGCGAGTAATTGTGTCTACAACACGATCTATAAGGTGCTTAAGTGAACTCTCTCGAGTTTTTGAACCAGGCGTACCGGTAAAGTACTTCTGAGCCACTATATTAATAGCGTTCAACGACCAGCCTTCAGGAAACTCCACGTTTTTCTGCTCAAAAACCGCTTCGCTTGTCATTGGATTTTTAATAATAGAATCGCGCTTAGTCCATTTAAGTTGGTCGTAAGCTTTGCTTTTCGCGGGGGTAAAAAGCCGCGACACACCTAGACTGGTAGTCTGTCTCATAGTATTTCCCTCTTTTTAGATTAATTGTTTTTTAGATGATCAAAGACCTATTCTTTAATCTCTGTTATGTGTTTGCCCTGCTTTACGAGCGAGAGTTCGCGCTCGAAACCGGCAATATCCTTGAAGCGCCTATATACGCTTGCAAAGCGCACGTAAGCTACTTCGTTAAGACGAGCCAAGCGGTCCATGACCATTTCGCCGATGGCGCTACTGCGCACTTCCTGCTCACCGCAGGCATACAATTCTTGTTCTATTGAGTCGACCACCTGTTCCAGCTGTAAACTGGTAACCGACGTCTTTTCGCAAGCTCTGTAAAGCCCTGCAAGCAACTTGCTGCGATTAAACAGTTCTCGGGTGCCATCGTTCTTGACTACGATTAGCTGAGGTCTTTCCAAACGTTCATACGTGGTAAAGCGCTCCCCACAAGTCACACACATGCGGCGGCGGCGAATTGCTTGACCTTCTGCCACGTCCCGCGACTCAATCACTTTGATGTCGTCGCTTTGGCATTGGGTGCATTTCATACTGCCTCCTCTTACCGTTAAATGTGCTCAGCATTTGGCTACATGTTTTTTGATTTTTGCTACATATAGTGCTGCGTGCTTCTAATATAGCCCTAGCTGTAGCGTTTTGCAAGTATCTAACGCTGTATTATTTATTACGGGATTTAAGAAGTTAGTGATCAAAATCACTTATTTTTGTAGCCAATTTTACTCGCCTTTTGGCTCGTCTTCGTCGATTCCAGAGCCCTTGCGACGACGTCCAAGTCGTCGTAAAAATGATGGTTTTTCGAGTTCATCTTCTAGGCTAGCGCTGACCACCCCATGGTTGTCTTCGTCTTTCTTAGACTTATCGCTATCTGTCTTATCTTTGAAGTCCTCATCGTCCTCATCGTCGCTAATGGCCCAAATGTTCGGCACATGAGATGTATCCTTTGTAAAATCGTGCTCATTGTCTTGGTCGTCAGACAAATCCATGTCGATCTCAGATAAGGTCTTCTCGTCTTTCTTATTAATGTCGGTGTGGGTATTATCTAGCTTAAGGCTGTCTGTATCGTTAAAGCTTGGTGTTGGCTTCTTGACTGGTCGGTCGCCCGTAACGCTGCCGCCACTGTCGCGAGAGGCGTAATATGAAGCATCAAAACCGGTGGCAACGACCGTAATAATAACTTCGCCCTCGAGTTCTGGGTTAATGGTGGCACCAAAGATAATATTGGCATCTGGGTCGGCGGCGCTAGTGATGGCCTCGGCAGCGGCGTTAATCTCGTGCATAGCCAGGTCGTTGCCACCAATTACGTTGAACAGAATACCGCGGGCACCATCGATAGAAATCTCGAGTAATGGCGATTCAATTGCCTGTTTAGCGGCCTCAACAGCTCTGTTTTCACCATTTGCCCTACCTATTCCCATTAGGGCTGAGCCGGCCTTACTCATTACGGTTTTAACGTCAGCAAAGTCGAGGTTAATAAGTCCATGAACAGTAATCAGGTCGGAAATGCCTTGCACGCCCTGACGCAAAACGTCGTCGGCCACTTTGAAAGCCTCCATGAGCGGCGTATCGCGGTCTATAGTTTGAAGCAAGCGATCGTTAGGGATAATGATAAGAGTGTCGACAACGTCGCGCATCTTTTCTATAGCTACATCGGCATTCTTGCGGCGCTTTTCGCCTTCAAAGGCAAATGGCTTTGTTGCAAAACCTACTACAAGTATTCCAAGCTCGCTGGCAATTTCTGCCACAACGTGGCCACCACCACTGCCGGTTCCGCCACCAGCTCCGATAGTTACAAACACCATATCGGCGCCTTCAATAGCTGCCTTGATTTCGTCGCGTGATTCTTGAGCTGCTTTCTCTCCAACCGATGGGTCGGCACCTGCACCCAAACCTCTAGTCTCTTCCTGGCCAATGTGAATTTTTTTGTGTGCCTTGCTGTGATGGAGAGCCTGAGCATCTGTATTAATGGCAATAAACTGAACGTTCTCTATTCCGGCATCAACCATGCGATTAATGGCTGCGCCTCCGGCGCCTCCAACCCCAATAACTTTAATCTGTGCGAAAGTCTCGATAGCTGGTTCTACCACCTGCGGCATAATCTCTCCCCGATTTCCCTAAAATACACTTTTATACTCAGCAGTATACCGCAGGCAGGCAGGACTGCGCAACAAATGTATAAGTGGCTGCTATTTTATTGTTCGCGAGTTTTTGGCCTAGTTAAGCTAACGCTTGAAGCGGCCTAAAATGTTGCTCAAAGCGGCTTTGGCGGTTTCTGTACTTCTTCCAGACACGGGCGGAAGTGATGGCAAAAGTAGCATATCGAGGAGCATGAGTCCGACGACTGTTGTAAAAGATTGATCATCTACTGTGTCGGCCAGACCGCCAACGTTCTGCAATTTACTTATTCTGGCCGGCAGCTGCAGGCGCTCACGGGCAAATTCATCAATTCCAGGTAGCTTGGATGTGCCGCCCGTAATTACTATGCCCCCAGGCAGTTTTCGAGATCGCTTAATCTTCTGCAGTTCTTTGTCTACGTACTCCAAAAGCTCGTCTACCCTGGCCTCAACTATCATGCCGATCTCTTCGAAAGAAAAGTTGTGAGTTTTGTCGGCGACTTTAACGGATACTGTGGACTTACGGGTAGATTCCCGTAAATCGGCTTGTTCAATTTTAACTGCCTCAGCAATGTCTAGGTCTGTTTTTAAGCCAATAGCCAGATCGTTTGTAATATGCTGGCCACCAATAGGCAGAACAGATACGTACTGCACCTCGCCATCCTCAAATACGATCAAGTTGGTTGTACCGGCACCAATGTCTATAAGGGCTGTGCCGGCCTCGCGCTGCTGGCGAGTTAGGACAGCCTCGGCCGCCGCCAAACCAGATACGGTATGGTGAGTGGCCTGAATTTCGGCTTTTTCGAGCGCCATATCGAGGTTGCGCAGGTTTGGCGTAGCGGCCGTAACTATGTGCGCCTCCACTTCTAAACGAACTCCGTGCATGCCAACTGGATCTTTAATATTACGTTGGCCGTCTAAACTGTAATTTTTTGCAAAGAACTGGACTATTTCGCGGTTTGGCGGCAGCGAAACAATAGTAGCCGCCTCTTCTACTCGCATCCGATCATCGGCACTAATTTCGCGATTAGCCGTGCTTATGGCGATTACACCTTCGGAGTTTAAGCCGCTAACATGAGCACCGTTAACATTTACGGTCGCTCTCTTAATCGATTTGCCAGAGATTCTTTCGGCCTCTGTTACGGCGTGAACTATGGCATCAGCCACGTCATCTACATGAACTACCGTGCCACGCCTCATGCCCTGATTTGGTGCTGACCCGTGACCTATTACCGAAGGTGTGTTACCGCCGTTAGGATCAAATGTGCCTATTACGCAACGTACCGTACTGGTTCCTACGTCGAGCCCGACGAAATATTCTTGATTCATCTGGCCACCAGTATAACGCTATTGGTTCAGGCTGACAACGCCGTTAGAATTTCAGCACCTTGTTCGGTTATAAGCACAGTGTGTTCAAAATGAGCCGCCCACGAGCCATCAGCTGTTTTTACTGTCCAACCATCTGGCGCTATTAACACCTTGTCGGTGCCAGCCGTGACCATTGGTTCTATGGCGATAGTCATGCCTTTAGAAAGCCATGGTCCAGTGTTTGGATGACCATAATTTGGAATATTTGGATCCTCGTGGACCTCGTGACCAACCCCGTGGCCAACTAGATCACGAACTATGCCGTAATTGTACTGGCTAAGGTATTTTTCTATGGCTGATCCAATATCGCCGGTTCTGACTTGATCGTGAACCGCTTTTATACCCTCTTCAAGAGCCAAGCGAGTTCTTTCAACGAGTCTTATATGACCCTGGGTTTTTGGCTTGCCGGCAATTATGCTAATTGCTGAATCGGTAATCATGCCCTTGTAGGTAACACCAAAATCGAGGCCAACAATGTCGCCTTCTTTAATGATTCGCTCAGTGCTTGGAATGCCGTGTACGACCTCGTCGTTGAGTGATATACAAATTACATCTGGGAAACCTTGGTAGCCCAGAAAGCTTGGTTCTCCACCCAAACTCTTGAGTTTGGTGGCTGCTATGTTGGCTAAATCTTTGGTCGACATACCTGGAGTAAGCTTCAGGCTAAGCTCATTAAGAACCGTCGCTAGCATTTTGCCGCTTTCGCGCATGGCGTTTTGTTCACTGGTGGTTTTAACGCGAGTAATCATAAGTGTCGATTAAGTTATTCTAAGACTTTTTGAGTTTGCTGACTATATCGGCATTAACTTCAGCCTGAGAGCGAACGGCGTCTATATTAATTACTTCTACATTGTGGTCAGTAAGCCAGTCAATAAGCGGCATGGTTAACTTTTCGTACTCGTCAAAGCGCTTTTCAATAGCTTCTTCAACGTCATCAATTCGTGCCCTGCCTAGTAATCTTTCCTTTACTGCACCCCTTGAAGCAACTAAATGAAATACGTTATTGATCTGGAAACGACCGGATTTAACCTGTTCTAGCAGCCATTCAGCCTGTGGCACTGTCCGAGGAAAACCATCAAGTATAACCTCTTCGTTATCTAGTACAGATTCAAGTACTTGATCAACAATCTTGATAATTTCGTTGTCGTCTAGCAAACCACCGGCTAGCATGCGCTGTCTCTGTTCACCGGTAACGTACATTCTGAGCACATCACCCATAGATATAAGATGGTAGCCGAATTGGTCAGATAACATTTTACCTTGAGTACCCTTGCCGGAACCAGCTATGCCCATAAGTAAAATCATGTTGCCAACTTTGCTTTAACCAACCTTGCTACCACACTACCATCTGCCGATGCACCAGCTTTAGCTTTAACTTGGCCAATAACCTGGCCCATGCCTTGCAAACCAGTTGCTCCGGTTGACGCAATTGCTTCGTCGATCAAAGCATTGATCTCGTCTTCGCTTAACTGTTTAGGTAAATATGACTCTATTAGTTCTTTTTCGGCTAATTCTTGATCAGCTTTGGCCTGATTACCACCTTGAATGTATAGATCAGCACTTTCTTGGCGCTGTTTAGCTTGTTTAGCTAACAGGGCTTGAACTTCTTCATCCCCCAAGCCACTACCTCTTGTACCAGATGCTACCTTGGCATTTAAAATTACAGCTTTAAGACCCCTGAGAGTTGTGGCCTTGTCTTTTTGGCCGGCCAAAAGCGCGACTTTAATATCCTGCTCTATGCGCTCTTCAAGCATCAGTACCAGGCTCCTTAGCGCAGCCCGAGTTTGATTTTCTTGAGTTTCAGAACCTTGCGCTCCTGACGAATAATTGCCTTGCGGCGACGCTCGCGCTTACTCACTGGCTTCTGGAAGTACTGGTTTTGCTTAACAATAGTAATCGTACCTGACTGCTGCACTTTACGGTTAAAGCGACGCAGCAAGTTCTCGGTAGATTCCTTACTGTCTTTACGACTAACTTGTATCATTGGTTACATTTTACCGAACAGGGGTTAAATTTGCAATAGCCTACGTTCAATATTCGTAAATACTATGTCCGGTCATTCGCTCCCTCGCAAACAACTCGGTCGCTAACGACGGAAACGTTAATGCCCTGCCATAGTATTTACGAATATTGCCGGTGGGTATTACAAAAATTGGTGTGGACCAATTGCAAATTTAACTAACTATTGATGTGTTTTTGCTGAGTGGAGCGTTGTGATTTAAGCACTATACTCTGAAGCTCGCGAAAGATAGGAAACTGCTTATTAGTGGAGTAAACCTTGGTGTTGCCCTGGCGTTCGCTAGTTAGGAAGCCGACTTTTTCTAGTCGCTTTAACTCTCGCTGAATATTACCAGCGTCTTCCTTTATAAGCTTGGCTAGGCCACGTACATGCGTCTTGAAATCTGGGTACTTAGCATAGATCACAATGATCTTGCGACGCACACGTGAAGTAATAAATATATCGAGCATGTTTCTTTATCTCCCTATTGTTATCCGAACAACGATATACAAAGTAGTATAAAGGCCGACGTGGTCTTTGGCAAGACAAATTTCGATGATTTTGATGGCTTATACTTAATAGATATGTATTACTACTTTGTTTGGGTTCGTTCCAGCCGATATCACGGCCAGACGCCGCTCACCTATTCATATGATAAGCGACTTTCGACTGGCAGTATTGTTATAGTGGAGATGCAAAAAGAGCTTGTCGTAGGTGTTATTAGCGGCTCTACGACCAAACCAAAGTTTAAAACTAAGCCAATTGTTGAAGTTTTTGACCTGCCCCGAGTTCCCGATTATCTGCTTAAAGTTGCTGCCTGGTTACAAGCCTACTACCCTGCGCCGCTCGGTATAATTGCCCAACAGTTAATACCTGCCGGACTAACTTTAAAAAATTCCTCGGGCGAAGCAGAGCCAATTAAAATCGGTAAGTCAAACTTGAGTAAATTGCCTAAGCTCACTAAAGATCAAGTTGCGGCAGTTGAACAAATCAGTGAGCCAAATACTTATGTTCTACATGGTGCTACTGGCAGTGGTAAAACGCGTATTTACATGGAGCTCGCTGCCAAAGCTTTGGCGGCCAACAAGTCGGCAATTATTCTAACACCCGAGATTAGCCTTATAACTCAACTAGCAGGTAACTTCAGCCAAAGCTTTGGCGAAAGAGTCGTAGTCTATCACTCTCATCAAACACCACTGGAACGTCGTAAAGCTTGGCTTAAAGTACTAACAGCCAAGGTGCCTGTAATAGTTATAGGCCCTCGCTCTGCACTATTCAGTCCAGTTGAGCGACTAGGTTTAATTGTTATAGATGAATCGCATGAGTCGGCTTACAAGCAGGAACAGGCACCTCAATATCAAACAGGTCGAGTCGCATCTTACCTGGCAGGCATTACCAGATCTGAACTAGTTTTGGGCTCGGCCACACCTTCGGTTAGTGATTATTATTTAGCTGAACAGAAAAAGAAACCCATAATAACAATTTCTAATCTGGCGCAAGACAGTATTCATCCAGATTCTAAGATTACTTTTGTTGATCGTAAAGATCATAGCTTATTTTCTCGATCGCAGTTCCTTAGCCAGCCGCTCATAGAGGCGCTGCAGGCGGCCTTGAACCGCAAGGAACAAAGCCTGCTCTACCTTAACCGCCGTGGCACAGCCCGGCTGGTAATGTGCTCCAACTGCGGTTGGCAGGCCGCCTGCCCACACTGCGACATACCTCTTACTTACCACGGTGATCACCACGAAATGCGTTGCCACAGCTGTAACTACAGATCAAAAGCGCCCTCAAGCTGTCCTAATTGCCAGCATCCAGACGTTACCTATAAGACTGCCGGCACAAAAGCCATAGCTGCCGACGTTCAGAAGTTATTTCCTCAAGCCCGAGTTAGTCGCTTCGACACCGACAACTTAAAGGCGGAGCGCTTCGAACAAAACTATCAGGCAATTCACGAAGGTGATGTCGACATTCTAGTTGGTACGCAGTTACTGGCTAAAGGTATTGATCTACCAAAGTTAAGTACTTTGGGAATCCTACTAGCCGATACTAGTCTTTATATGCCTGATTACACCTCTCAGGAGCGAACCTTTCAACTAATTAGTCAGGTGCTTGGAAGAATCGGCCGTGGCCACGTTGCCGGTCATGCGTTTATTCAGACATATCACCCCGATCACCCAGTGCTAAAAGCTGCAGTTAACAGTGACTACCGAACCTTTTACAAGGCCGAGTTAGCAGAGCGTAAACAGTATTTGTTTCCACCTTTCTGTTATCTACTCAAGTTAACGGCCCGCAGATCATCCGTAAATGCCGCCATGAAAGCCGCCGAAAACCTCAAATCTCAGATTGAAGGCAGTTATAAAGTACGGGTTGAAGGTCCTGCTCCATCGTTCTACGAGAGACTTCAGGGCAAGTATCAGTGGCAGCTAATTGTTAAAGCCTTAGATCGTCAGGAGTTAGTAAAAATAATATCGGCTTTACCTAGCGGATGGTCGTACGACATTGACCCTCTCGATCTACTCTAGATCTTAAGGTATACTTGACCCCATATTATGACTAAAGAAAGTATTATCGCACTACCCAATAAGCACCTGCGCCAAAAGTCGAAGCGGGTTGGTATTGTAACTGATGAGATTCGGCAAATTGTTACCGACATGGAAGGGGCTACAATCGATTGGGATCTAAGCCGCGATCACGAGGTTGGCGTTGCATTAGCTGCTGTTCAGATAGACAAGTTGTACAAAATAATAGTCGTCCGTAATAATTATGACAACAAAGATGACCATACATTTACGGTCTTTATTAACCCAGAAATTACTAAATTTGAAGGAAAAATAATTGAAGACTATGAGGGTTGTTTAAGCGTACCTAACGTGTACGGGAAAGTTGCGCGAAACGAAAAGGTTAAGGTTAAAGCCATGGGTTTGGACGGCAAAATATTCAGGGTTACGGCTGAAGGATTCTTGGCCAGAATCTTTCAGCACGAGATTGATCACTGCGAAGGTGTTGTATTTATTGATCACATAAAAGACGATGTCGACGCCTTTTATAAGCTAGATGTTGAAGGCAAACTAATACCACTGGATTATCAAAAAGATGTCGCGAACAATTCTATACTTTGGTAACGAGCGTTTAGCAACTGGCGTTACTACAAACGTAACGGTGCTGAACAATCTTATTAAGGCCGGCTACGATGTTAGAGCAATTTTTGTGGCTCAAAATTCGCTGTCGGCCTCTCGAAAACAGCGAGATCTAGAAATAGAAAAAGTCGCCGATTCTAACAATATACCTCTGTTAAGTCCAACCACACAGACTGAACTTGCCGATATTATTAAAGGTTTTAACGCCGAAGCGGCGGTTTTGGTTGCGTACGGGAACATTGTCTTCCCAGAGATAATAGACTTATTCCCAAAAGGAATAATCAATATTCACCCTTCTCTGCTGCCAAAGCACCGCGGACCTACACCTCTAGAGAGCGTAATTCTTAATGGAGAATCTGTTACCGGTGTTTCGCTGATGAAATTGTCTGAAGGACTAGATAATGGCCCGGTTTATGCCGCCAAAGAAGTTAAACTAAACAGTAAAGAGACAAAACAGGAATTAGCCGACAAGTTGCTAGAGATAGGAGCAGAAATTTTAATTAGCAACTTACCGGATATATTAGACGGAGCCCTTATACCAACCCCTCAGGATGAATCACAGGCAACAACAGATAAGAAAATCGGCCGCGAAGACGGAATACTTGACTGGACTAAACCCGCAAAGGAGTTGGAGCGACAAGTGAGGGCATATGCTGAATGGCCCAGAAGCCGAACTACGTTATCTGCTCAAGATATTATAGTAACAAAGGCAAGCGTAAGTGATGATAATGGTATTGCTGGCGAAATTGTGATTAAAGACAATAAAATTGGTGTTTATTCCTCAGACGGACTATTCATAATTGAATCATTAATCCCAATCGGCAAAAAAGAAATGACGGCTCAAGCTTTTCTAGCCGGACATAAACTCTAACTCTGACTAATAACCAGGGTTTGGAGCAGCTGGTGGTGGACCTTGTTGTGGTTGCTGATACTCAGGCTGAGATGGCGGCTGAGGCGGTTGTGGTGGCTGAGGCGGTGCCATAGGTGGAACTTGCTGTTGGGTTTGTGCTGGCGCGAATGGTTGCTGCGGCTGTTGTACAGGTTGAGGAGGTAAAGGCTGTTGCTGTGGTTGCGGGTAAGCTCCAGGAGCAGGAGGTGCGGCATAAGGGTCTGGCTGAGGTGCTACGCTAGGCGCAGGCTGGCCAGGTGCCTGTGGTTGAAAGCCTTGTTGTACTTCTTGAGCTGGCTGTACGGGCTGAACAGCTGGTTGAACTCCGGCAGCTACCTGAGCGGCCTGCGCCTGGCTAGCAGCTAGAATCTGCGGTGCAGTCTGAGCAACTTCGGCCTTTAGCTTGTCGAATTCTTGCTGAACTATATCCTTATAATTTGGAAAGTTGGTTTCGAGCCACTTAAAAGCTCCGGCGTCGTCTTTAGCTTCGAAATAACGTTCAAATTCGTCGAGTTGATCATTGCTCATCTGATCTGCCAAGCGTACACCAACTCTCATTTCGAGTGTTTCGTAAATGTGTTTTAGAAAAGTGTTCTTTTCTACCTCAGGCAGTGTGCCCAAGCCGACTTCTTCTAGTAGTGCATTATCTATTTTAAGCATGTTTATATTGTATCACTTAAAGCTTACGTTGAACCGCCTCGCGCGTAAATAATTCTATTCGATCACCTTCTTGAAGATCGATTTTCTTAGTCGTTTTTAGGCTCATTCCGCACATTTCACCTTCAATAATCTCTTTGGCTTCGGCAGGACCACGCTTTAATCCAACAACCTCGACTTCACCAATAATCTCATCACCACGAGTAATCCTGGCTAAAGCCGGAAATGTTAACCTGCCCTTTGTTACTTCACCACCACAGATAATACTAGTTTTGGTTGTGTTGAATATACCTTTAACAATTAATCTGCCGAGTTCTTTCTCGATTATTTCTGGTTTTAGTAGCGCCTCTAGCTCTGTTTTAACATCGTCAATTAGCTCATATATAACTTTGTAGATTCGGACGCTTATCTTGTCCCTGGAGGCCTGCTGTCGACCAGAGGCTGGCAGCTCAACGTGGAAACCATATATGATGGCATCGCTAGTGTTTGCCAGATATAAGTCGTTCTCGCTAATCGGACCTACGCCTGAACCAACAATACGGACCGAGACTTCTTCGGTATCTAGAGCTTTAAGGCTGTCTATTACCGACGTTAATGAACCCTGAACATCGGCCTTTACAATAATATTGAGCTCGCTCAACTTGTTCTCACGATTGATTAATCTAATTAGCTCTGAACTGCCAATATCTAGTCGACCACCGTTGGTTGTACGGGTGGCTTCAACTTTACTTACTTCTTGCCTGGCTTCCTTTTCGTTATTTACAACATAGAACTCATCACCGAACTCCGGCAAGGCTTTAAAACCAGTCATTATAACAGGGGTGGATGGACCAGCAGTTTTGACTGCTTTGTGGTTAGTAGTTTCGAGATTTCGGACCTTGGCATAGCTGCTACCTGCAACAACGAATTGTCCTGGCTTTAGCGTTCCCGTTTCTACCAGAGCGTTAGCGACCGGGCCCCGACCCTGTTCAACATGGGCTTCTATTATAAGTCCGCGAGCCGGTACATCGGTATCGGCTTTTAGTTCCTCCACATCGGTAACTAGTAGAATCATGTCTAGAAGTTCAGGTATACCCTTCTGAGTTTTGGCAGATACTGGTACAACTATGGTGTCGCCACCCCATTCTTCGGTAAGTAGGTCATGCTCGGAAAGCTCCTGTTTTAACCTGTTAATATCAGCACTTTCTTTGTCTATTTTGTTAGCAGCGACAATTATCTTAACGCCGGCTTTTTTAGCAAAGCGAATGGCCTCAATAGTCTGCGGTTTAACACCATCGTCGGCGGCAACGACCAATATTACTATATCTGTAAGTAAAGCTCCGTGCTCTCTTATGGCCGCAAAGGCCTCGTGACCAGGCGTGTCTAGAAAAGTAATAGTTCTGGCTCCGTGCTCCACTTGATAAGCCGAGATGTGCTGTGTAATGCCCCCAGCCTCATGCTTAACAACTTCCTCGCCCCTAATGGCGTCTAGAAGGCTAGTTTTACCATGATCAACATGTCCCATTACGGCTACTACCGGCGGACGAGCTTCAGCCTTGTCGCTGGCATGAGGCTTAAGTCTAACTACTTCGACCTTATCTTCTGATCTTAGGCGTTTTAGAGTTAAGCCTAAGTTTAGCTCGCCAACAATTATCTGAGCTGTGTCGAAGTCAATACGCTCATTAACAGTGGCCATTACACCGTTTTTCATTAGTTCACCAATTAATCGGGTTACAGGAATAGATAGTTTTTCGGCCAAGGCGCCAACTGTGATCATGTCTTCGACTTCTATAACGGTCATTTCTGGGGCTTCTGTAGTGTCTTCGGCCATGATGTTGAATCCTTTCTACTCTTACAAACTTGCGTTTAGGTAAGAGCGTTTATCTATTTATCCATACGTATACTGGTTAGGCTTTCGCCTTCTTAGCTTTTTTTGCTTCTTTAAGGCTTAGGGCAATCTTGCGATTCTCGGTATCTATATCTAGAACTTTGAACTCTTTCTTCTCGTTGAGTTGGAAGAGTTTTTCTGGATCAACAGCTTCGTCGTCACTCATTTCTGAAACGTGAACTAGCGCTTCTACGCTCGGGCTAAGCTGAACAAAGGCACCGAAGGGAGTGATTCGGGTAACTTTACCCTCAACAACATCGCCTTTCTTAAAGGCCTTAACTTGCTCCAACCAAGGATCTTCGCTCATCTGTTTAAGGCTCAAGCTTAGGCGATCTTTATCGATGGCAATAATTTTAGCCTTAACTTCTTCGCCAACCTTAACGTAGTTTCGTGGGTTGTCGACTCTTTCCCAAGAGATTTCCGAAATGTGAATTAAGCCTTCAATGCCATCAACGTTAACGAAAGCGCCGAAGTCTATAACTCCGGTTACAACACCTTCAACTTCGTCGCCAACCTTTAGCTCGGCAAATCGTGACTGCATGTCGTCGCGTACGGCTTCTTTCTCGGAGAAAATTAGCTTATTATCCTTACGGCTTACGTCTAAAACGCGAACCCTAAGCGGTCGATTGGTAAGAGAGTGCAATTTTTGCAGAATCTCGTCTTTGTCGGCTCCAGATACACGAGGATAGTGACCGGCGGCCAGTTGAGAAACTGGCAAAAAGCCTCGAATTCCCTCTAGCTCTACAAGTAAACCGCCTCTGTTGGCGTCGTAAGGTACAACTTCCACAATCTCGTTTGCTTCGTGAACGCGCTGCAGCTCATCCCAGCCTCGATCCTTTACAGCCCGCTTCATACTCAATAGGGCGTAGCCCTCGTCCATCTCTGGATCTATTACACTTACCGTTACCTGTTGTCCTTCTTCGAGATTTTGGCCATAGCCAATCTCGCGGCGCATAACTACTCCAACTCCGCGGGCTCCGAGGTCTATCCATACCTCGTTCTTGCGAACTGCAGATACAGTTCCTTCTACCACTTCGCTGGCTGTTAGACCGCTTATATCGCTGCTAGCTAGCAGCTCGTCCATTGTTAGTACTTTTGACACGTTGTTACATGCCTCCTTAAAATGTATTTCTTCAGCAACAAATACGGTTCAAGAACCTTAACGCCGTTTTGTAAGCGAAATCATCTAATTACCAGTTAATTTGCTGACTGTAAGATTACCTTAATTGTATCTGATAACAGGCTTTTAGTAAAGACAGCGTGATGTTACACTAACTGCATGTATTTGGGTGTCGATATTGGAGGGACCAAAACCCTAGTAGCGGTTTTGGATAAAAACGGTGTAATTAAGGAAGACTTTAAATTTCCTACCCCTAAAGATTACCAAAATTTTCTACTTGAGCTACGTCACTGCGTGCATCACTTAAAAACTCAAGATTTTAAAGCTGCCTGTGTGGCCGTACCTGGTCTTTTAGATCGCGAACATGGTCGTGTGATCGGTTTAGGCAATCTTGACTGGAAGAATAAGCCTATACAAGCTGACTGCGAAAGAATCGTTAATTGTCCAACAATTATCGAGAACGATGCCAACCTAGCCGGATTGTCGGAAGCCATGCTCCACCCGGACTACCAAAAAGTGCTTTACGTTACGGTCAGTACTGGGATAGGTATTGGATTTGTTGAAGATCGCCACCTAGATGAGTCCATGCTCGACGCCGAAGGTGGCAAGGTAATGTTGCCTTATAAAGACAAGCTTATACCTTGGGAAAAATTCGGGTCTGGCAAAGCTTTTTATAAACATTTCGGTAAAAGACTGGTAGATATTCCTGCTAGCGACACGGCTGCTTGGAATTACATAGCTCGGCAGTTAGCCGCCGGGCTTTTCGATAACATAGCCTTATTCCAGCCTGACCTGATTGTTATGGGTGGCGGCGTTGGAGCCCATTTGGAGCATTTTAAGAAGCCTCTCATGGAAAGGCTGGAGCGTTTCAGTACCCCTGTTGTAGATATACCTAAATTAGTTAAAGCACAGAGACCAGAAACAGCCGTGGTGTATGGTTGCTATGATTTAGTTAAACAACACTTTAGCCATGGAAAAATTAATAAATAAACTAGTCATAAAATACCCTCACCTACGGTTTGAACCCGGCAGGCAGTTTTCTTGGTCGCCAGAACTAGACGTTATAACCTATAAGCAGGCCGCTCATGGTCAAAAAGCAACATGGTCATTGCTTCACGAGTCCGGTCACGCGCTGCTAGGACACGATACTTATTCAACCGACTTCAGCCTATTAAAACTTGAGCTCGAAGCTTGGGAAAAAGCCAAGCAAATAGCTACTGAGTTGGGTCAAAGTATTGACGAAGATCACATTCAAGACTGCTTAGACACTTACAGGGACTGGCTATACAAGCGCAGTATCTGCCCCACCTGCACAACAAAATGCCTACAGCAAGATGACTGCAGGCATTATCGTTGTTTTAACTGTCACACTACATGGCGAGTCAGCGCAAGCCGATTTTGCCGGGCCTACCGAAGTACAAAGAATGTGCCTCAGTCTACCGTTGTAATATAGTGCTTAAGCTTTTTTGGTGCGGCGGCTAATACGGCCACCCTTAGCACCGGCTTCACGAGCTAAATCGCGGTTAGCGAAAAAGCCGCCAGTGTGACCAAGTTGGCCACCCTTAGCACCGATCTTGGCGTAGAAATCTGCGCCGTACTTAGCTTTGTTAGTTGCAGCAGCAGCTTTGCCGCCAGCTTTAGTTCCAGCCATAATGTTAGAACCTCCGTTAGTTAGTAACGCTCCCGAGTAAAATAAAGAGGGTTCAACGGCCTTACGGCCATTAAACCCTCTGTTTCTCTCGAAATTAAGCTTATGATATCACGCTACAGCTTAACTGTCAAATTTATAGTTTAGTCTTTTAAAAGATGTTCTACGTTATGTCCCTTTAGGTGATGATTCTTAGGCAATCCGGGAACTACTAGGTCAGCTGCATTTTGCTCATCTGTAAGTGTAGGTATTCTTTCGGGCATACGAGAATACACCCATCTTGGTCGACGAACGTTATCTTTATCTCCTGCTAGTCTATCTGCCTCGTCTAATAACACTTCTACGTCGGTTCCAATATATACTACGAGCTCTGGGTCTAACATAGCTACACTATGTCCTTGGCTTCCTTGATCTTCGTGAGTAATTGATTCGTGTTTCATGCAAAACATTGTATCATACTTATGCATATTGTCAATATTGTTTATGCTTACGCTGGGAATGCAAAGAAAAAGGCCTTCCGTTTCCGGAAGGCCTTAATCATAATTTGGCACCGTGCTATTTTCCCAGGGGTGGACCCCAAGTATTGTAACCGCTCCGAGGCTTAACTTCTGTGTTCGGCATGGGAACAGGTGTTGCCCTCGGGCTATGGGCACCAATTAGGCTGCGCATCTTTTCCCTTATTCGGGGAGGTGAGGCCTAATTGGTGCCCATAAGTTACTAGTACGGCATTTCAAGCAAAGAAATGGATTCTTCTTTTTAAGACAAACGACAGTTGGTGCTGATATGCACCAATAACTAGTCAATTGCTACCTTTGATCCTATCTGTAAAATGTGCAAGTAAGTTAAAAACTTACTAAAAACAGACATGGATCAAAGGTCGTAAAAAGTCAATGCCTCTATTAGTACGCTTCGGCTACACATGTTGCCATGCTTCCACCTTGCGCCTATCAACCTGATAGTCTTTCAGGGAGGTCATAGGGAAATCTAATCTTGAGGTTAGTTTCGCGCTTAATATGCTTTCAGCGCTTATCTAGTCCGCACGATAGCTACTCAACAATGCCCTTGGTAGAACAATTGATACACCAGCGGTGCGTTCAACCCGGTCCTCTCGTACTAGGGTCAAATCCTCTCAAATTTCCTTGCGTCCACAGCGGATATAAACCGAACTGTCTCACGACGTTCTGAACCCAGCTCACGTACCTCTTTAACGGGCGAACAGCCCGACCCTTGGAAGGTGCTTCCCCTCCAGGATGAGATGAGCCGACATCGAGGTGCCAAACAGCGCCGTCTATGTGAACTATTGGGCGCTATAAGCCTGTTATCCCCGGCGTAACTTTTATCCGAAAGCGCTGCCGATACCACACTCTTGTACAAATATGTACTGACAGCGGAAAACTTACTCCGACTTTCGTCCCTGCTTGGGTTGTAGCCCTCACAGTCAAGCTAGCTTATGCGTATACACTATCACTACGATTTCCATCCGTAGTTAGCTAACCTTTGAACGCCTCCGATACTCTTTAGGAGGCAACCGCCCCAGTTAAACTACCCACCAGACACGGTCCCAGAACCAGAAATCATCCACGATTCTGTGAGGAATCCTGAACGCTTTGTGGTCCTGGTAAGAACAAGATCATAACAAGGGTGGTATTTCACTGGCGACTCCACACCGACTAGCGTCGAGCTTCAAAGTCTCCCACCTATGCTACACATGTTATAACCCGGCTCAATGCCAAGCTGTAGTAAAGCTGCACGGGGTCTTTTCGTCCTGCTGCGGACAGACGGCATCTTTACCGTCAATGCACTTTCACCGAGCTCTTCGTCGAGACAGTACCCATATCATTACGCCATTCGTGCAGGTCAGAACTTACCTGACAAGGAATTTCGCTTTAATCTGTTACTTCTCTAACCTATTAACTAAAATAGGCGCCGCACAATTTCTTGTACGGTCTCTATGTCGCCATAGAGTACGGACTCTATCTTATCCGTTATTACGGATTCTGACGTATAGTCTCTGAGGGTTTTAAACTCGTATTTTACGTCGGTTCATTGTTGATGCTATATCACGTATTGCCTGTAAACCATCAGGACGCAGATGTGATCCATTTTTCATAGCTCTTATGACCTCACAAAATGCAAGAAAATCTTGCTGTTTTGCGGTTTTTAAAGAGTATTGCTCAAAAAATGGAATTATCTTATCTTGAATATCGCTTAAAGATCTAACGCAATATCTGTAAAGGCTCTCTCGATGATTATCAACCCGTCTATTCTCATAGATTTTGCCGCAATCAAAGTAACTTTGCAGTTCCTTGAGTACATTTAGGCTTTTTGCACCTTGAGTAACCACGAATTCGGGAAATACTTGAAATCCAGATTTTGAAGTTACATTCTTAAAGATGCTTATCGAGAAACAACCTTCGCCATCTACAAACCCAACGATCCAATACGGATCTAATCTTCCCTGCTGATTGTCTGCACGGATCTGATTGTCACTTGGAGTCAATATTTCCATCTAAGGAATTATTTTACCATAGTACAGTCCGATACTCAGGTGTTCCAGCATATAGTCAGATTTTCTCCTTAAATCTCGATATCTCGAGGCAACTTGGAGGGAGTCTTTCACTCCACTAAGGCAACGATTTCACCTTAGGACGGTTATAGTTACCGCCGCCGTTCACCGGGGCTTCAGTTCGAAGCGTAAACCTCTTACCTTAACCTTCCGGCACCGGGCAGGCGTCAGCCCGTATACATCCACTTTCGTGTTAGCACAGACCTATGTTTTTGGTAAACAGTTGCATGGGTTCCTTAGCTGCGGCCTCCTTTAACAGAGGCAGGCCTTATTCCGAAGTTACGGCCGCTTGTTTGCCGAGTTCCTTGACGAAGAATCACTCGTACACCTTGGTCTTCTCGACCTGAGCACCTGTGTCGGTTTGCGGTACGGATAATGCAGTACACGCGTTAGATTGCTTTTCTAGTCAGTACTTTGACCGGAATCGAACTTGACGTTCTTTCATTCGTACGTTTTTCTCGTACTTAGACGGATATAACCATGAATCCGCTCCTACTAATATGCCGCGCACATCTAACAATACTGCACTAGTACGGGAATATTAACCCGTTGTCCATCGCCTACGCTACGCGCCTCGGCTTAGGACCGACTAACCCTGGGACGATTATCGTGGCCCAGGAAACCTTGCTCTTTCGGTGGGCAGGATTCTCACCTGCCTTATGGTTACTCATTCCAGCATTCTCACTAGATAACGCTCCACGGAACTTCGCAATTCCGCTTCGACGCTGATATCTACGCTCCTCTACCACGCCCTATAAATAGGACATCCATATCTTCGGTGCTATGCTTGAGCCCCGTTACATTTTCCGCGCAAGATCTCTTGACGAGTGAGCTGTTACGCACTCTTTAAATGAATGGCTGCTTCTAAGCCAACATCCTCGTTGTTTAAGAAATCTCACCTCGTTTCCCACTTAGCATAGACTTAGGGACCTTAGATGATGGTCTGGGCTGTTTCCCTTTTGAGCGACGAGCTTAGCCCCGCCGTTCTAACTGCCGTAGTTCCGCAATCAGTATTCGTAGTTTGTCAAGGGTGGGTAATCTTACGACCCCCAGTCCGAAACAGAGCTCTACCCCTGATTGTTACCGTACGACGCTAGCCCTAAAGCTATTTCGAGGAGAACCAGCTATCTCCGAGTTCGATTGGCATTTCACCTCTAACCACAGGTCATCCGGGCATTTTGAAACATGCTACGGTTCGGTCCTCCACGTACTTTTACATACGCTTCAACCTGCCCATGGTTAGGTCACCCGGTTTCGGGTCTATTGAATATGACTAGGCGGCCTATTCAGCCTCGCTTTCACTACGCCTCCGACAAATGTCTTAAGCTTGCCACATCCAATAACTCGCTGGATCGTTCTACAAAAAGCACGCCGTCACCAATAAATTGGCTCCGACTCCTTGTACGCACACAATTTCAGGATCTATTTCACTCCCCTTCCGGGGTTCTTTTAACCTTTCCCTCACGGTACTTGTACACTATCGATCGTAAGATATATTTAGCCTTGGAAGGTGGACCTTCCGGATTCAGTCAGGGTTTCACGTGTCCCGACCTACTCGACAACATAGATGATAAAGTTGCATCACTTTGCGTACCAGGCTTTCACTGTCTTTGGCGCCACTTTCCAGAGGCTTCTGCTTACAATGCAATTTCTTACTTTATGCCAACGGTGGTAGCGTTAGCCGCCTTATGCAGGTAACAGATACTAGATCTGTCTCCCGCAAAAGGTTATCTATGTGTCACAACCCTCTAATAACATTCGTCTACCAACTTATTTGCCAGCAATAAATTGCCAGGCAAAAGTCATTAAAGTTTGGGCTCTTCCGCGTTCGCTCGCCACTACTAACGGAATCATTGGTTATTTTCTCTTCCTCAGGGTACTAAGATGTTTCAGTTCCCCTGCTTACCACAGCTCCTTCCTATATATTCAGAAGGGTGTAACCAGACATAACTCTGGCTGGGTTTCCCCATTCGGAAATCTCCGGATCAAAACATACGTGGCTGTTCCCCGGAGCTTATCGCAGCTCGTCGCGTCCTTCATCGGTATCTTACGTCAAGGCATTCGTTGTGCGCGCTTGAGTAACTTTTTACGATTGACCAAAACCTCCTCGGTGAAGATTAAGTTTTGGCCAGTGCAATTGACTAGTTATTGGTACTCACCATCATTTTTAGCGGCTCCGCTAAAAACCAATGAGCCAATAGCCGTTTGTCTTATTGCTAATCTCCCCCGCATCCATATAGTGCGGGTTCGATTCTTTGCTTTTGCCAAATTGTTAAACTACTAAACTCGAAGCTGTCTCTTAAAGATGTTGGTTGCGCATACAATAAGTAATGACGCCCATCTTGTTAAACCGTTGCTGCTTGAGTTTACGTTTGGCTCTTGTCTCGCTATTTCGTACGTGCCCACGGGCCCATACCTAAACTCAAGCGACTGGGATTCAGTTTACCAAAAATAACAGATACGGTCAAGCCCTTGATGTAGTCAAACTTGCATCAGTTTAGCCCCTATCAATACAGGCTATTCTATTACCCAGTAATATAATTTAACTGTATCACCTGATGAAATTGCTGTATCAGATTGTACTGTGAAGCTTCCTGAAGCCGTAGAACTAACATACATAACATCTTGAATTCCCTGCTGGTTGCCAGGACCAATAATGACTGATTTCGGAGCTGCCCCATATGACTTGTTAAAGGTTAGTGTTGTGGTACAGGCTAAGGTTGTTGATCCACCACCTCCCGAAACAATGGTTATTAAACCTGCCGAATCTGTACCACTCACACTTGCCGATGGTGTGCCCGTACCGCAGGTTGTTGGAGCCGAAACAGTTGGCGCGGTTGTTTGGGTCGATTTGAAGTGTGCATTGGTAAGTGTGAGATTAGCAAATGTAGATGTTGTGCCGGCTACCGTAATGACTGAGTTTGTCGTATCAGCGTTCAATAAACTAGTGCCAGCTGAATTCTGTAATTGAAAGGCATTAGTTGTGTTATTAGTGGATTTGACCAAAACACTACTGCCTAACGTAGACGTACCCCCAACGTGCAAGGAATCGTCAACATTCAGCGATGACGGCGTTCCGTTACTTACCGTGTCAACAGATACATCATCAGTGTAAAAACTACCAGTATTACCAGAAGCATCTTCACCCAATACAAGCTTATTAACTATGCTGCTGCCCGTGTTTATTCCTGTTTGAGGTGTGGCAGCAGCACCATCAACCCATAGGTATAGGCTTCCGCTAGTTCCTGAGCCAACCACAACTTCAATTTCGGCCTGATGCCAAGCTGTTGGTGTAGGATAGGCGACTGAAGTACATGGGCCCTGGTTATTAGCTCCACCCCAGTTCCACATACATATCTTGCCGCCAGAACCAGTTTGCCAATAGACGTTTGTTACCTCTGTTCCGCCCGAGTACAGCGAGGCCATATCAACACTACTACTTGCGGAGTTAACTTTGAACCAGAATCTTAAATAGATTGTTGAAGAACCTCCAGAGTTAATTGGTGTGCTAACATTGGTTGCACTACCTGCAGGACTAAAGCTTGCGCTGTAATTGCCATCATGTGCTGCGCTGCTGCTAACTGTTGGGGAGCCTACTGCAGTATTGGCCCAAAGACCAAATCCCCCACTTTCAAAGTTATCAGTGAACTGACGATTACCAAATCTGGTTCCCACGTTTATATCTCCAACTACGCTCAACTTAAGATCGGCTGTGTCGACCGTAAGCAGGCTGCTGCCGGCTGCGTTCTGAATCTGGAACGTATTTGTAGAATCAGTACTATTTTTAAACAACGCCGAGCCGTAATCATTAAGCTGAGCTGTGGAGTTTACTGTTGGAGCTGAACCACTGGCTGTTAGTCCTGTATCGGAGAAGAATGTTGATGTACTTGAACCTATCTTACCCTGAGTGGATCCTCCAACTGTTCTATATATGTTATAACTTAACGCTCCGCTCACCGTCGGCCAGGTAATGTAGTTTTGGTTAGCTGTAGTGAGAGTTGCATTACCGCTACTGGTTGACCCGGAGTTTGAAGCAATAGTTTCTGCCCCAGATGCCGTAAGGGCGGTGACAGTATACGAGTAAGCAGTTGATCCAGTTGTGCCAACAGGTGTAACCGTAGGTGCGGCCGGAGCTGATAACCCATTAAGATTCACCACCCCTTGCAACCCACCAGTTAATGATGTGGAGCCTTGGACGGTTAGATTACCTGAATTCGTGTTATTTCCTTGCGCATCTGTTGTTATAGAGTTTTGAAGAGCCGTATCAATGCCGCAATTGTTCCAGTCTATGCTGAAGCATCGTAAGGAGTTAGTCTGAGAGTTAAAGTAAATTGCCCCAGCAGTAGCGTTAGCCGGATCAGAACTACCATTTCCAAGCACTAACAGTGTTGGCGTTTGGGTTAGGAAATCGTAAACTTCCATGGACGAAAGATTGCCATTATACGTAGTGCTGTAACCATCCGCGACGTACATTTTGTTATTATAAGTAACGACTGTACTGTTGTCTCTGGCGTTAGATAGAGATGTGATTGAAGACCAACTATTATTGCTAATGTTATAGGTGTCAACATTAGCAATTGATGCATTGCCCGAGTTAAATCCTCCAACAGCATAAAGCGTACCGTTATATAAAGTGCCGTTGCCCCAATCCCTGGCGGTACCACCCGCTGTGCCCGTAGACCAGCTGTTTGATGTGAAGCTATAAATATCAACGGTATTTGTAACTGCCGCGCCTGTCCAACCACTATATTCAATCATCTTATCGTTGTATACAGCATATACAGGGGCCTCCCTGGCGGTACCACCCGCTGTGCCCGTAGACCAGCTGTTAGCAATTGGGTCGTAAATATCCATGGTGTTAGTTAAGGTATTTGATACAATTGCACCCCCCCAAATATATATTTTGTTGTTATATACAACTTCGCTATTTCCCCACCTGGCGGTACCACCCGCTGTGCCCGTAGACCATGTTCCTGTTGTAAAGTTGTATATATCTAACGTATTTACAGCACCTGCATAGCCTCCGGTTGTTGAACCTCCCCATATGTACCATTTGTCATTAATTACTGCACCAGTAGCTTGCATTCTTGATGCCCCACCAGATGGTCCAATACTCCACGTACCACTCGCATAGTCATAGATATACATTGTTGTAGATGCTCCGCCAAGACTGCCACCCGTATTGTTGGTCTCGTTACCGCCCCAAATATATAGTTTGCCGTTGTAAACAGTTGATACTTGTCCATTTTTGTTAAACGGCGTGGCGTTATAGCCGTTCCATTGGTTAACTGAAAAGTCATAGATAGCTAGGTTATTAGTTGTCGTAGTGTTGTTCTGTCCACCTATGGCGTACATTCTGGTCCCTGAAACAGTTAAGGTTTCGGAGCTAATTTCTTGATCACCGCCGGCATTACCAAATGACCACGTACCAGCATTCAGATCATAAACCATCATACTCATTGTATGCGTTGGGAAATCACCGCCGCCGTATATGTACATCTTACTGTTATAAACTGTTGAACCAGCTGCCATAATCGGGTAAGGACTACTAGCGCCTGTAGACCATGAGTTGTTTGTTATATTGTAGATATCTGTTGAGCTGATTACAGAACCAACGTTGCTAGTACCATCAATGGTTCCACCATTCATGTAGATACTACCGTTATATATTACTGCCGAAGCTCTCATCCTAGCTGTACCACCAGAAGTTCCAGTTGTCCATGCATTAGTATCAAAGTTGTAAATATCAACACTATTAATCGCGGACGTACCATTTGTTGTACCTCCAACAACATACATCTTGTTGCCGTAAACATATGAATTACCGTAGAACCTAGCCGTTGGCGAACCCGTCCAACCTGTAACTTGTGTCCAGGAATTGCCGGCTATGTTGTAGTAGTACATTGTTGACGAAGCTGAGGTACCGTTAGTCGTACCACCCCACTCGTACATCTTGCCGTTATAAACAACGGCTGTCTGGCCATAAACTGCCGTGCCACCAGCCGTGCCGGTGCTCCAATTATTCGTTGCTGTGTTGTAAATATCTAGTGTATTAAGTGGACTACCATTTAATCCTCCCCACGAATATATGCTTCCGTTATACGCAACTGCCGAGGCTTTCGTTCTGGCATTTCCACCAGTTAGCGCAGCACCGATTGATACCCAGCCGGCGCTACCACTGTTATTAGTACCGATTATAATCTGGTTATTTTGATTATCAGCGGTAAATAAACTATAGCTCGCTGAGTTTTGTATCTGGAACGCTGTTGTAGAGGTTGTAGTGACCTTTACAGTGTCACCAGTGTTTGTAAGAGATTGAGTTGTGCCACCTGCCTGTAATGTTACAGTATTAGCTGTATTAGCTGTGGAACCAATTGTTACCAACTGAGTGCCGGTAGCGTTCGATGTATTGGCTATGTTAACTGTGCTCGAATTAGTGCTGCTATTTACCGAACCAACAGTTATAGTATTTGCCACGGACTGGTTCCCTATTTGGATTATTCCACTGGCTGCCGCTTGCAGGATAATGGCTGTGCTGCCATTTCCACCCTGTATCGTGGTTGTTGAACCCGCAGCATTAGCACTACCAATTGTCACACTGGCTATGTTAGAGCCGCCTGTTACACCCGAGCCTATTGTTACAGACGTATTGTTGGCACCACTGGTAGCACCAATATTTATGGTGTGAGCTGAAGCTGAATTTCCGATCTGTATCTTACCCGTATTGCCGGCGTCTATAGAGACCGAATTGCTAGCGTTGGAATTTGTACCTATAGTTGCAGTCTGTACAGCAGAAGTATTTGAGCTGTCTGCTATATAAACATTTGTATTGTAGTTACTTGAACCGGTATTACCGATGTATACGTTGTTTGAGGCTGTATCAACTGTCAAATAGCTATTGTTGGAATTGTCCAGGATTCTAAAGGCTGATGAACTGTTAGAGTAGTTCTGAAAGGTAGCCTGGCCGGCACTTTGAATATTAAATTCATTAGCATAACTATTGGTGATATCCCTAAATGCAAGGTTGTCTGACTGTAGGTAAAGTCCCCCAGTGGTATTAGTGTTATTAATAGCAAGATAGTTATAGGTGCTGTCGTAGGCGATGTAAGAGTTGTAGTTGCCCGTACCACCGTCTAGAACTAGCTGGGTAGCATTTTGCAGGTAAACCCCACCAGTGTAGTTAAAATCTACACCTGGAGGCGTTAATGCTGAAGACCAAGTGGCATCTGATGTATCGGTGTAATTAACCGTGCCAGCAGCCAAGCTTACGTAATACCAGGTTCCGCCGACAGTTTTCCTACGATACAAGTTGTAGTTGACGGCATGAGAATCACCCGTCCAAGTCAAAGTGTTGGAATTGGAACCACCAGCCCCCGTGGTTAGTGGCCAGTTATTAGCCTGAATGGCTGCAGTTTGACTGCCTGAGGAATTTAAGGCCGTAATCATGTAGTAGTAGGCAGTGGCCGTTGGAAGACTACCGCCACTTGTAGAAGTTGACGCATTAAAGTTCTTCGGGTTAGACACACCAAGCACCTGCAAGCCTCCACCGTAAGTGTAAATTCTTTGATTCGATGAATCGGCTGTCAAATAGCTACTGCCTAGATTATTTTGCAGCTGGAAGGCTATAGTTGAGTTAGTCGTAGTTTGAATTGTTTCACCGGTGTTTGTAAGCGACTGGGATAATGCCCCGGCTTTTAATGTAGTGGTGCTGCTGCTGTTAGTACTTCCAATAGAGACTGACTGGGAAGAGCCACTGTTGGTAGCCAGCTGTATCGTATGCGCTGTATTACCATTAAACAGGTTGGTAGTGCCAGTGCCAGATTCTAGGCTCAGTGAGCTAGCTGAGTTGCTTGATGAGCCTATGGTCACAGCATCTGTAGCTGTAGCCGCATCACCAATGTGGATGGTGTTGGTGGCTCCGGATGTGGCATTGTTGCCAAGGTAGATGGTTTGGTTGACCGCTCCTGTTGTATTGCCGATCTGTACAAATCCAGCTGTGCCAGTGTTGTTAAGGTAGAGTGTGCCGGTGCCATTGGCTTGGAGTGTTAGGTTACTGTTGGTAGCAGTAGTGTTGATGGTATTGCTGGCAGCAAAGGATAGGTCACCTGTGGTGGAAACGGTTATTCTGGTAGCGTTGTTGGTTCTGAGGTTTAGGACATTACTGTCGTTAGTACCTAGGTTAGCAGCGGCACTGAAGCTATTGCCACCCTGAATGAAGGCACTGCCGCTGCCGGTGGCAAAGCCACAGGCACTACTTGTTTGGAGACAGAGGGTGCCAGAGGCATCTGGTAATGTAACTGTGTCATTGCCTGTGGGGCTGGCCTGGAACTGTAATAACTGAGACCAGGTACCGTTGTAGGTAGATAGTTGGCCGGCGGAAAAGGCGTATGGTACAGCAGTTATCTTGAGTCTGGGGGACATTTCACCGTCAGCTGTACACGGTGCAGTACCAAAGGTTGAACACGAAGAACTAGTGCCAGCAATGTTCATGGTTAGCCAGACTCCCTTGTTCCAGACTGATGAGGATATGCCGGTCAGAGCATTGATGGAACCTAGGTTGGCTGTAAGGTAGCCGTTCTTAACGGCAATGCCAGAGCCAGTGCCTGGGTTGGTGTAGTCTTCTGTCCAGAGAAGTGTGCCGCTGGATGATGCATCATAGAGTTTAAACTCTACGTTGTAGTTACCGTCTGGGACAATAGCACCACCGATCTGTTCTAGTCTGGCTTGGAAGTTAATTGTGCCGTTGTCGTTGCTGGTGAAGGCATTGGTTCTGGCTGGAGATTTGAAGCTTAGTCCGACAGCACAGATGACAGCTAGCATGGTTAGGATGGCTGTTCGCTTGAGGTAAATAGATAGTTTTGAGGAGATGTTAGAGTTAGCTTTACTAGAGTTGTTGATGGATGAGCTGAAGAGGTTGTTGGTTGAGGGTCTAAACGATGATTCTTCATCTGTTCTACCCCACGTATGTGTGTACGTGTGTGTGCCTACGCGCGCGCGCGTATAAAAATACACTGGGGTAAGGATTAAACTGTTGAGTCGGTTGGGAACAGATTTAATTTTAAGCAAGGCTTTGGATGTAACCAACAAAGCATGGGTTGTAAGTGCTAACTTCCGTGTTGCAGCAAAAAACACCCTTACCAGGTAACGCCTGGGGGTGCGCTCAGAGAGCAAATGCTTACGAGAAGCTTTTCTAACCATTTTTTGTTTTTTGTTTTACGGCTAAAACTAACTAAATTTTGGGGCTTTCCCTAGCATATTAACCAGGGAAAGCCTTTTGGCTTTTTGTTTGGTTTTAACCAATGTTTGTTGGTTATAGGATAGGTATCATATTGCTAATACTAATCCTATGCTCCTAGTATCTACTCCGAACATAGCTGGTTCAAGACTTTTATGAGCACAATTATTAGGTCTGGTTTGTTGAAATTTAGTATAAAATTATGATTATTTTTGTTGTTAATAATTACACACTAAAAATTGCTTAGATGTTAGTATTGAAATTAAATGCCAATTTATCCAATTTATAAGAAAACTAGTTGTTGTTATATTAATAACAGTCATTATTAAATGAAAAGTTTTATCCACAGCCAAAAATGCAATTTTAAAGTGAAATAGTTTAATTGAGCTACTTTTTTATACAGCTACTTAGTTTTGGTTTTGAATTAATTATATATTTAACCTGGAAAATGTCACCTTCTGGCATTATATAAATGAATAACTTATTGAGATAAAATCGTTTGTCGCCTTGTGCTATCTCTGTTTTTTCGGTAAAATACACCGGTAGTTTGGATGGTGGCCATCGTTCTGCTTAGTTTCACTAATGCCGTTCCGGTACCCAACCAAAATGCTCAGTGGGCATTTTGGGGGCATAGCTCAGTTGGCTAGAGCACCTGCTTTGCAAGCAGGGGGTCCGGGGTTCGAGTCCCCGTGCCTCCACCAAACCTACACCCACAATTTTGCAAACCAACGCAGTGTTTGCAAAATTGAGAGGAGGACCGTAGCACTAGATCGAAGCTTTTGCCTGACAAGGCAAAACGAGATTGGTGCGTACGGGACGACGAGGGGGCGATTAGCTCAGCTGGTTAGAGCGCGTCACTGATAATGACGAGGTCGGAGGTTCGAGTCCCTCATCGCCCACCATATAAAATCATGTTAAATAAAACACGCTATAGGTTATTTTGGTGGATGCAAATTTCATTGCTAAGCCTGCTATTGTTAACCCCGTTAGCATCAGCCGCGACTGTCTCATCAGCCTACAATGCATCTGGTAATACTCCGAGCGGCAGTATAGTCAGACTAGACCCCTCTAATTCTAATAACGTTCTACCTGCGAACAGCTCCAGCGCTTTTCATCTATTGGGTGTAGTTGTCCCCCGAGACACGTCGCTTATTACAGTTAACCCCTCCGACTCGACCGTACAGGTTGCTAGTAGCGGAACTACCCCAGCACTGGTAAGTGATGTAAACGGCGCCATCAATAAAGGTGACTACATAAGTGTTTCGCCAATAGATGGCTTTGGCATGAAAGCCGAATCTGGACTACCGGTTATAGGCATTGCTCAAACTAATTTTAGTAGTATCTCGGGCACAATTACCACAAAGCAAATTAAAGATAAAAATGGAAAGACCGTATCTGTAAATGTTGGCTTCGATCGCATTGCAATAAGTATTGGAAGTGGCGTGGCAGCAGCAAGCAACAGCACTAACCTAAATGGACTCCAAAAAGCTGTTCAGAGTTTAACTGGAAGAAGCGTATCAACAATTAGGATAATGATCAGTTTAGCGATTGCGGTGGTTGCAATAGTGTCTTTAGCGACTTTAATTTACGGTTCAATATACGGCAGTATTATATCTGTTGGACGTAATCCTTTAGCTAAATCAGTCATAATGAAAACGCTTACATTTGTATTAATTATGGCTGCAATTTCAGCCATTGTGGCCATTGTAACTATAGATTTTCTGCTTCACTAAATAACATCGGTTTTACTCTTTACGTTTAGAGTAAAAAGCGCTACCATTATTATGTACCATCAAATAACAAAAACCTAAAAGACAAAAAGTGTGTGATGGGCCCAAACTACTCAAAAATAAATAACTCCTTAAATCAGGCTCCCGTTGAGTCCGGCTACGGCGTTGTGCCAAGCATTGAGCTAACCCCGGTTAGCAAAGTCAGTGAAGTAATTCCCCTAGATAAACCTAATCCAAACCCGACTAAAGTATCTGAATCTTCACCCTTTCGGTTCAACCAAAAAGCCCTACTTTTCAGTTTAGGTGCAATCTTATTTATGCTGCTCGTAGGCGCTGGAACCTTTATACTAACGCGAAGCCACCCCAGTACTCAAAATTCCAACTCTCAAATTACAAGTAGTAGCTTTGCGCCTCAAGCCATTACTTTAGGCTCATCAAACGGTTACACTCAATTACTAGGAAGTAGCGATAAGCAACTTAACATTAATGGCCAACTTCAGGTTGCCAATACCCTAGTATTAACGCCTACATCTACACCAGGTGCACCTATATTAGGTCAGTTGTATTTTTCCAAGCAAACTAATCAACCATACTATTACAACGGTAGCGCCTTTATTGCCTTGGGTGGAAGCGGCCAAAATGGAAGTACCGGAGCTACGGGAGCTACAGGGGCTAGTGGCAAAAATGGTTCTAGTGGCAAAAATGGAACTAATGGTACCAACGGCACAAATGGGCAAAACGGTGCTCAAGGTCCAGCCGGAGCAACTGGAGCCACCGGAGCAACTGGTGCTGCCGGGGCTCAAGGTCCTCAGGGCATACAGGGACCGGCAGGCGGCGCAAATTGTACGTACGGAACTTGTTTGAGCCTTCAGCCGGCAGCTCCGGGTACAACCGAAACTGGCAACGTTAATGTGTCCGGCGATATTCTTGCCGGTTCACTAGGCATTGGCACTTCAAACCCTCAATTTGCGATTGACGTAAGTGGGGGCGATATAAATACCGACGGAGTTTACAGAATCAATGGAACTACAATATGTGACATTACCGGATGCGTAACTCAGGCTGGATCAGGCAATTACATTCAAAATGGTACATCACCACAAACTGCTGACTTTAATATTACCGGAACGGCCGTAATTGGCAGTAATACTACAATTAATGGTCCCTTAACGGTTAATTCGACTGCTCTATTTCAAAACGTAAGTGATTCAACAGCCGAATTACAGGTTAAAAATACTTCAGGTACGGCAATCTTGACTATTGATAGTTCTAATCAAAATGTAGATATAGGTAGTCTGGGTACACCGAGTGGTCAACTTTACGTTAGTGGTCATATTCCAAAAGATGTTACTGCCGGAGGCGTAAGTACAGACTCTGCTCCGCAAAACGTTTTTATTTCTGGCAACTATGCATATATAGTGGCCAGCTCTGCTAATAAGTTACAAGTCTTTGATATTACCAAGCCGTCCTCACCCACCGACATTAGTGGCGGCGGCGTGGACTTAGGTGCTGGAGCATTCGCTGTCTATGTTCAGGGCAAGTATGCGTATGTTACTGAACAGAGTGCTAACCAAGTGCAAATATTCGATATCAGTAATCCGTCTGCACCAAAGCTAACCGGTACTTTTCCAACCGGTAATAATCCTAGGGGTGTTTACGTGCAAGGCCAGTATGCCTATGTGTCGGTATGGCTCGACCAGCAATTATTAATTTACGACATTAGTAATCCGGCAAACCCCAAGTTTGTAAGCACATCTTCAACTCCTGGCTATGCTCAAAGGGTTTACGTGCAAAACAATTACGCCTACGTTATAAGCGATGCGCCTGATAAGCTGCAGGTGTTTGATGTTAGTAACCCCTATTCCACTGTTGATGTCACAAGCGGCGGAGTTAACACTGGATCAACACCAATTGGCTTATACGTACAAGGTCGCTATGCATATGTGGCAGATTTCGGCTCGAATAAGCTACAGGTGTTTGATATTAGCAATCCAGCAGCGCCAACTGATGTATCTTCAGGTGGTGTTAACACAGCAGGCAGCCCCTACTCGGTATATCTTCAGGGTCATTACCTATATTTAACGGCTCTTGGAGCAAGTAAACTTCAAGTATATGACGTATCGACTCCGTCAAGTCCAACAGACTTGACCGGAGGAGGTGTAATAACTGGCACTTCGCCAGTTAGTGTTTTTGTGCAAGGTAGGTACGCGTATTTGACTGATGCGAGCTTCGCAAAACTGCAAGTATTTGATCTTGGTGGAACAAACACCCAGCAGTTAGAGGCCGGTGGTGCTAACATTGGAGTTCTAGGTGTTAATGGTAATGCTTCAGTTGGAGGCGATGCAAGTATAATCGGCGGGCTTACGGTAGGTCAGAACCTACAAGTTAACGGTAATATTGCCACCAGCGGATCGCTAAACGTTTCCACAACCACAAACTCAGCCACAGCCTTTACCGTTCAGGATTCTTCTGGCTCTAACCTTCTCACTGCAAATACTGTAAACGGCAGCCTAGGCATTGGTACAGCGCCCACAAAGGGCACCTTGGAAATAAAAGGCCAAACCTTTGTGGACGGCACCTTACCTGTTTCTAGCACCGCTACGGGTAACTTCCCTTATGGTACGGTATCGGGTCATTATGCATACGCAATCAATAATACCGATAAAACTATACAAATATTCGACATATCCAATGTGTCAGCAACAGTTCTTAAAAGTACCACCGCCACAACTTATTTCCCGAATCAAGTTGTAGTATCTGGTAATTATGCCTACGTATCGTCCGCTCACAACTTTGAAGTGTTCGATATAAGCAATCCGTCTAGCCCGGTAAGCATCAATACGAGTTCTATTGATGTGAGTTATATGGATATATCAGGTAATTATCTTTACATAGTTGGAGCAACTAACCTACTCAGCATCTATAACATAAGTACTCCGTCGAGTCCTAGTCCAGTCGGCAGTGCTTCAACTGGTATTGCCCCCTGGGCTATTAAAGTTTCAGGAAATTATGCATACGTAGTAAATGTCACCGACTCAACCTTACAAATCTTCGATGTCACTAACCCGGCGAGCCCATCGCTACTCGATACTAATGCTACAGGCCAAAATCCTACCTCTGTTGACGTATCAGGAAACTTTGCTTATGTGGGTAATTCTAATGGTCATAGCATTGGTGTTTATGATGTAAGCAATCCGCTTAGTCCAATCAGCTTGAATACAGTATTCACTAACGAAATACCGGCGGCAATCAAAGTTTCTGGTAATTATTTATATGTGTTGAATAATTCAAATAACAGCCTTTATACTTTTGATGTTTCTAACCCCTACACACCATTAAACATAGACGTAGCTAGCACAGGTAACAATGCAAGTACCTTGGGCATTTATGGTAAATATCCGGTCGTGTTTGCAAGTAGTGATAATACCATGCAGATACTTAATCCTGGTGGTTTCTATAGCAAGGAAACCTCAACCGATAACCTTTTTGTAAACAGTAACGCCTCGGTCAACGGTACCTTGTTGGTTAGTGGACTTAACGACACCGGCTATATGACTGCCGACACCATATCCGTTGCAAGCCAAGTCCTAGATCAAGGCACAGCGCTTTTCCAGAATTCATACGATAGTATTGCGGCCTTCCAAATACAAAATAGTTCAGGAACAAACCTTTTCAACGTCGACACCACAAATAAGGTCATAACTGTAAGCACGTTAATTGTTAACGGAACAATCAGCATAAATGGTCATATTATTAGTGGCAACGAGAATGCCGGTATCACTACGGCAGCGGCTAGTGGCACAAATGCTTGTACCAATCCACCGACTGTAACTATAAGCGGCAACGACACCGCCGGCGAAGTTACTATCGTAACTGCCGCAGGTGGCTCATGTTCTGCGGGAGATCTGGCGACTATCACATTTGCCAATGCATATGGCAGTACGCCTAATATAACTCTCACTCCAAATAATGTGGCTAGTTCTTCCCTGCAGTACTTTGCGGATAACGTCGGCAACACTACTTTCGATATTGCTTCAGCTAATCCCGCAACTAATACAACTTATAAGTTCTTTTACCACATTATTCAGTAGCTTTTATCTAATGCTAAAGCTTTCTTAATTCAGTTGTTGTTTGAAGAATTGTATTCACAACAGGAACCATCAAACTTTCCATGTCAACAAAAAGCTCATTTTCATCTGGTCTAAATCCACCTAATAAATATCCAATTAGACGGTTGCGGTCGTCAATAATATTTCCATCACTATCCAGTTCTAAAGCCATTTCGCCGGATACAACTTCCTGCCCATCATCGCTCAATTCGAACAGCGTTACAGTTCTTAGTTCATCTCCATAATTCCCGTCGACTGATATTTCAACTATTTGTGCTAGCACCTGACTTGCATATCTTTCTGGGCTAACTACCGGCGATTCTATAGTGCGCTTAATTACCATCAAACCAATCTCATCTGGATCGGGTACGGTTGAACCTTGTCGGTGCGCTTCATACTCTTCTCTATCTATAAATTGTGGCATATTTGTTCCATATAATTATTAAAGGTTATAACAATGTAATACACCCATTATTATATAGTGTCAAATTAAAGAGCCCCTCTAGGGGCTCTTTATAGTTATTAATAACTGAGTAGTGCAAGCCTAAACGTCAATCACCGATGTTACAGACACTGATATCTTGCCTCATCTGAAGATAAATCTTCAAAGAGGACCGTAAGTTGTCAGTACTGATTTACAACTTACCAAGATCGACCTAGCTCATAAGGGATTGCTCCGCTTATTGCTAGTTTTCTCCCTAGAAAGGAGGTAATCCATCCGCACGTTCCCGTACGGATACCTTGTTACGACTTAACCCCAATCATCTCCCCTACCTTAGGGCTAGACAAGCTAGCACGTCAGGTATTGGCGACTTTCATGGTTTGACGGGCGGTGTGTACAAGACCCGGGAACGTATTCACGGCAGTATAGCTGACCTGCCATTACTAGCGATTCCGACTTCAAGCAGGCGAGTTTCAGCCTGCTATCCGAACTGAGACCGGCTTTGATGGGATTTGCTCCGTCTCGCGACTTGGCTGCCCTTTGTACCGGCCATTGTAGCGTGTTTGTAGCCCCAGACGTAAGGGCAATACTGACCTGACATCATCCCCTCCTTCCTCCCTGTTGCCAGGGCGGTCTGATTAGAAAAATTCAACTAATCACAAGGGTTGCGCTCGTTGATGGACTTAACCAAACATCTCACGACACGAGCTGACGACGGCCATGCAGCACCTGTCACTTGGCTCAATAAAGCACTTTTTACTTTCGTAAAAATTCCAAGGATGTCAAGCCTGGGTAAGGTTCTTCGCTTATCATCGAATTAAACAACACGCTCCACCGCTTGTGCGGGTCCCCGTCAATTCCTTTATGTTTTAGTCTTGCGACCGTACTCCACAGGCGGGATGCTTAACGCGTTAGCTTCGCTACATCCGGGGTCGATACCGAATACAGCTAGCATCCATCGTTTACAGCGTGGACTACCGGGGTATCTAATCCCGTTCGCTCCCCACGCTTTCGTGCCTTAGTGTCAGGAATGAGCCAGTTATCTGCCTACGCCATCGGTGTTCCTCCTAATATCTACGGATTTCACTCCTACACTAGGAATTCCAATAACCTCTCTCATCCTCTAGCTTAGCAGTTTTGGTAATGTGTAAGGGGTTGAGCCCCAGGATTTCACTACCAACTTACTATGCCACCTACGCAACTCTTTACGCCCAGTAATTCCGGATAACGCTTGGATCCTCCGTATGACCGCGGCTGCTGGCACGGAGTTAGCCGATCCTTATTCATATGCTACCGTCATAATCGTCACATAT
>Ga0265327_10000891_pt1 | contig 44046 bp, 32 predicted proteins | sample 41621metaG_FD_202089 | JGI IMG/M metagenome (GOLD analysis project Ga0265327, IMG submission 202089) | Rhizosphere microbial communities from Carex aquatilis grown in University of Washington, Seatle, WA, United States - 4-16-21 metaG | ecosystem: Host-associated > Plants > Roots > Rhizosphere... | reverse complement strand
TAGCCATCCTCACTCGGGTTTCCCCGGAGACCTTCGCAAAGTTTCGGCTGAATCCGGAGCAGTTCATCACCGAAGCCGCCCGGCTTATCAATGAGCAGAAGGCCGCCGTCATCGTCGAGCACTTGGCTTACGACACGCTCGAAGATCGTTTTGACACAGCGATTTTCACCGAGAACCAGACCAAGCAGGAACTTACCCACGCGGGCAACAAGCTGACGAAGCACATCTACGACTACGTCATCACCGACTCCAAGGTCGAGCGCGAGTTCGTCACGGAGCTCGACACCAGCCAAGAGGTTGCGGTCTATGCCAAACTGCCACGCGGATTCTTCATCCCCACACCGGTCGGCGACTACAACCCTGACTGGGCTATCGCTTTCACCGAGGGAGCTGTCAAGCACATCTACTTCGTCGCCGAGACCAAGGGCTCGCTGTCATCCCTCCAACTCAAGGGAGTCGAGGAGGCCAAGATCGAATGCGCCCGGAAATTCTTTGCGTCACTTAACGAGAAGAACGGTCATGACGTCATGTATCACGCTGTGACCAATTACACCAAACTGATGCAGCTTGTTACGGCGTGAGCCGGGGGTGCGACGACATGACAGACGAGGTGCTGGAATCCGAGGGTGTCGGCGAGAGGGATCCGAGTCCTCCAGACCCGCGTGAGACTCTCGCGAGATGGGCGAATGAGCAGGATGGATGGGTCCGCTCGATTGTCCGAAGTGTCCTGGGTACTGGCCGACCTCTTTCAATCGACGACCTCGACGTTGTATACGCGCTCTTTCGACAGGAGAAGGGACTTGATGAGCGCAATCTCCCAACGGAGCCTGGCCTTACGGCCGAGGCGTTGGAGGAGGATGCTGAACTCCCGCTTGCCATCACCAGACTCTCCGAGGTAACCGGCGTCAACGCGATCGTGACGGGTTCTGTGATTGAGCCCCACGCCGGAATGACTATCTTGTTTGGCGAGAACGGCACCGGGAAGACTGGTTACGCGCGAATCTTCAAGGCACTCGCAGGAAGTCGCACAGCGGACACGATCATTGGCGATATCGCCATGAGTGGAGATATCCCGCTTTCGGCGAAAGTTGAGTACACGGTCGGACCTGAAGTCAAGGAATTTGCGTGGACTGGCGAGCGGGGGCAAGCGCCCTTCACTCGGATGTCGATCTTCGACAGTCCCGCGGTGCACTTCCACGTGGACGACGATCTGGAGTACGTCTACGTCCCGACTGTCCTTGCCCTGTTCAATCATGTCACCGCCGCCATTAAGGGCGTACAGGAGCGCATCAGTCAGTCCATCGCAAACCTGTCGTCGGACTCAACCACACTGCTGAGCCGCTTCCCGCGAGAGTCGACACTCTATCCGCTCGTGGAAACGCTCGGCGCATCTACAGACCTTGTTGAACTCAACGCACGGGCCGACCGGGGCCCCGACATCGATCCGCGGATCGATGTCCTGCGCCGCGCGGTCGCTGCGCTTGAAGCAGACACCCTCAAGGCCCAGATCGCAGAGCGACAAAGGGGCGAGCGAATACTGCGGCAAGCCGTGCTTGCTGCCAATACGCTCAGCTCTCTTGATATTCAAGCGCTCAATGCAAAAGTTCAGCAGCTCGATGAGCTCCGGGACGACTATCGCCGCTTTCGCACCGAGCTCTTCGCCGCCGCCGATCTCCCCGCAGACCCCGAAGATACCTGGGATGAGTTTGTATCAAGCGGTGACCGGTACAGGATGCACCTGGAATCCCTTGGCATGCATGACGCGGACCGGTGCCTCTACTGCCGCCAATCGTTGTCGCCACCAGCCAAGGATCTGGTCGCAAAATACGGTGAGTACCTCACCGACAAGATCAGCTCCGACATCGCCGCGGTGGAACAGAGCATCAAAAGCATGGCGGCACCGGTACTCGCAATCCAACTCAACGAGATCAATGCGTTCCTGGATGAGTACGCGGGTCGCAGTGACCAGCCGTCATACTTCGCAGGAATCTCCAGTATTCGGAACGCCGCTATTGCTGCGGCGGAAGGGATTCGAGCGTCAGGCCCGATTGACGCCTCCAGGATGACCAACGTACCGACTCTGGCCTCTGAGGCCTCGAAGTCGCATATGTCCGTAGAGGCGGAGATAGCGGACCTGAAGACCCAAGCCGAAAATCGCGCCGATGCTCTTCGCGAGAAGAAGGGCGAGCTAGCGGAGCTGACCGCAGCAGGGGAGCTGGCCAAGTCATGGTCCGCGATCCAGACTCAAGTAGAGGGTGCGAAGGAGTCGGACAAGCTACGGGTCTTGTCCGCCAAGTTCTCATCGCTGGGGCGTTCGGTGACAGAGCTCGCAAAGGCAGCGAGTAACCAACTCATCAACCAGAGCTTCGACAAACTCTTCGCGGAGGAATGCGGCGCGCTCCGGGCGCCCGCGCTCCAGGTTGAATTCGTCGGCCGACAAGGGCGCGCACAACGCCGCAAAACCCTGGCCGGTCAGCACAGACCGTCCAAGATCCTTTCTGAGGGAGAGCAAAAGGTACTGGCACTTGCCGACTTCCTTGCTGAGGCGCGTCTGGCGGGGATCACAGCACCAGTCATATTCGATGACCCTGTTTCCAGTCTGGACCATCGGCGGATCAACGAGGTGGCCCGCCGGATCGCGAATCTTGCCGAAGACAACCAAGTTATCGTCTTCACACACGACATCTTCTTTGCGACGACATTGTTAGGTATCTTCGAAACATCGAAGCGCTGTGCCTACTTCCACGTGACTGATGAGGACGGGAAGGGCAAAGTCACAAGAGCGTCTGGCCCACGCTGGGATTCGCTCAGCAACCTTAAATCAAATATCAACAAGACGATCGAGGCCGCCCGCGCCGTGGATGGCGAAGCACGTGCCGCGTTGGTCCGCGATGGTTATGGCTGGATCAGGTCGTGGTGCGAAGTATTCACGGAAACGGAGCTGCTGAAAGGCGTATCGCAACGACTCCAGCCCAACATCCGCATGACGACTCTGCGCGACATCAAGGTAGGTGCGTTGCCAGCCGCCTCGGGGGTCGTGGCCCGCGTATTCGAGGATGCGTGCCGATTCATCGCGGCGCACTCGCAGCCATTAGCGACCCTTGGAGTCGGTCCGAGCTTGTCGGGTCTTGAAGCTCATTGGAAGGAGCTCCAAGATGCGCGCAAGACGTACATGGACGCGACCGACTAACCCGGTCGACACCGCGATGCACTCTGAGCCGGTAGCTCGGGGCAGTCCCCGTTGCTGTGGTGGATGGCAGGCCGATGGTCCTTAAGCGCCTAGATCGCAAAGCGAGAGGTGAAATTGCACCCGGGTGGTCAGCGAACTACGAAGTCTCAGCTGGCCGACACGCATCGAAGAGAGGCGGGGCATAACAATGGCAGGTAAGGTGCGCGTGCACGAGCTCGCCAAGGAGATTGGTGTCCGGAGTACCGATGTCTTGGCAGTCTTGCGGACGCAGAGCAAGTTCGTTAAGTCTGCGTCATCAACACTCGAAGCGCCCGTCGCACGTCGTGTGCGTGAGCACTCTGCCACTGCATCAGCAGGGGAACCCGGTCCTCAGTCAGATCTATTCGGACCTACTGTAGCCAATCTCGTCGGTGAACTTGGCGTGCCGCAGGCCGCTGTGGTCGGATATCTCCGCCACCTTGGTGTCAGTGTGGAAAGTGGAAGTAATTCTGTATCAACAGAATTCGCTGACGAGGTGCGAGCCAGGTTTGCTTCAACCGCGAGTCGCCGTGATGAGCGATCCCGCGCAGGTGCTCTCTCCTCCGTGGCGGGAGGCACTGTGCGTCCAAATGAGGGCAAGCGTAAGCAGGCGACACTAGGTGTCGATCCTGCTTATTTCTACGTGCAGGAACAGGCGTCTGATGTAGTCCACCATCTCGACTACCTGAGCAAGCGTGCGGATCATGCGCTGTGCGGCTGCGGGGGCATGCAGTCACGGCCATCAGTGTCGGTTGATCAGAAGGAGGTATGTCGGGACTGTCTTGCGAGATTGCCCGAATAACACGCGAAATGGTGGCGCGGCCAATTCGGGAGGGTTTCCTCGGAACTGCGTCGGCTGCAGGCCGATTACCGGAGGCTGGACGCGCACTCCAAGGAGCAACATCAGCATATCGAGAAACTCCTCCACCGACTGAAACCGCCAAAGAAGGCACAGCCTAAACAGAAGGTGCAACCCAAGCAGAAGTCGCGGGTTCAGAGAGGGCAGCCCGGTCCCAAGAGGAATGCAGGCGACCCGTTTGGCAGGATTTCGAAGGCAACATCGAACGTCGAGCGTTCGGTTGCTAAACGGGAGCCTCGCGTGCCTGATCCTGAGGTTGTCAGGAGGCGTGTGAAGGAAATGAACGCACCTCGTCGCCCCAAATCAGAATTGGAAAAACGATCGTACGAAGCCGCTCGCGAATCGATGCGTTCCCATAAACCGAGCTCTTGGAGAGTTGGAAGAGGACCTTCGAGCTATGGCTAGTTGCTTAGCGCCGGCTGGTCGCCGGAATTCTCAAAGCATTTGCGGCGCATGGTCGCGGGTGTCGTGAACGTAGCGGTCATCGAACTAGTGCCTACGACCCGACGAAGGCAACCCGCCACCTACGGTTCGGACGCTGAGCTCGCCCTCGCTGGGCAACGGGGTGCGGTAGCGCGCTCTCTGTGCAGCGGTCGGCCGAATCGTTCCGTTGTCGGTTGGGGCGAAGCCTCCTGGGCAGCGTCGCTCATTGTTCCACCGGATGCGGCCACCCTGGCCGCGATAATGCCGCCCTAAGGTGCCATCGTCGCGGACCGGGACTCGGTTACCACAGACGGTGCACTTTTCGCGCTGACTCCGACGTTTTATCGCGTGTTTCTCATCCTCGGCGTCGCCCATCGCTCACGCCGTGGTACCGAGCGTTAGTTGCGGAACCTGTTGCGAGGCAGTCTCGCTGGACGGTGGTGCACTGCGCCCGCACCTCCGCCACCGTCGGGGACAACGCGTACGCGTGGTGGTGACAGAAGCTCGTCAGTTGGTGCCAGGCGTCTACGAGGGCCACGCCTGCCGGCGTGGTGTCGAGTGACTTGATTACGGCCAGTTTCGCCCGCGCAGTTCCAACGACCACATGGACTCCGGTCAGCGCCGCGCATCGGGCGTTAATCAGGTCCTCCACTGCCTGCCGCGCGAGGAAAGCCGCGAGTCGGGCGGAGTTTCCCACGGCAGCGCGATCGGGAGAGTCGAGGAGCGCGCCGGCTCGCGCGAGCAGGCGTTCGGCGTCGCTGGTCACCGGTTGTCCACGATGTCGCGGACCGTCTCGCGGAGATCCTGGATGGTCCCGCGGTCGAGGACGGCGCCGTTGTGGACGCCGGTCGCACAGATTGACAACGTCGGGAACCGATGCCGCCGATGGGCTTTCCAGCCCGACACGTCACCCGCGGCGGCTCCGGTGACGGCCAAGGCAACACACTGCTGCGTGGTCTTCGCGTCCTCCCACGCCGCGTCGGTCTCGTGGTACGTCGAACCCGCCCGCGCGCGGTCGGTGAAGAACCGCTGGTGCGCCGCGGCCTCGATCGCCATCCGGAATAGACCCGGTGTCGCCTTTCGCTTCACCACGTCGTCCATTTCCCTGTCGAGGATCAGCGCCATGGCGTCTCCGATGTACCGGTCCGCGGGCGAGTCGTTCTCCTTCACCACGACGAGGGACCCCTGCTCGCGAGTGACGTCGAGCAGCTGCGCGCGCACAGAGCGGGCGCGGATCGCCGCGGGTAGCCGATCGTCGTGAGAGAACACGATCACCTGCCGAGTCTTCGCGAGCTCAACTAGCACGTCGAGGAAACCGCCGATCTTGGCCGGGTCCATCGCCTGAATCGGATCGTCCAGTAACAGGAACCGAAACGGGCTCGCCGGGGTGGTGGCGCGAGGGATGAACAGTGCCAGTGCCAGTGCGTGCAGCTCGCCCTGGCTCATGACCGACAGAGCACCGGCCGGTGCCCCGTCCACGGTGGCGTCCACGGTAACGTGGCGGCGTGTGGCCGCTCCCTGGAGCGTGATGTTGCCGATGTCGACGTTGCTCTCATGCCGCATCCGCCGCCAGATATCACCCGCCTGCTCAACCATCGGTGCCATGCGCCGTTCCCGTAGCGTGTCTGCGCACTTGCGAAGCCACTTCACAGCTGCCTTCACCTTGTCGAGCCGGGCGTCATCGACGCGCGCGGCCTTCTCCAGCTCTACCCACGTCACGATGGCGCCGGCAGCGGGCGACCACCCGTCCTCCAGTTCTTCCGCGCGTTCCGCCGCCTCTACCCGCAGCGCCTCCGTCGCTGCCGCGAGCTCCGCCGTGGCCGCCTCCACATGAGCCGGTAGGTCGGCAAGGGTGTCAGGGACGACACGGGCCTTCGTGAGCGCCGCGTCGAAGTCCAGCAGCCTGGCGAGCTGCACCCCCGCGACCGGGATGACGGCCTCCACGTCCGCGAAGAACCTCTCCGCCGCGGTCCGCGCCTGGTTCAGCCGCGCTGTCACCTTCCGGTGTGCCGCTGCGGCTTCGTCGGCTTTTGTGAGGCGTGCCTCTGCGGAGGCTCGCCAGACGGCGTCGAGGGTTCCGGTCTCGCACACCGGACACCTTCCATCTCCGGCATGTGCGTGCAGGTTCAGGGCATCGCGCAACAGGCTGGCGCGTGCCACGAGCGCGTCGTTCGCCGCGCTGGATGCACCGGCGTGTTCGTCGATGGCGACCCGCAGATCGTTCGCGATCTGTGAGGCGGCGGACGCGCCGGGTACTTCCAGCGCGGCGATGCTTCGCAGTTTCGCGATAGTGGCCGCCTGGTCGGTCGCGGTGCCTGTCGTCGTCGCCGTGATGGCGGCGAGATCGTACGGCGCCTTCGCCGTCAACTTCTTCACCTGCTCCGAGCGTGGGTCGGCGACACCTTCGAGGGCCAGGCGTAACCGAGTGCGAGCCTCCGTGGCCGCCTTGCGTGGCCCGCCCAGGCGCTTCTCTGCCTGCTTCAGCCGGGCGTCCGCGGCGCTCATCTCATCGAGGCCGAGCAACAGGTTCAGTGCGTCGTACAGAGCGGACTGACCCTCTTCGAAGAGGCCGCCGAGTTCGTCGTAGGACATGAGCGGCCGGTGGGTTTCGAGTGCCTGGTCCCAGCCGAGCGCGCTGACCTGGGCCTGCTTCTGTCCCTTGATCTGCGACCAGCGCTTGGCCTCGCCGAGCTTGCAGTCCGGGGACCAGTCGACACCGACGAAGGCAGTGGTGCCGGTGCGGTCGTCGTCCGCCTCCATCGCGAAGCCGACCTTGATCGACGCCGGTTCACCCGCGTGCAGGTTCCGCCAGGACGCCTCCCACTGCTGGCTCTTTTTGTTTGCCCACCGGTAGCTTGTGCCGGTCAATGCATATTCGAGTGCCTCGGCGAAGCTGGACTTGCCGGAACCATTGCGGCCGCTGATAACAGTGATCCCGTGGTACGGGTTCACCTCCAGCGTGGTGCGGGGACCGATTCCGCGGAACCCCGACACTGTGATCGATTGGAGGAACGCCCGCAGCGGTGCCGGCCCGCCGCACGTCGTCGCTTCTGGACGCTCGGGTACCGGCGCATCATCGCCAAGTTGCTCGGCCAACGCCTCGTCGCTCTGCAGCGCCGCGGCGACGAGGTAGGTGGTTTCATCGGCCACCACGTCGTCCGCGTCAAGCAGCTCCCAGACTTCCGCCTCGACCGAATCGCCGAGCCCCGCAGCGTCCACCGTCACGTCCCTTCCCCAGAGGTGTACGCAGCATCGCACACAGGTCCGACACAGTTAAGAATCAGGAACAGATGACCGCGGCGCGGGTGCTGCCAGTCCGACGAGATCGGTGGACCGGGCTACCCGGAGCTCAGTTGGTAGTGCGCTCGCGGCAGAATCCTCGCGTGGCAGTGTTCGGAGTTCACAACGACGCCCTGACCGACGAACTCATTGACGGTGGGTTCGTCAGTATCGGCTGGGACGAGATTGGCGACCTACGCCAAGTTGGGCTGGCACGAGATCAGCTGAAGGCAGCTCTGGCTGCCAAGTACCCGGATGACAAGCCGCGCGCGATAGCCGCATGGGCTGGCACTCTACTGAGGTTCGCGGACGAGATCAGCGAGGGCGACGTCGTCGTCGCGCCGTACCGGCCGGACAGCACGATCAACATTGGCATAGTCACCGGGCCGTACGAGTTCCACCCCGAGGCCCCGACGCACAGGCATCGTCGCCGGGTCCGCTGGGAAAAGCTAGGGTTGTCGCGGACAATCTTCTCTCAGGCTGCGCTCTACGAGATCGGTTCGCTGCTCACGGTATTCGGCATCCGCAAGCACCCGGACGAGTTCCTGTCGCAGCTTGAGGGCGGTGTACATTCGGCGCCGACCATCGTCACGCCGCCGGTGCCGTCCCCGGCTGAGGAGGAGCTCGCGGCTGCCGACGAACCACGGGCCGGTCGCATCGAACGCCACGCACGAGATTTCGTGCTCGAACGCCTGAAATCCCGTCTATCTCACCAACAGTTCGAGGAGTTCACCGCGGATCTGTTGCGCGCGATGGGATACGAGGCACGGGTGACCGCTTACACCCAGGACGGCGGCGTGGATGTTCTCGCCCATCGGGATCCGCTCGGCGTCGAGCCGCCGCTGATCAAGGTGCAGTGCAAGCACATGACCAGCACCATCGGCGCACCGGAGGTTCAGCAGTTGATCGGCACGCAGTCGCAGAACGAGCTGAGCCTGTTCGTCACCCTGGGCTCGTACTCTCGCGACGCGATGGCCATCGAACGCAACCGCCAAGGCCTGCGCCTGATCAGCGGCGAAGCGCTGGTTGACCTGGTGTTGCGGAACTACGACAGGCTCCCCGCGGGATGGCGTTCGGTCATTCCGCTGCGGCAGGTGCTGGCTGTGGACGACTCCGCCGGGATCTGACCGGCGCGGACCCCGGTGTCCGCGCTTGTATCCAACTGAGGTCTCACCGCGAAGCGGGACAAAAGCCGCACACGAACGACAGCCGGGCAGCCCTTGTGATGGCGAATCGGTGGAAGCACGACGACGAGGTCATGCCCGCTGAGTAGCCCGTGAAAGGGACTGGCGCTGAACGGAACTCGCACGACCTTCAGTGACGAACCTATGCCGAGCGTACATGCCTCCTCTGGATTCGCCATGAGACTTGTCTTCCCAGACAAGCAGCGATGCCGGCATCGTCCGAGCATCGGGAACATCGGGCCATGAGATGCGATGATCAGCCCGTGACCGGTTACGACGTCATCGGCGACATCCACGGCTGCGCCGACCCGTTGGAATCCCTCCTGGAGGCGATGGGATACCGGCACGTCGACGGCGCGTACCGGCATCCGAGCCGACAGGCTGTGTTCGTTGGCGACCTGATCGACCGCGGCCCGCAACAGCTGCCTGTGCTAGAGCTCGTGAAGGCCATGGTGGATGCCGGTAGCGCGCAGATCGTCATGGGCAACCACGAGTTCAACGCCGTCTGCTACGGGATCGTCGGTGCCAACGGTGGCTACCTGCGTCGGCATTCGGACAAGAACACCCGACAGCACCAGGCTTTCCTGGACCAGCTGACCGAAAAGCGACAGCAGTACTACCTCGACTGGTTCCGGACCATCCCGCTGTGGCTGGACCTAAGAGGCCTGCGGGTCATCCACGCCTGCTGGCACGAGCCGTCGATGAAAGTCGTTGAGCGGGAATTGGGTTCGAACCGCATCAGCGCCGATGTGCACTTTGCGAGCGCGTCGACCGAGGGCCACGCGCTGTACGAGGCAGTGGAGACGCTCATCAAGGGACCGGAGCTGAGCCTGACCGACAACGGGCAGCTTCCGTACCTGGACAAGGACGGACACACTCGCCTGCGGGCGAGACTGCGCTGGTGGAGCACCGGGTCAACCTTGCGCGAACTGGCCGAAATGACAAGCACTTTCACGACACCCGACGGCGCGCCGTACCCGGAGCTGCCGTCGACTGCCGTCGAGAACGATGACCACGTGTATCGCGGCGACGTTCCGGTGGTCTACGGCCACTACTGGCGCACGGGAACGCCCGAACATGGCCTCGACTGGACCGAACGTACCGCCTGCGTGGATTTCAGTGCCGTCAAGGGTGGGGCGCTGACCGCGTACCGGTGGTCGGGGGAATCGACTGTGCGGGTGGAGAATTACTTCCAACTCTCACTGGGGCAGCGCCCTGCCCCCGTCCGTGGTCAGTACAGCTAGGACAGCTCCACGGTCCCATCGCTGTGCTGAATGACAGTGAGTCGACCGCCTTCCTGCAACGCAGCCACTATCGCTCGACCCACGCTTAGGACACCGGATCGATCTCTGTCAGGACCATATCGCGGGTCCCACCTGGCTTCGACAGATTGCCCACGGACGACGATGTCGAGGGTGGTCTTGCATTCGGGGAACAGGGGTTTGGTGGCGCCCGGTATTCGGATCCGCCCGGCCTTGAAATCGCCGGGTCGCATAGGCTGTGTGAGACCTTCTGGTGAAACTCCTTCGTATGCAGTGGCTTTGATGGGAGCTAGGACGTCCGATTGTTCGGTGGTCGGGGTCCCCGCTGGCGAGCTCTTTGGCGCACGAGGCTCACGAGCGCCAGTGATCCCGTGTTGCTTTCGTGGCCCGCGCGGGGCCGTCAAGTTAGCAAAGGGCAGCGGCAGGTTTGGGTCGCACGATGCCGCGCGTGAGGCGGCGGAGACGTTGGTCATGAACGTGTCGAGCATCGCGTGTTCGGCGACATCTGCTGTCGCGCAGGCGGCGTAATGCACCCATAGTTGGTCGATGTCGATCAGCGTCTTGAGCGGCCACCCACCCGCGTGCGGCGACCGCGCGCCTAGCTTGGTCTTGTAGTACTGGTCAACCCGGTTGGCGACGGATGTCCCGGCAAGCCCAACGTAGAGAATGTTTTCGTCGGGCAACCACATCGAACGCAGCCGGTCGGTGAGCTCGTCGACGTCGGGTCGTCGCCCGTCGACGAGTAGCTCGGGGCGGGTATCCAGGAGCGTTTGGACTGCGAGCGGGGAGATGGGTGGGCCACCGAAAGCGGTTGTTCCACGAGGTGACTCACTAGCAGAGATGACGTAGACACCTGGTTGGTTGAGCGGCACATGGGCTGACCACGCCACAGCACCGGCCCATGTCAAGCCCGTGGATTCCATTAGCGTTCGAACGGTCGACGTCATGGACGAAACGTACAACCACAGCTTGGACCCGCCCTCAAGAACGCGGCACCTGACGTTTGCGGTGCGGCGTTCCAAACGGTGTCGTAGCGACGCGCTACTGTCCAGGATCAGGGGAAGGGAGAACTATCCACATGCAGAGCGACGATGGCTTGGCGGACCAATTGAAGTTGACGCTGGGCGAGTTGGAGACCTTGCACGCCCTGCGTCTGCAGATGATGCGTGCCGACATCGTGCAGGAGCGGCGTGAGCTCAACCGCGAAAACAAGCAGAGCATCATGGACATTTTTCATGTTGACTTTCTCGACGCGACGAAGTCCGCTGCTGCTGACGTGCAGTCATCGGATCTGTCCAGCCCGGACGTCGCGGCTCGACTTGCTGGCGGTATCGAGTCTCGTTCTCGTGCGGTGATCGTCCTCATCGACTTGATGACGTTCAATCCATGGTTCCCGTCGATGAAATGGGTGGCCGCGGCGCGTACGGATGCTCTTCAACTGGCTAGCAAGCAGCTCCACGGGCTATCGAAAGATGACTTTGACACTGCCACAACAGAGTTCGACGCGCTGATGCGGCAATTGAGGCGAAAGTCGATCAAGTGGGGCCGCGTCGCCGTCGTCTCTGCGGTTGGGCTTGGAGTCGGCGCTGCGACTGCAGGTTTTGCTGCCCCCGCCATCGGTGGAGTGATCGGCGCCAGCTTGGGCTTGTCCGGGGCGGCCGCATCGTCTGCCGGGCTAGCGATGCTTGGCGGAGGCTCCGTCGCTGCCGGCGGTTTCGGCATGTTCGGGGGGACGGTCCTGGTGACCGGTGTTGGCGGTGTCTTTGCCGCGGGCGCTGCGGGTGCAACTGCTCGATTTAGCCGAATGGGCTCGGCACAGGTGGTAGCGGATGCCATAAAGCTCGACTTGCTCGCCAAGCTGGTACTTGCGGATGCGCATGACCACGATCAAAAGTTGCGTCGAGTGGCTGAGGGATTGCAGAGTCGAATCAATGATTTCTCTGCGAAGATCAATACGCTCAGCGATCGGATTGTGACGCTCAAGGCTGAAATCAAGCGCCTCGGCGACGAAAATCGCTTGCTGAAGGATGAGCTCGCGGGTCTACGAGAAGACCGAGCTGAGGCCCAGAAGGCCAGGACAACACTTGAGGTCGTTCTTGACCGCCTGCCGGTCGTTGCCTGATGACTGGCGACGACTTCGCCCGCAACCTCGATTCGCAGCGCAGGCGGCTGGATGCAATGGACGACGCAATCACCAACGCGTTGGCGGACGATCCCTTAGCCGCCGAACTGCCCGCTGGCTCGGCCATGCAAAGCTACGATGAGCTGACGGCATTCAATGACGCTCTACGCGAAGAGAATTCGTGGAACACTGTTGATCTCGATGCCGCGTTGACACCGGAGCAAGCTGCGGCACTGGCCGAATGGCGCAGTCGCCAGCGGATTTCGTGGAGTACCGCTGACATCGCAATGGTCGGGCTCGCGGGAATGCTGGGCACGGCGTGCGTCTGGTTCGATGCGAGCATCGACCGGGCTATCCGCACTCGCATCGCCGCCGTCACGAAGACGGGTATTTTCCGCCATTTCGAGAAAGCCGGGAAGCGTCTGCCAATCGATTACATGGGCGAAGGGTTCGGCGGGCGAGCACATCGGATTAAGTCCGCAGGCCACGATTTGGCTCGGCCGTTTGAAGCGCTGCGGCAGATTATGGACGGCGAATTCCGTGGTGTTCGTTGGTCATTCGGACAACGGTCCAAGGTCAGCTACAGCGGTCGATTTGATGTAGTGGATTCTTTTGAAGAGGCCTTGCTGCGATGGTTCATGCATCTCGCGGCTGATGTACTAACCCCAATGAGCCTGCCTATACCAGGAGCGTCGTTGCTGTACGAAATGAACAACGAGGGGATCAGCAATTTTGCGCTGCACGCGTACAAAGGGCTCCGTAGCGGTGAAGGCGTGAACCTCCGATCGGCAGTGGTCGCGCCGGGCATGACCACTATGACAGTCGAGGTGGTGATTAGGACGCATAGCCGCCTGCAGTCGTTCACAGCGCATGGAACGGCTGCACTGACGCGTCAGGAGCAGCGCAAAGAAGCGGAGCTGAGGCTAGCGGCGCATTCTTTGGTCGGGGCGGCCTCAATTGGCAAAGCAACAGCGAAAGGCCTTATCACCAAACACCCCTCGGCGATCAGGCACATTCACGTACCAACAATCTTGACCGCAGGACGCACGGCGCTTCAGGTCGTGGCGGACGCATCGGCGGCATGTCATTCGTCAGCGCGTGAATGGGATGCGATTTTGCTCGATGTGGCCCAGCCGTGGCAACTGGACCTTAGCCACGAAATAGAAGCTGCCTGGCCCGGTTAGCTTCTCGTGATGGCTGACTTAATTCAGTGTTCACCCGCCGCAGGCTCGACACACCTCCCGATCGAAGCCGAATTCACGCGGAGGGCGGAACCCACAGGTTCTCGACACCCTGCACGTTCGTCAGGCGGCTGTTGTCTATCACAGCCTCGAACACCCCGGCCTCGACCAGTCCGGCGCCGACTCGCTCAGCGCCGAGCGGATCGTCGGAAAGCAGCAGCACCTCGGCAGTCCCGCCTGCAGAACGCAGCACACGCACAGGCAAACCGTCGACCTGGGCCGTGAAAACGCGTTCGAACACTTCACATTCCGGCAAGGGAACAGTCGCCGACCACGCATGCGGCCGGACTTCCTCGAAACCCGCTGGGCCAGTGTCGGCGATCGCAGTCAGCAGCACGGTCTCTGCCATGACGTCGGCGAAGAACTCACGGCCCTGCCACCGCGCTAGCGTGCCGACCATCGGGCTCGGCGGTCGCCAGCGTTTGGCGCCCACCCAACCACGCGCCGCTCCTTCGTAGCGCGACAAGCGTTTCTGCTCACCGTCGGAACGGATTCGCCAGTACTCCGCACCGTAGGAGAATCGGGTGCGGCTCATGCTCCAGACTTTCGCTAGGGAGTCGCCATGTAAAAATCCGCGGGGAAAGCTGGGCCAGGGCCGCGCCGCATCACCCGGCGTAGTGAAAGTGGCGAGCCGCGGTTGCTCGAATCGGACCACATCGGCAAAGTCCGGTGCCGTATCAATGCCATACGCCGCCAACAGTTCTGCCGGCGTCCTCAAACCGACGACGGCAGACGCATCGGTGACGAACCCACCAACCTGGTCGAGTCCGTAATCCACGATCGCGCTTGAGACAGAGGCCGCGAGGAGTTTCTGCAGCACGAGCTGCTCAGGCACGACGTGTCTCCTCTACCCGAATGTCCTGCAACCTTTCAGGATCGACCAGTCCGGTCCATCCCGTGTGCTGGTCCCCGTCCATCCCGATTTCGCGAGCGACCTGCGGCGGGCCAACGAACTCCACCCCGATCCGGCCGTCCCGCAGCCGGCGTCGCAGAGAAACGGTGTGTCCCGCGATGGTTGCGCTGGCGCTGACCTGAATCACGCCATCGAGAGCCGACCTCCGGACCTTGGCCCACGGGTCGTAGTGGCCTGGTTCGGCTGGTGCTTCGCCGCGCGCGAACGCGTCCGGTAGCTCGACGTCGGGCTCTACGTTCAAGGCGACCCAGTCGGTGCCACTGAACAAGATTCGAAAGCGCTGTCCGCGGTACTCCGCGACGGCGCCGGTCACCGGAATATCAGTCATCAGTTCCCCTGGGGGATCCATTCTTTGTCCTTGAGCACGGCCACCAGACGCTGGGTTCCGTCATCGAGGACCTCCCACATCTCGGCGCCGTCTCGCATCGTCACATTCTTGGCGTAGTACTCAGGAATGACATCGTCACCGGACTTGGTGAACCCGTTGCCGGTGAATGGATCATCCCACCCGTCGTAGGCGTTAGTGCCGCCCATATCCGTATTCCGCGGCACGTCGTAGGAGCTGGGGGCATCCGGATCTGCTTGGAACCGAATGATGTGGGTACCGGGGTCCTCAGGGGTGTACGGAGAGTCGGTGTAGTCGAGACGTAAGCCGTCGTGGATTTGTTGGGGCGTCCCGAGGTGGGCCGTGTCGTCGGCCATCGACACCGAACCACCCACTTGGTCGACGTTGAGCCAGGGTTGGTTCCCCATGATGTAGTCGTCGGCACGGCTCGGGACGAACCCTTTCGCGTCATCGAAGTACCCCGGCGGGATCACCTTCTGCATCACCGAATCGTCGGTGGGGTTGGGCAGTGCGTCGCGGACGTCGTTGACCAGGTCACGTTCGGCCGGAGTCAGTGCGTCTGTCGGAGTGTTGATGAGGTCGATGAGGTCACTCTTACTCACACCGTGGTCAGCGATCGCATCGAGCACCCGCTGGTTGTCGCCGAGCTGCTCCGGCGCGAATGACGTCGTGTGCGAACTGTCGTCCATCATCGAGTAGACGCGTCCGTCGCCGGCATCGAAGTGGCCACCGGGGGCATGCGGCGTGGAGTCACTCGGGCCGGAGAAGTGCGTTGAGTCGCCGGGCGCGTGCACGGGCGCGGTCGGCTCGTGCGTAACTGGCGCCGGCTCATGGGTCGTAGGCGCGGGGGAGTGGTCGGACGGGCCTACCGGCGGTTCGTGTGACGTTGAACTGCTTGGCGCGGTGTGTGTTTCGGCTCCCGGAGCGCTCGAGTGCGGTTCGGTCGGCTCGGCCGTATGCGGCGCCGGAGGCTCGGTGTGTGGCGCGGGCGCAGGTTCCGGCTTCGGCGCGGGAACTGCTTCCGGCTTCGGCGCCGGAACCTCAACCGGTGCCTTGCCGGCAGCACTGGTTCCAGGCGCGGCTTCCGGAACGCCGACCTTGTCGAGATTGCTGCTGATCTTCCCGGCCTGGCCGGCGACTTCCTCGGCAGCGCTGGCCGCACCGACCTTCGACGCGGCCGTACCTGCATCGCGCGCGACCGTCCCGCCGGCCCGAGCCTCTGCCGCACCGACACGTGCGGCGCCACCGGCAGCGTCGGCCGCGGGTGCCGCCTCACCTGCTCCGGGCAGGAAGAACGTCGCGACTTGTGCTGTGTCGTAACCCAATCCGCGGAACGGGTGACCGTCCTTGAAGTCGTCGTAGTCGATCATCGATTTGCCGAGAGTGGTCAAATCCTTGCGGATACCCGGGTCCGCCATCGCCAGCGGCGCGGTCAGGGGGTTGGCGACGAGGGCCACCTCGCCCAACGCCTTGCCGGTGCCTTCCCAAGCTTTGGCCGCGCCTTCGGGGTCGTAGAGGAATCGAGTCGGATCAAGCTGTTCCAGCCCATTGGCGGTCTGTGCGACGAATTTGAATGCCCCCTCGTCGAAATCGACGATGGCATTGAAAGTCGAGCCCAGCGCTCCGCCGACCTCTTGGCCGAACACCGCGACGAACTCCTTGTCCGCCCACTTCTCGAGCTTGTCCGTCAACGCGTCGAGGTCCTGCATGCCCTGGGTGAACATCTGCTGCATCGCATCGGCTTCGCGCTTGATATTTCCCAGAACCGCCTTGATGTCGTCCGCGATCTGCTTGATCTTGTCGAGCGGATTGTGGCCCTCGAACATCCCGCCGATGGTGCTCAGGATGCCGCTCGGACTCAACTGATGAAGCAGGTCGCGGATTTTGTTCTGCGTGTTCTCGACCGTGCTTGCAAACGAATCGATCTGACCGGCCAGCTTCTGCGCCTGCGTGTTGATGGCGGTGAGGCCGCCACTGATGTCGTTGGCGGCCTTCTGCATCTGCGGTGCATCGGGAATCTGGAACCCACCCAACGTGGTTCCTGCAGCCGCCATGGGACCGGACCCGCCACTCATCGATGCGCCGAAAGCGCGCCACGCTGCCGCGGTGGCGCGCATCTGCGCTGGATCGCCGTCGGGCCACAGGTCACCGACGAACGCTTCGACCAGACTCCATCCCAACGGCTCGGCAATGTCGCCGCCAAACACCGACGGAGCACTGGGCGTCGGGTACTTCGGCGGTTCGGTCGGCTTGGACACCGGCGACTCGCCACCGCCGACGGTGGAGTGGGCGTTGGCCGTCCCGTAGTTGAAGGCCGACATCTGGATACCGAAGCCGATCCGGTGTGACGCGTTGACGGCCGACGCGGCCGACTGCAGCAACGAGTTGGCGGCGTTCATGTAGTTGCGGGAGAAGACCAATGCGGCCGCATCGTGGCCGAAGCCGGCTTCGTGGCCGGACAGTGCGCCAGAGAGAGTCGTGACCGCGCCGGAGATGCTGTTCGCCTCAGCGCCGACCGACGCTCCCGCCGAGTTGAGCGCGGTCGGATCGACCGTGATCGGGCCGGTCACAGATCAGGACCACATCTGGTGGTTCTTGCTCGCGGCGGACGAGTAGTTCTCGTGAGCGCCCTCAGCGATCTGGCGGAGCCGTGCCAGCGCCTCCCGCATCTCCCGGGCGCCTTCGTTCCACTGCGCCTGCGCTGACCGTTCCGCCTCGCCGGCGTCGCCGTACCAGCTGGAGCCCAGCCGAGCGACCGAACCCGCCGCCTGCGCCAGATGCGCTTCCAGGTCGGAATCGAACGCCGTCATCCGGTCGATGACCGCCGCCAGTGCCGCGGGGTTGACGCTGAATTCGCTCATCAGAGGCCCGATCCCGCGATGTGGGTGCCGCCTTCGGCGTCGGTGCTCGTGTACTTGGCCGCCGCATCGTTGAGCAGCGCCGACATGCGGCTCAGGCCGGCCGCCACCTGGGCAGCGCCTTCGTGCCATTCCTTCCACACGTCCGCGTATGCCGAGGCCGCAGACCCTGTCCAACCGGTGCCCATGAGGCCGGACACCTCGTTGTCCAGGGACGTGATACCGGTGCGGAGCCCGTCCGCGACGGTGGACAGTTCGTGCGACGTCGCGACAAGCTCCGACGGTTCGACCTGTAACTCGGCCATGCGATACCCCCAACGCGTTTGGCTGACGAATGGAGCTTACCGAGCATCGCCGAGGGTGACCGACGCGAATTTCCTTGCCGCTCACAGGTTTTAGACAGGTTTCTGCCAGATTGCTGGCAGAAACGGCTTCCGAAAGCGCGTCGCCCCTGTGAGCTGCGCAACGACAAGCCCCAGCCACCGACTGGATCTCTCGCCGACTCAAAGCCGCTGGTCCGGCCTGCAGCCGGGAATCGCCGTGGCCAGGGGATTCCACGTCCTCTCGTAGGGTCGGAACCGTGCATGTCTACCAACTGGCTTTCGAATGGACGGAAACGAACCGACACTGGCTGATCGAGGTCCCGATCCGGATGGTGTCCTATGCCGTGATCGCGCTGATCGCGCGGTTGGTCCTGCACAGGGTCATCGACCGCGCCACCACCGGCCGCACCGGCAAGTCCGAGGCGGTAGACGAGCAGTCGCAAGCCAACCGCCCGCCGCTGCTGCGTTACCTTCGTGACCGGGCGGCGTCGTCGAACGCGCGTAAGGCCGCCGAGCGGCGCCGTCAGCGCGCCCAGACCATCGGGTCGGTCCTGAAGTCGACGGTGTCGATCCTGCTGCTGATCTGGCTGGTGCTCGCCCTCTTGAGCGTGCTGGGCGTGAACATCGCGCCGTTCATCGCCTCGGCCGGTGTGGTCGGCCTGGCCATCGGTTTCGGCGCGCAGAACCTGGTGCGCGACTTCGTCAGCGGCATCTTCATGCTGCTCGAGGACCAGTACGGCGTCGGCGACAACGTCGACCTCGGCGACGTGACCGGCGAGGTGCAGAGCGTCGGCCTGCGCATCACCACCCTGCGCGGCGGCGACGGCACCCTCTGGTACGTCCGCAACGGCGAGATCAAGCGCGTCGGCAACATGAGTCAGGACTACGCCGTTGCGCAGGTTGAGGTTCCGGTCGCGTTGACCGCGGACCTCGATCGGGCGGAGCGGGTGGCCCTCGATGCGGCCGAGTTCGCGATCACTGATCCGTCGATCTCCGACAACGTGCTCGGCGAGCTGGAAATGCTTGGTGTGCAAGAGGTCTCGCCTGACCTACTCACCCTGCGCGTGTCGGTGAAAACCCGGCCGAACACCCAAGGCTCGGTGCAACGCCGACTCCGCCGCGAGATTCTGCGCGCGTACGCCGAACACGACATCGCGCTGCCGTACCCGCAGGGGCGGATACACGCCGTTGTCGGCGGTCGCGCCACGGAGTAGCGGCCTGGGCTCCCCGAACAACATTGGTCGGGGAGCGGTCAGCGCCCCGCCGTCTCCTTCGGGTTCACCGTGTCGACGGCGAGGACCGTGATCGCCATGCTCCGCCCGGATTCTGTCACGTATCTCCGGGTTTCGCCGACGTGCGTAGCGACGAGCGCTTTGCCCAGCGGGCACTCCACGGAGCAGGTGTCGCCCAGCGCCTTCGCGTCGGCGGGCAGGACGAGCTGGAAGACGTCCGTGTCGTCGGGGTCGCCGTTGAAAGACACGGTGACCCAGGCGCCCGGCACGGCCTGACCATCGAGGATCAGTGCGTCGCGGGCGTCGATTGTGTTGGTGGATGAGGTTTCTCGCGGGTGCCGGTCTGCGGTGACCGCACCGTGTTGTTCAGCGGCATTCGATGACACCGGGTGTGGGGGCGAAACCCTTGACGCGGTGTTCGGGTGAATTACAGCGTCCACACTTGTACTATCCGCCGACGCGCAGGTTGCGACTCACGCACGCGAGCTTGTTTGCCGTGATGTCACGTGATGTACGTCCGCGCGTCAGGAGAGCTCGCTCTGCACCGCACCGAGCGTGCGTCAGGATCGCGAAAACTGGCTCAGCAGCGCGCTGACCGCACGCTCGACGCCTCAGCGCTCAGCCAAAACCGGCTCACTCCCCGCAATCGTGCGCGTCCGCTTGTACATCCACCCGAGCACCGCCGCGAACGCCACGACGCCGATCACTTCAGGAAGAGATCCGCCGAAACCGGAGAACAGCGCGAACGGCTCATCGGAGCCAGTCCCGGCCACGAAGCCCGCGAACACCACCCCATAAAGGCTTTCGCCGACGATCATGCCCGTCGCCAACAACACGCCCAGCCGCTTCTTGCGTTCGACATCTCCGCCGGTGCGGTCGGCCCAGCGGTTGTAGAACCAGCCCAGCAACGCGCCCAAAGGAATGATCAGCGTCAGGCTCATCGGCAGGTACATGCCCATGCCGACGGCCAGCGGCGGCAGCGCGAATCGCGATGTGCGGGTGAGGGTCTCGTCGACGACAATCGCAAAAACGCCGATCACCGCGCCGAGCCCGATCAGTCCCCAGTTCAACGATCCGCCGAAAACGCCCTTGGCCAACGACGAAATCAACGCGGCCTGCGGTGCGGCCAAGGCGTGGTCGCCGGCCCCCGGAGCACCCAGGAACCCGAACGCCCGCTGCATCAGGTTGAGCACCGGCGGGATGATCGCCGACCCGAATGCCACGCCAATCACCAACGCCACCTGCTGTTTCCACGGCGTCGCCCCGACCAGCTGACCGGTCTTGAGGTCCTGCAGATTGTCGTTGGAGATGGTCGCGACGCCGAACGTGATGGCCGCCGCGAACAGGGTGAATGCCACCAGCGCTGTGGATTGCCCACCGGAGGCAGAGCCGAACACCACCTTGATCAACACCGCGGCGATGAGGACGGTCAGGATGCCGACGCCGGAGATCGGGCTGTTCGACGAACCGATCAGGCCGGCCATGTACCCGCACACCGACGCGATGACCAGGCCGATGACGAAGATGAACACCAGGCTGGCGGCGATGATCCCGGCCGAATGGCCCTGCAGCACAGTACCGCGACTGAAATCCCACAGCAGGACGGCGATCGGCAGCAGCATGACCACGACGGTGCCGACGACCATGGGGAACGGGATGTCGCGCTCGGTGAGCTCGACAACCTGGCCTTGCCGCCGGTCCCGCGCCGACACCAGCGCATCGGTGACGCCCTTGACGATCGGGCGCAAAATCTTGAGCAGCGTCCAGATGGCGGCGACGGCAATGGCACCGGCGCCGACGAACCGCACCTCGTGCACGAAGATGCCGTCGATGATGTCGCCGATCGGTTCACTGCCGGTGAGAGCGCCGTTGGTGCGGATCGGCAGCAACACCCCGAACGAGATGACGAGCCCGACGAGCATCGCGATACCGACCGTCATGCCGATCAGGTGCCCGACGCCGATCATCGCCATCGACAGGCCGGCGCTGAACATCGTCCCACCCGCGCCGATACGGGTATATGCGGTAACCGAATTCGCGAGCAGCTTGAGATTCGCCAGCAAGCCGAACACGGCCGACACCACCGACCCGAACGTGATCACCTTCAGCCCGGTGCGGTTGGCCTCCACGCCTTCGGTGCCGTCACCGACCTTGAGGACCTCGGCGGCGGCGACGCCTTCGGGGTAGGGCAGGTCGGTTCCGGTGACCAGGGCCCGCCGCAGGGGTATGGAGTACATGACGCCGAGCGTGCCGCCGACAGCGCACACCGCGACCGTCGTCCAGTAGGGGAAGCCGGTCCACCAGCCGATCATGATCAACCCGGGCAGCACAAAGATGATCGCCGACAGCGTGCCCGCCGCCGACGCCACCGTCTGCACGATGTTGTTCTCGACGATCGAGTGGTTGGCGAAGCTGCGCAGCACCGCCATCGAGATCACCGCGGCCGGGATGGCGGTGGCGAACGTCAGGCCGACCTTGAGTCCGAGATAGACGTTGGCGGCGGTGAACACGAGCGTGATGGCGCCGCCGAGCAGGATGCCGCGGACGGTCAGTTCGCGCAGTGTCGGGGTGGCGGGGGTCGCTGGAGTGGCGGTGGCCAACTCGTCGTCCTCTCTCTTGGGTGCTCTACACCGTAAGCGCTGGGCGCCGAGGTGCGCGCACCTTCGAGGAGGACGTGCCGCTAGCTGTCGGCCGCCGCCACCAGAGACCGCAACTTGATTGACGGGTTGTCCCGCTGGAACCCTTCGAGGCGCCATGGCGTCGAGAACAGCACGAGCATGACGCCGTCGGAGCGGGTCAGCACCTCGCAGGAGACCTGCTTGCTCATGAACTCGGCGTCCTCGGGCTCGACGACCCGCGCCACCTGGTACGGCAGTGATTCCATCATGATGGCCGCACCGATCTCGGTCGCCATCCGGTGTGCGGCCACCTCGAACTGCATGGGGCCGACGGCCGCGAACACGGGCGCCTGCTCGCCGCGCTTGTCCGAGCGCAGCACCTGGACCACGCCCTCCTGGTCCAGCTGCTCGATGCCCTTGCGGAACTGCTTGTGCTTGCTCGGATCCTTGCCGCGGACCACCGAGAAGTACTCGGGGGAGAAGCTCGGGATCGGCGGAAACTCCACGGGCACATCGCGATACAGCGTGTCGCCGGGGCGCAGCGCCGCCGCGTTGGCCAGGCCGATGACGTCACCAGGCCAGGCGTCGTCGAGGGTCGAGCGCTGCTGCCCGAACACCGACTGCGCGTACTTGGTCACGAACGGCTTGCCGGTCCCGGCGTGGGTCAGCACATCACCGCGCTCGAACGTCCCCGAGCACACCCGCGCATAGGCGATCCGGTCCCGGTGCGAGCTGTCCATGCCGGCCTGCACCTTGAACACGAACGCACTGAACGGCGAATCCACCGGACGCGGCTCTCCGGCCACGTCGACGATCGCGCCGGGCGAGGGCGCCAGCTCCACCAGTACGTCGAGCAGCTGGTTCACGCCGAAGTTCAGGGCTGCCGAGGTGAACAGCACCGGCGAGGATTCGCCGGACAGGAAGGTCTCGCGGTCGTAGTCCGAGCCGTCCATCGACAACAGTTCGGACTCTTCGACGGCGGTGTCCCAATCACGTTCGGCGGCGTCGTGAGCCTTGTCCGCCGGAATGTGCTCTTCCGGCGCGGCGGTGGCGCCACCGGCGGTGCGGGTGAAGCGGATGTAGTGGCCCTTGCGGCGGTCCATCACACCCTTGAAGTCGCCGGCGATGCCCACCGGCCAGGTCAGCGGCGTCGTCCGCAGCCCGATGCGCTCGTGGATCTCGTCCATCAGCTCCAGCGCGTGCCGGCCCGGGCGGTCCCACTTGTTGATCACCGTGATGATCGGGATGCCGCGGTGCTTACACACCTGGAACAGCTTCAGGGTCTGGGGCTCAAGGCCTTTCGCGGCGTCGATGAGCATCACGGCGCAGTCGACGGCCGTCAGCACCCGGTAGGTGTCTTCCGAGAAGTCGGCGTGGCCGGGGGTGTCCAGCAGATTGATGACGCAGTCGCGGTACGGGAACTGCAGCGCCGTCGAGGTGATCGAGATACCGCGGGCCTTCTCCATCTCCATCCAGTCCGACACCGTGGACTTGCGGCCCGCCTTGCCGTGGATCGCGCCCGCCTCGGTGATCACCCGGGCATGCAGGGCCAGCGCCTCGGTCAGCGTCGATTTACCGGCGTCAGGGTGGCTGATGACGGCGAACGTACGGCGACGGGCGGCTTCGGTGGCGACCCGGCCGGCGGAGCCGGTCGCTGACGCGGAACTGGTGGCGGGGGCGGTGTCGGTCATGGCACCAGACATGCTATTGGCCGACCAGGCGAAACCTGTAATCGCGAGGGCGTGACCAGCGGGTTTGGCTACGGGCGGAACCGGCACAGCAGGCGGCGGACGGCGCTGCCCGGTTCTGGTGGCCGCCTGCTCACATACGGCCACGGATCGTTGCGCTCGGGCACCGACGCCGTCCGGACCAGCTTGAGCTGCGTCCGCAGATGCCGGCGCAGCTCGTGCAGGCTGGGATCGGCCCAGCGGTTGGACGCCTCGATCGGGTCGGCCGTCAGGTCGTAGAGCTCCCACTGGTCGTCGAGCGGGTCGGTGCGATACGTGTCGCCGCCCCGGCTGTTCGCCGCCAGATGCCGCACGCCCGGTTCGGTCCAGGTCGCCGGATCATCGAACGTGCGGACCAGCTTCCACAGGTGCCCGGCACCGCCGGCCGCCTCGGCGTTGGTGACGCGCGAGACCAGCCCTTCGAAATTGGCCGCGACGTTCGCGGGCACCTTGATGCGCAGCAGCGCGGGCGGATTCGTGTTGGCGCCGATCGCCTGTGCCGCACCCGACGCCCCGGTGTCGCCCTCGAGGATGTTGTCGCGCGTCATCAGGTAGATGGACCGATCCTGTTCGGCCGCAGCACCATCCACCACCGGCATGAGGTCGCGGCCGGGCAGCGGATGCACCTCGGTGAACGCAGCGGCCAGGGTTTCGGCGGTGGCGTCGACGTCGACCCCGGCAGCACCGAGCAGCGTCGGCACCAGGTCGACGTGTGACGTCGGCGCATTGACGTCGCGGGCGGCGGTCGCGTCGGCGCCGATGCGGGCGATGACGAACGGGACGCGCGTCGCCTCGTCATACAGGTTGAACCACTTCTGGTGCAGCCCGCCGTGCGCACCGAGCAGGTCGCCGTGATCGGAAGTCCGCACCAGCACCGCGTTTTCGGAACCGTTCTCGGTGACGGCCCGGCGCACCCGGTCCAGCGGTCCGTCGACCTCGGCGTGCAGCCGGTAGTAGAGGTCGCGGTACTGCTGCGCGTTGCGGCGGTAGGTGCGCTCGATGACCGCGGCCGGGCCGTAGCCGGAGTAGTAGGCCTCGCGGAAGGCGGCCTGCGCGGCCGGCTTGTCGCTCAGATCCTCACTGGCCGTGGGCGCCGCGGGAACGTGCGGCGGTTCGAGGACGGGGTAGTCGAGCAGGGGACTACGGCGCACCCACCCCGGAAACAGCACGATGTCATGAGGGTTGACGAAGCTGGCCACCAACAGGAATGGCCGCAGCGCATCGGTGTCGCCGGCGCGCCGCCGCGCGTAGCGGTCGTCGAGCCAGGCGACCACGCGATCGGCCACCAACGGGTCCCGCCGAAAACCACTGTTGGACAAGGCTGCCCCGTGCGGCTCCGGCCCGACCCAGCCGGAGAAGCCGTACGGCCCCAGTGGGTCGGCGTCGAGGTAGGCCTGCACGGCTACCGGGTCGACGACGCCGTCGGCGTCATTGGTCGCGAGCGGCTTGCCGGTCTTGGGGTCTTCGAGGTCGGCGTGCGAGATGTGCCACTTGCCGTCGTAATGCGTGTCGTACCCGGCGGCGCGCAGCCAGTTGCCCAGGGTCGGCACCTCGCCTTGACGCAGCCACCGCAGCCGCGAGTCGTCGTACCGCTTGCCGAGACCGTCGGTCTGGGTGACGCCGTGCAGATCGGGGTACTGGCCGGTGAACAGCGTCGGCCGGCTGGGTGCGCACGCCAGCGAGCCGGTGTAGTGGCGGGTGAAACTGACGCCGTTCTCGTCGAACCACCGCCGGCCCGTCAAGGTCCGGTGGCGCCAGTCGAGAATGTCGTCGGTTTCGTACGGCGGGATGGCGCGTTCTTCGTCTGTCATCAGGATGACGATGTCGGGGCGCTGCTCCGTCATCTCGGTGCTCCCATCGGCGGAATGGGCCCTACTCAAGGGGCTACCCCGTCATCCAACACGAGCAGCGAGCACGGCGGCGCAAATTGGCGCGATCGACAAATAACGTTCTGTTAACTCTGACGACTCGTGCCCCAGTGGGCTGCGGCGGCCCCAAATCGGAAGTGCCGCAACAGGGCCCGAGACGCCGATCGCTAGTCGAATTGACCGGCCAGAAACTCCGTTCGCGCGGCGCTGCGCGCCAGCTTGCCCGAGGTCGTGCGTGGGATGCGGCCCGCCGCGACCAGGCGTACCTCGGCGACCCGAACCTGATGATGACGCGACACCGCGGCCCGCACGGCCTCGGCGACGGGCTCCAGTTCGGCGCGGCCCGCACCCACCGCGCGCTCGGCCACCACGACCAGTTGTTCACCCGAATCGCCAGGTACAGCAAAGGCTGTCACGTAGCCGGAGCGCACGGCCGACGAGGCGCGGCTGACCGTCGCCTCGATGTCCTGCGGGTAGTGGTTGCGGCCGTCGACGATGACGAGATCCTTGATGCGGCCGGTGACGAACAGCTCGCCGCCGACGTAAACGCCCAGATCGCCTGTGGCCAACCACAATGCGTTGTCCTCGGCGCCGTCGGCGTGGCTGACGGTCTGGCGGGTCTGCAGTTTGTTGCCGAACACCCGCTCCGACTCCTCGGGCCGGCCGAAGTAACCCCGACCGATGTTGTTGCCGTGCAACCAGATTTCGCCGACGACGCCGTCGGCGGCCTCGTCGCCGTCGGGCGTCACGATCGCCACCCACTGGTCGGGGATGGCCTGCCCGCACGAGACGTGGGGGACCGCACCGTCGGCGTGCCGGCCGACGACGACGGCCCGGCCCGCCGCGAGTTCGTCACGGTCCAGATATGTGGCGCACGGCTTTTCGTCGGCACCGATGCTGGCGACCGACAGCGTGGCCTCGGCCATGCCGTACGACGGCTTCACCACCGTCTCGGGCAGCCCATACGGCTTGAAGGCTTCCATGAACTGCTCGATGGACGGCAGCGTCACGGGCTCGGAGCCGTTGAGCAGCGTCACCACATTGGTCAGATCCAGGTCCTCGCCCTCCGGCGGCAGGCCACGCTGCGCACACAACTCGAAGGCGAAATTGGGTGCGGCCGCGAACGTCCGGCCGTGGGCGGCCTCGTCGGCCAGCCGCCGGATCCACCGGTAGGGCCGGCGGACGAACGCCATCGGGTCCATCAGGCTGATCTGGCCGCCGCACAGCGCGGGGAACATAATCATGATCAAGCCCATGTCGTGGTACAGCGGCAGCCAGCTCACGCTGCGGATGTCGGTGTCCAGGCCGCCGGCGAGGATCATCTGAATGACGTTGGTGCACACGTTCCGATGCGTGATCTCCACACCGGCCGGGGTGCGCGTCGAACCCGAGGTGTACTGCAGGTAGGCGACATCGTCGGTACCCACCTCCGGGTTGACGTACATCTCGGCGAGGGTGTCCGGCACGGCGTCGACGGCGATCACCCGCGGGCGCTCGGCCGCGGGCAGCGTCTTGATGAACGTGCGGACCGCTTCGGCGGCGGCAGTGGTGGTGAGCACCGCGGCCGGCTTGGCGTCGGCCAGCACCGCGGCCAGGCGCTCAGTGTGCCCGGCGAGGGCCGGCGCGAACAATGGCACTGCGATGTTCCCGGCATGGACCGCCGCGAAGAACGCCGCGACGTAGTCGACGCCCTGGGGGGCGAGGATCGCCACCCGGTCGCGAGGCTTGGTCACCTGCTGCAGCCGGGCCGCGACGCCGTTGACCTGAGCCCAGAGGCCGTTCCAGCTGAGTTCGATGATCTCGCCGTCGGGGTTCTGCGCGTAGTCGATGAACCGGTACGACGGCTGGTCGCCCATCGCCGCGCGGTTGCGTTCCAGGAACGACGTCAGCGTGATGCCGTCAGGTATGACGATGGCGCCATTTGGCTGGACGTATTGTTCCAGCGATTCCGCTGCCCCAATAATGCTGTGACTCAAGGCTTCCCGACCCATATGTCGACACTAGTAGCGAATCTAACTAACTGACGAGTCCGGCGATTATGAAAGTCACCACTGCGGGAACGGTGTTGTGACGCGGCCCACCGGCAATGAGTGCCCGAGTGCGGTTCGGTCGGCATCGCCCGGCAGATTTATTCCCGTAGATATACCCCCCTCGGGTACTATGATTTGCATACCGACACCCGAACCGGAGGCCGACGTGACGCATCGCAGCACGCGATTACACGTCGTCGGCATGCTCGTCCTGATCACGGGCATCATCGGCATGCATTCGCTGGTGGTCACGTCCGGACACGTTCCGTCGCACCACGCGCAGGCCGCGGTGCATCACCATACGAGTGCGCCAGTTGCGCATACGTCCATGTCGGATGCCTGCGACTGCAACGGACACAACGGTTTTCATGCGTGCGTGTTCGTCACGACCGAACTGCTGGCCATCCTGGGTCTGGCTTTGCTGTACTGGCTCGGTGTCGCGCCCCGGCAGAACGTGGAGGCGCGCATTCGACAGGCGTTGCGGCGCAGGCAAAGAGCCCCGCCGTGGACGGTGCTGACCCTCGCGGAACTGTCGCTCCTCCGAATCTGATGGGCCGCGCCCCGCGTCAACCCATCCAATTCGTAAGGAGTTCAACCATGTTCAAAATCGCATCCATCGCCACCGTTGCCGTCGCCGGAACTGCTGCTGCCATCGCGCTCGCGGCCTGTAGCCCGCCGAATGAGCAGGCCTCGACCATGTCCGCCACCACCTCGTCCATGCCGATGTCGGGCCACGACATGCCCGGCCACTCGATGCCAGGGATGTCGGGCACCAGCACCGCCGCGCCGGCCGCCACCTTCAACGACGCCGACGTGATGTTCCTGCAGATGATGTACCCGCACCACGCACAGGCCGTCGACATGGCCAAGCTGGTGCCGACCCGCTCGCAGAACCAGCAGGTCAAAGACCTCGCCACGGCCATCGAGAAGGCGCAGGCCCCCGAGATGCAGCAGATGACCACGCTGCTCGCCGGCTTCGGCAAGCCCGCACCGTCGGCCACCATGAGCCACTCGATGCCCGGCCTCATGACCCCGCAGCAGATGACCGAGCTGACGGGTCTGTCCGGCGCGGCCTTCGACAAGATGTGGCTGCAGATGATGGTCGAGCATCACCAGGGCGCCATCACCATGGCCAATGACGAGCTGAAGAACGGCACCAACGCCGACGCCAAGGCCATGGCCCAGGCGATCATCACGGCGCAGCAGGCCGAGATCACCACGATGAACGGCATGCTCGCCAAGATGTAGCGGCGATGTCGAGACCGGCCAGCCAGTTTCGGCAGCGGTCTCTTGGCACCTTTCGCTGGGAGGCGTCAACTTTCCCTGACACAGTCAGGGAAAGTTGACGCCGTCAGATCGCATGTGTCACAAGGCGGCCCGACACGCCGATGACGACACGCCGCAGCGGGCCTAGATCATGTCCTTCTCGGTCAGCCAGCGCATCACCGGCCACCCGATGAACACCGGCAGCCAGCACGTCAAAACCCGGTAGAGCAACACCGACGGCACCGCGACGGCCGCGGGCAGGCCGAAGGCGGCCAGACCACCGATCAGCGCCGCCTCGACAGCGCCCACACCGCCGGGCGTCGGGGCGGCCGAGGCGAGCGTCCCACCGATCATCGTCACGACACACACCGTCACGAACGACGTCGACCCGCCGAAGGCCTCCACACTCGCCCACAGTGCCAGCGCCGCGCCCAGAGTGGTTGCGGCACAACCCAACACGATCAATCCGAGACGCCGGGGTTCGCGGGCCAGGTTGACCAGGTCGGCCCACACCTCGGTCAGCCGCGGTCGCACCGAGGTGCCCAGCCAATGGCGGGCCCGCGGCACCAACATGAACGTGCCCACCACACCCAGCGCCGCGCCGGCGATCAGATAGAGGACCGTCGATGACGGCACGAAGTGCGACAGATCGGCCGATGCGCCGGCCGCGGCGCTGAAGAAGATCAGCAGCGCCACGTGGGTGAGCACCTGAACCGACTGCTGCAGCGCCACCGCGGCCGTCGCGCGCAAAGCGCCGAGCCCGGCCTTCTGCAGGAACCGCGTGCTGAGCGCCAGGCCGCCCACACCGGCGGGCGTCGTCGTCGCGGCGAAGGTGTTCGCCACCTGCATGATGGTCAGGTTCTTGAAGCTCACGGCCTCCGAGGCGCTAGCCCACAATGCTGCCGCCGCGCCGACGTACGTCAGCGCCGACACCGCAAGGCCGAGCAGCGCCCACCACCAGTTGGCGGTCCGCAGCTCGGAGAAGAACGTCGGCACCGTGCTGATGAACGGGTAGGCGACGTACACCAGCGCCACGAGCAGGACCAGCTGGATGACCTGGTTGCGGGTGAAGCGGGTGATGGTCTCGGTCTTGATGCGGTCGGCGCCGGTCTGGTGCTTCACCTCGTCGCGGGCCGCGGTGATCACGCTGCGCGAATCGGGCAGCGACTCCCGCAACCGCTGCGGCATGGCCGACTTGGTCAGCCGGCGCGACGCGGTCAGCACGGTGTCCTCGCCGAATTGCTCGATGGCCGCGGCGACCGCCTCCTCGGCGCCGTACATGGCGGTCGTCGTCACCAGTAGTTGCGCGACGTCGGATTGCAGCTGCACATCGGACGCGCCGTACTCGGAGTTGCCCAAGCCGCCGAACCGGACGGCCCGGTCGTCGACTGTGAGTTCGGAAGCCCGCAGGTCGCCGTGCGCTATCTGATGGTGGTGCAGAGCGCCCAGCGCACGCCACACATCGGTCACCGGTGTCTCGGTGGTCAGTGGAACGCCGCTCGCCGGGGTGTGCGCGAACATCGTCCAGCCGCGGTCGAGTGCCGCGAGCGCGACGGTCCGGGTGTTCGCGAGTTCGAGGTCGCCGACCGCGATGGTCATCAGCGCGCGGTGCTCGACGGCGCGGCGCATCGATGTCTGCAGGGGAGCGGTCTCGTCGTTGCGCAGGGTGATCTTGCGCCAGAGCTGGCTCATGGCGCCGCCCACGCGCTGGTTCGGCCCGTAGAGCTCGACGACGGCGCGCGTCCCGTCGGCCGAATCGGCGCTGAGCACCAGTGGCCCGGTGCCGGCGGGCCGGATGACCGTCAGCGCCGACACGTCGAACTGGCGGCGGGCCAGCGCCTGCACCGAACCGGCCAGCGGAACTTCGAGTGCCGGGGTACCGCTGACCAGCACCACCAGCGCGCCGACGAACCAGCCGACGGCCAGACCCAGCAGCGAACGGGCCGGCACGATGGCGCTGACCACCAGGTGGATCGGCACGAATGCCAGCAGCAGCGTCCACCACCAGCGGCGCAGCCGAGCCGGCTGCCATGGGCCCGACACCGTCAGCACCGCGGCCAGCAGAGCGATCCAGCGTGGGTCGTCGAGGAACTGGGAGAAGACGGTGTTGAGGCGGTCGGAGAGGTCGAAATGCCAGTTCGGGGCCGCGATGCCGTTGGAATTGATGGACAGCGACAGCACGGCGATCAGCCCGGCGGCGGCATACGGACCGAGCAGTTTCCATTGCCGCGTGACCAGCAGGCTCAGCAGGATGACGAACGGCAGCGCCAGGATCGCGATGGCGTAGGCGATATAGACGAGGTTCGACTGGGTCGGCGTGAGGACGCCGACGATCCGTGACACCGACCGTTCCAGCCGAACCCAGTCGTTGCGGGTGATCAGCGAGCTGGTGACGACGGTGATGAGGAACGCCGTCGCGGCCACCAGACGCAGGATGTCGTTGGTCCGTCGGGTGATCGGTTGCAGCAGGCTGCCCGAGACCGCGACCTCGCGTCCGTCAACCCGCATCAGCCAAGAATCCCAAGTGCTGGGCCGATTGGCGAAATTGGCACGCCGTTACCCGGCCAGCGCCGGCCGTAGAAAGTCCCCGCTGACGGCCACCGCGGGTGCCGACGAATCCCCGCCGACCACCAGCGTCGCGAACGCGAGGTCCCCGGCGATGCCCGCGAACCAACCGTGCGAGTGCGTGTTGTCGCCGAACTCGGCCGTCCCGGTCTTGCCGCCGAGGCCGTCGATGTCCTTGAGCGCCGTCGCGGTGCCCTCGGTGACGGTCAGCCGCATCATGGCGCGCAGGGCGTCGGCGGTCGGCTGGTCGATCGGGGTCGACGGCGTGCTGGCCGTGGTCTGCTGGCCGGGCAGCAGCGTGGGCGTGATGGTCGAACCGTGCGCGAGGCTGGCCTCGGCGACGGCCAGCCCGAACGGGCTGACCGTGACGGTGCCCTGGCCGATGCCGTTCTCGACGCGCTGCGCCGGGGTGTCGGCGTTGGGCACCTTGCCCGTCACCGTGGTGATGCCGGGGACGACGAAATCGACGCCGATACCGAGGTTCTTGGCGGTGTTCGGCAGCGCGTCGGCGGGGAGCTTGTCGGCCAGCGCGCCCATGGTGGTGTTGCACGAATGCGCGAAGGCCTGCTCGAGCGGGACGGTGCCGAGATCGAACTTGTCCTCGTTGGGGATGGTGCGGTTCTCGATCGTCACGGTGCCCGGGCAGGGCTCGGGGGTGTCGGCCTTCGCGAGCCCTTTCTCGAGGGCGGCCGCGGTGGTGACGGTCTTGAACGTCGACCCCGGCGGGTACAGGCCGGTGAAGGCGATGGGTCCCTGCGCGTCGGCGGCGTCGTTCTGGGCCGCGGCGAGGATGGCGCCGGTGCTCGGGGCGATGGCGACGAGCACTGTCGGGCGGGGATCGGTGGCCACGGCGTGCTGGGCGAGGAGCTGCAGGCGCGGGTCCAAGGTGGTGCGGACGGGTTTGGTGTCCGCGGGGGCGTTGTTCGTGAGTTCGTCGGTGGGCTGGCCCTGGTCGTCCACCAGATCCACCGACCAGCCGGCGGTCGCGTCGATGCCCTTCTGCCAGACCTCGGGCAGTCCGCTGATGGCCGGCGAGTGCAGGTTCGGGTCGGCGGTCAGCAGCGCGCCCTGCTTGGTGACGGTGACGCCGGGAATCTGGGTGAGTTCGTCGGCGACCTGGGCGAGGTCGGCCTCGCGGAGCTTGATGACGGTGACGCGGTCGTCCTGATTGCCGTTGAACTCGGCTGCGATCGACTCAGCGGTGATGGTGTTGTCGAACCGGGCAATCACGGGAGCCAGCGCCGTGGCGGAGTCGAGGTGGTCGCGGCCGAGGGTGATGACGCCGACCGTCTGCCAGTTGAGCAGCGGCTGGCCGTTGCGGTCGACGACGGGTGTCAGCAGTGCTTTGTCTTCGCTGAACTGGAACGTGCCGCCCTGTCGAAGCTTGGGATGCAAAAGTGCCGGGGCCCAGCGGATCTTCCAGTCCTCACCGACTTTCGTGGCGATTGCCGTTGTGTCGTAACGGAATTCGCGCCCCGGGCCGAACGACCAGGTGTAGGCGAGTTTCCCCGTCGACTTGTTGTCACCTTCGCCGGCCGTGGCCTTGACGTCGATCGTGGCGTTTTTGCCCATGCCGTCGAACATGGACTTGATGGCCGCTTCCGACGCGCCGGCATCGGTGGTGTCTTTGGCGGCGGCGCTGGAGTCCTTGCGGTGCAACGCATCAGCAAACGCGTTGAAAGCGTCCTCGGGTTCCGGGCTGTCGAACATGGAGCATCCGGTGGTGCCGAGGAGCAGCGTGCAGGTCAGTAGCAGCGCAATACGTTTCGTCATGACCCGTCGAGCCAACCATGACTCGCTATGAATTCCGGCGTTGAAACGCTGGGGTGGGCCGGTATCGCGTAATGTCCGAGCCGTTCGGCATTCCGCTACATGGCGGAGCGTATTTGATGGATGGGGTCTGACATGAGTGGTGTGGTGGTCACTGGCGGTGCATCCGGTATCGGCCTGGCGTCGGCCAAGGCGCTGATCGCCGACGGCCGCGCGGTGTCGCTGTTCGACATTTCACCGCAAGTGGTGCCGGTGGCTCAATCGCTCGGCGCGCACGGCGTCGTCGTCGACGTGAGTGACACCGCCTCCATGGCCGCCGCCGTCGAGCAGGCCGCCGCGGCGATGGACGGCATCGACGGACTGGTGCATGCCGCCGGCCGGGTGCTGCCGGAACCGATTGGGATGTTCACTGTCGAATCCTGGGACGCCGTCGTCGACGTGAACCTGCGCGCACAGGCGCTGCTGTCCCAACTGCTGCTGCCGCATTTCGAGAAGGCGCTAGCCGCCGGTGTCGCTCCGGCGATCGTGGGGATTTCGAGTATCGAAGGGCTGGTTGGCAATCCGTTCATCCCGGCGTACTGCGCGTCGAAGGCCGGCCTGCTGGGCCTGACCCGATCGATGGCAGGTCAGTTGGGACCCTTGGGAATTCGTGTCAACGCGGTATGCCCGGGCTTCATCGAAACGCCGATGCTCGCTGACGCGTTGGCTGTTCCCGAGGTGAAGTCGGCGTTTGTGGCGGCGGCGCCCCTGGGCCGGCTGGGGCAACCCGACGAGATCGGCGCGGCCGTCGCGTTCCTCATGTCGCCGAAGGCGTCGTTCATCACGGGGACGCAGATTGTGGTCGACGGGGGAGTGACGTCGCGGCACGCTTAGGGGCCGCGCGGTGATCAGTGAATGCTTGTGAAGGTCGTGCGCGGCATCGAGCGAGAACGTCGCGATCTACCCAGCTCAGTGATCAGGAATGTGAGACGCCGACTGAGAACGGATACCCGGAGAGACAGCTATGCTGGCGCGACCAGCTGCTTACTTATCGTCGTCTGCCCCTTGTCCGATGTGGCCGTAACGGACGTCAGCGCACACCGCAGAGACGTACATGCCCTTCGAGCCAGACCTGCTGTGCGGCAATAGAACCCGGAAGCCACCCCTGGCTCTATATGGGTCATGCCACGCCAGAGGCTCCTTACCTTTCTCTGCGACCAGCCCGAAGTAGCTTGGGTCAAACTCCACCGCAACCATCTCGCGCTCCGTGGTGGTGCCAAGCATGAACCGAGCCCGCTCAAAGGGGTCTGAGTTGGCGTAGGCGCGGGAGAGCTTCTTCTTGTTACCCTTGCCGGTGGCGAGTTCGCATAGTTTTGTTGGCCCGTCTAGGCGCGACAGTGTGAAGACCGACAAGGGGACCATCATCGAGTCGGTCACGACGGTGTGGCCTACCGACCAGGTGGTGAGCTTGTTGCTCCCGAATGCGCCGACGATCTTGTCGACGACGATTCCGACCGCGGCGGCAGCCGCGGCGGCGGCCAACGGAACGAGAGGATGCAGGATGGCACTGGCGGCGACTGCGCTCACCCCGAGTGCGGTGGCCAACTGCGGGGCGATTTTGTCGGCGATGTCCTGAGCCAGCTTCGTTGTCTTACTACTGACTTCCTTGGTGATGGCGTCGCGGTGTTTCTCGAGCTGCTTGGCCGCGACGTTGTTGGCAAATTGGAGATATCCCTCGGTGGCATTAAGGGTGTAGACCCATGAATTGACTCCTGGCAGATTCCAGTTCCGGTAGAAGTCCTCCACACAATGATCATTGATGCTGGGGTCGTAACCATGTTTGTGCTCATAATCGATCCTGACCGAGCTTCCGCCGGTAAGTCCTTCACCGACTGGTCCTGGCGCATGCACCCGGCCTGTGAAAGTCTCGCGGAGCGACTGACCGTAGGAAAGCTCAGCAATACTTAGTAGATCGTGCGGCGGCCAAGTGTGCGCAAGTCGCGCACAATCGATTGGCACCGCACCGAGATACCCCGGTACCTCGATAGAACACGACGCCTGCAGGACGACGTCCGCCCTGGCGTGCAGAGCGGTCACATAGTCGGCAAGACGGCCATGGAGCTCCTCGATCTCACCGTCGTCGCCCATCCGCGGCGACCTGCGAAACAGAGTGGCCACCGCATCAGCCAGCCCATTCGGCGCCATGATGAACTCCCGCTCCGCGGGCGAGAGTCGCCCGCCGGCGGCGACAAGCGCATCAACGAGCACGTCCGCACTGAGCGGGAAAGCGCTGTCGGCCAACGAGTTCTGCAGGGCTCTGTACATCTGGGGCGACATGCCGAACCGGGAAGCCGCCATCTCCACCAAACCATCAAGCTGGCCCTCGGCCGTGACCCGAGCCAGACTGGATAGCAGCACCATGAACTCGGCGATGCCGGGAGCCGTATCCGACACAACGTCGGCGAGGACCATCCATCCCTCAAGCGGCCTCTGTTGCGGAGCGTCTTGGTCGCTCATGGGCGCCTCTTCCGAACGGTGGACTGAAGATGATGCTGCAAGGGTTTCAAATTCGACGGCACATTGCGGCTGAACGGCAGTTCCCACTGGCACACGGCCTTGCCCGCCGACGGATGAGCCCACACTCGTTGCCAATTGCGACGGCCAGTAGGTCATTGGCTCTGCCGCATCGATGGCCGCATCCGTCGCTCATGTACCGGTAGTCGCATCGCGCGCAGCTAGAAACGGGCGGGAGTGGAGTTGCTTAGACTCTGACCGCCGACAGCCATTCGCTGTAGAACAGCGCGATGCCGAGTCCGCACGCGATCGCGGCGATCAGCCAGAACCGAATGGTGAGTGTGGTTTCCGGCCAGCCCATGAGTTCGAAGTGGTGGTGCAGCGGAGAGTTGCGGAAGACCCTTCGGCCGGTGGTGCGGAACGATACGACCTGGATGACGACCGAGGTCACCTCGACGACGAAGAGAGCGCCCAAGACGACCGCCAAGATCTCGGTGCTACTGGTTACCGACAGGCCGGCGATGATGCCGCCGAGCGCCAACGAGCCCGTGTCGCCCATGATGATCTTGGCCGGTGCCGCGTTCCACCAGACGAATCCGATACAAGCACCTGCGGTCGCCGCCGCAACCACCGCCAAGTCGAGAGGGTCACGCACCTGGTAACAACCAGCCGCTTGTGAGACCGCGCAGGCGTTTCGGTACTGCCAGAACGTGATCAGCACATATGCCGCGCTCACCATGGCCATGGCGCCAGCTGCGAGCCCATCCAGGCCGTCGGTGAGATTGACTGCATTGGACCACGCTGAGACGACGACGATGCAGAACACCACGAACAACGCGGGCGGGAGAGTGAGCGCGGCAATGCCGCGGACGAAGGACACCTCCGTGATGGCGGGCGTCAGACCATCAGCGTTGCGGAACTGCAGTACGAGTACCCCGAACAGCACAGCCGCGACCAGCTGGCCGGCGGACTTGGCTCTCTTGTTCAGTCCGAGATTGCGGGCACGTCGTAGCTTGATGTAGTCGTCGGCAAATCCGACGCCGCCCAACGCAGTGGCCAGACCGAGGACGAGCAGACCGGACTCCGATGGGCCATCCCCACCCTGCGTAAGTCCAATGAGGTTGGTGGCCAGGTAACTCACCCAGATCGCGATCAGGATCGCGATACCGCCCATGGTCGGGGTCCCACGCTTGAGTTGGTGGGTTTGTGGGGCCTCATCTCGGATGGGCTGACCGAGTCCCCTTCTGGTGAATGCGCCGATCGACACCGCGGTCACGAGGAGCGCCACCACCAGCGCGATACCTGCGGAGACAAGCACCTGGGTCATCGCTCACCGCCACGGCGGTAGTTGTGCCCAAGACATCTGCCCCGCGATAGATCCCGATCCCCCACAGCCCCAGTATTGCCGGTGTCATGGTCAGGCAGTAGGACTTCTCGTTCTGGCGTGGCTCTACGCGCAGGCAGCGGCATCGGTCGGGTGCTGGCATCATTTGCAGTGTGCAGCGACATGTGGGTGCGGAACTCAACATCGATGTGACCGCTTCGACGACTCTGGAGTTTCAGATCGCGGTCGCACCCCATCCAGGCGCCTCGGTCGAGGAGTCGCTGACGTTCACGTTGGACGGCGACCAAGTGCAGGCCCGCGAGATCTGTGGCGCGCACGGCACCCGAATTCACACGTTCGATGCGCATCCCGGCAACGTGAGCGTCAGCTACTCGGCGACGATCGCGGGTCACACCGACCCGGCGCCGGTCACGGACTACGACAGAACGCTGTACCTACGCCCCAGCCGATTCGCCGAAGCTGACAGGCTGTACGGCTTCGCGGCAACGGAGTTTGGCCAATACTCCGATGCGGCAACATTATTGGAGAAGGTGTCCTATTGGGTGGGTTACCGGCTGAACTACGTGCCTGGCTCCAGCGATCCCATCGATGGCGCGGTGGACACGCTGCTCGCGGGCAGGGGAGTGTGCCGCGATTATGCTCACCTGGTCGTTGCGCTGTTGCGTGCCGTGAAAGTTCCGGCCCGTCTGGTCGCCGTATATGCGCCAGGGTGTATGCCGATGGACTTCCACACTGTTGCCGAAGCGCTGGTTGACGGACGATGGTATGTCGTCGACGCGACGGGATTGGCTCCACGACAATCGTTGGTGCGCATCGCGACTGGCCGCGATGCCGCAGACATCGCTTTTCTGGATAACCACAACGGCGCGGTCACCCTCAACCGGGTCGCAGTAACCGCCACCGTCGATGCGGACCTGCCTATCGACCCGGTCCACGAGCTGGTGTCGATCACCTGATCGATTTGGCGTGCCGCGACTGGCAGGTTTCGGATCAGCAGGCGGCGTCCCTTCGCAATCTTCGTTGCAGGTTTGACGGTCCGGTGCTGTGGTCGGAGATGTCCGGGCCACCCCGACGACTGCCTCCACCCAGAGACCCCGTGGCACACGGCGCTGCTTGTTGCAGCGGATCCACAGGTAAATGGTGCCTGAAACGGCTGATTCTGGGTATTACGCCGACAGCGGTTCGTCAGATGAAGAGGGTCGGTGTGATTCGGTTCGGAATCGTCGCGGCATTGGCCGCGGCTGCGGCAGGTCTTGCCGTTACTGCGCTATTCGGTAGTTGGGTGTGGTGGATTGCCGCGGCGGTGGTAGGTGGGGTGGCCGCCGTGGGTGTCTTCGATGTCACTCAACGACGTCATTCTGTGCTGCGCAATTACCCCGTGATTGGGCACATGCGGTATCTGCTGGAGGCACTGCGGCCCGAACTGCAGCAGTACTTCATCGAACGCAATTTTGACGGCCGACCGTTCGACCGCGACGTCCGCTCACTGATCTATGAGCGGGCCAAGGGCACCGTGGCCGAGTTGTCGTACGGCACCGAACGGGACGTCGACCAGCCCGGGTACGAGTACCTCGTGCACTCCACCGCACCTGTGGAGCCCCCGCCGGAGCCCTACCGGGTTCGCATCGGCGGCCCGGACTGCACCCGGCCCTATGACATGGCCTTGCTGAACGTGTCGTCGATGAGTTTCGGAGCGCTCTCGGCCAACGCATTGAAAGCCCTGAACGCCGGAGCGCGACGGGGAGGCTTCGCCCACGATACGGGCGAAGGCGGGTTGACGCCCTACCATCTCGGGGGCGCGGACGTGGTGTGGGAGATCGGGTCCGGCTACTTCGGCACGCGCACCAGCGACGGGCACTTCGACCCTGAGCAGTTCGCCGACAAGGCCGCACACGATGCGGTCAAATGTGTCTCGATCAAACTCAGCCAGGGCGCCAAACCCGGAGTGGGGGGCGTGCTGCCCGCGTCGAAGGTGAGCAAGGAGATCGCCGAATATCGTGGGGTGCCCGCGGGCGAGAAGTGTGTGAGTCCTGCTGCGCATTCGGCGTTTTCAACTCCACGTGAGCTCATCCAGTTTGTGGGCCGACTGCGTGAGCTTTGTGACGGCAAGCCGGTGGGGTTCAAACTGTGTGTGGGTTCGCGAGTGGACGTTTTGGCGATCTGCAAGGCGATGCTCGCCGAAGGGGTGACACCCGATTTCATCATCGTCGACGGTGCGGAGGGCGGAACGGCCGCTGCGCCACTGGAATACGAGGACCATGTCGGGCTTCCGCTGACCGATGGATTGATGACGGTGCACAACGCGCTGGTCGGTACCGGCCTGCGCGACGTGATCCGCATCGGCGCCAGCGGGAAGGTGGCCGCGGGCAACGACATCATCAAGCGGCTCATTCAGGGCGCCGATTACACCAATGCCGCGCGCGCCATGATGATGGCCATCGGGTGTATCCAATCGCAGCGGTGCCACACGAATCACTGCCCGGTCGGGGTCGCCACTCAGGATCCGCGGCGGGCACGAGCGCTGGACGTCGGCGACAAGAGCGCGCGCGTATATCGCTACCAGAAGGCCACCGTCGAGCAGGCGATGAAGATCATGGGCTCGATGGGGATCGCCGATCCAGCATTGCTGTCACCGCATCTGCTGCGCAAGAAGGTCTCGGCCACTCAGCAGCTCTCCTACGCAGAACTCTACGAGTGGTTGGAGCCTCGCGAGCTCATCGAGCAGGCACCCGAAAGTTGGGCCTTCGACTGGGCGGCCGCCGACGCCGATTCGTTCCGGCCCATCGTGCGGTCTCGACGAGTGTCCTGAGGCATCCAGCTTTCGGCGATTGGCTTGATCGCAGCCGGGGTAACTCTCAGCCACGGCCCGGATCAGTCGGGATCGTGAGATATGCGAGGAGCACGATGAGCACGGTATCGAAGTCACTGTATTTGCCGTTGTCGGCTGCATTCAGCGTCGTGGGCGGCCTGCTCGCGGGCAAAGTCTTCAGCGTGGTGTGGGAACGATTCGACGACTCGGGGGAGGGGCCTCCAGACCCCAAAGACCTGAACCGCTCGGGCGGGCAAGCACTGGTGGCCGCCGGCGTGCAGGGCCTCATTTTCGGCCTGGTCAAAGCGGCCGTCGATCGGGCAGGGGCGCGCAGCTACCGTGCTGTGGCACACGAGAATCCACTGTAAAGCGCGCCGGCTCGTCCGCGGGGGCGGACGCACATCAGGTCCGCATGCTGCCATGAAGACGTTTGCGTCGCAGCATGTTTGGGTATGGCGTTGGCAGGCTCGGGCCCGGCCCGAGCGCTGTCAGCGTTTTCCTCATTCCGTCAGGAGACACCATGCCCCCTCGCCGCAAGCCTGACCAGTCCGCCCCTGCCGGCGTCGGCCCTGCCGGAACCGTGCCTGCCTCGCAGGCCGACGCACCGGCGCGCGCCCAGTCGGGGCAGTTCCTGACGACCAGTCAGGGGCTGCGCCTGCCGGACACCGACCACTCCTTGAAAGCAGGTCCGCGCGGCCCGTCGCTGTTGGAGGACTTTCATCTCCGCGAGAAGATCACCCACTTCGACCACGAGCGCATACCCGAGCGCGTGGTACATGCGCGCGGCGCCGCGGCGCACGGCATCTTCGAGTCGTACGGCACGGCTTCGTCGGTCACCAGGGCAGGGTTCCTGGGACGCAAGGGAACGACCACCGATGTCTTCGTGCGCTTCTCCACTGTTCTGGGATCGCGCGGGTCCGCCGACACGGTGCGCGACACCCGCGGCTTTGCGGTCAAGTTCTATACCGACGAAGGCACATTCGATCTGGTCGGCAACAACATGCCGGTCTTCTTCATTCAGGACGGCATCAAGTTCCCCGATGTCGTTCACGCGGCCAAGCCGCACCCGGATCGTGAAATCCCCCAAGCACAGTCGGCGCATGACACGTTCTGGGATTTCGTCTCCCTGCATACCGAGGCCACGCACCACGTGTTCTGGAACATGAGCGATCGCGGTATTCCACGCTCGTTCCGAACCATGGAAGGGTTCGGGGTGCACACTTTCCGGCTCACGAATGCAGCCGGCAAGACCAGCCTGGCCAAGTTTCACTGGAAGCCGGTCGCCGGCGTGCATTCCCTGGTCTGGGAGGAAGCGCAGATCGCGGCCGGCGTGGACCCGGACTTTCACCGCCGCGACCTGGCCGACGGGATCGAAGCGGGGGCCTTCTTCGAATACGAACTGGGACTGCAGATCCTGCCTGACGACGGCACGGACACCTTCGAGGGCATCGACTTGCTGGACCCCACCAAACTGGTGCCCGAAGAACTGGCCCCTGTCCAGCTGGTCGGCAAGCTCACGCTCAACCGCAACCCCACGAACTATTTTGCCGAGACCGAACAGGTCGCCTTTCACGTCGGCAACCTGGTGCCCGGTATCGAGCCCACCAACGACCCGCTGCTGCAGGCCCGCCTGTTTTCCTACGTCGACACCCAGCTCACGCGTCTGGGCGGCCCGAACTTCACCCAGCTGCCCATCAATCGGCCGCATTGCCCGGTCAACGACATGCTGCGCGATGGAATGCACCAGACGGCGATCCACACCGGCTTGGCGCCGTATCACCCGAACAGTATCGACGGTGACGAGCCCCGCCCGGCAGAGGCGAAAGATGGTGCCTACATTCACTTTCCGCGCCGGATCGAGGGGGAGGCGGTACGTGCGCAGCCGTCGTCATTCGATGACCACTTCAGCCAGGCGACGCTGTTCTATCGCAGCCTGAGCGCGGTGGAGCAGGCCCACCTTGCCGACGCTTTCATTTTCGAGTTGGGCAAGGTCTACGAGCAAGGCATCAAAGAGCGCGAGCTGCAGGTGCTGGCCAACGTTGATGCCGCTCTGTGCGAACAGGTTGCGGCCGCGCTCGGCCTGCCGGCACCGAAAGGCCTTCCCACTGAGGACATTCCGCTGTCACCGGCGCTGGCGCAGGTGATCGTTGAACCGGGGCCCGTCACCGGACGCAAGATCGGCATCCTCGTCGATGCGGGTTCAGACCTCGCCGGCGTGGCGAAACTCGTGAAGGCCGCGGAGGCTGCAGGCGCGACCGCCCTGGTCATCGCCCCCACCGGCGGGGTGTTGAAGGCCGGGCGTCGCCAGGTGACCGTGGACCGGACTCTGGCCACAGTCCGTTCGATCGAAGTCGATGCCCTCGTCGTGGCGGCTGGGACGGAACCGGCCCGCGACAGCAGACTCATTGTCCTGTTGCAGGAGGTCTTCCGGCACTGCAAAGCTCTGGCGGCGTGGGGTGATGGCGACGCGGTATTCAAGATGGCCAAGATTCCGCTGAAGGCACCCGGCGTCGAAATCGCCGGGGAGGTCGACAAGGACTTCATCGCACGCCTCACAGCCGCACTGGGGCTGCACCGGGCATGGGACCGTGACACGAAGTAACTTTCGCCGGTGACGCCGTAGCTTCTTCGGCCGGCTGCTTGGGTTGACTGACATCACAATCGCCCGATCACGAGTGGCGTGTGCCCTGTTCAGCGCGCTACGCCGTCGCCAGGGATGACCCGTGGCCCGACCGGTCGGTGTTTGAAGGACGCACAAAACGAGCATGCCAATGGTCATGGGTGAACATGAAAAAGCTGACGAGGCACGTAAGGGCCTGATCGATTCGGTCAAGGGCAAGGCGAAAGAGATCGTCGGTGCAGTGACCGGCAACGATTCATTGACCGCCGAGGGGCAGTTGGAGCAGGCCGAGGCGCGGGCCCGCAGGGAAGCGAACACCATCGAGGCCGTTGCGGACGCCGAAGCCGACGGCGCTACTGATCTGCTGTCATCGGCGCGCCACCAGGCAGCCGGCGCCCGGGGCGTGGTGCAGTCCGGCACCGACGCCGCGGAACAGGCTGCGCAGCAACAGCAGGTGGCCCACGTCCAGCAAGCCGCGCAGGCAGCGCGGCACCGCGCTGCCGAGGAGCAGGTCCGCGCGAGCGTCGACGAGCAACGCGAGGAACGGCAGGCGGAGACCCGGGAAGCGGCCGGCACCGCGGCAGCCGGTAGGGAGGCGGGCGAAGCGATCGCCGAACATCGCGCCGCCCTCGGTGAAGCTGCCGAGGAACAAGCCGAGGCCAGGCGCCTTCGTGACCGCGCCGACACCCTCACAGATCAAGCCAACCTTCCCTGAGACATGTTGATAAACAAGGAGATATCGTGAGCATTATCGAATTGCCGTTGCGGGTCATGCGAATGCAGTACCGGCTGGCCCGGCTTCCCCTGCAGTTCATCGAGGAGCGGTGGATCGCGCGCATGGACGCCGAAGCGCCCGCTCGCCTTATCTACGAACGGTCGTTTGGCGGGCTGGACGCCGCGGTCGGCGGAGTCCTGGGCGATTCGACCTTGCGTAGGCGAGGCGCGGTGCTGGCCCGGCGAAGCGAAGTTCGCGCCGAAGCGGCGGTGCGCAGCATGGACGCTGCCCGACAGCGGCAACAGGCCGGCGCCCAGTTGGAGGACTCGCTGGAAGAGGCTGCCGACGACCGCGACGAAGCCATCGCCGCCAAACAGGACGCGGTGGCCGATGCGCGCGAGCGCGCGCAGCAGCGTAAGCAGGACGCGGCGGACGACGCCGACAAGCGGATCGCCGCGGCCACCAGAGCAGGCCGGGCTGAGGCCGACCGGCAGCGCGAAGCCGCTGAAGCTACCGAACGGCAACGGCTGCAACGGATCAACAAAGCCGAGGCAAAGTCGGAAGCTGCAGCCAAAGCGGCGCTCGACGACGCGCGAGGCAAGCGCGCCGCCGCGCAAGCCAAACGCGAGCAGGCCGAGAAGGTCGAGGTACTCGCCGATGTCGAAAAGCAGAATCGGCGGGTTGGCAGGGTCTGACGGGCGTTGTCAAAAATAGCTAGGTGACCCTGGCCCGTCACGGTCCGATTCGGATGGGGCCAGGGCTCCACAGCCCGCTGCGTGTGGCGGTACCGAGGTCGAGATGTGCTTCTGGAGCATCGACGATCGGTGTGAATCGGCGCAGAGAGCCCCAGTCCCGTCCCCAGTCGCGTGAGAGGTAGGTGGGCATGACATGGGCACGCAACAGCAGGTCCGTGATGCCTAGTGGGCCGCCGTTTTCACCGGATTGCCAAGTGTCGGGCATTTCGATTTTG
>Ga0265327_10000890_pt1 | contig 44050 bp, 34 predicted proteins | sample 41621metaG_FD_202089 | JGI IMG/M metagenome (GOLD analysis project Ga0265327, IMG submission 202089) | Rhizosphere microbial communities from Carex aquatilis grown in University of Washington, Seatle, WA, United States - 4-16-21 metaG | ecosystem: Host-associated > Plants > Roots > Rhizosphere... | reverse complement strand
CGATCCCAAGCACCGCCATGGCGGCGGCCATGAAGACGACGAGCCCGAAGGCGGCGCCCAGCTTGAGTTTGATTGTCGCGCGCATGTTGGTGCTCCGATGCCCGTTCAGGCTTGGCGGGAATTGAGAGGGATGACCGGGGCGCTCGCAGCGCCCCCCGTCTGGAAGATCTGGTGGAAGTCCGGAACGACGATGAGGTCCCCGTCGCGTCGGGCCAGGCAACGGATGAGCTCCGGACGCCATTTCAGCCCCACCCGAGGCGGCGCCTCGGTGTCGGCAGGGTCAATGGAGGTGACCTCGTAGACCTTGTCGGCCCGCAGGCCGATGAGCGTTGGGTCGCCGTCCAGTTCGTACTCGATGACGACGATGCGGCTGTCGATGGTCGGCCCGCGGGCCTCCAGCTGGAAGACGGGTCGCAGGTCGCTCAACGGAATGACCCGGCCGCGGAAATTGATCACCGCGCTCACGAAGGCCGGGGCCCCGGGCACCAGGGTTTCTGCGGTGAGGTCGATGACCTCGCGCACCATGCCGGCCTCAAGGGCGAAGGTCTCGCCCCCCAGGTCGAAGGTCAGGACCTGCAACGGCTCGCTTTGCGGCGCGAAGGTCAGGGCGGTGTTCTGCTGGGCCATGTCAGACCGCCATTCGAAGCTGGGCGTCGGCCGCCTGGCCTGCGGCCACCAGGTGCCCGACATCGAGGATCAGGGCGACGCCGCCGTCCCCCAGGATGGTCGCGCCAGAGAAGGTGGCGACGTCGGCGTGGAAGCGGGACAGGGACTTGATCACCGTCTGGTGGTCGCCGAGGATCTGGTCCACCACCAGGCCCACGCGTTCCGCGCCGATGGAGACCACCACCACCTTCTGATGCGGGTCCGGCGCTATGCCCGTGCGGAACATGTCGCGAAGGCGGATGAACGGAACAAGCCGGTCGCGGATGGTCAGCAGGGTGCGCCCAGTAGAGCGCAGGTCCTGTTCCAGGGAGAGCTCGACGCACTCCTCCACGGCGGCCAGGGGGATCACGTAGAGGGCGGCGCCCACCCGGACCAGCAGGCCGTCGATGATGGCCAGGGTGAGCGGAATGCGCAGGGCCATCTGCGAGCCTTGCCCGGGCGTACTGCTGATCTCGATGGAGCCGCGCAGGGCCTCGATGGCGCGCTTGACCACGTCCATGCCGACTCCGCGCCCTGACAGGCTGGTGACCGACTTTGCCGTGGAAAAGCCTGGCTGGAAGATCAGCTGGAGCAGGTCCTTGTCGCTGAGCGAGGCGTCCGGCGCCACCAGGCCAGCCTCTTCCGCCTTGGCCCGCACGCGGGCGCGATCCACGCCGCGCCCGTCGTCGGTGATGGTGATGATGACTTCGGCGCCCGCCTGGTGCGCGGACAGGGTGACACGGCCGACGGCCGGCTTCCCTGCGGCCAGGCGGTCTTCCGGCGTCTCCAGCCCGTGATCAACGGAATTGCGGATCAGATGCACCAGCGGGTCGGCAAGGCGTTCGATCACCGTCTTGTCCAGCTCGGTCGTCTCGCCCTCGGTCGCGAGCTCGATCGACTTGCCGGTGTCCCGCGCCAGATCGTGGATCAGCCTGCGGAAACGCCCGAACAGCTGAATCACCGGCACCATGCGAACCACCATCATGGTGTCGCGAAGGTCGGAGGCCAGGCGCTCGATCTCCTCGGCCACGGCGCGCAGCTGCAGCTCGACGCTGTTATTCGCCAGCTGCTTGAGGCGGGACTGGGCGATCACCAGCTCCCCCACCCGGTCCATCAGCTCGTCGAGCCGCTCGGCGGGGACGCGGACCGTCTCTGAGCTCCGCGGCGCGCCGGCTTCCGACGCGGCGTTCGCCGCGGGGATGAAAGCCGGACCCGTCGCCTGTTCGGCAGAGGCCTTTGGAACATCCTGGTCCGCGGCCGGCGGGCGGTCTTCGCTGAGCGCCTCGATCTCGAGGGTCATGTCGTCGATGACGAAGATGAAGACATCCTCGATCGCCGAGCGCGGATGGATCGTGCCCAGGGTCACCTCCCAGGCCAGATGGCAGGCCGCGGGATCCAGGGCTCCGAGGGGCGGGACGTGGTCGGTGACCGCGACAACTTCGCAGTCGCCGAGCTCCCGCAGTTCGTCCAGCAGGGCGAGCGGCCGGGTTCCATTGGCGAGGCAGTCCGAGGGCAGGCTGAACCGGATGCGCCAGGTGTGGCCAACGGGGCTCTCGGAGGCTTCGGCCGGCGAGGATCCGGCGCCTTCCACAGCGCGGCGAAGGTCTTCCAGCAGGGCCTCGCCACGGTCGGCGGGCGCGTCCAGTCCCTCGGCGAGGGCGCGCATATGGTCCTGGGCCGCCAGGACCGCAGCCACCAGCTCCGCCGTGGCGGGCGCCTCGCCTTTGCGCACCCGGTCAAAGGCGGTCTCGCAGTGGTGGGTGAAGGCCGCCAGGCCGTCGAAGCCGAACATGGCGCCCGACCCCTTCAGGGTGTGAAGGCCTCGGAACACCGCGTCCACCAGCGTCCGGTTATCGGGCTGGTGGGTCAGGTCCAGCAGGTCCTGCTCGATCTGCTCCAGCAGGTCGCGAGCCTCCTGGCGGAATGTCTCGACCGGATCAGTGCTCATTACGAGGCCAACACCTTCTTGACGATCCGCAGCAGTTGGTCCGGATCGAAGGGCTTGGTCAGCCACCCGGTCGCGCCAGCAGCCTTGGCCTGGGCCTTGATCTCGGCGTCGCTCTCGGTGGTGAGGAACAGGATGGGCACGCCGGCGTGGGCCGGCTTGGCCCGCAGCTGGCGGATCATCGTCAGACCGTCCATCACCGGCATATTGAGGTCGGTGATGATCAGCGAGAACTGGCCCGCGGCCGCTTTGGCGAGACCCTCCGCGCCGTCGCCGGCTTCCACCACGTCGTGGCCATCGCTGGACAGGGCGATGCGGATCGCCTGGCGGATGCTGATGGAGTCGTCGACGGTGAGGATCGAGGCCATTACGCCGCCTCCCCAGCAAGCCAGAAGGCCCTGAGATCGGCGTTGCGTTCCGCCAGGAACCCTCCGCGCCGCAGGACGTCCAGCAATGCGCCCTTGGCCGCCGAGGCGAGGGTGAAGGACTTGCCATCTTCCTCGCAGGTTCGGCGCGCCGCCTCGATCACCTGGACGAGGGTCAGGTCAACCTGGGCGTCCGGATCAATGCTGGCGGTGACAGTGTCATGCCCGCTCAGGGCCTCGATCAGGTGCGCCTGGACGGCCCCGATCGTACGGATCGAGAGGTCACCTGAAAGCTCCACCACGTACGGCGAAGCCAACCCTGTCGTTTTCCGGATGCTGTCGGCCATGGATTACCAACTCCCTCTATGCGAGCTGACCAATCGCACAGAGTGTGTTTACAATACGTGCATATGAACATTGTTCGTTCAGTCGCGAATCGCGGCCGAGCGGATCATGGGCGCCGGCGGCGCAGGGCGCACGGCCCGGATTCTTCGGAAATCAGTGAGATAGTCCGTGATGAGCGTGGCGTCCGAAGGCGCTCGGGGCCGCCATCCTCTCGGCAAAACAGCGTTTGAATGCGAAGTTCGCGGTGTTTACTTCGGGCACGTCACGAATCGGCATTCTCTTAGGTGAGCGCCCTCATGAAATCTGTTCCGGTGCCCGGCCTGAATGCGCCCGGCAGGCTTGAATTCCCCGGGAACCTGCACGGCTACGTGTTCTATCTGGTGGGCCAGATCATGCTTCAGAGGCAGCAGCTCATCGAGCCGCGGCTTCAGGCCCTGGGCCTCAACATCGTCTCCTGGCGCCCATTGCTGGTGATCGGACTGGCCGGCGAATGCCAGATGACCAAGCTCGCCCGGCTCACCGGCATCGACCGCACCACCCTGACCCGTGCCGTGGACCGCCTGATCGCCAGTGGCCTCCTGCTCCGCAAGGAACACGAGAAGGATCGCCGCCTGGTGCTGCTGAGCCTGACGCCCAAGGGGCGCGGCGTCTATGAACAAGGCTTGGTGATCCACGAAGAGCTCAACAGCCACATGATTGGAGACATGTCCGTCGACGCCCAGACCCAGCTCAGCCAGGCCCTGATCGATCTGCTGGACCGCGCGACGCCCAATCGTGACAACCTGACGGAGATCCTGGATCCGGGCGGAACCCTGCTGGTCGACCCGGCGGACTGAAGCCGCCTGGATCCAGGGATTCCTAGCGCCTCAGGATCTTTGCGATGTGGTATTTCACGGTCGATACCGAGATCTCGAGATAGCGGGAAATCTGGGCGTTGGTGTCGCCTTCCCGCGCGCAGAGCAGGACCTCGACGGTCCGGGTGCCGAGCCCGTTCATGTCCGCATAGGCCAGGCCCTGGACAAATCCACGCGAACGCCGGCCGAGTGGACCCTCACGGTCGCCTTCGGGGGCGAAGGCCGCATGAACTTCCGACTGATATGAACTGGACAGCACCCGGAGATCCCCAATCAGAGCCCGCAACCTGTGCGATGGAACCACCAGGGTCGGCCGACGGGGCCTCAATCGCAATTGAACATGGGGAAGACCCAGCCCCCACTTGGGTTGGCCGGCTTACACCTTGGTGTAGATTGCTCAGGCGGCGACGGTGGCGGGGGGCTTCGTGCAGGTTGATTTGGAAGACGACGGGGCGGTCATTGAGCTTCGTACCGGGGGGCGGCTCTCAAGTCCCGCCTTCACCCCCAGGCCATCGGGTACGGGGACCGCCCGGCCCTATCGCGCCAGGTTCCGCCTCGCCGGTCCCGCCGCCCAGGATCTCGCGCCGTGACGCAACCCTGCGTGCTCCTGGTCGAGGATGATCTGTCGGTTCGCGAGGCCCTCGAGGACTTGCTGGCCTCCGTAGGACAGGACGTCAGGGCCTTTGGCTCGGTCCCGGAATTCCTCGCGGCGCCCCGGCCGGACGGTCCCTGCTGCCTTGTGCTGGACGTGAGGCTTCCGGGCCAGAGCGGCCTCGACCTCCAGGCCGAACTTGCCAAGGCCGAGCTCAGCCCGCCGATCATCTTCATCACGGGGCACGGAGACATCGCCATGTCCGTGCGGGCGATGAAGGCCGGCGCCGTGGAGTTCCTCGCCAAGCCGTTCCGCGACCAGGACCTGCTGGACGCTATCCAGGTCGCCATCGGCCGAGATCGCATCGCGCGGGAAGCGCACGCCGCCCTGGCCGATCTTCGCGCGCGGTTCGCCAGCCTGAGCCCGCGGGAACGTCAGGTCATGTCGCAGGTGGTCACCGGCCGACTGAACAAGCAGATCGCGGCCGACATCGGGCTCAGCGACTTCACGGTCAAGGTCCATCGAGGTCAGGTGATGCGCAAGATGAAGGCGCGGTCGGTGGCCGATCTGGTGAGGATGGCGGACAGGCTGGGCCCGGCGGCGCTCCCGCAGGCGTGAATTCGGCACAGGCCGCGCGGCGGCGATTGGACCACGGCGGCTAGGCGCCTCAGGCCTCAATCGGTATGCAGTCGCCGGTTCGCCGGACAGCGCTCGGCGCGCTTGCGACATGCGAGGTTTTCCAGCCGTGTCCCTGACCTACAACCCGAAGATCTTCGATGTCGCCGACGAGCAATCGGCCCGACGCATCATCCTGACTACTGAAGGCGGCGTAGGCACCGACGAGCGCTGGGCGAAGGAGACGCCTTATCTGGCGGACCTGATCTGCGAGCAGCTCGCGCTGCAGCCCGGACAGGTCGTCCTCGACTATGGCTGCGGCATCGGCCGGATGGCCAAGGCGCTGATCGAACGGGTCGGGTGCCATGTGCTTGGGGTGGATATCAGCACGGACATGCGGGGCCTGGCGCCGGGCCATGTCTCCTCGGCATTGTTCTCCGTGGTCTCGCGGCGGATGTTCGAAGGCCTGGTGGCCAAGGGCCTTCGGGTTGACGCCGCCATCAGCGTCTGGGTGCTGCAGCACTGCCTGACGCCATCAGAAGACATCGCTCTGATCCGCAGCGGCCTTGGCGCCAGCGGAAAGGTGCTGGTGATCAACAACAACGGCCGCGCCGTCCCCACGGTGGAACAGTCGTGGGCCGACGACCGTCTGGACATCCGGCAATGCCTGGCGGCCCAGTTTGTCGAACAGGAGACGGGCCAGCTGGAGGCGCGCCATGTGGGCCAGCTTATCGCCCAACATGCCTTCTGGGCGACCTACAGCCAGCATCCCACCCCCTAACGCCGGGGCGGCAAGGGCCGCCGAGCGGCTGGTTTAGGTCGCGCCACCCGGGACCCCGCGGCATTTTTGACCGCAATGCCGGACCCACTGCGGCGGAATGACGCCTGAAATGGACCCGGGCGGCCCGCATTAGGAAATTCGCTGCTCGAAACCCTCGGCAGGGCCGCCAGGCGCCTTCAAACGGCCGATTCCAGGCCAGTATTCCGCTGCGACATAGCGTTCAAAACCAAGCTTCTCGCAAGACAATTGCCGCTGCAGTGCTGACCAAATTGTCGCGCTACTTTGTATTTGACCCGATATTCCTCGCCATTACTGGTCATGACTCGCGCGCCAGTGGAAATCGCGACCAGATACCTGCTTAGAAGGCAACCCTTGGGTGCGGCGAATTCCGTTCATCGCCTTAATATAACTCTAACAAATCCATACTTCTTGGTTAATTTCACTTAACTAGTCAGCTTAAGAACAAGCTAAATCTGACGCCATAATCGTTGCCCTGCAAATCGGGAAGAGATTGGAAAATATATCGCGTTATCCAGCGAAGTATTTCCACCAATCAAATATATCGAATTCACATCAATAGTATCGCCAATTTCGGCGGTCGCAGGGGCGTCTTATGACTACTATCACTGTTACCAACGCGTCTCAGCTCTCGAGCGCGCTCAATGTCGCCCAGGCTGGCGATACGATCAGCCTCGCGGCAGGCAATTACGGCGATGTCTCGATCACCGGCAAGACTTTCGCCGGCGACGTGACCATCACCTCTCAGAACGCCGGCGCCCTGGCCTCCTTCCACTCGCTGAATATCCAGAACAGCGCCCACATCCATGTGGATGACGTCCAGGTGGCCTTCACCCCGACCATGTCCACGGCGGCCTGGTCGCCGGCGGTGGCCATCAACTCATCCCAATCGGTCGCCTTCACCCACTCCATCGTCACCGCCGGCGCCGCCATCAACGGCGTGGCCGCCAGCGCGCCGGCCCTCGACGGGACGGGCAACGTCCTGGGCCTGCCCACGGGCTACGGCGTCTCGGTCTCCGGATCCTCGGGCGTGGTGGTGGACGGGAACAGCATCTCCCAGGTGGCCAAGGGCGTGGTGCTCTACAACGCCGACCACCTGACCATCTCACACAACGACATCCACGACATCCGGACCTCCGGCATCTTCGGCTCCGGCGTCAGCGACACCACGGTCGACTCCAACCACGTCCACGACTCCACCCCCTGGCGCTGGGGCCAGACCCCGGTCGGTGACCATGCCGACTTCCTGGCCTTCTGGACCGCCGCCGGCCAGCCGGCCGCCAGCAACAACATCCAGATCACCAACAACGTGATGGAGCAGGGCAAGGGCACGGCCATCCTCGGCATGTGGCTGCAGGGCGACACCTCGCCGTTCACCAATGTCACCATCTCGGGCAACGCCTTCCTGGATGGCAACGCCCAGGGGATCATGCTGAAGGGGGTCAGCAACGCCTCGGTCGATCACAACACCCTGCTGCAGACCAGCGGCGATCCGAACACCGCCCCCGGCATCCTGCTGAACCCTGGCTCGCAGAACATTTCCGTCAGCAACAACATCACCGCCTCGGTCAACGACATCTCGGGCAGCACGGGCGCGGTGGCCAACACGATCGGCGTCAACCAACTGATCCAGCATGCGAACCCGTTCGCTGGCGGCTTCTACAATTCCGAACTGATCCCGGTGGTGGAGCAGGCCGGCGCCAGCCACAGCTCAATCTTCGCGGCGGGCGCCAGCGGCTTCACGGGCCCCCTGCAGACCCAGATGGTCAATGACTTCCTGGCCGCCGAGAACGTGGTCCTCACCACCCCCGGCCCCGGCGCCAACGTGGTGGGCACCTACGCCAATGACCGCCTGGTGGGAACTGGCGGCGGCGACACGCTGATCAGCAACGGCGGCACCGACACCATGATCGGCGGCTCCGGCGACGACACCTACTATGTCACCGGCAACGCCAGCCAGATCGTCGAGCAGGCGGGCGGCGGCGTCGACACTGTCATCGCCAAGGGCAACTATGTCCTGCAGGCCAATATCGAAAACCTGCAGATCGACAACTCGGTCAACAATTCCTGGAGCGGCACGGGCAACGCCCTCAACAACGTCATCGCCGGCAACGGCGGCGACAACGCCATCGACGGCGCGGCCGGCAATGACACCATCAGCGGCGGCGCCGGCAACAACCTGATCATCGGCGGCGTTGGGGACGACTGGCTGATCGGCGGCGCGGGCAAGGACACCTTCAAGTTCGACGTCGGCAGCGGCCATGACGTGATCGCCGACCTCAGCAAGACCGATCACGACGTCATCGACATCTCCACCTACCTGAAGGCCGGCCTGGCGCCTGTCCTGCACGACGTGGGGGCCAACATGACCATGACCTTCGCCACGGGGGACAGCATCACCCTGATGGGGGTCCACACCTCGGACCTGATCTCCACCTCGGCCGGGTTCACTCTTTAGTCTCCACGACCCTCCGGCGCACCGGACCAAGGCTCCCGCAAGGGAGCCTTGGCTTATTCCGGCTCCGGGGACCCGGGGCCCAAGCCTGGTGACACCGCCGGCTCGCCGCCTTAACCCTTGAGGGGCGCAAGGGAGGACGGGCGTGACCGGAAGAGACCTAATGGGCCTGGGGCTGGCCGGGTTGATGTGGACCTGCGGCCCGGCTCTGGCCGCGCCCGACCTGCAGGATCCCGACTCGCGAGCCGCGGCGGTCGAGGCCCAGATGACCGACGCCGAGCGGCTCCAGCTGCTGCATGGGTCCCTGCCGATCCTGGAAGGCCGCCGGCCGACGGCTGGATTCGTCCCCGGCGTTCCCCGGCTTGGCGTTCCGGACCTGTGGGAGACCGACGCCAGTCTCGGGGTCGCCAACCCGTTCATGCTGCGCAAGGATGACGTGGCCACAGCCCTGCCTTCGGGCCTGGCCCTGGCCGCCAGCTTCGATCCTGAGCTGGCCTATGCCGGGGGCGTGATGATCGGCGCCGAGGCGCGGGCCAAGGGGTTCAACGTCCTGCTGGGCGGCGGCGTGAACCTCGCCCGCGACTATTCCAACGGCCGCAATTTCGAATATCTCGGCGAGGATCCCCTGCTGGCGGGGACCCTGGACGGCGAGGCGATCCGCGGGGTCCAGAGCCAGGGGGTGATCTCCACCATCAAGCACTATTCCCTCAACGCCCAGGAGACCCTGCGAAACTGGGCCGATGCGCGGATCGACGAGGCGGCGCACCGGGAATCCGACCTGCTGGCCTTTGAGATCGCCATCGGCCGCGGCAGTCCGGGGGCGGTGATGTGCGCCTACAACCTGGTGAACGGCGCCTATGCCTGCGGCAACGACCACCTGCTGAACGGGGTCCTCAAGCACGACTGGGGCTATCGCGGCTGGGTGATGTCCGACTGGGGCGCCGTGCATGAGGTGGGCTATTTCAACGCAGGCCTCGACCAGCAGTCTGCAGCCCAGGTGGACAAGAGCGTCTGGTTCGGCGACCCGCTGAAGGCGGAGATGACCGCGGGCCGGGTGTCGCGGGAACGGGTCTATGACGCCGTACGCCGCATCCTGCGCTCGATCTATGCCGTGGGCGCCGATCGGCCGACGGGCGAGGCCCCCATCGACTACGCCGCCGACGCCCGGGTGGCCCGCCGCGTGGCGACCGAGGGCGTGGTGCTGCTGAAGAATGACGGCCTCCTGCCCCTGGCGGCGAGCGCGAAATCCATCCTGGTGGTCGGCGGCCATGCCGACATTGGCGTGATGTCCGGCGCCGGATCCAGCCAGGTGGTTCCGGTGGGCGGGCCGGCGGCCCTGATCCCCGTGGGGGGCAGCGCCGCCTTCGACACCATGGTCAACCGCCAGCTCATCGTGCCCGCCTCCCCTCTGAAGGCGCTACGGGCCGCCCTGCCCCAGGCGCGGATCGATTTTGACGGCGGCTACGCCCCCGAAGTCGCGGCGGCGAAGGCGGCGCGGGCGGACCTTGTGATCGTGTTCGCAACCCGCTGGCAGGTGGAGGGAACCGACGCGCCCGGTCTCGCCCTGCCTGAGGGGCAGGACGGGCTGATTTCCGCCGTCGCGCGGGCCAATCCTCACACGGTGGTGGTGCTGGAGACCGGCAATCCGGTGGCCATGCCCTGGCTCACCGAGGTGGGGGCCGTCTTGGAAGCCTGGTATCCGGGCCAGGATGGTGGCGGCGCCGTCGCCGACATCCTCACCGGCCGTGCAAATCCCTCCGGCCGCCTGCCGATCACCTTCCCGGCCAGCATCGCCCAGACGCCAAGGCCGCAGGTGGCAGGCCTGGGTTTGCCGGACGAGACCCGGATCAGCGTCACCTATCCGGAAGGCTCGGAGGTCGGCTATCGCGGCTTCGCCCGTCGCGGCCAGACCCCGCTATTCCCCTTCGGATTCGGGCTTAGCTACACCCATTTCGATCACGGTCCTCTGGCGGTCCAGGCGGGATCCGCGGTCACCGCGCGGTTCAGCGTGACCAATACCGGCCAGACTGCGGGCGCGGATATTCCGCAGCTCTACCTGGTCAACGCCGCCGGCCGGCCGCTCCTGCGTCTGGCGGGCTTCTCGAGAGTGGTCCTGGCGCCCGGCGAGACCCGCGAGGTCAATCTTACGGTGGATCCCAGGCTGCTGGCCGATTGGGCCGGCGACGGCTGGAGGGTCCGCGCCGGAGCCTATGGCTTCGCCTTGGGCGGCGCGGCGACCGATCTCGGGCCGGTCGTCACGGTGCGCCTGCCGGAGCGACACCTGGAGCCATGAAGGATCAGATCGAGAGGCCGGGATCGCCCTCCAGCACATGCTGGGCGAGCTGCGGCGACCGGCCGGCGCGCGGCTCCCCTGCCGCCATGCCGCAGCCAGGGCCGGAGCGGACTTGACCTGCCCTCAGCAGGGACTCAGCCCCGCGCCACGTCCGTTGTCCAGGCGAGAGGCTCAATCTTGGGCACAAGCAGACCCCACCAGATCACGCCGGTGAGGCCGACGCCGCTGGCGATGACAAAGGCCCAGGTGAACTGTCCGGTGCGGTCCACCACCAGGCCGGTGAGCATGGGGGCCACGATCCCGGCCACATTGCCCGCGCAGTTCTGCAACCCGATCCATTTGCCCGCGGCCCGCGGCCCGGCCAGGACCTGGCCGATGGAATACATGGTCGGGGTGTTGAACCCGAAGGCGACGCCCGCCAGGAACAGGCTGACCATGGCCACCCGCGCATCTCCGATGGCGCAGGCCATCATGCTGGCGGCGGCCAGCAGGTGGCTGGCGACGGCGGCGGTCTTGCGGGCCTTGTTGAAGCTCGCCCCGGCCAGCATCCAGCGGTCGCAGATCCAGCCCGTGGCGATCGAGCTGGCGGCATAGACCACGTAGACCATGCCGCCGATCTCGGCCATCTGGGCGACCGTGAATCCGCGGGATTTCACCAGGTAGAGCGGCAGCCATGAGATCACGAAATAGAACGCATAGTTGTTGGCGAAATGGCCCAGGCCCGTGCCCCAGGCCGCGCGGCGCCTGATGATTGCGACATAGGATGGGGCGGGCGCGCCCGTCTCAGCGCTGGCCGCCGCTGAATGATGGCGGGTGGCGGTGAGCCAGGGCCAGAGCCAGAGCAGCGAGGCCAGGCCGAACAGGATGAACACCGGCCGCCAGCCCATCTGGGCCATCAGCATGCCGCCGACAAAGGTGCCGAAGGCCGGGCCCAGGGCCAGGCCCATGCCGATCAGCCCGTTGGCGGCGCCCAGCTTGTGGGGCGGCAGATGCTGGCCGATGAGCTTGGAGCTGCACGGAAAGGCCGCGCTTTCCCCGAGACCCAGCAGCAGGCGCAGGACGATGAGCGCTCCGAACCCGCTCACCAGGCCGGAGCCCACGGTGGCGAGCGACCAGAGACCAAGACCCAGGGCCAGGGTCCGGTAGGCGTTGATCCGCTCCGCCAGCCATCCCGACAGGATCTGGGCAGGGGTGTAGGTCCAGTAAAACGCCGACAGCAGGACGCCGATCTGGATCGTCGACAGATGCAGCTGGTCCTTCATCAGGGGCGCTGCGGTCGCCAGATTTCCGCGGTCGACGTACTGGATGAAGATCGCCAGGGCGAGCAGAGGCACCACCCCCACGCCGATCCCCTGAACCCGGGGCAAGGCCCCCCTTACCGCTGCGGTCATAATGCCCCCCCGCGGCGCCCGGGCTCCGCCGGCGTCCGCATGCGTCCGTCGCCATGACAGGCGCGACCGGGGGAGGTTAGGCCGGATTTCCGCCCGTGGGGAAGCCGTTCAGATTCCTACCTGGCCGTGGGCGCGGCCCAGCCGCCCCCGAGCCCTTGGATCAGCGCCACGGCCGTGGTCTGGCGGGTGGCCGTGGCCTGGACCAGGCTGCGGCGCGCGCTGAGCGCGGTCGCCTGGGCGGTGACCACATTGGTGTAGACCACCTGGCCGGCCCGGTACTGGTTGACCACCATCTGGGCCGCGGCCTCGGCAGCGTCGGCGGATTGCTTCCGGAGATCGTATTCAGCGGTAAGCGCCCGGGTGGCCGCCAGCTGGTCCTCGACGTTCTGGAAGGCCGTAAGCGCGGCCTGGCGGTACTGCGCCACGGCCTGGTCGTAGCCCGCCCGCGCGGCCGAGACCTGGCCCTTGCGCAGACCGCCGTCGAACACGGTTTCCGCCGCCGACAGGCCATAGGACCAGAGGCTGTTGGAGGCCGAGAACAGCTTGCCGAGCTCGCTGGCGCCGTAGCCATAGGACCCGGTGAGGGTGAGACTGGGGAAATAGGCGGCGACCGCGACGCCGATCTGAGCGCTGGCGGCCGCGGCCCGGCGCTCGGCCACCGCCACGTCCGGCCGGCGCTGCAGCAGCTCGGAGGGCACGCCGGCAGGAATTTCGGGCAGGGCCGCGGTCCAACCCGGCTGCGCGGCCAGGGCGAAAGTCTCGGGTGGCTGGCCGGTGAGCACGGCGACAGCGTGCTCGAACGCCGCGCGCTGTCGGCCGAGGTCGGCGAGATCGGCCTGCGTCGAGGTCAACTGGCTCTGGGCCTGCAGCACGTCGCTATGGGGGGCGACGCCGGCGTTGAAGCGGTTCTGGGCGATCTTCAGGCTCTGCTGGTAGCCCTCCACCGTGGCCTGCAGCAGGGCGGTCTCGGCGTCGATTTCCCGCAGATCGAAATAGTCGGTGGCCAGGGCGCCCTGGGCCGAGAGCCGGGCTGCGGCGAGATCGGCGGCGCTCGCCTGGGCATTGGCCCCCGCGGCCTCAACCTGCCTGCGGATACGACCCCAGACGTCCGGCTCCCAGCTGGCCGCCAGGCTGGCGCGATAGCTGGTGGAGGCCTTGCCGCTCGCGCTCACCACCCCGCCGCCGGGGGTGGTGATGATGGTTCCCGATCCGCCGCTCCCGCCGCTGCCCGAGCGCGTGCCGCTCCCATTGAGGCTGAGCGTCGGGAAGAAGGCGGCCTTCTGTTCGCGCACCAGGGCCTCGGACTGGCGATAGGCCGCCTCGGCGGCGACGACGTTCTGGTTGGAGACTGCGACCTTCGCTTCAAGGTCGTTGAGCGCCGAATCCTGGAACAGGGTCCACCAGTCCGACTTGAGCACCGTTTCAGCGGGGGCTGCCGGGGACCAGCCGGGGGCGTGGGCCGGCTCCTTGAAAGCCGGCGCCGCAGCTACGGGCGGCCGCAAATAGTTGGGACCCACGGCGCACGCGCAGAGCGCGCTGCAGGCGACGGTGAGGAGGAGCGTCTGGGACAGGATGCGGGGCATGGGAGGATCAGCCTTTCGCCGGCACGGGCGTGGGGGCGCCGCCAAGTCGGCTGAGGTAGCGTTGGTCGCGCCCGGCGGGGCGCAGGCGATCGAGATAGATATAGACCACCGGCGTGGTGATCAGGGTCAGGAGCTGGCTGGCGATCAGGCCGCCGATGATCGCCACTCCCAGGGGCTGGCGCAGTTCGGAGCCTTCGCCGAAGCCGATGGCGAGCGGCAGGGCGCCCAGGCCGGCGGCCAGGGTGGTCATCAGGATCGGGCGGAAGCGCAGCAGGCAGGCCTCGCGTACGGCCTCGGTAGCGGTGACCCCCCGGGCCCGCTGGGCCTCCAGGGCGAAGTCGATGATCAGGATGGCGTTCTTCTTCACCACCCCGATCAGCAGGAAGACCCCGATCAGGGCGATGATCGAGAACTCCATCTTGAAGATCAGCAGGGCCAGCACCGCCCCGACCCCGGCCGAGGGCAGGGTGGAGAGCACGGTGATCGGGTGCACGAGGCTCTCATAGAGGATGCCCAGCACGATATAGATGGTCAGCAGGGCGGCGGCGATCAGCATGGGTTCGGATTTCAGCTGGTCGGCGAAGGCCTTGGCGGTGCCCTGGAAGCCGCCCCGCACATTCACCGGCATGCCGATCGCCGCCTCGGCGTTGGTGATGGCTGCCTGGGCGTCGCTGAGGGATTTTCCGGGCGCCAGGTTGAAGGAGATGGTGGCGGCGAGCTCGGTGTCCTGGTGGTTCACCGAGGCTGCGCTGGCCCGCTCGGTCACGGCGCCCAGCGAGGTCAGCGGGACCATGGCGGAGGCCGCCGTGCTGACCGCCGCGCCGGTCGAGCTGTCCCTCAGGGCGGGGTTGGCCTTGGCCGCGGCGGCCGCGCCGGTGAGAGCGCCCGTGGCCGTGGCGCTTGCGGTCGCGCTCCTGGGATTGACCGGCGCCAGGCGGGGCAGGGTTCGACTGGGGGGCCGGGCGGGACCGGTCTGGCCGGAGGTGACGCCAGTGGCGGTCGGGCGGGTGGGCACATAGACGTCGGTGAGCGCCGCGGGGCTCTGGTCGTAGGCCTGGGCGTTCTCCATCACCACCGTGTACTGATTGACGTCCTGGTAGATGGTGGCGACCTGCCGCTGGCCGAATCCGTCATAGAGGGCGTTGTCCACGTCCCGGGGCGCGATCCCCAGCCGGGCGGCATTGTCCCGGTCCACATTCACGAACATCTCCACCCCATTGTCCTGGGCGTCATTGTCGATGTCGGTAAGGGCCGGATCGCCCTTGAGTGCGTTGGACAGCTTGATCGTCCAGGCCCGCAGGTCGGCGACATTGTCGGCCTTGAGCGTGTACTGATAGAGCGCATTGCCGCCCCGGCCGCCCATGCGCACGTCCTGTTGCGGATTGAGGAACACGGCCACCCCGGTCACCCGGGACAGCTTCGGGCGAAGGCGCTGGATCACCGTGGCGCTGGTGACCCCCGGGCGCTCGGCGGGAGGCTTCAGGTCCACCGCCAGGAAGCCGCCGCCGCCGCGGCCGCCGCCGGTGAAGCCCACGACAGTCGCCACCGCCGGATCCCTGCCGATGATCGCCTCCATCTGACGGAGCTTCCCGCCCATGGCCTGGGAGGAGATGCTCTGGTCGGCGCGCAGCCCGCCATTGAGCCGGCGGCTCTCGGTCTGGGGGAAGAAGCCCTTGGGCACAGCGGCGTAGAGATAGACATTGAGCCCGATGGTGAGCATCAGGATCACCATCACCAGCCGCTTGTTGTCGAGCGCCCAGTCCAGGCTCGCCCGGTAGGTCCGGTGCAGGCGGTCAAAGCCGTGCTCGAAGGCCCTGGCCACCCGGTTGGGCGGCCGCCCGGAGCCCTCCCGCCGCAGCAGCCAGGCGCACATCATCGGGGTGGTGGTGAGCGAGATCACCAGGGAGATCAGCACCGAGGCTGACAGGGTGACGGCGAACTCGCGGAACAGCCGGCCCACTTGGCCGCCCATGAACAGGAGGGGGATGAACACCGCCACCAGGGAGATGCTCATGGAAACCACGGTGAACCCCACCTCTCGGGCGCCCAGCAGGGCGGCCTCGAACCGGCCCATGCCCGCCTCCAGGTGGCGCGCGGTGTTCTCAAGCACCACGATGGCGTCGTCCACCACGAACCCCGTGGCCACGGTGAGCGCCATCAGGGACAGGTTGTTGAGCGAGAAGCCCAGCAGGTACATGGCCCCGAAGGTGCCCATGATGGAGACCGCCGTGGCGACGGCCGGGATCACCGTGGCCCGGGCGCTGCGGAGGAAGGCGCTCACCACCAGCACCACCAGGGCCAGGGAGATCAGCAGGGTGATCTCGATCTCCTTGAGGGAGGCGCGGATCGAGGTGGTGGTGTCGGAGGCCACCTCCAGATTGATGTCGCCGGGCAGTTCGGCCTTCAGTTCGGGCAGGGTCGCCAGCACCAGGTTGACCGTCTTGATGACATTGGCGCCGGCCTGCTGGGTCACCAGCACGACGATGGCCGGCTTGCCGTTAAACAGGCCCACGGTTCGCACGTCCTGGACGCTGTCGCTGACCGTGGAGATATCCTGCAGACGGACGGGGGCGTTGTGGCGCCAGGCGACGATCAGCGGGCGATAGTCGGCGGCGGTGCGGCCGGCGGTGTTGGTATAGATCTGCAGGTGGCGGCCGGCGTCCTCGACGGCGCCCTTGGGCCGGGTGGCGTTGGACGACTGGATCGCGGCCCGGACATCCTCGGCTGACAGGCCGTAGGCGTTGAGCTGGTAGGGGATCAGCTCCACCCGCACCGCTGGCTGCGACCCGCCGCCGATCTCCACCTCTCCGACCCCAGACACCTGGGACAGCCGCTGCTGCAGGATGTTGCTGGCGGCGTCATAGATCTGGCCCGGGGTCTTGGTGGCCGAGGTGAGCGCCAGGATCACCACCGGCTGGGCCGCGGCGTTGCGCTTGCGATAGGTGGGGTTGCTGCGAAGCGTGGCCGGCAGGTCGGTGCGCGCCGCATTGATCGCCGCCTGCACCTCCCGCGCCGCGCCGTCGATATTCTTGTTGAGGTCGAACTGCAGGCTGATCTGGGCCTGGCCCGTGCCGCTCTGGGAGGTGATCTCGTTGATCCCGGAGATCGCGCCGAGGCGCCGTTCCAGCGGGGTGGCGACGCTGGAGGCCATGGTGGCCGGACTGGCGCCCGGCAGGTTGGCGCTCACCGAGATCGCCGGGAAGTCCACATTGGGCAGGGGCGCCACCGGCAGCACGAAGAAGGCCGCCACTCCGGCCAGGGCCAGGCCGATGGTGAGCAGGATGGTGGCGATCGGCCGCCGGACGAAGGGCGCCGAGAGGTTCACCGCGCCGGCTCCGGGGCGCCGCCGCCCGCTTCAGCCGCATCGATGGCGCCTCGACGGGCGGGCTTCAGGCGGTCGAAGGCCAGGTAGACCACCGGGGTGGTGAAGACCGTGAGCAACTGGCTGACGATCAGGCCGCCGAAGATGGCCAGGCCCAGGGGTCGGCGAAGCTCCGCCCCCTCCCCGAAGCCCAGCATCAGCGGCACGGCGGCGAACAGGGCCGCCATGGTGGTCATGAGGATCGGCCGGAACCGCAGCAGGGCCGCCTGGCGGATGGCGGCATGGGGCGACAGGCCCTGGTTCCGCTCCGCGTCGATGGCGAAGTCGATCATCATGATGGCGTTCTTCTTCACGATGCCGATCAGCAGGATGATGCCGATGATGCCGATCACATCCAGGTCGTGGCCGGTGATCATCAGGGCCAGCAGGGCCCCGACGCCAGCCGAGGGCAGGGTGGAAAGGATGGTCAGCGGGTGGACATAGCTCTCATAGAGCACCCCCAGCACGATATAGACGCAGACCACCGCCGCCAGGATCAGCCACAGCTCGTTGGACAGTGAGTTCTCGTAGGCGCCGGCCGCCCCGAGGAAGGTCATGTTCACCGAGGCTGGCAGGCCGATGGCCTTGGCCGCCCCGCGGATGGATTTCACCGCCGAACCCAGCGCCGTGTGGCCGTTGGTGTCGAACCCGATGGTGGCCGATGGGAACTGCGCCACGTGGCTCACCTGCAGGGGCTCGGCCTGTTCGCGGATGGTGGCGATGGCCGAGAGCGGCGTGGTCTGGCCGTTGGCGGCAGGGATGCGGAGCTGGCCCAGACCCTCCGGCGTCGAGGCGACACCGGGCGCGGCCTCGAGGATCACCCGGTACTGGTTGGTCTCGGTGAAGATCGTGGAGACGATCCGCTGGCCGAACGCGGAATAGAGCGCGTCGTCGATCGTGCTGGCGGCGATGCCAAGCCGCGCTGAGGTGTCGCGGTCGATGTCGACGAAGGCGGCGACGCCGGTGTCCTGGGCGTCGGACACCACGTCGGCCACCTGGCTGAGCATCTTCATCTTGTCGGACAGCTTGCCGGCCCAGTCCTGGATGAGCTTTGTGTCCGCCCCCTCCAGGGACAGCCGGTACTGGGTGGGCCCTGTCTCGGCGTCGATGGTGAGGTCCTGGGTGGGCTGCAGATAGAGCCCGACCCCGGCCACCTGGGCCACCCGGTCCCGCAGGCGCTGCATCAGCTGGGCCTGGTTCCCATGGTTGGGCTTCAGGTTGATCAGCATCTGGCCGGAGCCCAGGACGCTGTTATTCGCGCCATCGACGCCGACGAACGAGGACAGGTTCTCCACCGCCGGATCCTCGAGAATCGCCTTGGCGGCCGCCTGCTGCAGGCCGCTCATCCGATCGTAGGACACGTCCTGGGAGGCCAGGATATGGGCCTGGAGCTGACTTGTGTCCTGGGTGGGAAACAGGCCCTTGGGGATCACCAGATAGAGCAGGACCGTGACCGCGAAGGTGGCCACCGCCACGATCAGGGTGGTCTGTTGGCGTTCCAGCACCCAGTCGAGACCGATCTCGTAGCGGGCCACCAGCTTGTCGAACATTGACTTCGACCAGCGCCCGACCCGGCCGCCCTCGGCGTCGGGGTCGGTGGTGAGCCAGCGGGCCGCCAGCATGGGGGTGAGGGTCAGGGAGACCACCGCCGAGATCAGGATGGTGATGGCGAGCGTCACCGCGAATTCGCGGAACAGGCGGCCCACCACCTCCTGCATGAACAGCAGCGGGATCAGCACCGCGATGAGCGAGATCGTCAGCGAGATGATGGTGAAGCCGATCTGCTTGGCGCCGTTCAGCGCCGCGGCGAAGGGTGGCTCCCCCTCCTCCACGTGGCGGGCGATGTTCTCCAGCATGACGATGGCGTCGTCGACGACGAAGCCGGTGGCGATGGTCAGCGCCATCAGGGACAGGTTGTTGAGGCTGTAGCCCAGGAGGTAGGTGACCCCCAAGGTGCCCACCAGGGAGACCGGCACCGCCAGGCTGGCGATGGCCGTGGCCCGCATGCTGTGCAGGAACAGGAAGATCACCGCCACCACCAGGGCGACGGCCAGGAACAGTTCGAAGGCGACGTCCCGCACCGAGGCGCGGATGCCAGTGGTGCGGTCGGAGAGCACGGTGACCTTAACCCCGGCGGGAAGGCCGGCGGTCAGGTCCGGCAGCTTGGCCTTGATGGCGTCCACCGTGCGGATGACATTGGCGCCCGGCTGGCGCTGCACATTGAGGATCACCGCCGGGGTGAGGTTCGACCAGGCGCCCAGCTTCACGTTCTCGGCGCTATTGACCACCTGGGCCACATCGGACAGCCGCACGGGCGCGCCGTTGCGATAGGCCACCACCAGGGACTTGTAGTCCTCGACGCTGAGCAGCTGATCATTCGCATTGATGGAATAGGTGCGCAGGGGCCCGTCAAAACTGCCCTTGGCGGCGTTGGCGTTGGCGGCGGTGATGGCGGTCCTGAGGGTATCGAGGCCGAGACCACGTGCGGCCATGGCCTGGGTGTCGGCCTGGATGCGCACGGCCGGCCGCTGGCCACCGGCCAGGGTCACGAGGCCCACGCCAGGCGCCTGGCTGATCTTCTGGGCCAGCTGGGTGCTCACCAGGTTCTGAACCTCGGTGAGCGGCAGGGTGTTGGAGGTGATGGCCAGGGTCAGGACCGGGGCGTCGGCGGGATTCACCTTGGCGTAGACCGGCGGGGCCGGGAGGTCGGCGGGCAGCAGATTGCCCGCAGCGTTCATGGCCGCCTGCACCTCCTGCTCGGCGACGTCGAGCGAGAGGCCGAGATTGAACTGCAGGGTGACCACCGAGGCGCCCGCCGAACTGGTGGAGCCCATCCGCGAGAGGCCCGGCATCTGGCCGAACTGCCGTTCAAGCGGCGCCGTGACGGTGCGGGCCATCACGTCGGGACTGGCGCCCGGATAGAGGGTCTGCACCTGGATGGTGGGGTAATCCACCTCCGGCAGGGCCGACAACGGCATCAGCCGCATGCCCACCAGGCCGGCCAGGACGATGGCCACCATCAGCAGCGAGGTGGCGATCGGGCGCAGGATGAACGGCCTGGACGGACCACCGCCCGGGGGCGGTGCGCTGGCCTCGGCGACAGAGGGGTCCGACATCAGTCCTGGCCCGCCGGAGCGCCTCCGCCCGGGGCGCGGTGGGGCATCTTGGCCATGGCCGCCTTACAGGCCCCGCTGGCCTGGTCGGCGCTCTCGCGCAGGCACATGAAGGCCTCGCGGCCCTCCTGGCCCGGACAGAGCTTTTCAAAGTCGGCGGCGCAGGCCTGGCGCAGGGCCGCGCGGGCGGCCTGCATCTCAGGCGAACCGCCCTGACCCTGGCCGGTTTGACCCTGACCTGACGGCGCGGGGCCGGCCTGACTTTGGCCGCCTTGATCCTGGCCCCCGGCGACCGGGGCCGAAGCCTGATCTCCGCCGCCGGCGCCGGCGCCGCGATGGCGACCGCCCGCCCCGCCGAAGCCACCGAATCCGCCGCCGCCTGCGCCGCGCCGGTCCCCCGGCAGCATGACCTTGGCCCCGTCCTGCAACCGGTCGCCACCTTCAGTGACTACCTTCTCGCCAACCTGCAGGCCGCTGGTGATCACCGACTGGGTGGCGGTGATGGGCCCGCGGGTGACCCGGCGCATCTTCACGGTCTTGTTGGGCTGCATCACCCAGACGAAATCGCCATTGGGCCCGGTGCGCACGGCGGTCACCGGGACCACCACAGCGCCCTTCAGGGTCATCAGGCTGAGCCGGACATTTACGAACTGGCTCGGGAACAGGGCGCCGTTGGCGTTGGCGAACCTGGCCTTGGCCCGGATGGTGCCTGTGGTGGTGTCCACCTGGTTGTCCAGGGTGGAGAATTCGCCCTTGCCCAGCTCCGTCGTCCGAGTGCGGTCCAGCGCCACCGCGGCCAGCTTGCCATGGGCGGCCTGGGTCTGGATCACCTGGGCCTTGTCCTGGGGCACGGTGAACTGCACGTCGATGGGGGTCACCTCGGTGAGCACCACGATGCCGTTGGCGTCGCCCGCACCGATATAGTTGCCCACATCGACAACCCGCAGGCCAACCCGGCCGGCGACCGGCGCGGTGATCCGGCTGTAGCCGAGATTGAGCTGGGCCGTGCCCACCGCGGCCTTGTCGGTCATCACCACCCCGGCCAGCTGCTTCACAGTGGCGGCCTGGGTGTCCACATCCTGGCGGGCGATGGAATCCTGGGTCAGCAGGGTCTGGTCTCGGGTGAGCACCAGCCGCGCATTGTCCAGCTGGGCCTCGTCCCGCTGCAGGTTTCCCTGGGCCTGGAGCAAGGCCATCTTCAGCGGACGCTGGTCGATGATCGCCAGGGGCTGGCCCTTGCGCACCATCTGGCCTTCGCGGAACAGCACCTCGGTGATCACGCCGGAGACCTGCGGCCGCACCGTGACGGTCGCCGCGGGCGTCACCGTGCCCAGAGCGTCCAGGGTGATGGGCACATCCGCCGTGGCGGCCACCGCGACCCCCACCGTGGTGGGTGGGCGACCGCCCCGCCGGCCGAAGCTCGCCGCGCCGCCGGGGGCGCCGCCCGGGCCGCCCTTGGCGGGGGCATGGGTCAGCGACCAGGCGAGCCAGCCCACCAGGCCCACGGCGATGGCCACGCCGATCGTCACGAGGAGGCGTCGCCGCGGCGGGGTCTTCACCGGGGCCGGAGGCCATTTCACAGGCTTGTCCGCCTCCAGGGGCCGATCCTGATCGCCGTTCGGCATGCCGCCATCCGCTTTCTTAAGGTCCGTGTCTCGCCGACCGCGCATGACTCAAACCCATGGGCAGCTTGGCTGTTCCCGGGGGGTATGACGCGCGGTCGCGGCCCGCATACGTTCCGATTGTTGCAAGATCGCTTCGCCATATTGCAAAATTCGCGGGTCGCACGACGTTGTTATGTGACCGAACGTCCGGCCGCCCCACTAGCTCCGTGGCGCAAGACGGGGATCGGCGGCCCCGGATTGCAGCCGGGACAGCTCGCTTTCGTCCTTCAGGCTCACACCGGTGAGGCCCAGGCGCAGCCCTTCGGTCGCCAGCCAGGCAAGCTTGAACGCCGCCAGGTCATAGGCGAGGCCGGCCGGCCGAACATTGGAGATGCAATTGCGCTCGGCGTCGGACCGCCCCGGCCGCGGCCCATGGGTCAGGTAGACCCCGAGACTGTCCGGAGAACTGAGGCCCGGCCGCTCCCCCAGCAGCACCACCACCATCCGCGCGCGGAGCAGGTCCCCCACCTCGTCGCCCAGGGCCACCCGGCCTTGCCGCGCCACCACGACCGGAGCAAGGCTCCAGCCCGCCCGGGCGGCCCAGGGGGCCAGCGCCGCCAGGAGTGGCGCGGTATGGGCCTGGGCCGCGGCGGCGGAAAGACCGTCGGCCACCAGGATCGCCAGGTCCACCGGCGTTCGGCCGCGGGCCGCAAGCCTCGACCGGCTGGCCTCCGACAGCCGCCGACCGAGATCGGGGCGGCGCAGATAGGTGGGCCGGTCGATCGCCGCGCTCTCCACCTGAATCACCTCATGGCCGAGTTGCGCCAGGGCGGCCTCGAGCGCGTCGGTGTCCAGGGCCGCATGCACGGCGTCCCGCGCCCGGGCGTGGTCGAGGGCGAACCGCAACACTTCTGCGGTGGGCAGGGCCGCGCCGGCCCGGCCCAGGCCGATGCGGGCCGGGGTCAGCTGCGCCAGCCGGGCCCAGGGATCGGACACGCTCACAGGTCGAGACCGGTGGCGGTCAGCAGCGGATGACCGGCGCCAGGCGGCGACAGGCGGCCGTCGGGGCCGGCGATGCCCATGGCCTCCAGCCAGGCCTCGAACTCCGGCGCCCGCTTCAGGCCCAGCAGCTCGCGGACATAGAGGGCGTCGTGGAAGGAGGTGGACTGGTAGTTCAGCATCACATCGTCCGCCCCCGGCACCCCCATGATGAAGGTCACCCCGGCGGCGGCCAGCAGGGTCAGCAGGACGTCCATGTCGTCCTGGTCGGCCTCGGCATGGTTGGTGTGGCAGATGTCACAGCCCAGCGGCAGGCCCAGCAGCTTGCCGCAGAAATGATCCTCCAGGCCCGCACGGATGATCTGCTTGCCGTCATAGAGATATTCCGGGCCGATGAAGCCCACCACCGTGTTCACGAGAAGCGGCGCATAGGTCCGCGCGACGCCATAGGCCCGGGCCTCCAGGGTCTGCTGGTCCACCCCGTGGTGTGCGCCCGCCGACAGCGCCGAGCCCTGGCCGGTCTCGAAATACATCACATTGTCACCCACCGGTCCGCGCTTCAGCGACCGGGCGGCGTCCAGTCCTTCGGCCAGCAGGCTGAGGGTCACCCCGAACGAGGCGTTGGCGGCCTGCGTCCCCGCGATCGACTGGAACACCAGGTCCACGGGGACGCCCTGCTCAATGAGCGCGATCGAGGAGGTGACATGGGTGAGGACGCAGGCCTGGGTGGGAATGGCATGGCGGTCGATGAGCTCGTCCAGCATCCGCAGCAGCCGCTCGATATCGGCCAGGCTGTCCGAGGCCGGATTGATCCCGATCACCGCGTCCCCTGCGCCCAGCATCAGGCCGTCCAGGATTGACGCCATGATCCCGGCCGGATCGTCGGTGGGATGGTTGGGCTGCAGGCGGGTCGCCATGTGGCCGGGAAGGCCGATGGTGTTGCGGAAGCGGGTGACGATCCGGGGCTTGCGGCCCGCCAGGATCAGGTCCTGGTTGCGCATGATCTTGCTCACCGCCGCCGCCATCTCCGGGGTCAGGCCCGGGGCGAGGCGGGCCAGGGCGGCCGCGTCCGCCTCCCCCAGCAACCATTCCCGGAACTCGCCGACAGTCATGTGGGAGACGGGTGCGAAGGCCGCGCTGTCATGGCTGTCGAGGATCAGCCGGGTGACGTCGTCCTGCTCATAGGGGATCAAAGGCTCGGCCAGGAACCGCTTCAGCGGGGTGTCGGCCAGCTGCATCTGGGCGGCCACGTGCTCCTCGGCCGATCCGGCGGCGATCCCCGCCAGGGCGTCGCCCGACCGCAGCGGCGAGGCCTTGGCCATCAGGGTCTTCAGATCCTCGAAGCGCCAGCGGGTGTGGGTCATGCAGCATCCGGGAACGGGAGAGGCCAATCTGCGGCGCCCCGGCGGCTCCGCCTAGCGACGACAGCGCAGATGTCCCTATTCTTCGACCCCTGCCCGCCTGTAGGACAGGGACCGGCTCCGGAGGAATGTGCGTGCGACGTCTGGTGAAGGTCTTGGCGGCGATGACGCCCTTGCTGGGACTGGCCGCGTGCCACGGGAAACCAGCCACGCCGGCGGACCAGGCGGCCCTCGACCACAAGCCCTGCCTCGTCGGCCTGCCATCGGCGGGTCACGCGCCGGCGACGAACGGCATGGTGCTGGTCAAGGGCGGCGCCTTTGAGATGGGCGCCAAGCCCATGCGACAGGAGGAAGGTCCGCCGCGGGTCACAAAGGTGGGAACGTTCTGGATCGATCGCACCGAAGTCACCAATGCCAACTTCGCCCGGTTCGTGGCCGCCACGGGCTATGTGACCCTGGCTGAGCGCCCGCTGGATCCCAAGGCCTATCCCCAGCTGTCGGGCGACGCGCTCAAGCCCTCCGGCATCGTGTTCGTGGGATCGGCCAATCCCGCCAAGTCCGATCCGGGCCAGTGGTGGCGGGTGATCCAGGGGGCGGACTGGCGACATCCCCAGGGCCCCAGGAGCTCCATCGCCGGCAAGGACGCCTGGCCGGTGGTGCAGGTCGGTTGGGCGGACGCCATGGCCTATGCCCAATGGCTGGGCCGCGACCTGCCCACCGAGGCGGAATGGGAATACGCCGCCCAGGGAGGCAAGCCCGCCACCCGCTTCATCTGGGGGGACGAACCTATCTCCCAGACCAGGCCCCAGGCGAATGTCTGGGAAGGCGTGTTCCCGGGCTATGACAGCGGGGCTGACGGCTACAAGGCGCGCGCGGCGCCGGTGGGCTGCTACGCCCCGAACCGCTTCGGCCTCTACGACATGGCCGGCAATGTCTGGGAGTGGGCCCGGGACTGGTACCGGCCCAATCTTGATCCCGCCGGCTCGCCCGAGGGACCGCGGGAGACCGTGGCCTTCGATCCGGGGGATCCCGGCGCTCGCAAGCACGTGATCAAGGGCGGGTCCTTCCTCTGCTCTCCGGACTATTGCTACCGCTACCGGCCAGCCGCCCGGGAGCCCGGCCCCACCGACACCGGTGAGAACCATATCGGCTTCCGAACCGTGCTCAGGGTGGCGGGAGCGACCTAGCCGACCGCCGTCCCCGGCACGATCCTGACCTTGATCGGTTCGCCGGTGACCGCCTTGGCGGCCCAGCTCGTGCTCGCCGGCAGGGCGGTACAGTAGGCGAAGGGCGCCCACACCGGCCGCTTCTGGCTGAGGCACATCTTATCGCCCTTCAGGGTCCAGGTCCCGCTCGACGCCGTGCGATGGCGGCCCTTTGCGGTGTAGGTCCCGTCGCGCTTCAGCCAGAGCAGGCCGGTGCGCCCGTCCGGATAGGTGGAGACCACCGTGTTACCGAAGGCCTTGTCCAGGCCGCCGGGTGCGGCGGTCGCGGAGGTGGCGAACGCCAGGGCGAGGCTGATGATGACGGTCTTCATGGGCGATTCAACGCGCCAGCCTCGAAATCGTCGACACCCTAACCTGCGAACCTTGCGAAGGCGGCCAGGGCGAGGGTGACGGTGATGGCGCCGCCGATGCGGGTGGCGATCTGGGCGAAGGGCATGAGCTGCATTCGGTTGGCGGCGGTGAGGATGGCGACGTCGCCGGTGCCCCCCTGGCCGGAATGGCAGGCGGTGACGATGGCCACATCGATGGGATGCATGCGCACCAGCCGCGCCGTCAGGAAGCCTGTGCCCATCAGGGCGGCGACAGTGGCCACGATGGTGATCACATTGGCCGGGCTGAAGGCCGCCATCAGCTTGTCCCAGGGGGTCATGAACACGCCGATGGCGAACAGCAGGGGATAGGTCACCGCGGTGCGGAAGAACTGGAACACCGAAAAGGCGCCCTGCTCCAGGTCCGGCGACACCAGTCGCCCCAGCTTCAGCGCCACCGCCAGGAACAGCATGGTCACCGGGCCGGGGAAATCCCACAGCTTCTGGGCCAGCGCCCCCACCAGATAGAGACTGACGGCGGTGACCGCCGCGGCGGCCACGGTGGCGGCGCCGGGATGGGGCCGCGGCGCGTCCTCCTCGACGGCAGTCAGCAGCAGGTCGTCCTGCTCGCCGATCGACAGCCGGCCCTCCCCGGTCAGGTGCGGCAGGCGCTTGCCCACCAGGTTCAGCACGCCCGCGAACAGGATGGCGGTGAGGCTGCCGAACATCACCGCCGGGAGGATCTCGGCCAGCAGGTCGCCCTGGACCCCGTGCGACAGCCTGGCGTAGCCGAGGGACAGCGGGATCGCCCCCTACCCCACCCCGCCGGCCATGATCGGGATCACCACGAAGAACAGGGTGTGCTTAGGGTCCATGCCCAGCGCCGTCCCCACCCCCATGCCCACCAGGGCCGCCGCCACCGACCCTGCCGCCAGAGGCGCGAAGATCTTCAGGAAACCGGACACCAGCACCTTGCGGTCCATCCCAAAGATCGAGCCGACGATGATCGCGGCGATGAACAGGTAGAGGACGTTCGACGCCTTGGTGAACTCGCTGATCGAGGTCTTCACCGCCTCCGGGATCAGGTGGGCATAGACCAGGTAGGACGGGATAAAGGTGGCGAAGATCGCGCCGGCCCCGATCTGGTTGATCCCCGGGATCCGCTTGCCCAGCTCAGCGCAGGCGAACCCGCCCACCGACAGCAGCGCGATGTTCATCAGGATATCAGACGGGACCTTTCCCGTCGCCACGAACCCCCAGATGAGGCCGCACAGCAGCAGGAACACCGGAAGCGGAATCACCCCGATCCGGATATCCACCACACGCCACCAGGAGGCGAGCGCCGCGGAGGGCGGGGACGGGTCCGCAGACGGTTCGGTGTTTGGCGTCATAGCGGTCTCCTGGCGCGGCGCGTGCACGGGAATGTGTCGCCTGACAGGGAGTCGGGCTAGGGCCGATGGTCGAGGCAGGGAATTTCGGGCGGACCCTTGCCCTGCCGGTCTTCGCCGGATGAACTGCGCCCGCCCGCGCCGGGCCAAGGAAGATCCTGTGAGCCATAAGCCACGCTGTAAGCCTCCCGCCATCCTCGAGCGCTGTCGATGAGCGCCAGCTATCCCAGCCTTCAGGGCCGGGCCGTGTTTGTCACCGGCGGCGCCTCGGGGATTGGGGCGGCCATGGTCCGCGCCTTCCATGGACAGGGCGCCAAGGTCGCCTTTGTGGACCTTGCCCAGGCGCAGGGAGAGGCCCTGGCCTCTGAACTTCCCGGCGTCTGGTTTCAACCTTGCGACGTCACCGACGGGACCGCGCTGCAGACCCTGGTGCGGTCCGCCGCGGCGGCGCTGGGCGGCCTCCAGATCCTGGTGAACAATGTGGCCAACGACACCCGGGCGGAGGCGGCCACCACCTCGGCCGAAGCCTGGCGCGCCGGACTGGCGGTCAATCTTGATCCAACCTTCCTCGCGTCGACCACCGCCTATCCGCTGATCAAGGCCGCCGGCGGCGGGGCGATCCTCAATCTCAGCTCGATCAACGCCCTGTTGGGCCCGGCCCAGCTGGCCGCCTATTCCGCCGCCAAGGGGGCGATCAACGCCCTCACAAAGTCCCTGGCGCGGGAGTGGGGCCCGGACAATATTCGCGTCAACGCCATCTCCCCGGGCTGGGTGGTGACCGACCGCCAGCTGGAGCTCTGGCTCACCCCCGAGGCGGAGGCGGCCTGGATGGAGCAGGTGGCCCTGAAGCGCCGGATCCAGCCGCAGGACATCGCCGACCTCGCCCTGTTCCTGGCTTCCGACGACGCCGCGATGATCACCGGCCAGAACCTGGTGATCGATGGGGGGCGCACCTGATGGCCGCCGCGCTTCTCGCCTGCGACTGGGGCACGACTCACCTGCGGGCCTGGACCCTGGACGCCGAGGGCGGCGTGCTCGCCCACCGCACCTTCGAGCTGGGTGTCGGCCGCCTCGGTCCAGGGGAGGCTGCAGCCCGCTTCGAGGCGGAGGTGCGACCGGCCCTCGACGCCCTGGAGCTGCCGGCCATCCTCTGCGGCATGGTGGGCTCCAATCTCGGCTGGATGCTTGCCCCCTATGCGGACTGTCCTGCAGGACTGGGGGACGTCGCCGCCGCCCTGGTGCGAGTTCCTGGATCCGACGTGCGCATCGCACCCGGTCTTCGTTGCCGCACGGCGCTCGGGATGACAGACGTCATGCGCGGCGAGGAGACCCAGATTCTGGGGTGGATCGCGCGGCGCCCTGCGCGCGCCCACGGGAGCCGCCTGGTTTGCCATCCTGGCACCCATGCCAAGTGGGCGTTGGTCGAGGACGGCCGGATCGTCCGGTTCCAAACGGCCATGACTGGAGAGCTGTTTGCTGTTCTTCGCGGCCACAGCGTCCTGAAGGGGCCAGGCCAGCCGGATGACGCGGCGGCCTTCGACGCCGGCCTGGAAGCCGCCGGCGACGGCCAGGCCCTGGCCGCCCGACTGTTCAGCGCCCGGTCGCGGGTCGTGGGAGACGGTCGACCGGCAACCGAAACCGCCTCCTATCTGTCCGGCCTGCTGATCGGCGCCGACGTGGCGGCGACCCCCGCCCTGCTGGACGCCGGCGACCTGCCGGTGGCCCTGCTGGGAGACCCGACGCTCTGCAGCTGGTATGGACGGGCGCTCGCGGCGCGTGGCGTGGCGCACACGATCGACGACGGCGAGGCCGCCGCCATCAGCGGCCTCCACGCCCTCTGGAGAATGGAGGCGGACCATGCGCCTGGATGAGGCCCTCGGCGAACTGCCGGTGGTGGCGATCGTGCGAGGCGTCACGCCCGACGAAGTTCTGGGAATCGCCGAGGCGCTCTACGCCGCCGGTGTGCGCGCCATCGAGGTGCCGCTCAACTCGCCCGAGCCGTTCGAGAGCCTGCGCCGGCTGGTGGACGTCTATCGCGGCCGAATGGCCTGCGGCTCCGGCACGGTGCTGACCCCGGAAAATGTCGAGGGTGTGGCCCAGGCGGGGGGGCGGATCGTGGTGGCGCCCAATACCGACGTCGCCGTCATCCGCCGCGCCGTGGAGCTGGACCTGGACATGGCGCCGGGGATCGGCACCGCCACCGAGGCCTTCCAGGCGGTCGCCGCGGGCGCACGGCATCTGAAGCTGTTCCCCGCCGCCTCCTATGGCCCAGGCCATCTGAAGCAAATGAAGGCGGTGCTGCCCTCGGAGATCACGGTCTGGGCGGTGGGGGGCGTCGGGCCCGACGACCTGGCCGGCTGGTGGTCCGCTGGCGCCCGCGCTTTCGGCCTCGGCGGCGAGCTCTACAAGCCCGGCCAGACCCCGGCCGAGACCCACGCCAAGGCCACGCGGATCGTCGCGGCAGCGCGAAGACTCGGCCTCAGCTGACTCCAGTCCGGTCAGGATCCGGGATGGTAGGTTCGCTCGGTGTGCCCCTTGAGCTGGTCAGGATAGAAATACACGTCCCGCAAGTCGCCAGTGGTGTAGCGCTGGGCCTGGTCATCGAAGTGCTTGTTGTCCGGATGGCCGCTCTCGCCGCCCGCGGTCACCGCCCGGGCCCGCACCCGGTCGCCGAACTCGATCGCCGCCACGAAGCTGTTGCCGTTGGTCCCGTAGTACCGCTTGGTCCCAGGGTAGCGCTTGGCGCCGAACGAGGCGAGCGAACCCCACTGGGATGAGGTGAAGCCCACCGGCAGGCTGGGGCCCGCATCGTTGAAGGGCTGGACCAGGTCGCCGTTCAGCCGCTGGAACCGGTTGATCTCGCCCCAGGGCGTCCGCCAGGATCCGAAGTCCTGGGCGAGCCGGTCCGAGGCCTTGGCCAGCGCCGTCAGCTTCTGGGCCGCGGAGGTCTTGGCCACCATGTAGGCATAGGCAGGCATGTCGTCGCGATCAGGGTCGGCGATCGCCTCGCTCCAGAGCTGTTCGCCCCAGAACACGGCGAGCGCGGTCGCCTCGGACTTCACGCTCCAGCGATAATCCCAGCTGCGCAGCAGGGCGACCTGGTCGGCCAGCTTCGCCTTCAGCGGATCGCTGTCCGCCGTCTTGTCATAGGCGTCCACCAGTCCGGGGATCAGCTGGGCGAAGGCGGGCAGGTAGGAATCGTAGGCAGCAGTGATCAGCGAGGGGATGTCGAAGTCCGACTTGCCGTTCAGCACCCGGGGATAGTGCAGCCCCCGGGGGTTCTCCCCGGCCGAGTCCATGTAGCGGGGAAAATCCTTGGCCTTTGGGCTGTCCGCCCCGGCTGACGACCAGGGCCAGTTGTTGGAGTTGGCGATCCAGCCATTGGCGGGGCTCAGCACGCGAGGCGTCTTGTCGAGGTCGGTCAGGCCCTGCCAGTCGGTCGCCGGGTCTGAGCCATCCACGGGCTTGGTGTAGTCAAACCGGTCGTCCCGCTTGGGAATGAACTGCGGGTGCAGATAGGCGATCTCGCCCTTGGAGTCGGCGAAGATGGTGTTGTTGGAGGAGTTGGCCTTCAGCTGCGCCACCTTCAGGAATGACGCGTAGTCGTGGGTCTTGGTGCGCAGGAACGACTGGCTCAGCGCCTCCACCGGCTTGTTCATCAGGGCGATGGCGATCCATTTGCCGTCGCTTTCACGGATGATCGGGCCATGATGGGTGCGGTAGACCGTGAAGTCACGCTTGGCCATGACGCCCGTCGCGGTGCGATAGGGCACGGTGATCGTGGAGACCCCCACCGGGCGGGTCTCCGCACCGTATTTGTAGAACAGCTTGCCGTCCCTGCGGACGATGGTCTCGGCGAACTCGTCGACGACGTCGACCCCGCTGGAGGTGTGCATCCAGCCCGCGTGCTCGTTGAAGCCCTGATACACGAAGAACTGCCCCCAGGTGGCTGCGCCATAGGCGTTGAGCCCGGCGTCGGAGGTCATCTGCAGTTCGGAGCGGAAGAAGAAGGAGGTGTGGGGGTTGATCAGCAGCAAGGCGTGATGGGACGCGGTTTTTTCCGGGGCGATCGCAAATCCGTTCGAGCCGGTGGGTTCGACAAAGACGTGGCCCAGCTCGGTCTCGGTCATGGCCACCTTGCGGGCGCCATAGAAGGACTCCAGCTGGGTGAGCGATATCCGCTCGATGTCCCCACCGATGCTGCCCTCGCTGAAGCTCAACGCCATCCAAGGTTCGAAGTGGCGGATCACCTTGGGCTTCACCGCCGGATGGGTGGCCAGGTAATAGTTCAGGCCGTCGGCCCAGCCGTTCATCAGCGCCTTCAGCCAGGCCGGGCTGGCGGCGTATTTCGCCTTCAGGTCCACGGGATCGATGAACAGCTTCTGGCGCAGATCCTGCCAGACGGCGCTCTCCCCCTCGGCCTCGGCCCGCCGCCCAAGGGAGGTGAGGTAGTTGGTCTCGACCCTGTTGAAGTCGTCTTCGGCCTGGGCGTAGACCATACCGAACACCGCCTGGGCATCGGTCTTGCCATGCACATGGGCGATCCCCCAGTCGTCTCGGACGATGGTCACGGCGGCGGCTTCCTGGCGCAGACGGGCCATATCGCCGCCCTTGGCCGGCGCCGCCGCGGCGGGAAGGGCGACCAGCGCGGTCAGGGCGAGGGCGAGAGTGAGTTGCCGCAAGGGATCGCTCCATCGGCGTGACCGCAGGAGCGCGACGCCGCGACCGGACGCTAATGATCCCAGGCCGGGGCGGCAAGGCGCGGCCAGCGATCATCCCCAGTCCGCGCTAGAGTGCGCCAGACGATTCGCCCTGGCCGGACCCGCCCCATGGACAAAGCTCCCGACCCCGCCACCGCCCCGGCACGGCCCGTCGCCGCCTCCGTCGGCCTGCGTAACGCCGCGGTGTTCATGGCGGTGATCACCGGGATTTTCGCCTTGAAATACTTCGAGGTGATCCTGACGCCGCTGGTGATCGCCGTGTTCCTGCTGATGCTGATCGACGGCTTCTCGCGAAAGCTGGAGTCCTGGTTCCCGCGCTGGCCGGGATGGCTTCGGTCCGCCCTGGGCGCGGTGCTCACCGTGGGCGGCTTCGCCCTGATGGTGTTCATCTGCGTCCGCTACGGCCATGATTTCGCAGATCAGCTGGCCTTGATCCAGCGCACCATCGACCTCTGGCTGGTCCGCATTGGCAACCAGCTGGGGGTGGAGCCGGTGAATACCCGCCAGTTCTTCATCAATCACGGGTCGACCGCCATCAGCATCGTGTTCGGCGCCGTCCGGGGCGCGCTGTCCGGCGCTGTGCTGGTGATCATCTATCTGGGCTTCCTGCTGGCCTCGCGCCCGGCGTTCGGCCGCAAGGCTAAGCGGATGTTCGGGGCCGAGGCCCACCGCGCCCATGCCGGCCGGGTTTTCACCCGGGTCCGCGTCGCCTCGGAACAATATATCGGTCTGCAAACCTTCAAGGCCCTGATGGTGGCGGTCTCCGCCCTGGTGATCATGAGCGCGCTTGGGGTGAAGGGGGCCTCCTTCCTGTCCTTCCTGATTTTCCTCGCCGCCTATGTGCCGATCCTCGGCGGAATCCTGGGCACCATCGTGCCGACCCTGGTGGCGCTCGCCCAATACGACACCCCGCAGGAGCCCCTGTTGCTGTTCGCTCTGCTGAGTGCGGCGACCTTTGGGATCGAGAATGTGCTGATGCCCAAGCTGGCCAGCGACCGGCTGAACCTCGACCCCGTCGCCGTCCTGGTGTCCCTGGGCTTCTGGGGCATCGTGTTCGGCCTGCCGGGCGCCCTGCTCTCCACACCGCTGACCGTGGTGGTGATGGCCGTGGCCGCGGAGTTCGAGGGCACGCGCTGGCTGGCCCTGCTGCTGTCCAAGGACGGCGATCTCGGGGGCGAGCTGCCGCTGGAAACCTGATCTTCCGCCCTGGCCTCCCGGCCCCGCCTGGGCGATGCTGGCGGCATGAAGCTCTACCAGACCTACACCTCGCCCTTCCCGACCCGCGTGCGCCTGGTGATCTACGCCAAGGGGCTGGACGTGGAGATCATCGAGCCGCCGGGCTTCCACGCCACGGCGGAATCGAAAGGCGACTATCTGAAGATCAATCCCATCGGCCGTGTGCCTGCCCTGGTGCTGGATGACGGACGGGTGATCCCGGAGTCAGAGGTGATCTGCGAGTACCTGGAGGATGCTTTCCCCGAGCCCAGTCTGCGGCCGGCGGACGCCTGGGGCCGCGCCCAGGTGCGGCTGATCTCCCGGCTCTGCGACTTCTACCTGGTGATGGCCATGGTCCCGCTGTTCTCGGCCTCGGGGCGGTCGCGCAAGGCCTGGGACCACGCCGCCATCGACCGGGCGATCGGCGAGGTCGCCGCGGCCCTCGGTCATATCGAATATCATCTGGGGACGGATGGTTATGCTGTCGGCGGCAGCCTCACCCAGGCCGACGGCGCGCTCGTACCCCAGCTGATGCTCGCCTACGAGTGGGCGCCGTCTCTGTTCGGCCGGGAAAATCCCCTGGGTCAGCATCCCCGGCTCGCCGCCTACTGGGCCGCCATCGGCGCCGATCCGATCGCTGCGCGCCTGATCGCTGAGACGCGCGAGGCGGTCGCCCACGAACAGGCCAACGCCAAGGCCCTGGCCGCTGCACGTCGCGCAGCAGCGCAACCCTGAGCGGCGTACTGCGTCAACTGGTCCGCCCCAGGTCACGAGAAAAGTAACCTTTCAATGCTAGGTAAGGGTCGTGCTTCCAGACCCCAAGTTCCAAGAACGCCGAGCTCACCCCCGAGAGGCTGTCAGCCTCCTGGCGCGGGCCTTCTATGGCCCCAGTCTTTCGTTCTGGGCCGACTGCACCATTGCCGATCTGAGCAAGGGCGGCGCGAAACTGCAGATCTCGGCTGTCTACCCCTTGCCCGCCCGATTCCGCCTGCTGCAGATCAAGGGCGGCATCGTCCACGAAGTGCGGTTGCGCTGGCGGCGCGGCGACATGTCGGGCGTGGCCTTCGACGAAACCCGGGCGATCGAGGGGGCGCAAGACGCCGAGCTGATCGCCCTGGAGCCCACCTGGCGGGCGCTGCTCACCGGGGCCTGACCCCGCCTTCACCTTCGGTCAAAGGCGCGCGGCGCACCATTCCAGGTGGTCGGCGATGAAGCTGGACATGAAGAAGTAGGAATGGTCGTAGCCGGGCTGGCGGCGCAGGGTCAGCCCCTGGCCCGCCGCGGCGCAGGCGGCCTCCAGCAGCTCGGGCTTCAGCTGGTCGACGAGGAAATTGTCGGCCGTCCCCTGGTCCACCAGGATGGAATCATAGCGGCCCCGGGCGGCGCCCGCCTCGATCAGACGCGCGGCGTCATGCTCGGCCCAGGCCGCCTCATCGGCGCCCAGATAGGCGGTGAGCGCCTTCTGGCCCCAGGGACAGCGGGTCGGGGAGACGATAGGGGCGAAGGCGGTGACGGCCCGGAACAGTTCCGGGTGACGCAAGGCCAGGGTCAGGGCGCCATGGCCCCCCATGGAGTGGCCGCTGATCGCACGCCGCGCCGGATCCAGCGCGAAGCCTGCCTCCGCCGCCGCGATCAGGTCGCGGGCCACATAGGATTCCATCTGGAAGTGCGCCGCCCAGGGCGCCTCGGTGGCGTCCACATAGAACCCCGCCCCCTGGCCCAGGTCATAGGCCGGGTCGTCGGCGACACCCTCGCCCCGCGGGCTGGTGTCCGGGGCGACGATCGCCAGGCCCAGGCGGGCGGCCGCGCCATAGGCGCCGGCCTTGGCGGTGAAGTTCTCCTCCGTGCAGGTGAGGCCTGAAAGCCAGATCACCCAGGGATGGGGCCCCGGCGTCGGCGGAATGAACACGCTGAAGCGCATGGGCGTGCCGGTGGCGGCGCTGTCGTGGCGGCAATAGCTCAGAGTCCCACCGTGCACGCGATGCTGCTGGAGGATCTCAGGGGCCGTGGCGGACATGGACGAACTCCGGACAATGACGAGGCCACGGGCGGGCCGATGGCCTGCCCTTAGCGTCGCGCGGCCGGCTCTGCCAGTCCTGCGGCTCAGAGCAGCCCGAGTTGCGCGGCGAGGGCCCCGGCTCGCGGACCGATCACCACATGCAGGCTGACCGGGCCGGGGCGGACCAGCCCCCGGGCTCCGAGCCCGGAGAGTGCGGCCTCGTCCACCCTCGTGGCGTCCGCCAGATCGAGATAGAGCCGGCTGGAGCAAACCCCGGCGGCGGTGATATTGGCGCGGCCTCCCAGGGCCGCCAACCAGGCGGCCACGTCCACGGCGGGACCGGACGCGGCGGTCACCGGGACGGACGCCGGCGCGTCATCGGCGACACGCCCGCCGGGCGCCCTGGCGGCGTCGCGAATCTCGCCCGCCACCTGGTCGGCGATGGGCCCCAGCACCACCTGCAGCGCCTTAGCCGAGGGACGCACCATGCCGCGCGACCCCAGGGCCTTGAGCCAAGTCTCATCTACAGACTGGGGGTCGACGAGGATCAGACGCAGGCGGGTGGTGCAGGCGTCCACCGAGAGCAGGTTCGCCGCCCCGCCCAGGGCCGCCACAAAGTCACCGCCACGGCTTCCGGTGGCTGCGCCGACCGCCGCCTGGGCTTCGCCCTCCAATTCGCGGCCAGGTGTTTTGAGGTCGAACCGGGCGATCGCCCAGCGGAACACCCCGTAATAGAGCGCGAAATAGGCCAGTCCCACTGGGACGAGCATCAGCGGATGGGTCGCCTTCCGGAAATTCAGCACATAGTCGAACAGCCCCGCGGAGAACCCAAAGCCGAGCTTCACCCCCAGCAGGCTCATGACGATGAAGGCCAGGCCGGTGAGCACTGCGTGCAGCAGGAACAGCAGCGGCGCCAGGAACATGAAGCTGAACTCGATGGGCTCGGTCACCCCGGTGAGGAAGGTGGTGAGCGCCATGGAGGTGAGCATGCCGCCGACCGCCGGGCGGCGGGCCTTTGGGGCGGCGTGGTACATGGCCAGACAGGCCGCCGGCAGGCCGAACATCATCACCGGGAAAAAGCCGGCCATGAACACGCCGGCCGAGGGATCGCCGGCGAAGAACCGCTTCAGATCGCCCGTGGCGCCGTGAAAGTCGCCGACGATGAACCACGCGATGTTGTTGAGGATGTGGTGCAGGCCGGTGACGATCAACAGCCGGTTCAGCACGCCGTAGACAAACAGGCCCAGCGGACCGGCCCCGATGATCGCCCGGCTGGCTGTGTCCACGCCGGTGTTGAGGCCGTCATAGGAAACCCCCACGGCAAAGGCGACGGCCAGGCCGGCGAACCCTGAAACGATGGGCACGAACCGTCGGCCGCCGAAGAAGGCGAGGTATTCCGGCAGCTTGATGCCTGAGAACCGATTGTAGAACTGGCCGCCCACCAGGCCTGAGGCGATGCCCATGGGCACGGCGAGCTTGGCCAGGGCCTTGGTCTTGTAGGCTGCCTTGGCCAGGTCGACCGCGGCGCCAGCCATGCCTTTCAAGGCGTCGGCCGGCACATGCAGCATGGCCTGTGCGCCCTGGGTCGCCACCAGGAAACAGACCACGCCGGCCAGACCCGCGGCGCCGTTATTGTCCCGCGCCAGGCCCACGGCGACGCCAATGGCGAACAGCAAGCCCAGATTGTCGAAGATGGCGCCGCCCGCCGCCGCCATGAGCGGAAGGTGGATATGCAGGGCGTTCTGGATGTCGTCCTGGCCCAGCCGAAGCAGCAGCCCCGCCACCGGCAGGACCGCGATGGGCAGCATCAGGGCGCGACCAAGGGACTGCAGGGATTCCAGTGGCGAGCGCATCAGGCGCCTCCGTTGAGGAAGGTCTCGGCAAGGCCGCGCACCGCTTCGGCGGAAGGCGCGACCAGGGCCTGGGCGGCCAGCCGTCGGCAGGCCTCGCGGGACAGGGTGCGGATCAGGGCCTTGGCCTCGGGGATGGCGGCCGAGGTCATGGACAGCTTGTCGACCCCGAGGCCCAGCAGGATCGGGATGGCGGCGAGATCCCCAGCTGCCCCGCCGCAGACGCTGGTGGAGAGGGCATGCGCCCGGCCGCCTTCGGTCGTCTTCGCAATCAGCCTCAGCACGGCGGGATCCAGGGCGTCCACCTCGGCGGCCAGTTCCGGATTCCCCCGGTCCATGGCCAGGGCGTATTGGGTCAGGTCATTGGTGCCGATGGAGAGGAAGTCGCATTCGGCGGCCAGCTGGTCGGCGATCATCACCGCGGCCGGCGTCTCGATCATCATGCCGAAGTCCACCCGCCCCTCGACACCCAGGTCGCGGCGCGCCTCGTCGAGCGCCGCGCGCACGGCCCTCAGCTCGGACAGCCGCGAGACCATGGGAACCATGATCCGGCACTGACCCACCGGCGCCACGCGCAGGATGGCCCGCAGCTGGGTTTTGAGGAGATGCGGCCGGCGCAGGGAGACCCGCACGCCGCGAATCCCCAGCGCCGGGTTCTCCTCGGCGGCGATGGGCAGATAGGCCGCGGTCTTGTCGCCGCCCACGTCCAGCAGGCGCACGATCAGGGGCCGGCCTTCGAGGGCTTCGGCGATGGCCTGGTACTGGCGGGCCTGCTCGTCTTCGTCGGGCGCGGCGTCGCGGTCGAGAAACAGGAATTCTGTGCGCAGCAGGCCACAGCCCTCGGCGCCGGCCGGCAGGGCCGCGGCGGCCTCGGACACGGCGCCCAGATTGGCGAACACCGGCACGGCGGTCCCATCGGCCATTCGCGCCACGTCCCTGGCCGCGGTGCGCGCGGCCGCGCGGCGCTCCGTGCGGGCGGCGATGCGGCCCTGGGCGGCCTCCAGGGCGGCGGCGTCGGGCGAGACCTGCAGGCGTCCGGCGTCGGCGTCGAGGATCAGGCTGGCCCCCTCCGCAACGGCCAGAACCCCGCTCCCAGCCGCCACCAGGGCCGGCAGGCCCATGGCCTGGGCGAGGATCGCGACGTGGCTGGTGGCCCCGCCATCAGAGGTGCAAAGCCCGGCCAGCAGCCCCGGCTGGAGCGCCATGAGCAGGGACGGTAACAGGCCTTCAGCGATCAGAATCGCCCCGGCCGGAATGCGGGCCGGCGCCTCGGCCTCGCCGGCCAGGGCCATCAGCACCCGGCGTTCCAGGTCCTTCAGGTCGTCCACCCGCTCGGCCATGCGCCGGTCGCCGAGGCCGCGCAGGGCCTCGACATAGCCGTCCACCGCTGTGCGCCAGGCGAATCCGGCGCTCTTGCCGGCGGCGATCAGCCGGTGCGACTGGGCGGCCAGCTCGGGGTCTTCGACGAAGCCCAGATGGGCGGCGAGGATCGCCTGGCGCGCCGCGGGACCGTCCTGGGCGGCCTCCTGGGCGAGGGCGGCGCGGACCGTGGCGAGGGCGGCCGACAGGGCTGCGCGCTCGACCTCGGCGCCGGCGCCGGCTTCCGTCACGACGATCTCCGCGCGGCGCAGATGGGTCGCGCGACCGACCGCCAGGCCCGGCGAGGCCATGACCCCCCGGAGCAGTCCGTCCGCCGGCGCGACCGGGGCCTGTGGTGCGGCCGCGGCCGCCTTCAACGGCAGGGGCGCCAGCTCGCCCAGGCCAGTCGCGATGAGCGCCACCAGGGCGTCCACCGCCGCCTGGGCGTCTGAACCGGACGCGACGATCATCACCTCGTCCCCCAGCCGGGTTCCCATGGCCATGACCGCCACCGGGCTCTTGGCGTTGGCCTGGCGCGATCCGGCGCTGAGCACGATCTCGGCGGCGAAGGCCTGGGCGGCCTGGGCCAGGCGGGCGGCGGGACGGGCGTGCAGACCGTGCGCCAGAGGCAGGGCGATCCGGGCCTCGGCGGTCTCCTGCGACGTCGCTTCGACCGGGATCGCGGCGACATCCTTCGGCCCGACCGCCACGCGCAGTACGGGCGCGCCAAGACTCAGACTGCGGTTCTCGAACCGCTCGGTGACCGAGTGGCCTGAGGTGATCACCATGGGCGATATCAGGCTTCGGGCCCGCCGCGCCACAAGGTCGAGGTCGAAGGAGATCAGCGGCTCGCCGGCCCGCACCTGCTGGCCCTCTGCCACGTGGGCGGTGAAGCCCTCACCCTTCAAGGCCACGGTCTCCAGCCCGATATGCATCAGGATCTCGACCCCACCCTCGCATTTCAAGGTCACCGCGTGGTGCGCCGCGTGCAGCGTCGCCACCACACCGTCACAGGGGGCGCAGAGGGTGGAGCCGGTGGGGTCAATGGCGATCCCATCCCCCAGCATGGCTTCGGCGAACACCGGGTCCGGAACCTCCGACAGGGGCGAGACCCAGCCGTCCAGCGGGGAGAAGAGGACCAGCTCAGCCGCCATGCGGGACTCCGGACTTGGACGCGGGAACAGAAGCGGCGGGGATCAGGGTGATGCGATCCACCGCCCAGATGGGATCGGGGCCCTTTCGGGTGAAGCTGAGGCAGAGGTCGTGGCGCCCCTCGACAGCCAGCAAGGGCGACTTCAGCACTGTGATCCCTTGAGAGGCTGTGGCGGGCGCCAGGGGCAGGGTCGCCAGCACAGGGCCAGCGCAGGAGTCGCGGCGGACCACCAGCTCTCCCTCCGGGGTGACCGGCGGCTGGGTGACGATCTTCTTGAAGTCGTCGCCGATCTGGAAATTGAACGGCAGCTGGCCCACGGCCACCTCGATCGCGCCGATCCCCTCCAGCGGCGCGGCGGGCCAGGTCCAGCAGGGGTTCATCAGGTCGACCATCAGGATCGCCCGTTGGCCCCTGGCCGGAGCGTCGTCCTCCAGGGCGATGGGGATCGCCCCGGAGCAGAGCTTGAGCTCCTGGCTCACCCGGGTCCGGATCGTGCGGGGGTCAAGACGCAGGCTCACCGCCGGCGCCAGGGGCCGGCCGTCCCGGAAAATGGCGGCGCTGATCGTGGAGGGGACCTTGGCGAGGATCGGGCCAGCATACACAGGCGAGGCGGCGGTCGGCGTCTTGCCGTCCAGGCTGTAGCGGATCTCCCCCAGGGTCTCGCCGCCGGCCAGGGTCACCCGGGCCCCGTCGGCCTCAGGACTGGCCAGGCCATAGGGCTGCAGGGCGGCAAGGTCAAAGCCGAGGCCCAGGGCCCGGTAGCGGTCCAGTTCGGCCGGCAACCGATCGGCGAAATCCGTCCAGCTCCGCTGGGCCTCAGGAGTCCAGCCGGTCTCGGCCACCGCGGCGGCGCGGGGGAAGGTCATGGCCTCAAGCCGCGCTTCGGTGCGGATATGTTCTGTCCAGACATTGGCCTGCAGGCCCAGCACATGGACGCGCTCGGCAGGGGTCAGGCCCGGCGGCAGGGGGTCGAATTCATAGACCTCCCTCAGGCCCACCACCCGCTCCCGCCCCGGAGGCTCGGCGGGATTGGCCGAGTTGCGGTTGTCGAAATACATCAGCGGCCAAGGGGTGAGCACCGTGTCGTGTCCGAGCTTGGCGGCGATGATCGCGCCATCGATCCCGCGCCAGGACATCACGGTCGCCGAACGGGCCGCGCCGCCTTCGAGGATCTCGTCCCAGCCCACCTGCCGGCGGCCGTGGTCGGCGAGATAGCGGCCCATACGATTGATGAACCAGCCCTGCAGGGCGTCTTCGTCGCTGATGTGCAGCGCCGCCATGCGCGCCTGCACGTCCGAGCTCGCCTTCCACTCGGCCTTCACCGCCTCGTCGCCGCCCGTGTGGATATAGGTCGACGGGAACAGGGTCATGACCTCGGCCATCACGTCATCGAGGAAGGTGAAAGTGGTCTCGTCCACGTTGAACAGATGCGAATGAACCCCCCAGTCGGAGGACGGCGCGGCGGGCGCCGGGGCCATCGAGGCCAACTGGGGATAGGCCGCGATGGCGGCCTGGGCGTGGCCCGGCAGATCGATCTCCGGGACAATGGTCACCTGTCGCGCCGCGGCGTAGGCGACGATCTCGCGGACCTGGTCCTGGGTGTAGAAGCCGCCCACGACCCGCGGCTTTCCGGTCCCGGGATCGATGTCGGCGGCCGGCCCCGCCCCGGCCGGAACTCGCCAGGCGCCCACCTCGGTGAGCCGGGGATATTTCTTGATCTCCAGCCGCCAGGCCTGATCATCGGTGAGATGCCAGTGGAGGGTGTTGAGCTTCTCCAGCGCCATCCGATCGATGAGCCGCTTGATGAAGTCGACGCTCTGGAAATTGCGCGCCGAGTCCAGCATCAGGCCGCGCCAGGCGAACCGGGGCTGGTCGGCGACGTGGAGGCCCGGGATCTCAACCGCGCCCTTCCCCAGGGCTGGCGTGGCCAGCTGCCAGGCGGTGACCGCGCCATAGAACAGCCCAGCATCGTCGGCGGCCGCGATGGTGATAGCGGCCGGGTCCACATCCAGCCGGTAGGCCTCGCCCTTGGGGCCGGTTCGTACCAGCCGAATGATGTTGGCGCCGGGCGACGCCTGACCCTCGCGCACCTCCAGCTTCAGGCCGCGGGTCCTTTGCAGCAGGTCGGCGAGATAGCGGGCGTCCGCCTGGGCCCGGAGATCGCCGCTCGGCGCGAGGATCACCGTGGCGGCCGACAGGTGGAAGATCCCCTCGCCCGCCGTCTCGCTGGCGGGAGCCGGCGTGATCGGCGGCAGCGCCGCGCCGTAGGCCGCAGCGCCGAAGGCCAGCGCGGCAGCGCCTGCGATCAGACCGCTGAGCGGCTTGCCAGGGCGGGATTGAGACGGGACCGGACGGCGTTGCATGGACTGATCCTGGACCATGCGCCGGGCGCTGGAAATCCGGCGGCTGAGGAATGGACCCGGCGCCGCCGGCTAGGGTGGAACTTGCAGCACAGCGCACCTAGATGAGGCCGCTGCCATCGGATTCGGCGCGCGACCCCTGGGGCCGTCTGCCGGTTCGTAGTAGAGCTGCCTGCAGAATTTTGACAAGCCCAAAAAGATACCAATTGCACTCCATAGGCATATTGGTATCTAACTGGTCTTACGCAATGCCGCATCTCGCCCTGAGGGGCGTGAGGGCTCCCCCGGAGGACACCGTGACCACTTTCGCCGACCGCATCGGACGCCTGGACAGCGCGGGCCACGCCCCGCTCTATCTCCAGCTCCAGAAGCAGCTGCGCGAGGCGATTCAGAACCAGGTCCTCAGCCCCAATGACGCCCTGCCGGCCGAGCGCGACCTGGCCGAGGACCTGGGGGTGTCGCGGATCACCGTGCGCAAGGCGCTGGATGGCCTGGTGGGCGAGGGCCTGCTGACCAGGCGCCAGGGCGCAGGCACCTTCGTCGCCGCCCGGGTGGAGAAGAGCTTCTCCAAGCTGTCCTCGTTCACCGAGGACATGATCAGCCGTGGGCGCGTGCCCCGCTCCACCTGGCTGTCTCGCGCCACCGGCCAGGTGACGCCGGAGGAGAGCCTCACCCTGGGCCTGTCTCCCGGCGCGCCGGTCTACCGATTCAACCGCATCCGCTTCGCCGACGATGCGCCCATGGCCCTGGAATATTCCACGGTGCCGGCCTTCTGCATGAGAGGTCCCGAGGCGGTCGAGGCGTCCCTCTACGAAGCCCTGGAGAAGAGCGGGCACCGGCCCGCCCGGGCCCTGCAGCGCCTGCGTGCGGTGTTGTTCACCCCGGAACAGGCGGACCTGCTGGGGGTCGCGTCGCGCGATCCGGGCCTGCTCATTGAACGCCGCGGCTTCCTGCGGGACGGCCGGGTCGTGGAAGTCACACAATCCTATTATCGCGGTGACGCCTACGACTTCGTCGCTGAACTCAACGCCGCCCCCTCCTAAGTCCCGCACCTGTTGTCCGGAGCCCTTCGCCTGTCCAAGTCCGCCGCCCCCCTTCGCCCGGAGTCCACCCGGATGTTCGCCGAGGCCGCCGAGGCGCCTGCCGCCGTCGGTCGGTTGCTGGCGTCCAATGCAGAGGCCTGCGCGCGACTGGGCGAAATGCTGCGGGCCGCCCCGCCGGCCATGGCGGTCACCTGCGCCCGGGGCTCCTCCGACCACGCGGCGACCTACGCCAAATACCTGATCGAGACCGCCACCGGCGTCCCCACCTCTTCCGCGGCCCTGTCGGTGAGTTCGCTCTATGACGCGGTCCCCAAGCTCGACGGCGCCCTGTTCCTGGCGATCTCCCAGTCGGGACGCAGCCCCGACCTGCTGGCCACCGCCGAGGCCGCGAAGAAGAGCGGCGCCCGGGTGGTGGCCCTGGTGAACGACGAGGCCTCGCCCCTGGCGGAACTTGCCGAGGTCACCCTGGGCCTCAAGGCCGGGCCGGAGCTCAGTGTTGCGGCCACCAAGTCCTATATCGCCGCCCTGGCCGCCATCGCCCAACTGGTGGCCGCCTGGACCCGGGACGCCGAACTGGGCGCCGCGCTCGCCGCCCTGCCCGACACCCTGGCCAAGGCCTGGGAGATGGACTGGTCGCCTGCTGTTCCGGGCCTCAAGGGCGCGAGCAGCCTCTATGTCCTGGGTCGCGGACCCGGTTTTGCGGTGGCCCAGGAGGCGGCGCTGAAATTCAAGGAGACCTGCGGCCTGCATGCCGAGGCGTTCAGCGCCGCGGAGGTGAAGCACGGCCCCATGGCCCTGGTGGGCCGCGGCTTTCCGGTGCTTATCTTCGCTCAGCGCGACCAGACCCAGAAAGGCGTCCTGGCCCTCGCAGACCAGCTCCGCGCCGACGGCGCCCAGGTGTTGCTGGCCGGCGGCCCGGCCTCCGACGTCCTGCCGACGCCTCCGGCTCACCCCACCCTAGAGCCCATCGTGCGGATCCAGGGATTCTACCGGCTTGCCAACGCGCTAGCCGTGGCCCGCGGCCTCGACCCCGACAGCCCGCCCCGCCTCCGCAAGGTGACCGAGACCGTCTGATGCCTGTTGCGCTTGTCAATGGCCGGGTCCTGAC